>Ga0308158_10001754_pt1 | contig 21971 bp, 38 predicted proteins | sample PhyBR2_FD_201038 | JGI IMG/M metagenome (GOLD analysis project Ga0308158, IMG submission 201038) | Phyllosphere microbial communities from UC Gill Tract Community Farm, Albany, California, United States - DLSLB.R2 | ecosystem: Host-associated > Plants > Phyllosphere > Unclassified | place: USA...
GCACACCCATGTGATCCGCGAAGGCCTGAACTACAACATGGAGCTGCGCTGGGACGGCGTCACCTCGCTCAAGCGCGCGCTCGAGATGCTCAGGGAGCAAGCTGCGCGCACGCCGGAAGGCGAATGGTTGAAGGTGGTGGGTGGCTGGAATGAGTACCAGTTCGAGGAAAAGCGCTTGCCGACACTCGAGGAGATCAATGCGGCCGTGCCCGATCGACCGGTATTCGTTCTCTACCTGTACGGCTTGGGCTTCCTGAACAAGAAAGGCATCGAGACGCTTGGCTATACCAGCGAGACGAAGTACAAGGATGGCGTGGTGGAGCTGGACGCCAACGGCAAGCCGACCGGGCGCCTGATCGCCAAGCCGAATGCGCTGATCCTGTACTCGACCCTGGCCAAGACCAACAAGCTCAGCCGCGAAGAGCAGGTCAATTCCACGCTGCACTACTACCGCGAACTCAACAGGCTGGGCGTGACCAGTGTCATCGACGCCGGCGGTGGCTTCCAGAACTACCCGGACGACTATGGCGTGACGATCGGGCTGGCGCGCGAGGGCAAGCTTACCGTGCGCACCGCCTACTACCTGTTTGCCCAGCGTCCCGGCAAGGAACTGGAAGACTTCCAGCGCTGGATCGGCATGACCCACCCGAAGAAGAACGACCACATGTTCTATCCGAACGGCTTTTCGGCGGAAGGAGCGGGTGAGAACCTGGTCGCCAGCGCGGCCGACTTCGAGAACTTTCTCGAACCACGTCCCGACCTGCCGACCCACATGGAGGACGAGCTGGAGCAGGTGATCGGCCTGCTGGTGCAGAAGCGCTGGCCGTTCCGGCTGCACGCCACCTACGGTGAAAGCATCGACCGCGACCTGGCGGTAATCGAAAAGGTCAATGCGAAAACACCGCTGAACGGGCTGCGCTTCATTGTCGACCACGCGGAGACCGTCACCGACGCCCAGCTGGCGCGGATCAAGAAGCTGGGCGGCGGCATCGCGGTCCAGGACCGCATGCACTTTCAGGGCGAAGCCTACTGGAAGCGCTATGGCGCGCAGACGCGCCAGATGCCGCCGATTCGCAAGATGCTGGACATGAAGATCCCGGTCGGCCTGGGCACCGACGGCACACGGGTGTCGAGCTTTAACCCCTGGCCGTCGCTGTACTGGGCCGCCACTGGCAAGACCGCTGGCGGCATGCCGACCTGGCAGGCGAGGGATGTGCCGGGCCGCTATCAGGCCCTGAGGCTGATGACCTCGGGCTCGGCCTGGATGAGCGGCGAAGAGAAGCTCAAGGGAACGATCCGGCGCGGCCAGTACGCCGACTTCGTGGTCCTGCCCCAGGACTACTTCACAATGGAGGCGGAAGGCATCAAGCGCCTGGAGAGCCTGTTGACCGTGGTGAACGGCAGGGTGGTCTACGGCGCCGGCCCCTATTCGCCGCTGAATCCGCAACTGCCGCCGGTGTCGCCGACGTGGAGCCCGGTGGCTGTCTACGGCGGCTACCAGAACCGCTGAAGCCTGGCAGCCGCAGTTCTCGTAAGTACGGCGTTCCTACGATCGCCAAATCAAAGTCATCACGTACCGGAGATCACATGGATATCGTCACGCATCACGGGCAAGGCAAGCTGCAGCAGATTATCGAGGTGGGATCGCATCGCCTGACCGCGGATGCGTCGGTTGAAGCCGGAGGCGAAGCGACCGGCCCCGAGCCTCACGACCTGTTGGCAGCAGCATTGGGAGCATGTACCGCGCTTACCGTAACGATGTATGCGCGGCGCAAGGGTTACCAGCTTGACGATGTGAATGTGCATATCAGCCACGGTCAGCAGGACGGGTCCTATGCATTTACCCGGAGTATCCATTATGTCGGTGAACTGAGCGGCGAAGAGAGGGCGCGCCTTACCGACATTGCGAACAAATGTCCGGTGCATAAGACGCTCATGGGAACGATACAAATCGTGACTGTCGAAGCGGTGAAAGCCAACTGACCGGAGAATCTCATGATTGAAGTACGTAAAGCGCAGATCGCGGCCACGCACATCATGGTTTTAAAGAAAACGTGTGCACGGGACGCAACTGTTGCGTTCGAATCATCTTTATATTTGTTCCAGCGAGTACGCGAATCGTCTACTTAACTATCCCCCTCCGGTAGATCTCCTGATCATGACCGTGCAGGATGAGGCGGCGGCCGGGGTGGCGCCTAATGAAGATTTGAGTGGAGAACGGCCGAAGCCCCACATTTCTTCCGCAATTAGGGATCTCAATAGAAGCTCCTCACTACTTCGAGACATCGCCCCAGTCTGCGCTCTGATTCTGAATTCTTGAGATCACGTCCGTCCGCGCGTGGGAATTTCTGTTACAAGGGCGGCCGATGCCTGCCATCACACACAGTTATGGCAAAAAAACAACATGTCGTGCGAAAAAAGTTTTCTTATGGCAACTAAGGCATGATGTTGTGATAACTTATGAACAAATACTATCAGTTTCTTGTTCTTATGCCTATCGGCCTATTGCGCTGCGGCGCATTTGCCGGATTCGACCACATCCGGTTTCGTTCGCCATTGTCACAATTATTCCGTATCGAGTAGTTGTCGACGAATTTAATAACTAAGTAAAAAATTTTTCTCGAGGCGTGTGAATGGCATTTGTAAAAATGATTTCTGCAGACGATAGATCTCTTCAGTTGGTTCCGGACGATAGACGCTTCGCCAAGTTTTTTGATATCGATTCCTGTCATTTGATATTGGGAAAAAATGGTTCGGGAAAGACCGAATTGTTGATGAGAGTAGCGACGATAGTTGCGCAACAGCGAGGCGATGTCGATATCTTCGTCGAGGGGGAGGATGGCGGCGCAAGACTCATGACCACTGCGGACAGGCGAAAGCTCGGGGTCCTTTTCTATACTGGCTTGCCTTATAGAAGGAAGTTGCCCTCAAGTTCCCGTGTGGTCGATGCTTCTCTAAACGGCCGAGATGGATCATTGATGCAGAATCTGCAGGCATTCAAAAGTGTGAGCGAAAAACTTGGTGTGAAAACTGATCTGCGCGGATCCGTCGGGTTCACGTCCTCGGTTTTTTCGAACATTATCCTTCCGTCGCTGCAAATGGTGCGCGATCGCTATGAACTGGATCCGGAGATAAGAGCGATTCTTGATGTTTGGCCAACTGGCGTTTTTTCGGAGAAATTGGGTGATGAGTCACTCTTGGAGCGGGGCTATCGGATGCAAAGTATCCGTGGAGAGTATTCGGAGAAGATACGCAGAGCATTTCAAAAACTTCGCCCTGAAAGCTCTTTGTTGATCGAACTTGCAGTGCTGGAGCAGATGGCAATGAATTCACGAGGTAAGGCTGATTTGGGGCATGATTATCTAGTTTACTGTGGATTATTGAAGAATCAGGGTCGTTTTATTTCGAAGTCTTTTGATAAAGAATTTGAAAAAAAAGTACAAATCACTGAGGGGCATTTACAGCGACAAAAGAATGTGACCAGAAAAAACAGTGAGATTTCTTTCCGTATTCATACTCAGGCTGCCATGGATGAGTTGACGCGATTGGATACTGCGATTCGAGTTGAATGGAGCCATTTGAGTTCCGGTATGCGGGCAATGATCGATCAGTTTTCCAGAATAAGTTCTGGCATTGAAAGGCTTAGTGACCGAGGTATAAAAAAAATTCTTGTTCTTATCGATGAGGGTGATGCTTTTCTGCACCTTGAATGGCAGCGAAGGTATGTCGACCTGCTGAACAAGACTCTCTCGAAACTGAAACAAGAGGCTAAGATTACGTCACTCCAAGTCATCTTAACTACCCACTCTCCGGTGATTGCCACGGATTTTCCCAGCAGTTTTGTTACCAATCTCGATAAAGCGGTCCACCCTGAAAAGACGTTTGCCGCACCTTTGGATGACGTCACACTCGGCTCGTTTGGTTCGAGTTCTATCGGCACCTTTGCGGCTCACAAAATAAATGATTTGCATCAGAGAATACTCGATGGCGAGGTGCACGAAGACGATGCGGAATTATTGGAAGAGATCGGCGATATTGTTATACGAAATGCGTTGCGTCGCGTGAAAAGTAATCGGTATGATCATTAACATTTCCGATGTGTGGGAAGATGCGAAGCACGGGCATTTGAGGTATCATTCGGCCTTACTTCGCAAGGCCATAAAGATTCTTAGGTTCGCTCCGCCCCAAAGAGCAATCGAGCACTCCGTTGCTAATTTTCTGGAAATAAACTTCGTTGCACTGTTAACTGCAAATAGCAAAGAGCTTCCTAATTTGATCGGCAATTTTAATGTCGCATTCACAAGGAAAAAAGATCGGATGGAAGCGTTCAAGATGTTGCGCTGCCTGATTAACTACGATAGTTTTTCCAAAAAGGCGGGCTGGCGCAAAAAGGAGTGGTGCGCATACAAGTTATGCTCCTATGCTAGATATGTAATATGTCCATATTGCCACATAAGTCCTATCGACACGAAGCTTCCTGACCCTGAAGCAGATAGGGGATACAGACCGAATCTCGATCATTACTATTCTAAGGATGATTACCCGTATCTGGCGCTGACATTATGCAATCTTATCCCGAGTTGCGAGCGATGCAATGGTCCGCAATGTAAACACAAGGCAGATTTTGGGACCATGCCGCACTTGAACCCACTTTCAGATTTGGAATCGGTGCGGTTTGAGTTGAATCTCTTGCCAGGGCTTCGACACAAGTTGCAAGGGACTCTAAGCCACACAGAGAATTCTAGTCAATACGTGATTGAACTTCATCCTTGCGGGCCTGATGCGAATAAAGTAAAAAACTCTATAACCACGTTCGGTCTGACTGCGCGCTATGCACTAGTCGTTGATCAAATTTTCCGTTTGCGGAGACAACTTCGTACATTGTCGTCGCGTCGAAAAATGGCTGCCCAGGCGTTTCCCGATTTGAAAACTGAACTTGCCGATACCGTTGGCTTCGAGACGGACGATAACAGCTATAAGCGAGTCATGATAGGTAAACTTCGTTTGGATCTTTTTCGCCAAACTTGTGAGGAAAATCCGCAGCTTATTATTCCCGATAAGTGAACAGCTATTGCTTTTCAGGTTGTAGATGATGTTGCAAATCGGCGCATTCTTGGTGGCTTTGGAGCCGTGTTGCGTGCATTCATGTTCTTAGATATCGAATGTTCCATTACTTCGTGTTGCGTTCGCAGACTACGCTTGAGTGTTGCGCATGCGTCGGTGTCGAACGCAACACCTGTCGACCGCAATCCGTTAATTTCCAGCTTCGCTGTTGCGTGAAGCCGTCTGCCTGGTCGAGCCTATTCAATGAAATTCTGTTGAGTAAATTTTTGTTATGGCGATCGCTGGCCAAATGGAAGGCTGGCTAGATGCCCGCTGGCGCCGTCGTTGCCGTGGGCATCGCCGACCATATGAAGGTCGATGGCGAACTGCTTATCAGCTCTCACCTGATCTCCGAGCGTGAGGTGGATGAAGCGATCGACAACCTGGTTGCCGAACTGGAGCAACTGCGCCGTAAGGCAAAGGCGACGATCCGATCTGACAACGATGGGGTGCTCGTCGGCCTAAGCAAACGTAATTTCGACGATCCGAAACTTACCTAATCGCGGACAAGTCGGTTTCTTCGATCTGGTGTGTATTTCAGAGAGTCTTCGAACGGAGTCGCTCAACTATCATGCTCCTTGCCGCGCCCGACGCGGCCGCGGCATTAACGAGCTAGGCACGGTGCCGGGCGAGAATGAAGGAAGTGTGATGATAGAGAAGTTCATTGAAGCGGTCTTCAGCTACTGCTTCGCGACTTTGGAAGGGTTCTGCGCTTCCTTCGAGCGCACGCATGCAGCCATTGGCCTTGGCGTGCCACTGCTCATCATGGCAGATGTGCATCAGCTCTTGCCGCGCTGGGTGGAGGTAGGGATCTGGCTATTTGTACTGGGACCTGCGGCGACGGCGGCTGCCACAATGATCGCTCACGGATTGCTTCTTACCCAACGTAATTGAACGGGACCGGGAAAATACCATCGTGGGAAGACAATACAAACTGCGCGATCAATTCCCGCACGAAGGCTTCGTGCAGGGCGCGATCGAACGGCACTTCGAGAAAGACGGCTATTCGCTTGATACGTCAACCTACGTGGATCTCTTATGTACTCATCAAGTCACTGGCGAGGCATGGCACATTGAGGCAAAGGGCAAGACGACAGCAATCGGGCTCGATTTCCGCACCTGCCTCGGCCAGCTGCTACAGCGCATGAGCCAACAACACGTTATGCACGGCGTTGTGCTTCCCGATATGCCGCAGTGTAGGAGCCAGACCGAGCAAGTTAGCACTTGAGCAACTGATCGGCTTGGACTGCATTGGCTGTTTGTAGCAGAGGACGACACGGTCGAGATCGTGCGCCCAGATAGAATCGAATGCTCGTTAACCGCTTGAGCCGGTGATGAACAAGGAAAACTTGCCAAGTTGAGCCATTGCTGCCCATGAGGCGGCTTTGGCCATGAAAGGGTCGGGCGCGGTGCCTAGCTGGCTGGCTGGCTGGCAGAAAAACAGCATATGACAACTCAATTCAAACAGAAACTGACGGTGCTTTCCGACAGCGACATAGCGTTGATCGTAAAGATCGCCTTTGAAAGCATCAATGACATCGAAGCGAGAAGCGAGAAGCGAGAAGCGAGAAGCATGATTGCAGAGATTGCTGACCTCAGCGACGAGAAGTTGGCGATATTCGGTAAGACAGTCGTAGAGCCGCTCGTATCAAGCGCTGAGGCGGTCGGTTGGGACACTGATGAGGAATGTGATTGCTGTGACCCCGAATGTAACGAGTGCAACGAGCGAATGGCTAATAATGCCGAAGAAGCTGAGATGAATGAAATTCACCATACGATGGAACAACGGGAAGAACGCGAATTGCAAAAGGAACTGGAAGGCGGAGACGACGATGATGGTGATGAGGAAGATCCGCACGGCGCCCATGCCATTGATGACCCTAGCCGAAATTAGCTAAAAGTACGGAAAAGCTCAGTAGCACCCACGCCGCGCTCGACGCGGCTGTGGCATCAAAAGGGACGACACTGTGTCGCTCCCCCGAAAAATTTTCACAGAGGAATGAGATGACGACACGCAGCGAAGCGTTTAAAGCCGCAGAAGAGGCCGCTCGGAACAAGGATGGCCTTACCGAAAAGCGCTGGGCAATCCAGCACGAAATGGAGCGCCAGGGATTTGTCTACGACTCGAGAAAAGGCGAGCCCGATGTCGAAAAGGCCTACTCTCCCAAATAGGCCGGAAAACGGAATAGACGGGAAAACAGATTAGCGCCGACAGATTCACCTTCGCAGATGTGCCACAGCAGGACCGGTGCCGCTGGTTCGTACGCTACAGCGCCAGGACCAAGTTCGACCATAGGTTCCGCTCGAAGGATGAGGCGAGCAATTGGATTGACAATTTCGGCGCTTGGACTGGCGTGCCGGCTTCGTGGCCCGGCTGCGTGACGATGACAACAATATCGAGATCGTGGGCCGTAAGGGCCAGATCGTAACGTTATAGGAAAAGACCTGCCGCCGGATACGCAGGGTTCACAAGATCGACACACTCCCAGCCGGCGTGCCTTCCAAGAATGGAATGCGAGCTCAAGACGAGCCTCAGGAACAACAGAAAATCGTTGCCCGATGTCACCGCGATTCAGGATGGGCATACGCCAGATTTGACATTAGCGCGGTGCGCGATGCATGGAGGCTCAGGTGACGTGGAAGATTGCATTTACGTGCGTGCTCCAGCCGCAAGGGCTATCCACTTTTAACGACGCGGCCGAACTTGGCGCGCAAGAACCAGTCCTCGAGTCCTTCTACGCCAATGTCAAGGATTGACGTTCACTAAACTGTACCGACTATCGGGCATTCCGACGGTAGCTCACTGCTCACACGGGATAATTCCTAATTATCCCATGTCGTCATTTGGGCCTGAATGATCAAAAATGCATGAAAATTTAGTATGTACTACGTTAGTATGTAATAACTATGTCATTTCGTGGAGTATGCAATGGCTCGCTCAGGTGTGTATTTTTCAGATGTCAAACGCGCCAGTGACGAGGTGATCGCTCAGGGCCGACACCCATCAATCGACGCTGTCCGGGCTGCGTTGGGCAATACAGGGTCCAAGACGACGATCCACAAATACTTGCGCGAAATCGAGGTCGAGGAGGGCGGTGCGACATAGGGCGTCAGTGATGCCATCCTCGCTCTGGCGATACAGCTTGCAAGACAGCTGAAACGGGAGGCGACGGCTGAGCTAGATGAGGTACGGGCGCGGATGGACGATCAGCGCGTCGCTGACGAACGTGCCCGGGCTGAACTGGAAGCGCAGCTCGGCGAGGCGCGACGGGATGTCAACGATGTCTCGCAGCGCCTTGAAGCGTGCGAGCAGGACATTGCGACCGTCGAAGACCAGCTCGGCACCGAGAAGATCGCGCGGCATACCGCGGAGCAGCACGTGCTTGATCTGAATGACAGGCTGGCCGATGCCGAACGGCACCAAGAGTCGCTGGAAGAAAAGCACAAACATGCGCGGGACGCCTTGGAACATTATCGTACGGCGGCCAAGGAACAACGCGAATAGGAGCAACGCCGGCATGAGCACCAGATCCATGGGTTACAAACGGAAATGAAGCAGGCGCAGCTGCGTTTTCGCTCAAGCAGGAAGATTTGACGCGATTGAACAATGAGGCAGCCGCGCTCGCGACCGAACTCGGTTCGGTCAAGCAGGCTCTGCATCTTGAACGTGAAGCGAGCCGCAACCAAGCGAAGAAGGTCGAGCAGCTGCAGGCCGTCGAGGCGCGGGCTGCCATGCTTAAGGCACAACTGGTCGGCAGCAGGACGCGGTTGGCTGAGGCTGGCGAAACGGCAGCGCGCGCTGACATCGCGTCCGACGAATTGCGGCGGCAAATTTCCTCGCTCGAAGTGGGACTGTCCGCGGCGAAAAGTGCAATCGCGTTGGAAGAACGCTTGGCGAAGCTGGGCAAAGCAGTGTTTGGTGGTGAGCCGACCGGCAGGCTGAACGCGCAGTCGGGAAACGAGTGACGATCACCGTGCGTCGGCCATCGGCGCGCAGTCCGGTTCCGGATAGCTGGACGAGCTGACGGCTGCTGGCACAGTTGAAAATCGACACCGGATCATCTAAGCGGAATGATGCGTCGCCTGAGGCATTTCCTAGAAGCGGTTGGAAGCAAATATGTGGGATAGATGCGGACAGCGCTATCTAAAAGTTTTACTTCCAAAGATCTAACAGCTTTGCTTCCGAGAACTCCGGGCTAGTGCGTTTTTGTCTACTCTGTCGTCCCCGTCGCTGATAGCGCATAATCTATATTTCGCTTTTCCCAGACCACTGGGACGTTACTGCCTAATCACTGCACAAACAAACCGCGCTGTTCCCTCTGAACCGCACGGCGTTCGCGCCCGTCCCACTGTGATAGGAGGCTACGAAAAGACACGGAAAATTTTTCCATAAGACCTTCCCATCGCGCTCTCTGTTCCGGTGTTTTTGCGCGCTCCGCGTTGGCGGCGGCAATCACGGACATTGGGTGCATCCCAAGTATCTCAGCCACTGTAAGGGCGACATCGTCGCTAATCCTGCTGTTGCCTGCACGGTAGCTGGCAACTGTCGGCTGACTCACGCCAAGGGCTTTCGCCAGCGCGTAATCGGATGAAATTCCGCGACGGACTTTCACCGCCTCAAGTAGATCAAGTGTGTTCAATTTAGCGCTCCTAGGGCTATCCCACATCGGTGGAGTGTTGCAAAGATACTTCAAGACCTCTATTTAATCAATCCAATAGACATGTCGATGCATCGAGGTCTTGACATGCATAGATACCCTGATGCATATTTGCGTTGTCGGGCGGCAATCTCACCTCCTCCTAGGCTATCGCTTGAATGCGACCGCCCGACTTTCTGCCTAAGAGGAAAAAAACGCCTGGGAGGGCCGCATGTCAGACCAAACCGCACGTAAAACGTGCTGCCAATTCGATTGCAATCAGGGCCGTCTGTGCCCGAACAAGATCAAGCCGAACGAGTATTTCGACCTGTTCCTGTGCCTCGCAATCTTCGCGCTCCTGGGGCTCGCCGCTGGCACCGCTGTTGCCACGTTCGTCTATTGGGGGCTGTGATGCGCCAGACCGAAGACAAAAACACTCCTGACCTGCTGCCGGATCACGATTTGGCCGGCGAGCGCCTGCCGAAGGTCCCGCGCCTCGACAAGATGCGCGAACGGCGCGGCCTGCGCGGCCTGACCGCCAATCTGCCAAAGGCCCTGGTCGAAGAGTTCCACGCGAAGCGCGCCGAGCGCGGTCACAGCGTGAACGAGGCGATCGAAAAACTGATCCGCACGCAGTATCTCCGGAAGCGCTGAGCCATGGATATCACGATGAATCTGTGCGTGGTGCGCGTCACGCTCCGTCTGAGTTTGGAACTCGTTGGCCTCGCTGCTGTCGTCAAAGTCGGGCGCTGGCCCGAATTGATCATTGTGGCCGGTCCGCTTAACCTGAAAGTGGAGCGGCGATGAAATCTGAGCGCATCGAACTGGCCGCACTGGCCTCCGTCTCTGGCCCGCGTGCCACGCCACTGGAAATCGCCACATCGGTCTATCTGGCCGAGTTCGCGGCCATCTGCGCCGAGATTGACGCCACGCCGGTAGAAATCCGCATGGAGCGCGTGCACGCCGTCAAAGCTGGCCTGGTGCGGCCTGCTGATGCTGAGGCCGTGCGCGCCGCGTTCTGGCTGCGCATGCCGATGGGCGTGCGTACCGTTGCCGTCATGTCGGCGGGCCTGAAAAAAGCCCGCGCCGAGGATGCGCTGTGCAAGTTCAATGCGTTCGAGCGTGGCCGCGTGTGGGTGTCGCTGAATCGCCTGATCGGTGATCTGCAAATGGTCCAGAAGTGCATGCAGGGCGGCGCGATGCCGTCGCCATCCGACCGGGACATGCACTGATGCGCGATCTAAATTGGGGCATACCGACGCGCATGGCGAAAGCCATGTACCGCGTTTTTGCCCGCGATGGTCAAGAGGCGCACCAGCCGAAAATTGACCTGATTGACCGCCTGCTGCTGGACGAAGAGCGCATTCCGCTGGCCGACGAGCGCGGCCAGTTGACCGGCGAGCCTGCCATCTGGCACGCAGCCGATGCGGCCGCCCGCGTCGTGTACCGCTCCTGCGACGAACTGCGCACCGCTGATGCGATCTTGGCCGCTGTGGCCGAACTGTGCGCACGGCGCGGAATCGCGCCGCCGAAGGGCGACACCGAGAGCGAGCAATTGGCGCGGGCGCTCGACAAAGCCTGGTGGCGCAAGCATCTGCGCACCGAGTGGAAGCGCCGTCTTGAGCATACGTCGATCCAATTGGGCATGACTTCGGTACGCAACGACCCGTATATCAGCCGTGAGTCGGCGCTCATACAGGACAAGCAGAACCGCGCCAATCGTGAATTCTTGGAGCGCCGCATTGCGACGAACGAAAACGGCCAGTCCTTCTCGCTGGCCGAACTGTCAGACAAGGGCATGGCGAACAAAACGCTTCGCCGGGGCGAGCTGATGACGCGCATTCGTGGGTTTGAAGAAGTGGCCGACATGCGCCGCGATATCGGCATGTTCTGGACGATCACCTGTCCGTCAAAATTCCACGCCGTAGGCGGCACGAACGAGAAATACAACGGCGCCACGCCACGCGATGCACAGGCGTATCTCGTCGGCGTGTGGGGTCTGATCCGCGCCGCGCTGCACCGCGCCGGCATCCGTCCGTACGGGTTCCGCATCGCTGAACCGCACAGCGACGGTTGCCCGCACTGGCACATGCTGCTGTTTGTCGATCCGAGCCAGGCCGAGCAAATGGAAAGCATTGTGCGCCACTACGCGCTGGAAGAAGACGGCGACGAGAAGGGCGCGCAAGAGAACCGCGTCAAGCTGGTGAGCATCGAAGCGGGCAAGGGTACAGCTGCCGGCTACATCGCCAAGTACGTGAGCAAAAACATTGACGGTCACGGCGTGGGAGATCACAAGACCTTTGAAAACGGGACCACCTATGTCATTGCACCGGACGTACATGGGGGCGTTGAAATTACTCCGTCCGCCCGCGTTACATACTGGGCGCAGGTTTGGGGTATCCGCCAATTTCAGCAAATTGGCGGTGCTCCAGTTGGGGTATGGCGCGAGCTTCGCCGCATTAAGGCTGATGCGATCAAGAATGCTGCCGAAGCGATCCGCCTTGCCCACGCGGCTTGCCAAAAAATTGAATCTGACGATCCGGCGGTCAACAAGCAGGCCGATTTCGCGGCATACATACAGGCGCAGGGCGGTCCTACTGTGGGCCGAAATTGCAGCGTCAAGATCGCCGCCCGCGACGTGACGATCAAGGGCCGCTATGCCACGTATGAGGACAAGCGGCCAGTGGGCGTTTTTGCTGTGGGGTTCCCGAACGAAGTCTATGAGTCGGTGCGGTATCGGTGGACTATCGAAGATGGCGACAGCGCGAGCGCAGCCCCTGCCGTCCCTTGGACTGGTGTGAATAACTGTACGGCTGATTCGGAGTTCGACGGCCGAGCGCCCCGCGCAATGGCTCTTGAAAATCGGGGCGATGGAAGTTCGGGCTCCCAAGTCTGGAGCGTGGACGACGAAAAGGCGCGCAACGCGCTATTCAGAGAAAACTCCCCGCGATACGCGGGCTGGCACCTCAACAATTTACGAGAAAAATCGAATGGATGAACTGGAAAAAGAGGGCGTGGCGATGCTGCGCCAGTACGGAATGCTGGTGCGCATGAATAAGCCGTTGGCGGCGTTCCTGCGCCGCGTGGCCGAGCGCTTGGCCTGGAAAGAATTCGCAGCACTGCTGTGATCCGGCGCGGAGGAACCGCGAGACAAAAACGAAAGAGAAACATGGAAAAGCTGACCCAAGCCGAGTTTACCGAACTGGCCTACAACAATCACCGCGAAGCGTTGCTGCACCTGTTCGCCCGACAAAACGCGCTCGAAGCCGAGCAGGACGCCACGCAAGCGACGGTGGTGGAACTGTCGGCGGCGATCAACGCGCCCGAAGAGGCGTAATCGCGGCGGGCCGGGGGTGGCCCGCATTCCCAACCTGAGAGAGAAAAACACCATGCCGAAAGAGCAAAAGCCCGTCCTGGGCCAGATTCCATGCCCACATTGCCCCGAGCAGATGAATGTCAAGCACGACAAAAACAGCGACCCGTTCGGCCACTGCGAAGAGTGCGGCGGCCAACTCCGAGTTGGCGGCAACCCGGCCCGCGTTCGCAAATTCGTCGCCCGTTATCCGTGGGCGGCGAAGCCGTCCGAGGGCGTCGCCGTTCCTGTAACGGTAACGGTACAGGAAAAGCCGACCGCGACCGCACCTGTAACGGTAGCGGAACCAGCACCGGCACCGCGCCGCCGTGCGTCGTTTGCAGATGCCCTGGGCCTGTTGGGAGGCGCAAATGCCGCCTGATACCGACGTGAAAGACGAAGGCCCGGCGTTGCCTGATGAAGCCGTTGCGGAACTGCGCGTCCTGCAAGCAGCAGCCGACGACGACCCGAACGAGCTACCCGACCCGAATGCGCCCGCGCCAGTCGCGCTGCCGCCGCCTCTGGATGTCGAATTGTCGGGAATGCTGCTGATGCTGTCGAAAGTGCTGTCGCCAGCGTTTCCGAGCATCGCCACGATCTACACCGAAGAGTCGTGCCGCATGGTTGGCGAAGCCGTGGCGGGCGTATGCGAGAAATACGGCTGGTTACAGGGCGGTGTGGGCGGCGAATATGGCCCGGAACTGATGTGCCTGGTTGTCGTCGGGCCGATCGCGTTTGCAACTTACGGCGCAGTGCAGGGCGATATAGCCGCACGCAGGCCGCAGAAGGGCGCGCAGGACGATCCGGGCAAGCAAGTGAAGGTACAGGCACCGCCGGGCACGTTGCGGCCTCCTGGGGCTGATACGGTGACAGTAGGAGCCCCCATCGTATGAAGACGGCAGACGGAAAGCTGTATGTCGTGTCGGGCGCGTCCCGGTGCGGCAAATCAACACAGGTTGCCCGAATGATGGCGCACAGTCGTCGCGCCGTTGCCTGGGACCCTGAGGCGCAGTGGTGCGATCAGCCAGGATGGCGCAAGATCACGACCCGCAAACAGCTACTTGCCGCGATCCAGTCGCCCGGCCACATGCGCTTGGCCTACGTGGCCGGGGGCGACCTGAAACAAGAATTCGATTTCATCTGTGGATGCGTCATGTTCGCCGGGCGGCACATCGCGGCGCTCGACTTCGTGGCCGAGGAACTGGCAGACGTAACCACGTCGAGCAAAGCGCCGGGCAACTGGGGAATTCTGGTGCGGCGCGGGCTGAAGCGCGGCATCAACATCTACGCGATTTCTCAGCGATGGTCTGAGGCCGACAAAACAGCGATCGGCAACGCGTCGATCTACATCGTATTCACGACCCGACCGAAAGACATTCGGTACGTGGCGGGCTTTACCGGCCTGTCGATTGACGAAATTACGGCAATCACACCGTTTCATTTCTACACAATCGACCCTGTTACCCAAGAAAAAAGCCTGAAAAAGCTCACCTTCAAGCGGTAGCAATCCCTGTAACGGTAACGGTATCCGTTACAGGGTTTGCCGATGGTGCCGTGGTGGACTGAATATTGAGACTCTGCAATACAAATTGAGAGGGAGCGATGTGTTCCTGTTCCAAAACCACAAAGGATAAAACCGTGAGCCAATCCGAAATGATGAAGTACGGCCTTGCCGCCGCAGCCCTGTTCGGAGCCTACAAATTCGGCGGCAAATACGGCGCTGCCGCTGCCGTCGCTGTCGGCGCTGTCGCTGTCGCAAAGCGCGTGCCCTACGTCAAAGAAGTGCTGTAACCAGCACGACGCGACGCCCCCCCCATAAACAAAACAAGGACAAAAACATGAGTGTTGGCAAACTGATCCGCTACGGCCTGCCGTTCTCGAACGTCGTGCCAGCTGGCACCGCGACCAATCAACTGACGCCAGGCCGTACGCTGGAAAATCTGCAGCTGAAATTGGGCGGGACCTCGCTGACGAAAGCAATGGTGACGCTGTTCCGCATGAAGGCGAACGGCAAAACCATCGTGGAAGCCACTGGCCTCCAGTTGGACAAGGTGAACTCGTATCGCGGTACGGGCACGACCAACAGCAAATTCCTCGACGTCTATTTCAGCGACTTCAGCCTGAACAACGAACTCGACCGCCAAGTCGGCGCTTTCGATACGTCGGTGGGCATCGCCAATCTGACCACGGAGATTACTACCGCTGGCGCAACGGCACCGCAGATTACCCCGATCCTGGTTGAGTCGGCGCAGCAAAAATCCCGCGCTGGCGAGATGCAGCCGTTCGCGCCGCTGATCTCCAAGCTGCTGCGCTACCCGTACAACATCGCCACTGGCGGCAAGCTGCCAGTGACCGTGCCTTTCGGCCCGGCAAACGGCGCGATCATCAAGCGCCTGCACATCATGTCGAACAACGGCACGGTGACCGGCGTGACCGTCAAGCAGGATTCGCTCGTAATTCACGAAAGCATGAAAGACGAAAACGAATTCATGCAGGTTCGTCATGGCCGCGTGCCGCAGGCGGGCATGTACACCATCGATTTTGTTATCGACGGCAACATCAAAACGGCGCTGGACACCCGCGACGCTCGCTCGCTGGAATGGCTGATCGACTTCAGCGGTGCTGATTCCGGTGACATTCTTGTCGAATACCTGGACCCACTGGGCAACCTGTAACACGCACAGGCGGGGCGCTATTCGGCGTCCCGCAACGGGAAGAAGGGGAAAGACATGGATTGGGCAAGTTGGATTCAAGGAATAGGCGCGAAGTACGCCAATAGCGCGATTGACTCGCGCTATAACCAGCAATTCGAGTTGGACAAGTTGAAGCTGCAAGCGCTTGGCCCGCTTGGCGGGTTCTACACCGAAGGCCAGGCAGGTAAGCCGGGGCAGGTAGCCGTCAATGGCATCCCTACGTCGTGGCTTCTGATTGGTGGCCTGGTGGCTGTCGTCCTGCTGGTGGGTGACTGATGGTTGCCGATCCATATACCGCAGTGTTCGGCGCGGCTATGGGTGCGCTGGGTCCTGGAAACGCAGGACCCAGCGATGCGAAGTCGTCGGGTAGTGCTGGCGTATCGCAGGACAACTCAGGCTGGAGCATCACTTTTGGCGATGACTCCGCAATCGATGCGACCCGTTCCCAGTCGGCTCCCACGGTGGCCGCTACTGGCGGCGCATTGGGCACGCCCGGCGCGGCACTGGCGGGCCTGGGCATCAACAGCACGCACGTTGCCTTAGCTGTCGGCGCACTGGTCCTGGTCAAGGTTCTGAAAAAGCGGCGCGCATCGTGAAGATCATCGCCGCAAGCTGGACCGACCGTAACCGGGCACTGGTGTCGCTGGGACTGGCAACCGCCGCGCTGCCGGATATCGAATACCAAGTGCGCAATGGCGCGCAGCTGTTCGAACTGCACGATGACGACGGCGAAGTCGTCGCCGCCTTCGTGCTCCGGGTGGACCGGCGCGAATGCCGCAATGTCGGCGTGGTGGTGGCGGCGGGTGGAAGCCTGCCCGGCATTGACCTTACGGCGGCGATCATGCCCCACATCGAACGAATGTTCGTCGGGTGCGAAGCCATCGCAGTGCATACCGAGCGGCCCGGACTGGTGCGCAAGCTGAACCGTCAAGGCTATCGGACGGTGGAAGTAATCCTAGAAAAAAAGGTGCAAGAGCATGGCTAAAGGCGGGAGCAAATCACAGGCGAATCAGACGACGACGACGCAGAGCGAAGACAGCCGCATCGTCAACGAATCCGGCCTGGTGGCGCGGGATTCCGTCTTGGATTTTTCGTCCTGGGTGAACGATCAGAGTTCCACGAGCATTTCGTCGGATAGCTCGACAAACCTGTACGACAGCCGGACAACGTACAACACGACCTCCGACCCGGCGACGGTGAAAGCGGCATTCGACTACGCGACCAACGTGGACGCCACGCGGAACCAGGGCATGACGCAAATGCTTGGCTGGGCCAAAGAACTGACGGGCTCGAGCCAGGAGAATTCGCTGGCCTTGTCGAAGCAGAGCCAGGACGGCGCGTTCTCGCTGGCGAAACTGTTTGGCGAGACGACGAGCGACTTGGCGCAGCAGGGCCAGGACAACGCGTTCTCGCTCGCAAAGCTGTTCGGCGAGCAGTCAAGCAACACGAATGCTCGCTTTCAGGACAACGTGATGCAGGCGTTCGACAGTGCGCGCACCACGACACCGGGCGGGATCGACAACAAAACCATGATTATCTTGGGCGTTGCCGCGTGCGGCGCTCTGGTACTGGCAAACCGGAAGAGCAGCTGACATGAATATTTACGATATCGGCATCGAGCCGGGCGGCGTCCATACGATCAACGTGCAGGCCGATTACATCTATTTCCGCACCGGCACGGCGGGCGGCGGCGATACGACCGTCGTTTTCCAACCGAATGCGGGCGGAGAATCGGTCTACTTGCAGCCGGGTCAGGCGTACAAGATGCCTGCCGCCATGCGCGGCAAAAACGTCACCTGGGTTCTTCGCAACCTGAAAGGCGAAGGCCGTATTGCTGGCGTGATCCTGATGGGCGAGGGCGAGTTTCAGGATAACCGCGTATCGGGTTCGGTCGAAGTGATTGACGGTGGCCGCAATCGGACGATGGCGAATCAAGCATTTCAGGGAACAGCGTACGCCGCCGCAGTGGCGGCGCGGTTTCCGCAAGTGCAGCTTTTCAACCCTGCAAATTCAGGGCGGCGCGTCGTGATCGGGCGTGTATCGACTACCACGGCGCAGGGTGGGGCCGTTGGCATCGTCATCACGACCGAGCAAACGGCGGTGCTCGACCGTCGCGCATCGTCAAAGCTGTCGGGCGGGGCGCGTTCGATTGCGGAAATGCGAACCGGGAACACGGTGGCGGTTCCCGCTGGCGAAGCTCTTGCCAGCAATTCGGCACCTGCCAATGTCGCAGCCGACCGCACGTATCTGGAGCCGGTCGTGTTGATGCCTGGTTACGGGCTGACCGTGTATGCCAATGCGCTTGGTGCTGATGTAGTTGCCGCGTTCGAGTTCTGCGAAGAGGCGCTGTAATGAATCGCACGTTGCTGGCGGCTGCTGTCGTCGTGCTGGCGGCGGCGTGGTGGTGGACAAAGGACGAGGACGAACCGGGCGGCGATGCACTGCCCGGCGTTCTGGAAGATGCCGTGGAAGCGGTGGACGCAATTACAGGGGGTGTCATGAAATTATCAGCAATGGGGCGCGTGTCGCCCGCCGTGCTGTCGGATCGAAACGTGCAGGCGTTTTTGCGCGTGATCCGGCGCGGGGAAGGGACCGCAGACGAGGGCGGCTATCGTCGCCTGTTCGGCGGCGGGACGTTCGCCAGTTTCGCGGATCACCCGCGAGTGCTGGTCAAGAAAAGCGGCTACAGCAGCACCGCGGCTGGTGCGTATCAATTCCTGAAAGGCACCTGGGACGAAACGAGCCGGGCTATGGGCCTGGACAGCTTCTCCCCAGCAAATCAGGACCTGGGCGCAGTGGGCCGCATCGCGGCGCGTGGCGCGCTGGCCGATGTGATCGCGGGGCGGCTGGAAGAGGCCGTGAAGAAGTGCGCGAAAGAGTGGGCGTCGCTGCCTTATTCGCCATACGGCCAGCCGGTCATTTCGATGGCGACGGCGCGGGGCGTGTTCGCCAGTGCGGGCGGCTTCGAGGTTGAATACGCATGAAGGCCGACAAACTTATTCTGACCGGCGCAGTGGTCTTCGCTGGCGTATTGGTGGCTCAGAAAATGGGCGTGTTCAAGGTGGCCGGGCTCACGTCCGGGCCGTGGCCGTCGCTGACGTTCCGCAGTGATACGGCGTTCACCGAGAGTCCCGACGAGCTGGGTTACGATCCAGAAGACCCGGGCAAGTACGTGATGGTTGAGGATCTGATTAAGGGCGTGGGCGATAACGACTGGGGATACATGCCCACGAAGTTCTGGCAGACCGGCGACAGCATCCTGAACCCGAATTTCTTCCTGAGCCGATGAAAACCACGACTACCTATCTGCTGGCCGGGGGAGTCGTCGTGTCGTCGCTGGCGTTCTTCTACCTGTATGGGCGGTCGAAGAACGACGGGGGCGGGGGCTTCTTTCAAGATATCGGCGTGGGCGCGGGGAGCGCTGCCGTTGACTTGGTTGACGGCGTGGTGTCGGGCGGCGCGATCGCCATTGGCGACAAGCTGGGCATCCCGAAGACCAACAAAACCGAGTGCGAAAAGGCGCTGGCCGAGGGGCGCACCTGGGATGCGTCGTTCGCGTGCCCGGCTGGTACTTTCATCGGATCATTTTTCTAAGGCATGACATGGCAGTTTCAATGATCAAGGTTCCGGCAATCGTCAAGGCGGTCATCCCGACGCCAACGGCGGTTGTCCGCGAGGGCCTCATCGTGTTGGGTGGCGTGCTGATCGCGGCATACGTGATCAGCCGGTTCCCGGCGCTGAAAAAGTTCGTGACCGACGCAAGCATCACGGTCAACGACAAGCAGGGCAACAACATCTGGTAACCATAAAAAAAGGGGAAGTCGTGAAAAAGATTTTGAAGCGTTTGAATGAGCGTTCGACCTGGGCAGGCCTGGGCGCGCTGGCCGTCCTGTTCGGCGTCGATGCGGTGAAAGCCAATCTCGTCATGGAAGCGGCGGCGGGTATCTTGGCTGCTGCCGCCGTGTTCGTGCCTGACGGTGCAGTCGTCAAGGAAGGCGAATAATGACAGTCGAGCTTGCGATTTCGGGCTGTAATCTGTTAGCTTTGCTGGCTTATTTCATGCGCACGGAGAACCGATTGACGCGCCTGGAAACGAAGCTCGACTTTCTGTTTGCGAGGAAACCGGCATGAGTGAATTTGTGTTAACTGCCAGCGTAATCATGGCTGGCGCAGGGATCGTCATGGGGGCGATCGGTATTTATCGAATCAACCGCGCATTCAAGCGGACTGAAAAACTGGAGAACGAAGAATGACCAAAAAACGCAGCAAGGCCAAAGCCAAGACGCCGCCACGCGGCAAGAATGGACGCTTCAAGCGCAAATAGACACCGGGTCGCCCGGATCGGAAATCCCTGGGTGCGCCTGGGGATTTTTTTCGCCTGTAGCTGTCGCCAGGTGGATCACATCGGCGCTCACGACGCCGAGGCGCGTGGGCATCGCGCCCATGCCCATCTGCCGGTGGCGTAGATCGGCCTCCATGTGTTTGAGCCTGAGCAGTTCAGGAACCCACCACGGCACGCGGGTCCGGCCACTGAGCCAGTCACGCACGGTGCGCTCATCGCGGCGCAGGCGCTTGGCCAGGACCGGGAGCGGCACGCCCATAGCGTAGTGGGCGAATTCGGTTGGATTGCCGTACCTGAGATTCGGATAGCGCATAACGTCCAGTCGAAAAAAAGCCAGCCTTGATTTTGGCTGGCTGGGAAAATCCGGTCTGTACGTGCCGGGCTAGTGCGTTTTTGTTCAGTATGTCGTCCCAGTGGTCAAACAGCGCATAATCTATATTATGTTAAATGCGCTGTCGGTATGAACCAGACCAGATCGGCGCAAACAAGAAGACCTCCCTATCCACCGAATCTATGTTGCGGTCCAAAGCACCGCAGATGCGTCATCCGCTGACTTTACAGCGCTTACGCCAGTTCCTGCAGACGTCGACTCGTAGTCCCGCAACTTGTCGAGTTGCGACTGCAGGCCAAAGTCAATGCATGCCTCTGCCAGAGAAACATCCGTATGCAAGCCATACAGATCGACCAGTCGATAAAATCCATCCGTCATCACCAACACACTCGCATCGTGCGCCAGAGTGACGCTGCCCGTACGCGCCTGGAACGGCCCGTTCGGCTGAAGGCACAGCACACTGGGCGCCGGCGCCGTGTTTTGCGATTCGCGCCGTGCGCGCAGCATTGGCAGCATGCGTTCACGCCGACGTACCGGATCGTCGACGCCTTCAGTCTTCAACGTGGCAATCCAGTCTTGCAAGATGGCTTCCTGGGGATTCACGAATGGATCCAGGTCGATACAGGTTGTGGGAGCCGTGTACAACAAGGTTTTGCAGTCACCAAGACTGTAGAGCATTGCGCGTGTGACGCCGTCGTGGTCCAGAATCCTCAACCAGGTCATCGCTGCAATCGGCCACGCATGTACCGGTACGTGCAGACCAGCTGCCAGATGCATGAACTGCGCTCTGACATCAGCGATCGCGAGCCAGACGCAATCCTGCTGGTTGCGCTCTGGTGTCAGCGTTTTCTCCAGTGCCGCGGTAAAAGCATGGACAAACCATGCGACATCGCCCTGGCGTTCATCGATGTAGTTGCAGTCCGCCACGGATGAGCCGCCGTCAATCACGACAATGTCGGTCATTTCAGCAGACGTGAACACTGCGACGTGGTCATCATTGCGCTGTGAGCCACGATAGGCGCCGACGCTAATGTGCTCAATTTTCATCAGGCAAGGTACATTTGGTCATTGCCTGAACTCTACCCCCGTCATATGCAGAGGACAAGCAGATACAATCGCGCAATTTTCTAACTCGACAATATATTCCCTAATGTCGAGTTAGATTGATGACTCCGGTTGACCGGCTTTGGCCGCTCTGCTGCACGTCGCCTCTGCGTCAAAGCCCTGTTCAGTATGCCTTGCTCGCGACGAACCAGGTGCGCACGGAAGCTTGTGGTGCAACCAACGGCGATTTGCCGCCGATGGGCGTTGCAGCCGACAAACTGGCGCGCCACCCGTCTGGACCGACCCACGAAAGGCCAATGCCTGCGCCTGAGAGCGTGGCGCGGTTATCGCTGCGGGTCCAGGCATCGCGATTGATCCTGGTACGAACGCTTTCAACGAAGGCCGTCGCCTCCCAGCGACCAGCCGCAAGCAGGCCCAGGTCGTGGCGTAGCTCGACCGTTGCGAAGTA
>Ga0308158_10001755_pt1 | contig 21941 bp, 18 predicted proteins | sample PhyBR2_FD_201038 | JGI IMG/M metagenome (GOLD analysis project Ga0308158, IMG submission 201038) | Phyllosphere microbial communities from UC Gill Tract Community Farm, Albany, California, United States - DLSLB.R2 | ecosystem: Host-associated > Plants > Phyllosphere > Unclassified | place: USA...
TTCATGCCACACCCACGCCAATGAGGGGCAAAACTGGTCAGAGATATGAATACGCTGCACAACCGACAACGCCGCCCGTGAAGGCGGCGATTGTAGTTCTATATCGGTAGTTGCGGGGACATGCAGCCACTTTGATTTGTTGACACACTGTCGATGCTAAATCGTCTGGATGCTGACCCTTAGCCCGTCATGCCGTTCGTCAGATGGCGGCGACCTACCCTAATATTAAAGCTGCTCGCGATTGTTAATAATGAAACGCTGACCCGCCACGTCACGATTGGATTGCGTTACTGAAAACCGTCTGATCTCATGAATGACGTGAAATGGGACAAACCCGTCGTTCCGATGCCGCAGGTTGAGCGTCAGCTCTCGTCGGAAGCCGACGTTCGGCGCCTGAACGTGCGGCGTCGCGTTACGACTGAAACTGGGCCGGTTACCGGCAGTCTGCTTTGGTCGAGCGAGATGGAAAAGCGAGCATTAGTTCAGCAGGTCGTTAAAGCAGGTAAGATCCACAAGCGGTCATTAAGTCGTACCCGCGCATCTTCCAAAGCGGTCGCCCGATCATCGGGACGCACCGCCCGCGTTTAGCGGCTCTACAGGATTCGCGTGACCCGCCGGTGACTTGTAAGCCGCAGTCGCGTACGCGCTCAATATGCCTACGGTCGAGACCTCTACCGGGTTCGAGGAAACGCCCGAGTTGGTCTTGCTGCGTACGTTGGGGATCCGAGACCGCCGGCGCGTGTCGCTGCCTGAAACACGCAAGTGCGTGGGATGCCAATCGTCGCGCGACGCGAACCTGCGCAGTTCAGGCATTAACCGACGAGGAATCAAGGCCAGTCAGCTTCGCTAGCGGCGAGGTCCGGACTAATCATCTAGGCTGCGAACAGCGACCAGTGGCGACCGGCGTGGCTGTACTAAGACTGTACAAGGGTATCATGGGTTGCGAAAAGGGCGCGATGCCCCACACCGTTTACATCGATCCCGCCATGGTTCGTGAAGTCGAGGAAAGTCTCGACGACGGCCCTATGCTGTCCGCCGATGGCATACGCCTGCTCAACGAAGAAGAACTCGCCCGATTTTCTGGGCTCTCAGTGCAAATCTACGCCGGAGAGCATCGACCATCCCATTTTCATGTTCGCCACGGCGGCGAAAACGTCAGCTTCGCCTTGGATACAGGCCGACGGCTACCAGGCTACGAGGGCCTGGCCAGATACGATCACAACATCGCCAAGTGGTGGCGCGATCATCGCTGCGAGCTCATCCTGTCTTGGAACCGATTGAGACCGGCCGACTGCTCGGTCGGGCCGGTCCCGGTGCCAGCGGAATGCATCACCACAACGAACGGCGGTGGACGTGCTTGATATTCGAGCCATCGCCCGCGCCGCTTCCGAGGTGCTGGTCGGCAATCCAACACAGCTCACGATCGAAATCGACACGCCGGAGTACTCCCCTGCCGAGGTTCTGGAGTTGATCGACGCCATCTACGAAGAATGTGCTCATGTTGCCGTCATCGTGAAGGGTGTCAGGGTCGATCCAATGCAAGTTCTGCGTCCCGCCGACGCCGAGTTTGTCAACGCTTTCTTGCGACGTGGCCGCTTGGTGATTGTGGACCTAGACGTGGACGACAAGCTGATCGTTAGACGCAAATGAGCGACAGCTACTGGTTGTCCGGCCGGCGGCAGCTTGCCGACCCGAACTTGCCGCGCAGATGACGGTCGCCTTGGAACTGCAAACACTCTTTCCGCACTGGCACGTTAAGTCCGATGGTGATCGCGTTCCCTGGACCCGCCGCGTCGACCTGTCCCGCGAGGATACTTTCCCGGGGCTTTTCGCATTGGTGGCCGAGGAGCAGAACGCAGCAGCGGGCTCGCCCAAATACTTCGAGCTAGCTGAGGCAATGGTGCAGGACGTCACCGCGCTCGCCGCGGCGCAGCCTGAGGGCAGCGATCCGATCCTTCTGCACTACTTCCAGTTTGAAATGGCGCTCGGTCCTTTCAAGAACGCTATTGGAATAGGCGACTTCGGCGGCGCACATGACTGGATTCACCACGGACTTAGCGAAGTGGCGGATGTCGAGATTCAGCGCGAGCTGCACCACGGGCGCATCTACGATTTCGCGTTTTCCAAGCGACGCTGGATCCGTGATAATCGGACGCGTTCGCTGACCGATTGGGCCGTCGGTTTCTATTACTACTGTCGCATCCGCGGGGTGATGGCGGACGCCGCTAAAGATTTGGCGCCCTTGCTGCTGCACGTGATCTCAGCCCTGCCGCGGGAGGACCGACCCGCACTCGATGCGCTCGGAATGATGCTCAACTGGGCGGTTGATCACGGTCAGCAAATCGCAGCACCTATTACGGCGCGTCTCAGGAGGACCTTCAATCGCAGCCGAGACACGGCCGTTAAGACCATAGTTGCAACCATCTTCGCTACTAACGCCGGGGCCATGAGTGGCGAGTCTCCAAGGCATTGGGCAGCATGGGCGCTCGCCAACGGCGAAGTCTTCTTGGACCCTCACCATCGGTTCCAGCTGCTATGGCAGCAAATCGAGACCGTCGAAGACTGGGATCGACACAAACAACAGGCGCTAGACGCCATCAGCGTGTACGCCGGGGAGATAGCAGGCCTCGGCGTGCCGACCGCCATATGCCGTGCGATCGACCAGCGATCGGGTCTTCTCAAGCCCGCGTTCCACCTCATGAACAAGTTCGAACGGGGCGACGACCTACTCGAAATCCTGGCACGCTGGTATCGGGTGTCTGAAGCAACGCGGCTGCGAAACGGCGCCCTCTTCGTCTGCGCCACTTCCGAGCACGGCACTATCTACCTCGGCGCCAAGTCCCAACTGATACGGCGCGATGGCACAACCCAAATCGTCGAACTCACCGGGGCGGCAAACGCGATGTTGGGCCTGACCCTAACGATTGAGGGAGTCGATGCCGACATTCTCCTACCCGCTAGGCCGGGCCATCCCGATGATGAACAGGCGGCCCCATTTGAGGCTGTCATCAACCGGGCCTACGCGCTCGCGGAGCTTCGACCGGATGTGATGGAAGGGCGCCGTTCGCTAGTCGCCTTTCCAGGGCAGCCTCATCCCCTTCAGGCAATGATGCTCGCCGAGCGCGGCGCCAGCCTGCCGATCACGGCCAGTCTCGAAACCCCACGTGGCGATCGCCCGCTGCGACGCGCGTTGCTATGGGCGGCAGACAACGACTTCTACTCGGCGTTCGAGATCGACGCGGTCGCTGACGTGCTGGCCGCAGCAGGCGTCGAGATTGATCGCCGCACCGGTAACGGAGCCGTGCCAACCGACTTCCTTGACGCATACGCAAATCCCGACTTCGACATCGTCTGGGTCGCTGGGCATGGTCAAATCGACCACTGGCGCGACGGCTCCACCGAGCTGATAGCTGGTGAGAACTGCCGGGTCGGCATTGATGCGCTTCTCGCCCAAGATCAGCGCGACGGCGAGCGTCGTCTCGCGGTTTTCAACATATGCGACGGCGGGGCATCCGCAGTGAATGGCGGCATCCAGAAGCTCGGGTTTGCGCCAATGCTCGCCAGCTCACGCCAAGCCACTATCTCGCACCTGTGGCCGGTTAATCCCCTAATCGCAGCAGCGTTCGGCGTGGGCCTGGCCAAGGCCCTCGCCGACGGCGCCGGCCTCCATGCCGCGTTTGATAGAGCGCTGGCTTTTATCCGTGCGCCAATCGACCAAATCACGGAGGCGGTTCGCGCGGTCGCACCGGACCGGGAGCTAGCTGCCCGGTTAGAGAATCTCGACATTGAGACACAAGCAATTCTGCACTGGGGGTCACCGTGCTTCTTCGAATAGTATCAAGCAGGCGGCAGTGAGGTAGCAGCCAAGCCCCGGTAACTGCCGATGGTAACCCATTGACGATCACTGCGCTCCCAGCAGTTCGATCCTCGTCATGACGCCAGCGACCGGTTGGTGCACCCAGAATTCTCTGCACAGGCGCCCGGTCACCTCCTCGAGCGCCCTAGAATACAGTGCGACTTGGCCGGCGAAGGAACGCAATCGGCTTTCGTCTAAAGCCATAGACCCAGGAAAGCTCTTGTGGTCGATCACGACGAAGCCGTTTCCGTCATCAATAAGGAGATCAATGCGGCCACCGATTGTCTGCATACCCACCGCCGCATGTACCGGCCATTCCCGCAGCCTGGCAGAATCTCCGAAGCGCCCGCTGAGGAAGGAATGAAGACGGTCCGAGACGGCGACGAGATCATTCGGATCGACCTGCGGAGCACCCCACCGGGACAAAATGTTAGTTGCCACCTCGCGTCGCGTCTGCGGGTCGATGCTTGGGTCGTCACAGGCAAAAAATCGATGGAAGGCTTCTCCGAGCGCTTGAAGGTCGGGATCGCCAACAAGCGCGATCCTTGGTCCCACGCTGACGGTCTCCACTACCGCGACGACGCCGTCGGCCGCAGTCGCACTGGGCCGGAGCCGCAGCGGCGGGTGCGCAGTGCGCTCAAACAATGGTCGGACGAACTCACCGGCCGCGGGAGGCGTTGAATCGCAAGCTGGAGACGGCGTGCGCACCTCAAACCGTCTTCCGCCCACAACGACGACACCGCTGCTGGCAGCGACGAGGGGTGCACCGTCGTCACCCGTTAGTTCGTCCAGCCATTCCGCCGGCTGCCCCGTGAGCGCGAAAACCAAGTGGTCGCGCGGTCGCGTCATGCCGACATATAGCAACCGCGTGCGTTCAAGCCGTTCAGCGGCAAGCGCTTCGATGCCTTGAGGGCTTGCTGGCGCCGAGACGTCCAGACCTACACCTGCCTGCTGCTCGCCATAGGGCCATGGCCAGTAACGTAGGACACGCGCTGCAAGCGGCGCACGCCAGTCCGGCGGACTTTCGTCTTCGGCGACGATGCCGAACGGCGAACCCTTCGCCTTGGATTCCAGTTCAACCAACACCGTGATCGGCCACTCCAGGCCCTTCGCTTGATGGTAAGTGAGCACCTGCACAGCGTCCGGGTGTCGGCTCTGCGGCTGCGCTCCGACTGCTTGCGAGGCTAGCCATTCGCAAGCACCCGTCAGGGTCGCGGCCTGGCGCTCCGAGCGCTGCTCCTCCTGATATGCCTCCAATAGAGAGCGCAACGCCTCCAGATTAACTAGGCGCTGCTCCATCGAGCCCCATTTCGCGACGACAGTCAGCAGCCCGTCGACATGAAGGACTCGCTCGAAGACCTCCGCCGGCGTCAGAGACGGCGTGGCCTCGCGGACTGCACGAAGTTGATCGATGAAGGGGACGCAGGCTTCCAGCGCTACGACGCTCTGTTCCTCGAATGCCGCTGTCAGCCACATCTCGTCGTCTGTCGCCAAGCGGGCGATCTCGGCTGCTGCCAGCTGATCGGCCGGGTCTGCGACCCAGCGCAATGCGGCGAGCGCAAGTTCGACCTCGGGTTGATCGAGAAGCCCGCTGCGTTCAACTGCGACAAGGAGACTCTGCCTCGCCAACGCCGCCGCGAGTTCCGCCACCTGAGCATTGCTTCGGCAAAGGAGGGCGACGTCGCTTCCCCGAGCCGGGCGTGCTCCGCCCACCTTCGGATGCACGGGCCACCCAGCGCCGTCGCCGAGAAGATTGGCCACCAATGCCGCAAGCGTCTCGGTCCTGGCACCCTTGTTCGGTCCGTCGATCGACCACGTCGAAATTGGATTATGCTCGCAGTCGCCGCGCTCGTAGCTGGCGAACAGAACCTCCTCGCGAGTCATTCCAGCTCGAACGAAATTTCCCTCGAAAGCGGCGTTTACAAGGCCACCGAGCGTCTCCCGGGTCCGATAAGATCGCTGCAGGTATTCAAATGCTCCCCCGGTAGCCGTCGTGATCGCCCTGGCGGCAATCTGGGTCAGCGCGGGGTCGGCATCGCGGAAGCCGTAGATCGACTGCTTCGGGTCCCCTACCCACACGCTGCCGGGAGAAATTGCTGCCAGCGCCGAAAAGATCGCGATCTGGATCGGACTCGAATCCTGGAATTCATCGACGTAGACGCCGCCGATCATCTCGCGCAGGCGCGCAGCGTTCGCTGGATCACGAAGAATATCGAGCGCGATCATCTCCTGATCGACGAAATCGACGATGCCACGCGATGCCTTGTGGGCTTGGTGTGCTCGCAGACAGGCTTCCGCGCATTCGAACTGAAGCCGGATGAAGTTCGCGATGTCCCGCCTTAGTGCGGGATGGCGGGGATGAATGGAGGCGGCCGCCACCACATCGGAGAAGATCGCGGCGTCCGCCTTCGTCTTTCCTAGCTTGGAAAGCCGAACCCAGTCAGCCCAGAGCAGAGGTTCGCCACGCTGGAGTGCGGGCATGACATTATCGATGCAGGGAAGATCGCTCTTTTGAGTGCCGATCTTGAGCGTTGCCCTGCCAATCGCCTCAATGTTTGCGGCACACGCGAAGACAGAGTCCCGGAGGTTGGCGTCCAGCTGCTCGGCAGTCTCGTCTGCCACCGCCGGTAGCAATGCGAGCAGCGACGTCGCAGAGCGGTCTGCGGATAGCGAAATGCGCCCTGCATCCAGGCCATTGGAGCGCGACGCATCGACGATCCGCCTTACGTCGTCCTGCCAACCGCGAAGCGTCTTACCTTTGGAGCGATAGTCCCGTGTCGGCATACCGAAGCGTTCCGCGATAGGCGCCACCGCAGTCACGAAAGCCTGCATCGCCTCACCAGTGGCGCGCGCAAAGACCAGCGCCTGCCGGCCCTCTGGAATCACCTCGGCGACGGGAGAGCGCCCCAGCTCGAAGGCGAACTCCGAGATCAGCGAGCCGCAGACGCTGTTCACCGTGCCGATGCGAGCGGAGAGCAGCGCGGCCGCGAGTTCCGGACGACGGCGTTCGATCAACTTGGCGCGAATTCTGCCAGCAAGCTCCGCAGCCGCACGTTTCGTGAAGGTCGTGGCGAGCAGTCGCTCCGGTGCAAGTCCGCCCTCGATCGCGTCGGCTATCCGTTCGACGAGGGTGTAGGTCTTGCCCGTACCCGCCGACGCGATGATGGTATCGACGCGATTATGCGTTGCCGGCTCGCTCATGACAGTCCCCGCACACGGCACAAAGTGGCATAGTCGCACCATTCACATTTGACCTCGCGCTCGATGGGTAGGTCAGCTGGCATGTGCTCTTCCATCCCATCCACCCCGCGAGCGACAAGATGGCCCTCCTCCGCCGCAGCACGCAGCCGCCTCCAGCTTTCCATGATTGCCGTCCACGTCTCCGGGAAGTCGCGATCTCCCGTTACGGCCCGACCGATGAGACCACCTTGGGTAAGCGTCGCGAACTGACGCTGATTCAGCAAGAAATATCCAGCCCTGTAGGGCGCGCCTTCGGCAACCAGCGCGCCGTAGGTTGAAAGCTGAACAGCACGACCCGATCGCAGTTCTTCGAGCCTGGATCTGGCGCTCCTCGTCCATTTGAGATCAATGATCACCGCGTTTCCGTCGCGATCGCGCGCTACGAGATCAACCGCGCCCCGAACGGCCAGAGCGTTCTCGAAGGCGCCGCTAACCTGGAGTTCGGTCGCCTCGACCTCGAGGTCATTTTCAACGAGAACTGCTGCAAGTTGGGCCATGGCCGACGGCAAGCGATTGCGCGCAAAAGCCAATTCCGCGGTCATCTCAGGATGACGCAAGGGCGCTGCCAGCTGGTCGATGCGTGCGTCGAGAAGCGCCGCAGTGCTTGCAGCCGCCGCCTGTGGGTCTGGCGGGGGACCAGGGAGGAAAATGTCTCGCGCCAGCGCATGGGCCAGATTCCCGAGGAGCTGATTCGCGTCCGGGATCGATCGAATTCGCCCAGGCCGAAGCCGGGCGACATGCTTCAACGCCCACATCAACTGGCATGCGAGAAGGTTTTCGAATGACGTCGCAGACTCACTGACATCACCCAGCCGTGCAGCGTATCCGGCGGGCGTCATCCACCTCGATCGGTGCTGCGGCAGGGGGACCGGCTGAACAGGGACACGCATCACATCGACGCCTGCAATCGTCAGCCGCTCCATTGAAAGCGCGTCCTCCAGCCGCTTTCGGTCGGCTAGGCGATCCAGCGCGGGCGCTAGACGGTGTGCCAGCGGGTGAAGGGTTTCATCGTCGCCCGACGTCAACGCGCCCATGACAAATAGAACATGGTTCTGCGCGTTGAGCACGGCCCTTTCCCATCCAGCGCTGGCGGCCTGTCCTGCGCGTGAGACTTCGTTGAGGGGACAGCACGCTGCCGCGAGTTCGTCGCGCTCAGCTTGAACCCAGGGGCGACGCCCACCTCCCTCCACAGTCGATTGGAAATTCCACCAAACCACGGCCGATGCAGGGCCCCAAATGGCGCCGGGCTGGCTGACGCTGCGCCACGAGGCCGCCTCGGCCTCCGCGCCCGGATTGGCGTGCCCCGTATCGAGCGCCTGATCAATTATGCGCTCAATCAGAGTCCGGGGGAGCGTTTGGCGCTTCAACGCTCCTAGAGCTGCCCGCACATCTGACGTGAGGGTCGCCGTCGCTTGATAGAGAGGATCTTGATTTTGGGAAAAGCGGGCGACGGCCCATGCCACCGTTCGATCGCAGATCGCGAATGCCGCCTCGAGCGGCATGCCGGCAATCGGATCGGCCACCGCAACCTCCGCCCAGGATCGCCAGCGATCGACACGGGACCTCGCCTTGCCCTGCTCCTTGGCATTTTCACCTGCCTCTTGGAGCTCGCGTTCTTCAATGAGACGCCACGCCTCTATCCAGGCGTCTCCGCCCCGGCCAGGCGCTTGCTCCAGCGCTGCAGACAAGCGCCGCCCCGCGCGCGATGCAATCGGCGAAGTCGGAAAGACTAGCAGTTCCATCAGCGCGTGGGCGTCGAACGGAGCCCACGAGCCCTTGAAGGCCAGTAGCAGCAGTTGCAGTGATCCCCGGTGAGCAGATGCCTGGCTTCTACCTGCACGTGGCTGCCCCGCAGCATGCAAGCCGTGGTCAAGAAGATGCGTATCCGCTTCTTGCGCGATCAGGGCACCGTCGCGTTGGGACCGCTCGAACCACTGACCAACCACCTCAGCTGCAAGGGCCGAGCTGCTTGCAGTCGCGACGGTAACGGTTCCATCTGGCAATCCGCCAAGATCCCCGCCATCGATCATCCAACGTTGGAGCCTCCCAAGCGCCGTGTCCGCGGGCGCAGCCGGCTTAACCTCGATCTCCTCGATCAGCACCCCACAGGCTTCGAGCCCGTTGAGCAGTCCGCGCCATCCCGCCGTGTGCAGCGCACGACGGTCGACGAGGCGGATCCGCCGGATCGGAAGGCGTGGAGTCGCTGCCAACTTCGTCGACATTGCGGCAATGCGGTCCGCGAGCCCCGCCCCCACGCTCGAAGATTCGCGTTCGGCAGCGGCAAGATCGCTCAGCCGCGCCGCCGCCCAAGCTCGATCCGCCGACCATCCCGCGTCGACGAGTTCGTCGCGCCAATTTAGCAACGTTCGGGAGGTCGCCCAAGCATCGACTGCGAGCGATCGACTCCAGAACCTTGGGCCACCGTCCATTCCTTCAAGCACTGCTTGGAAGGACGCGACGCGGACCACCTTGGCGATCGGCGGAGAGCCCATGCCGAGCGCTGTCTCAAGGATATCCAGCAGGCCGTTCGGACCGACCACCGGCGCACCAACCGCACCTGAACCAGTGCCACCGTGAGGTGGAAACGCGCCCTCGTCGGCACTTAGACCAAATACTATGTCCATCTTGGTTCTCTCCGGGCGGCGCATCTTCTTGCGAGGTTGCGGCGATCTAGGTGACTTGGTGAGATCTTGGTGGCGAGCCCTCGAGCGGGTCGGTCAGCCTGGAAGCTCGAGGTCGGAAAGGAAAGCCGACAGCCTGGTACCATTCTCAAAAAGTCGATGCCCGTCTTCGCCGATTTCCTGGAAAATGGCGCGCAGCCGTTTCTCGTCGTTCTCGACCATCGTCTTGCTACCGTGTTGGAAGCCCAGTTCGCGGCGCAGCCCGCCAGATTGGATCGCCAGCACCACGCCCCGCTCGGGATCCACGAGCGTCGAGTACGAGCGTTCGTAGAACCAGTATGTCATCCCGCCCCTTGCGCCCTCATGCGCGCACACGAAGCGCTGTGGCCAGGCGGACACGTCCTGTGCTGCCCAATCGCTGAACACATTGCCCAACGGCCAGCGGCTCAGTGCCTTGCGCGCCGCTTTAGGGAGAAGGCTAACATCTAAGCTGTCGTCATGCTCGATCAGCGCCGCTGTGGCTTCCTCCAGGTGTTTCGAAGTCGACGTGCCCGAGGAAAACACGAACCCGACCCCACGAAATGACTCAGGATCGGCCAGTACCTGATCGATCAGCGATTTCGGGTTAGCGGCGCGTGACACGCGTCGATCACCTGCCTTGCGGCGCCGCCATGCCTCCTTTGCGGCGGCGAGAGCAGCAGGGTCCATCTCGTTGGACTGTCCCCAAATGCGCTCGAACCACTCGCCTGCGCTCTTATAGACTTGGCTGGTGGGCTCATGGAACGTGCCAGCTTCTATCAGCCCAGCGACCTCAAGGAACCCGATCCCGTTGTTCGACGCGTTGGCTGACGCGGTAATCAGCCCGCGGTCCGACAGATAGACCTTGGCATGCAGGCCACGCATATGGACCAGGTTCGGATTCATCGGAGCGCCCAGCGCCTCCAGCTCACGGGGATTAGTACCACCCATAGAGATGTCGCAGATCAGGCGCGCATCGACAGGCACCTTTGCCAAGTCAAACAGCGCTTCCGCAGCGCCTGTTCCCCAGAAGGCGACGGCACAGCGCAGCTTGTCGCCCTTCACCAGACCCCTGATCGCGGGGCCGAGTTCCTCGTCGTTTAGGAATCTGGTAATACTGTCTCTCCTGAAATTTCCACTCGACTCGGTGGTTACTCGGAGAATAGCTTGAACGGCGTGCACGGCCCATCTCCGACTTGGGTCATGCTGGAACGTCAACGTCAAGCCAGCGCGCGTAGGCCCTGACGTCAATCATCGGAACCGTCGCCTTCTCCTGCAGTCGCGCGATCAATTCTAGGAGGAAGGCCGTTGCCGGCTTGCCCATCGGGGTCAGGGTCCCGCAGCCTTCGTCATCGCACGAGAAGATGCCATGTGCCGCAACACAACCTAGATCGAGCCGATCACCAGCCGCGCCTTCGGTGAGGGCCTTGATCAACGGATCTCCAAGACCAGGCTTCCAGTCGCTCTCGAGCGTCAAAAGTCCACCGATGATGTGCTGAAGGGGTTTTGCGGGATAGACGCCCCCGGCGTGTGGGATGGGCAAGCTGGTCCGTTGAAGGGAACGAACGCTAGCAACCTTGTTACGGGCGTAAGCGACCTGTTCGGCGTTGATGGACTGCTTCGCCTCGAAGATTCCGTAGACGCTCTCCGCAGGTATGACGGTTTGCCCCTGAAACTTGAAAATGAAGGGCGAATACTGCCGGTCGAAGACCACGACGTCGATCTGATCGCTGAAGGATCCCAGACTGTCCACAACGTGCGCCGAGGCGGCTTGATATCGCTGCGGCAAATAGGTCTGCAGCAGTTCGAGCCAAACGGACTCGCTGGCATCGCCCTTTGTCCCGGGGTGCCCAAAAGACTTCCGCGCCCGTGCGAGTCGCTCTTGGATGTCGTCATGAAGCTCCGAGAGCAACGTTTGTATCGACCAGCTACTCATCTCCCCGTTCCCTTCGATTGGATCTCATCGCGGAACGGTGGCGTCGCGGTCATCGCCTTCGCTAGCTGGATAGCGCGCTGACCTTGAATTGGGCGGTCGGGGTACGCATCAAGGGCGATCGCCGGCAGAAGCCGCTGTGTGATGTCAGAGAAGGTGAATCCCGGCTCGTCCCGCATCGGACCGGTCGCATCGACCAGCACCTGCAACTGGTCCCGGGAGATTCCCATCCCGTTGAGCCTCGTGGATAGGATGTAATGGCGCTGCTCGGCACTAGGCCGGGCGAAAGCCATGACATCGGCGGCGCGACGACGCACCGCCGGATCTAGCGCATTCAGGCGATTGGTGCACATGATGACGGCCGCCGGCAGTCGGAGGTTCGCCAAGCGATCGACGCCCCTGATGAAGGCATTGACCCCCGCACGATCCTCATGATGCATCTGGGTCGCCTCCCGCGACTGCGCGAGCGCGTCCGCCTCATCCACTAGAAGGATGACCGCTCCCCTCGCCTTTCCAGTCGTCTTCAGCCGGGTGGCAGCCTGGACAGTGTGCTCGAACGCCGCGGACAGCAGCTGCGTCATCTCACCGACACGACCTTGGCCGCGCGTCGCTAGGCTCAGGGGAAAGAGCGTGATCTCGATCCCCTCCTGCCGAGCGACGGCGTCGCCGATAGTCTCCGCCAGTTCGGTCTTGCCCGACCCCACGTCTCCAGCGAGGACCACCAGTGGCGGGCGGCGTAGGACGACATCCAGCAACGGCTTTGCTTCGCCCGAGTGGAATTTCGTCGCCCAGCGTTCAAGACCCTGCGGGTTGACGAGGAGGCCAAGTATCTTGCTCAGGCGGGACTTCTGATCGTCGAGACCAACGAGGCGCGCAAGCCGCTCCTGCGGCTCGAAGTCGGGATAGGTGACTCGGCGTTCGAAAAGGTCATCGAGACCGGGCAAATTCTGCATCAGTAGCTCCTCACGCTGGAGCGATCGAGGGCTCGACCACCAGCAGAATAGGTTCGATCGGCCGCCATATAGCCATCAACCGGCGGTTCGGAACCGGTGGTGCGCTGGACTGGAAGCCCGCTCTTAAAAGTGTCGCGCTCGGCCTGAGAAAGGCTGAAGTAGGAGCTGGTGTAGCTGAGGAAGCTGGTGAAGCCGGCCGCAGACACATCCTTTCCCGGACGTATCCGCCCAGGATCGTCATCGTTGGCCGCACCACCAGCGAGATCACGCGCTGTGAACACCAGCGTGGGCTCGATCCACGAGCCGGACCGCTGAAAGCCGTAAGTCACCGAGGACAGGTATCCCGCCTTCATCAGCGCGACTGCCTCCGCCTCGTAATCCTCGATCTCGAAGTCATACGGTCGCCCATAGAGGCGCTGGATGCGCTTGAGGTCGGTGGCGATCTTAGCCGCCATGTGGCGTGCGTGGGTGACCGTGAAGGTCTCGCTCTCGGTGTAGCTATAGCTCGACATCGCGGACCTCAGACTTGGAAAGTGGAACCGAAGACCTTCTGCCAGTAGCCGACGGTCAACTGCTTGTTGGGGGCCGCCAGGCCAGCATCGATCGCGTCCCCTGCATCCAGCGCAGCATCGACCATTACTTCGATGTTGGCAGCGGTGTAGAGGCGCGAGACGTTGTTCACGGCGTTCACCGGATCGATGATGCGCATAGGTTCCGAGAAGGAACCGATCGTCGAGAGGGCGTAATAGTCGGAAAAAGCGATGCGCTCGAGCAGGCCGCTGTTCGCGACGTACGTGAAGAAGTGCTGCAGAGCCTCGGGATAATCCGAGAGATCGAGGCCGTCGTCACAAAGCTTGGCGAGGATAAGTTCAATCATAAACGACTTGAAGCGGAACCCGTCCCGCTCTTGCTTCTCGCGTCGGGCCCAAAATTTCACCAGGCGAACCACTTGGGCGAAGTGCTTCGCCTGGGCCTTCTTACGCTTGGCCGCGAAATCTAGATGGAGCGGAATGCTCGTCTTCAGGAACGAACCGTCGTCTTGGCTGACCAGATTGCCGAACCACTGCGGATCGCCATCATAGAGGATCGGCACGACATCCACGTCGAGTCCCGACCCTCGAAACGACACGGTCACCGAGTAGGTCTGGGGCTGCACCTGATCCGGAGAGAAATTCGGAAAAGCCTTACGCAGACGCTCGGCCAGATAGGTCAGCAGCGCGTCCACCGAGTGAGGGGCAGCCGCTCCGCTGATGTAGCAGGCGACGTCGATGTCGTTGAGCGACCGCAGTGCAGTGCCCTTCGCCAAGCTGCCCGAGAGCAACATCTTCCGGAGGGTGAAGTCCGGATGCTCGTCCACGTATCCCTCGAGCTTGTCGCGGAGCCGCTTCGCCTGGGCTCGATATTCAAGTGCCTTGTCCTGGGGGAGATTCACTCGCTCTTCGGCAAAGCGGAGGATCTCCCGGTGACCAACATGTTCGCGGCTCATCAACTCGTCTCCGGATGCCCTCCCGCTTGACGCGGGCCGATAGATGCGCGAGTCGTCCTGAACGCGCTAGAAACTATATGGGTATAGGAATGATACCCGTCAAGGAACGATACGTATGGCCGCTGAAGAAAAGCTGAATTGGACGCAGAACCGTCGGTTCGAGTTCATCGAATGGAAGCTCTTTTGGGAGGGCTCGCTTAACCGAAGCGACGTCGAGGACACTTTCGAGATTTCGACTCCGCAGGCATCCGTCGATCTGCGTCGCTATCGCGAGATTGCTGGGGACAACATCGAGTATGATGCGACCGGACGCGCCTTCAGGCCGACGCCCATCATGAAGCCGTCGTTTCTAAAGGTGTCCGCAGACCGATTGCTCTTGCAGCTGCGCGCACTGCTGACTGGCGCCCTGCCCCGCCCTGAGGTTTGGTTCCGCGATCTGCCATCGGTCGATATGGCTCCCGACATTGCGCGCCACGTCGATCCAGACTGCCTGAGACGAATCCTGGACGCGATACGCACGAAGCAGCGTGTCGAGGTACGCTATCAGTCGCTCACCAATTCGCGAAACCGGACGATCGCTCCCCACGCCTTGGCATTCGATGGCTATCGCTGGCACGTCAGAGCTTGGGCTTGCGATCGGGACGACTTCCGAGACTTCGTCCTAACGCGGATCGACCAGATTCAACCAGGACCACCAGCCGATTTCGACGCCGCGGATGATGTTGAGTGGAATACGGTGGTCGCCCTCGACCTCCGACCGCATCCCGGTCTCACGGACGAGCAGAGCCAAGCGATTCAGCGCGACTACAACATGACGGATGGCAAGCGTTCGATCGAAGTCCGCCTCTCCATGGCCTACTACTTCATAATGCGCATGAACTTGGATCTCGCCGAGCTCCCACCCGCGCGTGTGCAGATTTGCTTATACAACTTGGCGGACATCCAGACGGCGATCGGGGAAGCCAAGGTCGAGACCAAGCGGCGCATTCTCGAGCGAAAGGCATGATCGGGGGCGAAGGTCACAATCGCTTACGTCTGAATCCGGTCCGCCTGCGGCTTTCTGACAATGACCGGTTGGCGAACTGGATGCGCGTCGCAAGGGCGGCTAACACGTAATAGCGGACGCAAAGCTCTCGCAGAATCGAACGGCAGCTTTCGGGATCGGTCGACGATTAGCTGAATGTCCGAAGTTAGGGCGCAAAGCCGACCGGCTGATTTGCGTGACCCGAATGGCGGGTTTCAGCAAGAGCCGCCGCTCACATCAACGGCGCTGAATGTCTTGAGCTGGTCGCTATCTGCCTACCGTGGGGATCGACGAAAATAGCGACAAAGCCGCCATTCCGTCGACGGACACGAACAACCGCTTCTGGTCGGATGCGACGCGGAATTTGATCAGTCGAATCAAGACGTGCGCCGCGGTAATAAGCTAAACAGGTGGAACCAAGAAAAATCGTTTTTCAACCGCCAAATCTAGGTCTTCGAAAGCACCTCGGCGTATGACCCAGGAAGGTCTATCAGCGGCGGGCGCAGATCTCCCAGTTTGAGCAAGAAACAGCTGAACGGCGTCGATGAACTGATCATCATTCGCGGCACCTTGCCACATCTCATCGGTGCCAGCGTCGCGTGCACGCGCTTTCCGGGTGGCGTGAAGATCAGCGTCTCGAAGAACCGCACAACGAAGCGCGTCAGTCAGGCTGCGGGCACGCCGCTTCCAGCCCGGCCGTAAAGAGATATCATCGAAATCCGGGACTGCCACGTGCAAATTAATTCCCGCGGTCCTCGCCTGCGTCACGGCATCGTGCAGCAACGCTTGAAGCTGCTGCTCCATCTGCGCCAGCCGCATTGCCACCAGCCCGACGATCTGGAGCGGTAGCAAGTCGGCGTACCAGAACTGGCTCATCTGCCGCTTGCCGAACGCCCTGTCGGTTTGATCCTTGTTGACCTGTTCGAAAAACGGATCGTCGGATCGGGCGCTACGGGCGGCCACCTCTTTGAGAACCGCGTCGAGCGCGAACTCTCCCTGTGTTGCGTCGAGATGGCGCGCCCGTTCTGCAGCCTTCGCACGAATATCGAAAACTGCCAGAAGACGGCTTCTGGGTTTTGCTCGCGTGCCAATCGCATCCTCTTGGGTGGTGTAGCTATCGACGAACTTACGCAGTGCATCGCCAACCGGTCGGAATACCGCAACCAGTGTATCGGCCCTCATCCGCACAGCCTCACCGTTGATTAGCCAGCCCAGCGGCTTCGTCATGGACCGCCGCGCACGCGCGGTCGTCGCCTGGCAGTCGAACGCGGCCCAGATCAGTGCCATGCGGGTGAGGATGCTGATCGCCAGACCATCGTCGAGCGCAGACGATAAGCGGCGCTCTGCGATCATCTCAAGGGCCTGCTGATGTTGGCCGCGAACCACCGCGGCAAAGAACGCGGAGTCCTCCTGCTGGGCGCACCAGAAATCGTCGATAAACCTGTCCAGCGCCATGAGTGGCGTGTCTGGGCCCGCCCAACCCCGCACGCAGGTGCCAATCAACGTCTCGTCGCCATTCCGCGACATCAGCCATCGGCACAAGGCGTAAAGGTCCCCGCGGTTGCCGGGAATACGATCAGGGGGAAGCGCCATGTAGCGCGCTGCCAGCACAGCCATTGGCAGATCGTCCCATCCCTTCGTGCCGAACAGCAGTGCGCGCTTTTCTTCCGGGGTAAGGTCGTCGCCCCAGATGGCGTTTCGCAGCCGTGTGATCATCTGATCGAGGTCGAAGCCCGACCTTGAGAACGCGGCGAGGACCTCGCGCGTGAGCCGCAAGAAATTGACGGACAGAGAACGGGCAAGATTTTTTTGGACTGCCATTCTTCTACCTGTGGCTCACGCATTTGCCATTCAAGAATAGCGGGCCGTTGATTAAGAATCCTCAATGGCCGCCAAGGCGTCCGAGATCCGCGCCTGCACGACGGCGTGAAGGCCTCGATATTGCAACTCGAGCATAGCTGCCCGAGAATAGGCCGTATATCCGGTGCGCCCTGCCGCATGGTCGTTTTCGACCCGTTTGATCGCCTCTTCCAGTCTTTGGCGCATCTGATCCAGCTTCGCCATCAGCTCATCGATATCATCGGGCTCATCCGTCATCATCTGCACTCCAGTTATCGGGATGGGGTGGTGGCGCCCAGTGGGCCGGGTTACCGCCGTGTTCCTTGATCCATTCATAGGCCGCGCCCTTGTCGACGAGCGCAGGGACAGGCTTGCCAAGGATGCGACACAGCGTGTCGACCAGCTCGCCCTGATCATTGCTGACGGGATGACGCCGCCATGGTTCGTTCGGCCCCGTCCGCCCGGACGCCTCGAAGCTCCTGACGCTAGCGTCGTAGAGTGCTCTGCGGTTTGCCCATTCGAGGATCCCGCCCCAGCGCCGACACCATGCGGCCTTGCGCGGGTCATCGAAGATTGCGCGCAGCAGCGTTCCAAACGGTTGCGCGCCATTCTCCAGCCGTGACTCGGCCATCCACCGCAGCATCATGTCGGTCTGTGCAAAGAGGCCGAGCAAGGCCATCGCGTCGACCTCGCCCGCGAGCATCACGACGGCACCGCCAATGGCATATTTGCGCGTGTCGACAGAGCCAGCACCGCCGCGTCGATATGGCCGGGCCTTGGCCTGGCGGCGCAGCTCGCCGAGCTTCGCCTGCGCGATGTCTGCCTCAGACGTGATCCGGGCGTCGAGCGCTTCGAGCTGCGTCAGCAGCATGTCGAGCGAGGGGTGCGATGGAAGCGGCAGCGTCATGCCGTCGAGATCGGAACGCGCCCACCATGCCGGCTCCAACCTACCCCCACCCTTAGCGTTCGGAGAGGTGATTCCACCACCGGTCAGGGCTATATCAGGTGGAGAGTAAGGGGGGGGTGGTGCGCGATAAAGTGTTTTCCGGTGACCTGATGCCACCTCAAACGCTCTGCGCCACCCCCCCTGACCAACCAAGAAGGCCGAGATGAAAGCGGGATACGGCGAGCTCAAGGCAGGATCCAGCGCGGTGAGCGCGGCGCTTGGCGCTGCACGCAGCGCCCGCAATCGGGCGACACGCGAGGCGTCAGCCGAGGCCAGGGACGCAGGCGCGTCCGCGCGGCGCTACAAGGGCGCCCGCGCCAAAGAAGATCGCGATCGCGCGCGCGCGATGAACCGCCGGTTCCGCGTGCAGGTCGCCGACACGCACCGACCAAGGATGAAGGGACGCACGCCACACCGTCTGTTCTATCGGCTCGGCGGACAGGCGATGGGGACACGGATCAAAGCTGCGAGCAGTGGCGGCACCCGGTCGATCCACTTCGCGGTCACCGCCCGCGGCTTCGCCTCGCGGACCGGTCGGGCATGGCGCGGCGGCGAAGGCGAACGCGCGGCCCTCTACATCGTTCGCGAGGACGCGCTCGAAGGCGGTGAAGCCGGCTGGTGGTCGAACATCGCTGCCGACCGCAACGAACTGGCTGCCTTTCACCGCGCCAGCGAAGCGTTTGAACATCATGACCGCGCCAACGCCAATGTCTACATGAGCGAGGTCATCGCCCTGCCCGACTCGCTGACGTCGCGGCAGCGCCGCAGAATAGTGCGGCGATACTGTCGAACCCTCGACCGTCGCGGTCTCGGCTATACGGTGGCCATGCACCTCCCCGATCCGAACGGCGACGGACGCAACTATCATTGCCACATCATCTATTCGCTGCGGCCGGTGACACGGCTCGGTGCCTATGACTGGAGCCTTGCCGCATCGAAAGTCGGCGACGTGAACACGCCCGACGGTATCCGCGCGCGCCGCAGACTCGCGGTTGCCGCGATCAACTTCACGCTGAAAGCGGCAGGGAGCACCCAGCGCTATACCGAAGCATCGAACCGCGCCCGCGGGCTCGGCGCGCCATCGCCAAAACAGGGTCAGAAGCAGACCTGGGCCATGCGTCGTGCAGCAGCGACAGAGATACGCCTTGCGGCGCTTGCGCCGTTGCAGGCCGCAACTGCCACGATGCGTGCCGGTCTTACCCTCCTTGTGCGGGTCAATGCCGCACGCGTCGATACGGCGAGCCGGTTGCGGGGCATGCAGGAGGGCGGCACCGCAGCTGTGGCGGACTGCGATCGCAGCCTGGCTGCCGTGCGTATCCGAGTCCGGGGTGGCTTGTCCCGCGAACGAACCGTGGGGGCCGAGCCCGACGCCCGGATGACGGCTACAAAGCTAAGTGTCGTGAACAGGCTCGCCGAGGCAATGGCGGGTTTCACCAGTCCCGACGACTTCAAGGCGCATATCGCCGAAGCCATAGAGGACCATGCCCGGCGTCGGGCTCGTCGTCGGGCCGATGCCGTGGCGCTGACCGCTGCGGCCGGGGACCTTGCCGCTGCGCCGACTCCCGATATCGAGCGGCGGCGGATCGCTGTCATGGCACAGCTTTTGAAACGCCACAGCGAACTGAGCCGGCCCCTGCCCGATCTCACATCGGTCCGTGCGGCAGTCCATCTTCGGTTGAGCGGCGAGACAACCCGGATAGATGACGCACGCGATACAATTCGCCAGCGTATGATGAACCTCGCCCCTCCCAGCCGCCCGGATAATCGCAGGCAAGCCGACCCGCCAACGGCGAGCAAAATTTTACCCGCAGCATTGGCACCGGCCGCAGGAGCAGCGCCGAGACGCACGCCATCGACGAGGCTGCCTTCACCAGCAAAGCCAAGCCCGGGCGAGGAGCCGGTGGCGCGCGAGGCGACTGCGTCCATCTCTCTGCCTGCGTCATCCGGCGGCACTGTAGGCGATGATCCCGCCCTCATTGCCGCGAACCGAGAGGACGAGGCCAAGCGCAGACGGATCGCCGCAGCGCGCGAGACGGCACGGATCGCGGACATCCGCGAGCAGGTGTTTGCCCGTCTGGCGGCACCAGGCGTCAGGATCAGGCTGGCCGATAACGGCAGGTATCGAATTCCTGCCGGCATAATCAACATAGAAGAACGCGCTGCGCTGCAGCACATCGACTATCACGCCGACACATGGGCGCGTCTCGCCGAACTGCACGCCGCAAAGCGCGGCGTCGATGTGCGAGGCGCCACGCCCGCACTGGAACTAGCGCCCTTGACCGGCACGTCTCTGGCAGCGTCCATTCTCGCGCCAGCCGCTACATCCAGGCCCAAACCAAAGCCGTGGCCTGTCGCCATACCGTCGGCGGCACCAGAGGAGGATCTTACCGCCCTTCAGGCAGCGAAGCCTATGCGCGATGCGAGGGAGGGTCGGTGACGTAGCTGTTTCCAGGAAGTGGTGCCCTCGCCGCGTATGACCTCGTGACTCATTGGGGCGGACGATGGCGCATGCCGTGACCACGCCAAAAGCGTCGAAGAAGGCGGGAAGAGTTTGAGGACCTGAGCGAAGCCCTGACGTGCAATGAAAAGCGAAGGGGCCTGATCCGGACCGCTGGTCCGGGGATCATCAGGAAGAAGGCTCCCCCATGTACCCCAGACCCGACGATGCGCCGCTCCGCGCGTCGACAACGCTGCTCGACTACATCCTGTCGGCATTGCCCCCCGGTGAATTCCACCGGATCGGCGGCAACACAGGCTTACCCGCTGCCGCTGTGAAAAGCCGGGCGCTCGATCTTGTCATCGCGGCAACGCCGGTGATGGCCCCGATCTTCGACGAAGCAGCGCTGCGCTATGCCCGCATCAATGCCTCCGATGTCGTGCTGGTCCGCCACGGTTTCCAACCCGAAACCCTGAGTCCCGTGCGCATCGACGTGGTTTTGAGCCTCGCAAGCGTGCCCATCCTGCTGCCGGACCTTTCCTTCTACCGGCATGCATCCGGCCGACTGCATCTGGCAGCAGCACAAGACGATCTGTTCGTCTCGCTTGGCCATCACAGCCTGGGCGTAACGTCATTGACCCCATGGTTGGACGCGTCGGAGCGAAGCGGCGGATTCGAGCGGGCCGCCGCCGAGATAGTGCGCGCGTGCCGTCGGCGGTGAGCACCGAGGTCGAGTGCATCGTCCGCATCATCTTCGAGTAATTCGAGGCAAGCGTGCGCCTTGCCACAGAGGGGTGAAAAAGGCCGAACGGGTCCTGCAACTCATCCTCTATGGCGGTCACGCCCGCGCGGACCGGGTCGACGACCCGGCTGCTGGCCACGACGGCGACTATCACATCCTCATCGTCGTCAACGATGCAAGGCTAACCGATGTCATCGCCTACTGGTCGCTTGCTGAGGACCGGCTGCTGCGGGCGGTGACGATCACGCGGACGATCTGCGCGCCGGTCAACATCATCGTTCACGATCTGGGTGACAGCAATCACAAGCTCGCCCGGGGCCAGCCCTTCTTCGTCGACATCGTCAACCCGGGGGATCGGACTGTACGAGGCCGACAGCTTCGCCTTTAAACGGCCAAACAATCTACCGCCGGATCGTGTTCAGCAAGAAAAACGGACGTATTTCGACGGCTGGTTCAGCACCGCCAGCAAGTTCTTCGCGGCCGCCGCGTTTTACCGGGCACGATCGTCCCTCAGGCTTGTCGCGTTCAATCGCCATCAGGCGACGGAACGCTATTACCACTGTGTCCTGCTGACGCTGACTAGCCCGAAGTCGCACGAACTGACTGTCCTGCGTTCGCACTGCGAGCGGATCAAATAGCGACTGATCGCGGCATGGCCGTGTGCGACACGGTTCGAGCAGCTCTGCCTCGACCTCCTGCGCCACGCCTATGTGAGTGCGCGCTACGCGCCAGACTACCAGGTCGGCGATGACGAACTGGACTGGCTCATGGACCAGGTCGGCTTGCTGCAGGCGACCGTTGCCAAGGTCTGCACGGAGCAACAGCAGCAGCCCTAGCAGACCAAAA
>Ga0308158_10001757_pt1 | contig 21915 bp, 19 predicted proteins | sample PhyBR2_FD_201038 | JGI IMG/M metagenome (GOLD analysis project Ga0308158, IMG submission 201038) | Phyllosphere microbial communities from UC Gill Tract Community Farm, Albany, California, United States - DLSLB.R2 | ecosystem: Host-associated > Plants > Phyllosphere > Unclassified | place: USA...
TGCCCGGCGCCTCCGCTGTTCCGGCGTCGGAATCGGCGTTGATGTACATCCGGGGGATGCCCAGCCGTTTGCCCGTGAGTACCTGTGCTGCCGCGCCCGGGTTTGTGACGGCGAGGTCAAGGTACGACGCCGGGCGGACAGCAGATGCCTTGGGCACCGGAATCCACGGCTGGGTCCGCCAAAAGTCCCCGCGGGCCTCGGCGTCGTCCGTTACCACTACGTCCAGGACTTCCAGCATGTCTGCCATGGTGCGGGTGTGGGGAACCACCACGTCCATAGTGGGAACCAGTGGCCAGTTGCCGCGCACGGATATGACGCCTCGGGAGGGGGTGTATGCGCACAGGGCGTTGTTCGATGCGGGCGCCCGTCCGGAGGACCATGTTTCTTCTGCCAACCCGAATGCTGCGAAGCTGGCCGCCGTGGCCGTGCCGGAGCCATTGGACGAGCCGGACGCGAATGCTGCGGTCAGGAAATCCGCGCTGTACGGGCTTTCGGCCCGGCCGTATACCCCGCGCTGCATACCTCCATTGGCCATGGGCGGCATGTTGGTCAGCCCGATCAATACGGCGCCGCCGGCCCGGAGGCGCTCGATGGTGAAGGCGTCCCGCTGCGCCACCAGGTCTTTGAACGCCGGAGACCCCGCCGCGACCGTCAGGCCCTTCACCTGGTAGCTGTCCTTGGCGGTATAGGGGATCCCGTCGAGCGGGCCCAGCGTAAAGCCTGCAGCGCGGCGGCGGTCGGACGCCTGCGCCTCGGCAAGGGCTTCGGGATTCATGACGACAAGCGCGTTCAGGTGTATGCCGGAAGAGTCATACTTCTTAATGCGCTTCAGGTACAGGCGGACAAGTTCCTCGCTGCTCACTTCTCCGGACTCGAGGGCTGCCCGGAGTTGGGCGATGCCAGCCTCCACCACCTCGAACATTTCCACGGTGTCCGCCCTTTGGGTCTGCTCGGCCGTTTTCATGCGGCACCACCTGTCGGGCCGGCCGGCTGCTGCTGAGTGATGCAGTGGATCCCGCCGCCAAACGCGAAGATGTCCCTGGCGTCAACCAGTTCCACGGTGCGGCCGGGGTAGGCCCGTTCCAGGATGCCGGCCGCGATGGCATCGTTGGGGTCGTCGAAACTGCAGAGCACCACCACGTCATTGGCCACGTAGTGGTTGATGTAGGACCAGTCCACCCATCCCTCGTCGTCTTTGAGTTTGGTGGGAGCGGGGACGTCGATGATGCGGAGCGGCCGGCCCTGTGCGTCCACTTGCCCGCCAAGGACTGCTTTCAACTGAAGGTAGACGGCGTGGTCGGGATGGGCGGGGTCATCCTGGCGGTGCAGCAGGATGGTGCCGGGTCCGGCAAAGGCGGCCACGATGTCCACGTGCCCGCGGGTGCCGAATTCGTCATAGTCCCTGGTGAGCCCGCGCGGAAGCCAGATGGCTTTCGTAGTGCCCAGGGCCCTGTGGATCTCCGCTTCCACGGACTCCCGGGTTTCACGCGGGTTGCGGGCGGGATCCAGTTGGACCGTTTCCGTCAGCAGTACGGTCCCCTGGCCGTCCACGTGGAAGCCGCCGCCCTCGTTCACCAGGGTGGTCTGCAGGAGAGGGGCACCAATGCCTGCTGCCACGGTCTGCGCCACGGCCTGGTCTTTCCCCCATGCGGCCCATTCCTGCGCGCCCCAGCCGTTGAAGGTCCAGTCCACCGCGGCAATTGAACCGTCCGGCACGTGTACGAACGTGGGGCCGCTGTCCCGCAGCCAGGCGTCATCCAGCGGTACTTCCATGACGTCGATGCGGTCCCCGAGCCATTCCCGGGCAGCGGTGGCGTCCCGCGGATCGGCCACGACCGTAACGGGTTCATACCTGGCAATGGTGCGGGCCACCCTCGTCCAGGCGGCGCGTGCGCGGTCCAGGGTGGGGCTTCCGGTTGGGCCAAAGGTGTCGTTGGGGGGCGGGAATGCCATCCACGTGCGCTGGTGGGCGTCCCACTCTGCGGGCATATGGGTGGAGTTGCCGGCGGAAATGTGGCCAGGGGCGGCGCTGTCCCTGACCGCTGTCGAATAAATGAATGCCATTCATTTATTATGGGGACCGAGGTGCCAACCCGCAAGAGTGTGTCTTCCTCAATCCGTGCGGGTGTGATCGACTGCCGACAGGATGGCCTGCGCCAATTCGGCAGGCTTGGTGAACTGCGGCCAGTGGCCGGTGGGCAGGTCGACGAACTCGACATCCCGGATTCGGCTCAGCTCGGCAATCAATGGCTGGCCCGCAGCCATCCACTCGCGGAGCATGGCGGAGGGGAACCCACAGGTGATGACCGTGGCCGGAACGTTGTAGCGGCGCTGGTCATGCAGGTGCAGTCTGCCGTACGCCACACCCCGGGGTTCAGGGATGGCACGTGCCCGGAATTCCTGCCGCAGCCGGTCATCAAGGTCCACCAGGTCGGCGTCGTCAAAGCTCTCCCAGGGCGGGAGTGGGACGTCGTCCCCCTCGGCCGGCAACTCATCGTTGATGACGCCGCCATCGGCCAGCGGACCGCTGTCCACGTAGATGGCCCGCTTCACCTTTTCCGGCCGCGCGTCCACCACACCGTGGATGATCGCCCCGCCCCCTGAATGGCCCACCAGCACCACCCCGCCCGGGAGGCCGTCGACGACCTCCACGACGGCGTCGACATGGTCCTGCAGGGTGATGCCCGTGCGGCTTGTGTCCACGGACTCCTTGCCGGGAAGCGTGAGGGGGTGAAGGTGGTGTCCTGCTGCTTCCAAAACCGGGGCCACCTTCTCCCAGGAGGAGGCGTCCAACCAGAAACCGGGAACCAGGATGATGTCCATGGCGAAACCCTACTCCCCACTCCCACCGCGGAATACTTGTGTTCCTGCCGGCGCGAAAGGCAGGGATTCCAACCTTTTACCGGCCCGTTTCCAGCGCCCTCTTCTGGCGTCCACTGATGGACGAGACATAGCCGCAGTTGGTGCAGGTAATGCGGAATTTCCGCGAGACGGTGAGCACCGGGATGAAGAACAGCGTGAACTTTGTCGCCTGTTCCTCGAGGAGGTGGTAGATGAATGCCCCGCAGTGCTGGCAGGTCGCCGCGCGGCCCGGCAGGGCCCTGAGGGCAGTCTTGAATCCGAAAAGAAGGAGCATTGCCGGCCTTTCGTCGTCCGGGTGGTACCCACCAGCGTAGGCGGGTTTGGGCATTTACGATCGGGGTAAGGATGCCCATGCACCGTGGGTGGGTGCGATACTGGCGTGGGCAGCACTCGGGTTTTCTGGGGGGACTTCTGGCACATGGTTCTGGATACGGCAACCCTTCGCGCTGCGTTTGGCCTGATGGCCCTGGTGCTGGTGGTCCTTTTCTACTTTTCCGCATACAGGGTGACGCGTTCACCGTACAGTGCGTGGTGGTGCGGCGCGCTGCTGTTCTTCCTGGCCGGATCAGGCTGTTTTCTCCTGGATGGAACGCCGCAGCAGGTGTGGGCCAACCCGGTGGGAAACACGCTGCTGGTCCATGGCGGGGTTGCGGTCTGGGCGGGCGCCCGCTCACTGCGGACTGTCCGGCCGCCTAGGTGGGCCTTCACGGCCATCCCGGTGGTGACCCTCGTGGCATCGGCGCTGGACCACCCGGCCACCAATGTCTGGTCCGGCGGACCCGTGTTCCTTGCGGCGATGAGCCTCACGATTGGGCTGGCCTCCCGGGAGTTGTGGCGGCTGGAGCCTGGCTATTCACGGGTCCGCATCCCCATGGCGGTTGCGGCCGGCGCACTTTCCATCTTCTATTTCTTCCGCTGCGTGGCCCTGCTCGTGGAGGGCCGGGACGGTCCCATCTTCACCACCGTCTTCGGTTCCGCCGTCACCACGCTGGTCACCATGGTGTTGCTGGTAGTGGTGTCTTTCAGCATGGCCGCACTCAGCACCGAACAACAGACCCGTGCTTTGCGCGTGGTGGCGAGCCGGGATGACCTAACGGGGCTGCTGAACCGCAAGGCGTTCATTGAACTGGCAGCGGAGCAACTCGCTGACCGAACCATTACCGGCGGCTCGGGGGCCCTGATCCTGGCGGACCTGGACCACTTCAAAACGGTCAATGACACCTACGGCCACGCAGCGGGTGACCTTGCGTTGCAGGCTTTCGCTGAGGCGTGCCTGGCCACGGTGCGCTCCACGGACCTGACCGGCAGGTACGGCGGGGAGGAGTTCGTCATCCTTGTTCCGGGCGCCAGCGCCGAACGGGCCGAGATCATCGCCGAGGAGATCAGCAGGCGCCTGGCCGGGACTGAAACAGCGCACGGCATGGAGATGCCCACCGCGAGTTATGGCATTTCCACTTACGACGGCGGGACCTCCGACGTGGACGATCTCATCGCTGCCGCAGACGCGGCCCTGTACAGGGCCAAGTCACTGGGCAGGAACCGCGCCGCCCGCAGCGACGGACTGTACTAGCCCCACCTGCAAGCAGCGGCGCGGTTCCCGTGATCGCATTTCCCGCCCTAGCGCGTCTGGACGGCTTCTTCCTGTTCCTCCAGGACGGTCAGCGGCACGCCCTCCGGCCGCTCCACCGTGCTCTGGATGGAGACCGTCATCCCGCTGTGCGCGGCCTTGAGGACGGATTCCATGACCTCCAGGACGTGATAGGCCAGGGTCCCTCCCGCACGCGGTTCCTTGCCCTGCGGGGTGGAAGCCAGGTCTGCAATGCCGAACCCGCGTCCGGAGTCGATGTAACCTGCGGAGGCGGGAAGTGTTTCCCAGTCCTCGGCGCCCAGGGAGAACAGCTGGACCTCGCCGTCGAAGTGGTTGGGGTCCGGCACCACCAGGGATCCGCGCTCGCCGTGGATTTCGATGTTCGGGGACTTGGACTTCACGGCGTCGAAGCTCATGAACAGGGTGGACAGGGCTCCGGAAGCGTGGACCAGGATGCCGGTGACGTGGGAATCAATGGTGACCGGTACCTTTTCGCCCTGACGGGGGCCGGAGCCGATGGTCCGCTCGCTGCGGGTGTGGCTTGCCGCGCCGATGACCGACACCACTGGGCCCAGCAGCGTCACCAGGGCGGTGACGTAGTAGGGGCCCATGTCCAGGAGGGGGCCACCGCCGGGCTGGTAGTAGAAGTCGGGGTTGGGGTGCCAGCGCTCGTGGCCCGGGGTCACCATGGTGGCTGATGCCGAGATGGGGGCGCCGATGAGGCCGTCGTCGATCGCCTTGCGCGCGGTCTGGATCCCGGTGCCAAGCACGGTGTCAGGGGCGCAGCCGACGACGACGCCCGCCTGGCGTGCTGCGTCCAGCACCTGGCGTGCTTCCTCAGTGGTGGCTGCCAGCGGCTTTTCGCCGTAGACGCTCTTGCCGGCTGCGATCGCCTTCAGCGCAACGTCAGCGTGCGCCGCGGGGATGGTCAGGTTAAGGACCAGGTCGATATCGTCAGCGGCGAGCAGTTCCTCCACGGAAACGGCGCGGACGCCGTCGTAGTCATCCGCCACGGCCTGGGCGCGCGCCGGATCCAGGTCCGCCACGGCCACCAGCTGGATCTGGTCCAGTCGACGGAAGTTGGTGAGGTACTGGGCGATGATGGCTCCGCAGCCAATGATTCCGACTTTCAACGGCTTGCCCACAGCAGGCCCCTTTCGATGATGGTGCGTACGTTTTGGTCCTGGAGGATTTCCACCCGGTGCCCGGGTGTGCAGACGAAGATCCGGCCCTTGCCCCACTGGCGGGTCCAGATGGCGGGGGAGGTCACTTCGCGGTGCCAGGGGTCCCACTCGCGGACTTTCTGTGTGGTGGTGGCCAGGACGTCGACGTAGTCGTCAGAGAGGACCCAGTACTGTTCGGTGACCAGGTCGAAGTCCTTGATGCCGTTGGTGATGGGGTGCTCGGCGGCGGCGGGGAGCATGTTGACGGTGTAGGGCACATAGTTGTCCGACTGCTCGCCCACGCATTCGTCCGGGTGCTTGCCGGGGTGGCAGGCGAACTGCCCGCCGATCAGGTGCAGGTAATCGGAGGTGTTCCGGTACGAATCGGCGATCCCGCCGTGCCAGCCGGCCAGGCCGGTGCCGTTTTCCACGGCTGCCCGCAGTCCGGCAAATTCGTCCTTTTCGATGGTGCTCATGGTCATGCACTGCATGATCAGGTCCACCCCTGCCATGTACCCGGCGTCGGCATAGACCTTGGGGGATTCCTCCACCCGGACGTCATAGCCGTTGGCCTTGAGGTAGGGAATGAAGAGCTCGGTGGCCTCGTAGGGCTGGTGGCCGTCCCAGCCGCCGCGGACGACCAGCGCATTCTTGCGATCTGTCATTGAAGTTTCCTTTGTCTGGCTGCCGGCTTGTGCCGGCAAGGCTTGGGGTCAGTGGCTGGAGAAGGCGGCGTCGAAGGCGGCTGCGGGCGGCGCAATCCGGGCAAGGTCCTGGACCATGGCCAGCGCCTGGGGGGCGCCGATAAGCCGGTCCATGCCGGCGTCCTCCCATTCGATGCTGGTGGGACCTTCGTACCCGATGGCGTTCAGCGTTCGGAAGATCCTGTTCCACTGCACATCGCCATGCCCTGCCGTGACGAAATCCCAGCCGCGCCGGGGGTCCGCCCAGGCCAGGTGCGAGCCGAGCCGGCCGTTGCGGCCGTCAAGCTGACGGACCGATTCCTTGACGTGGACGTGGAAGATCTTGTCCGCAAAATCCTGCAGGAACATCACAGGGTCCAGGTCCTGCCAGATGAAGTGGGACGGATCGAAGTTCAGGCCGAAGCTCTCCCTGTGGCCGATCGCGTCAAGGGTGCGCTTGGCCGTCCAATAGTCGTAGGCGATTTCGGAGGGGTGGACTTCCAGGGCGAACCGGACACCCTCCTCCTCGAACACATCGAGGATGGGATTCCAGCGGTCGGCGAAGTCCTGGTACCCGGCGTCGATCATGGACTGCGGGGCCGGCGGGAACATGGCCACGGCCTTCCAAATGGAGGAACCGGTGAACCCTGTCACGGTCTTCACACCAAGGCGGGCGGCCGCGCGGGCGGTGTCCTTCATGGCTTCCGCGGCCCGGCGGCGTACCCCTTCGGGTTCGCCGTCGCCCCAGGTCTCTGCCGACAGGATGCCCTGGTGGCGCTCGTCGATGGGGTCGTCACACACAGCCTGCCCGGTCAGGTGGTTGGCGATGGCGAACACCTTGAGGTTGTTCTTCTCAAGGATGTCCAGCCGGCCCTGGAGGTAGTTGTCGTCCTCTGCCGCCCGGCGGGGGTCCAGGTGGTCGCCCCAGCAGGCGATCTCCAGCCCGTCAAAGCCCCACTCGCCGGCAAGCCGGGCAACCTCCTCGAATGGCAGGTCGGCCCACTGGCCGGTAAAGAGCGTGATTGGTCGTGTCATGTGTGTTCCTAGATCTGCTTGAAGCGTTCTTGCCTTTGTCGGGCAACTGTTCAGACTTTTTGCCACTGGCTGGAGTTGGCGGCGCTGGATTCGACGGCGGCGAGGACCCGCTGCACCTGAAGGGCGTCGGCAAAGGACGGTTCCGGTTGGCGGCCTTCACCGATGGCGGCGACCAGGTCCACCACCTGGTGGGTGAAGCCGTGCTCGTAGCCCAGGCCGTGGCCCGTGGGCCACCAGTTCCCCACATAGGGGTGTTCGGGTTCGGTGACAAAGATCCGGCGGAAGCCCGCGTCGGGGGACTCCGCCGCATCATAGAAGGACAGGACGTTCATGTCCTCGAAATCGAAGGCAAGGGAACCCTTGGTGCCGTTTACTTCCAGGCGCATGGCGTTCTTCCTGCCCAGCGCATAACGCGTCGCTTCGAACACGCCGATGGGGCCGCCGTCGAACTTTGCACTGAAGATGGCCGCATCATCGACGGTGACCGCACCGCGCGGGGCGTCGCTGCTGAGGTCGCCGTGCCCGCCAAGGCCCACCAGGTCACCGGCCACCGGGCGTTCCCGGACGAAGGTCTCCAGCATTGCCGATACCCCGCTGATGTTCAGGCCGGTAACCCACTGCGCCGCGTCGATGCTGTGCGCCCCGATGTCGCCCAGCGAGCCGGAGCCGGACCTGCTCTTGTCCAGCCGCCACGTCATGGGGGCGTTGGCATCCGAGAGCCAGTCCTGCAGGTATTGGGCACGGACGTGGCGGATTTCGCCGAGCCTGCCCTGATCCACGAACCGCTTGGCCAGGGCAAGCGCCGGGGTACGGCGGTAGCTGAAGCCGCACATGGAGAAGACGCCGTTCTTTGCGGCAGTTTCGGCGGCGAGCGTCATCCGCTCGGCTTCCTCGACGGAGTTGGCCAGCGGCTTTTCGCACAAGACATGCTTTCCGGCCTCAAGGGCGGCGATAGCGATCTCGGCGTGGGTGTTGCCGGGTGTGCAGATATCGATCAGGTCGATGTCGTCGCGCTCGATCAGGCGGCGCCAGTCCGTCTCAACCGAGTCCCAGCCGAGCTTGTCCGCGGCTGCCCGGACGCCGTCGGCATTCCTTCCGGCCACCGCGGTGAGCTGTGGCTCCAGCGGCAGGTCGAAGAACCGGGGTGCGGTGCGCCAGGCGTGGGAGTGGGCTGCGCCCATGAAGGCGTAGCCCACCATTCCGACCCGCAGGGGCTTTGCGGTGGTCATGTTGAAAAGTCCTTTCTGGAAATCCCGGATCTTTATTTGCTGAAGCCGGCGGTCAGGCCTGCCAGCAGCTGGCGGCGGCCGATGACGTACAGCACCAGGATGGGGAGGGTGCTGAGCACCACGGAAGCGAGCACGGCGGGGATGTTGACGCTGAACTCACCCTGGAAGGTCCACAGGCCCAGGGGCAGGACCCGCAGGCTGGGGCTCTGGGTGAGGACCAGCGGAAGCAGGAAGCCGTTCCAGACGTGCAGGCCGTTATAGATGGCAACGGTCACGATGGCCGGGCGGGTCAGGGGGAGGGCCAGCCGCCACATGGTCTGCCACTCGCTGCAGCCGTCCAGCCGCATGGACTCGAACAGTTCGTTTGGGACATCGCGGATGAAGTTGGACAGGATGAGCACCGTCAGCGGGATGGCGAAGGCTATGGAGGGCAGCATCAGGGCCAGCAGGCTGTCGTACAAGTTAAGCCGGATGATCATCAGGTAGATGGGGATGATCGTGGCCTGCAGCGGGATGGCAAGGCCCATCAGGAACATGCCGTTCACCAGCTTGAGGAACCTGCCGGCGCCACGGACGATGGCGAAGGAGGCCATGAAGGAAACCAGCACGGTGGGAATCACTGAACCGAGGGTCACGATGGCGCTGTTAATGAAGTACGTTGCGAAGTCCGCCTCGAGGACCATCTGGTAGTTCTCCAGCGTGGGTGACGTGGGCAGCGCCAGTGGATTCTGGCCGAAGTAGCCCGCCTGGGTCTTAAGGCTGGTGATCACCACGTAGTAGACCGGCAGGATGATGATGGCCAGCCAGAGCCAGCCGCCCAGGCCGCCGGGGATGTTGAGCCGCCGCAACCTTGTGCCGAGGCCCCGATTGGGGGCTGCGGAGTAGCCCACCATTCCGGCGCGGGCCTCCTGGGTATTGCTTTTCAGGACGGTGCTCACCCTACAAACCTTCCAGTTGGCTGCCCTGCTTGTCCTTGCCCCCAAGGCGCTGGAGGAACAAGGCGAGTGCAAGGCCGATGATGACGAGGATGACGGCGATGACGCTGGCCGGCCCCATGAGGTTGGCCCGGAAGCCGCGGAGGTACATGTCCAGCGCCAGGATCCGGGTGGAGTTGCCCGGGCCGCCGCCCGTGAGGACGAAGATCAGGTCGAAGTAGGTCAGCGAACCCACCACCATGAGAGTTGAGGAGGTGATGATGGTGTACTTCAACTGCGGCAGGGTGATGTGGAAGAACTGCTTGATGGTCCCGGCGCCGTCGATCTGCGCTGCCTCATACAGCGACTTGGGGATCTGCCGCACGCCGCCCTGGTAGATGAGCGTGTGGAACGGGACGAACTGCCAGGCGATGACGAAGATGACCAGGCCCAGCGCAAGCTGGGGAACGCCCAGCCAGTCCTGCGCCAGGAACGGCAGCCCCAGGCCTGTTGCCAGGCCGAAGTTAGGGTCCAGCAGCGCCTTGAAGGCAATGGCGACGGCGGCGGAGGACAAGAGCAGCGGCAGGAAGTACAGCACGGCAAGGGCGGCGCGGTAGCGCTGGCTGCCGGCCGTGAAGACACCCAGGAGCAGGCTGATGGGGGTCTGGACCAGCCACGAGACGATCATGATCAGGAAGGTCAGCCCCAATGCGTTGTACAGCCCGGGATCCGCCAGCACTGAGAACCAGTTATCCAGGCCCGCCGCCCCGATGGCACCGATCCCGTCCCAGCTGGCGAAGCTCAGGATGAGCACGCCGGCCAGCGGGACGACGGCGAACACCAGGAAGAAGAACAGCGCCGGCAGCGTCAGCCACGCCAAGGCCGTCTTGCGCTGTTCCGTTGGTTTGGAACTGGCCGGCCGGACTGCAGCCCGGGGGGCAGTGGAGACGGCGTTACTCATTTGCCCAGCGTTGCGTTCATGTTTTCGGCGAACTGCTGCGGCGTGATCGACTTCAGGAACAGCTGGTCGATGTTGTTCAGCAGCGCCTCGGCGGCGGTGGGGCTGAGCGCCTGGTCCCAGGACTGCTGGAAGTTCGGTGCATTCTTGGCCATGCCATAGACGAAGTTGAGGAACTCCTTGTCCTCGGACATGTTCAGCTTGTTTTCGATGCCGTTGACGATTGGCACCGAGCCGGAGTTGATATAGGCGTCAATGACCGTGTCAGTCAGGATGCCGTCCTTGAAGAATTTCTTGGCGGATTCCTTTTCCTTGTCCGAGGCTTTGGAGGAGATGGACATGTACTGGGCAGGGTTTCCAACACCGTTCTTCGGGTCTCCCTTGCCGCCGGCCACGGTGGGGAACGGCACGAAGCCCAGTTTCCCGTTCTGGACGAAGTTCTGGCCCGCCTTCTTCATTGCCCCGTAGGTCCATGAACCGTGCAGCATCATGGCGGCCTTGCCGGAAAACAGGAGTGCCTGGTCCGCCTGTGAATCCGCGGTGATGGAGGAGAACCCCTTGATGAAGCCGTCGGCGGAGACGAGCTCCTGGATCTTCGTGCCCGTCTGGATGACCGCCGGATCCATCCAGGCATTGGGCTTGCCCTCAAAGATGGCGTTGAACACTTCGGGTCCGCCGATGCGGTCCAGGAGGTATTCCAGCCACATCATGGAGGTCCAGCGTGACTGGCCACCCAGCGAGAAGGGCGCCACGCCCATATCGTTGAAGGTTTTGACGAGGGACATGATGTCGTCCCAGGTCTGGGGCGGCTGCACGCCCGCCTTCTGGAAGAGGTCCTTGTTGTAGAACAGGACAATCGGGGCGATGTACTGGTTGGGCAGGGCATAGATTTTGCCGTTGACGGTGGCGGCGCCGAATACCGACGGGAAGAACTTCTTCTTCAGGTCCGGGTTCTGGTCAAACCAGCCGGTCAGGTCGTCCACCTGGTTGGCCTCGGCGTAGGTTTTGAGGCCGCCACCGCCCCAGCCGTAGATGATGGTGGGTGCCTGGTTGGCCCCGATGGCGGTCTTGATCTTGGTCTTGTAGGCGTCGTTCTGGAAATACGTGACGGTGATCTTGTCCGCTGAGTTGGCCGGGTTGAAGGCATCCACAGCCTTCTGCATGGTGGTCTGGTTCGGTTCGCCGGACAAGTACCACATGCTGGCGCCGCCTCCGCCGCTGGAAGCACCCGGACCCGACGTGCCGCAGGCACTGGTGGCGGCAACGGCAAAGGGAGTAAGGGCAGCGAGGGCGAGGAAAGAGCGCCGGGAGGTCTGGGGTTGCTTCATTGCTTCTCCATTGTGAAATTTGCAGTCGGGTACGGGCTAAGGCTCCGCAGTTAGTTCGAAACATTTCGAACGGTGATATAGGTCACGGTCTAAACTAAAACGCGAAAGAACCGCGGAGTCAAGGGATCGTAGAGGATATTTTCGACCTGCTCCTGCGAGGAAAGCCTGCTTGACGCAGGACCGGCCGGGTCTACAGAATGAACTCACTTCAAAACCTTCGAAAGATTGCGAACCCATGACGACCAGAACGCCGGAGCGGGCCAAGCCAACGCTCGCCACCGTGGCCAGGCAGGCGGGGGTTTCGGCACCTACTGTTTCCAAAGTGGTCAACGGCCGCGATGATGTGGCCCCGGAAACCAGGGCGCGCATCCTGGCTGCCCTGGAGCAGGCAGGGTATCGGTCACCCGTACAGCGCCGGGCGGCCGCGGAAAGCGGAACAGTGGTTGAAGTCGTGATCGACGTGCTCGACTCCGCCTACACCATCCAGGTCCTGAACGGCATCCTGCAGTTTGCCGCCGGAGCGGACGTGGAAATCCTGGTGAGCGTGACAGGGCAGTCCACGCCGGGAAGGCAAACCCCGGAACGCCGCGCCCAGCGCATGCTCGAGGAGGGCAGGGCCGGGATGATCGTGGTCACTTCGGCCTTCAGCGAGGCGCAACTGCACGCGTTCCGGCGGCGCCAGATCCCGGTTGTGGTGATCGATCCTCTCAATCCGCCCTCTGCCGATGTGGTCAGCGTTGGCGCCACCAACTGGGCAGGCGGCAAGGCCGCCACGGAACATCTGCTGGGGCTGGGCCACCGGCGCATCGCCTACATCGGCGGGATCGAGGACGCCGAATGCAACCAGGCGCGGCTGCACGGCTACATGGCTGCCCTGATGGCTGCCGGAGTACCCGTGGACCCGGCTTACATTGTCTCCGGCGGCAGGTTCCGGACCGAAAGCGGTGTCCGTGGCTTCAAAGAGCTGCTCGGAGTCGCCGCCCTTCCCACCGCCATCTTCGCCGGCAGCGATGCCATTGCCCTGGGTGTCCTCAGCGAAGCGCGGCACCATGGGATCAGGGTGCCGGAGGACATCAGCCTCATCGGCTTTGATGGCACCAACCAGGGTGAGCAGTCGGTCCCCTCGCTGACCTCTGTGGCGCAGCCGCTTGAGGAAATGGGGCGGGCGGCCTTGAGGTCGCTCCTGCGCCAGGCGCAGGGGGAGGTCCTGGATTCCCACCGGGTGGAGCTGGCCACGCATGTCATTGTCCGCGAGTCCACCGCCCCTCCCGCCGGCTGACCGCTGCCGACGATGCGGCGCCGGCGCCCACAACGAAAAGGCAACGCATGAGAATCACCAAGCTCGACACCGTGGTGGTGGACTTCTACCGGACGAACCTCATCTTCGTCCGGCTGTTCACCGACGAGGGCCTCACCGGCATCGCCGAGGCCACGCTTGAGGGCCAGGAGCACGCAGTCGCCGGCGCCGTTGCCATCCTTGCCGGAGCGGTGTCGGGCAAGGATCCCACCCGGATCAGCCAGACCATCTACGAACTCAACCGTGACGCCTACTGGCGCGGCGGCCCGGTGTCGACGACAGCCCTCAGTGCCCTTGAGATGGCGATGTGGGATGTCTCGGCCCGCGCCTTGGGCGTTCCCGTGCACCGGATGCTGGGCGGCCAGGTCCGCGACCGGGTCCGGGCGTATGCCAACGGTTGGTTCTCGGGGGCCGCGACGCCGGAGGAGTTTGCAGAGGCAGCCGTCCAAACGGTCGCCCAGGGATTCCGCGGACTCAAATGGGATCCGTTCGAAGCTGCCGACCTCACCCTTGGCGCCCGGGACCTGCGCCGCATGCTTGAGCCGGTCGCGGCTGTGCGCGAGGCAGTAGGTGATGACGTCGAGCTGTTCATTGAAGGGCATGGCCGCTTCGATGTCCCCACCGCAATCCGCGTGGCCCGGGAGCTGGAACCGTTCCAGCCGGTCTTCTTCGAGGAGCCCTGCCCGCCGGACGGAATCGACGCGCTCGTCGAAATCCGCTCAAAATCTCCGGTCGCAATTGCCGCGGGGGAGCGGTGGATGGGGCGGAATACGTTCATCCCGGCCCTGTCGCGCAAGGCCGTGGACTACATCCAGCCTGACGTCACCCACGCCGGGGGCCTGCTGGAACTGTCGTTTATTTCTACCCTGGCAGCGGCGCACTACGTTCCCTTCGCGCCACACAATCCGAGCGGACCGCTCAGCACCGCCGCTACCCTGCAACTCGGCGCGACCCTGCCTAATTTCCGCTATCTGGAGATCATGGCAACAGACGTGCCGTGGCGCAGCGAGATCTCAAATGAACGCCTCGAACTGACGGCGGAGGGCGACGTCCTGATCCCCCAGGGGGTGGGCCTGGGAATCGAACTGGACTATGACGCCATCGCCGGGCACCCCTTCACGCCGCATCCCATGCGGATCTTCAGCGACGCCGTGGCTGACATCCGTCCCCCCGACGCCCGTTCCTTCTTCAACCTGGAGAAGGCCGGCATCAGTTGAACCGGGCCGCGAGTTCTTCCCGGTCCGGGTCACCTTCCGTCCGGCAGGGCCCTACCGACCCCCGCCGCACCAGGGTGGCCGTGAACTGCGCGGGAGCGGCGGCCGGCAACCCCTCCATTTGCCGGATCAGCGCCTTGGCTGCCGCCACACCCATGTTGTAGACGGGCTGCGCTATGACTGTGAGGGGCGGGGTTGTCAGCCTGGTCCACGCGAAGTCGTCGTACATCAGGAAGGAAACATCCGCCGGAATGGCCAGACCCAGTTCCTGGATGGCTTCCACCACGCTGAGGGCGATCAGGCCGTCGGAGGCCACGACGGCGGTTGCCCGGTCCGGCCCTCGCAGCACCTCGCGGGTGATGCTGCGGATGGAGTCTTCATCGCCCGCATTCAGCCGGACCAGGTCCTCCGGAAACGGCAGCCCGGACTCCAGGAAGGCCCCCCGCATGCCGTCGATACGGTCGGCGATCTGTGAGGATTCCAGTGTCATCCCGGGTGTGTACGGGGTCTCCGTCCGCAATGTGGAGATGAAGGCGATGCGCCGGTGTCCGGCGTCGAGCACGTACTGCGTGGCCTCCCGCGAGATCCTTGCCATGTCCACGGCCATGGTCTCCACGGGCATCCCGCCGGCGGTGCGGTCGATGAAGACCAGGGGGCGCCCGGACCTGTGCACCTCCTGGAGGTGCCCGGTGTCCACTGAGGACGCGGGAGCGACGATCAGCCCGTCCACCCGCTTGTCCAGCAGGACCCGTACCGCGTCAACTTCCGCAGCGCGGTCCTCGTCCGTATTGACCAAAATGACGTTGTAGCCGGCCTTTTTGGCGGTGTCGGTGATACCCCTTGTGGCGAGGCCGAAGTGGGGGTTTTCAATGTCGCCCACCACCACGCCGATGGTGTGCGATTTGCCCGTGTTCATGCTGCGCGCCAGCTCGTTCGGCCGGTAGGAAAGGGCCTCCGCCGCAGCCAGGACGCGCTCGCGGACGTCATCGCTCACAGCGCCGTAATTGCCCAGTGCGCGGGCGGCCTGGGCCTTGGACACCTGGGCGGCCTTTGCGACGTCGGCAACGGTGACGTCCCGCCGTCGCGCTCCTTCAGCGCTCATCTTCACCTTTCGCAGGGGCTGTTGACGCCCCCTGTGACTTCCGCTACATTTCTATCCATCGATGTGAGTCCGGTCTCAATCCTAGGTTGTGAGACCGGACTCAACAAGAGCATCGGCGACTTTCTTCGGCGGCCCTGACAGCACCGCCTCCCTCCCAACGATTGGACAACGCTGTGAAGAAAAAGAATCTCCGCCCGGCTGGAATTGCAGCCGCAGCACTCGCTGCGGTCCTGGCCCTTTCCGGCTGCAGCTCCACCACCGCGGCCTCCACGACGGAAAACAACCCGTACGGGCTGATCCAGCCCGGCACCATCCGCGTGGCAAGCCTCGGTGACTCCAAGCCGTACACATTCGCGGACGCCTCCGGCAACTTCACCGGCTTCGACGTGGAACTCTTCAAGGACGTGGCCCACCGGGCCGGTGTGGACAATGTGGTCTTCACCGGCCAGGACTTCTCCGGCCTCCTCGCCGCGGTAGCCAATGGGCAGTTCGACGCCGGCGTCGCCGCGATCGGCATCACGGACAAGCGCAAGGAAACCGTGGACTTCTCAGACGGCTACCTGGCCGGCTACCTGACCGTGATCACCACCAAGACGTCGGGCATCACGAATGTGGACAGCCTGGCCGGCAAGCGCCTCGGTGTAGTCCAGGGAACCCTGCAGGAGGCCTATGCGGTGAAGAACTTCACCTCCGCCAGCCTGGTGCGATTCCCGGACAACAACACGGCCATCGCGGCGCTGAACAGCGGAACCGTTGACGCGCACTTCCTCGACTACGAAGCCGCCAAAGCCTACGAAGCCCAGCACGGACTGGTCAGTGCCGCTGACATTCCGTCCTTCGACGCCCCGGCGGGATTCGCCGTGGCCAAGGGCAAGACGGCGTTCAAGGAAGCCCTGAACAAGGGCCTGGCCGCGGCCATGGAGGACGGCACCTGGAAGAGGCTCTACCAGAAGTGGTTCCCGGGTTCGCCGATGCCTGAACAGTACCTGCCCAAGGCCGAACAGACCGCCTCGCCGTTCCCGAGCAAGTAATCCGGCAAATAAGCCTTCGGGCGCAAAGCCGGGCGGGCTGCACCAAGCGGCCTGCCCGGCACCTCCAAACAATCAACGTCTGAGAGCGACCATGGACTGGCTCAACACCATCATCCGAACTTTCTTCGACTTCGGCGCTATGGCCGAGGTCCTGCCCCAACTCCTGGCGGTCGGCCTGCTGAACACGCTGATCATCTCCATCGCCGCAACCGTCCTCGGCACGATGCTGGGAATGATGGTGGCCGTCATGGGCATCTCGCCTTCGAAGTGGCTGCGGGTTCCGGCCAGGATCTACACGGATCTCTTTCGCGGCCTGCCCGCCATCCTCACCATCCTGCTGATCGGCCAGGGCTTCGCCCGGCTCAGCCAATCGGTCTTCGGCCCGTCACCGTACCCGCTGGGCATCATCGCCCTGAGCCTGATCGCCAGCGCCTACATCGGCGAGATCTTCCGCGCCGGGATCCTGAGCGTGGACAAGGGCCAGGGCGAAGCCTGCCGGGCCCTGGGCATGAGTTACGCCAAGTCCATGGCCCTGGTGGTGGTCCCGCAGGGCGTCCGACGGGTGCTGCCGGCCCTGGTGAACCAGTTCATCGCCATCGTCAAGGACTCCTCCCTGGTCTACTTCCTGGGCCTGCTGGTCAGCGAACGCGAATTGTTCCGCGTGGGCCAGGACGCCGCCGTGCTCTCCGGCAACCTCTCACCCCTGGTCGCCGCCGGAGTCTTCTACCTGGTGATCACCGTCCCGTTGACGCACCTGGTGAACCATTTCGACAACAAGTTCCGCACCGGCCGCCGCCGCCCCGCGCCACCGACCAGCGGCCTGAACGAAGTCAAGGACCTCGAAGCGGCCTCGCCGCTGACCACCGGGAGCAACACATGAACACCCCCACCCCCACCAAAAACAGCACCGCGAAGGAAGCCCCGACGTTCCACGGTTCCAGCCTGGAACTGCGCAACCTGACCATGGCCTACGGCGAGATCGAGGTCCTGCGCAACGTCAGCCTCACCGTCGCCCCGGGCACCACCACCTGCATCATCGGCCCCTCCGGTTCGGGTAAATCAACCCTGCTGCGCGGCATCAACCGGCTGCATGAACCCAAAAGCGGGGACGTGCTCCTGGCCGGGGACACCATCCTGGGCACCAATCCGGACACCCTGCGCACCCGCATCGGGATGGTCTTCCAGCACTTCAACCTCTTCCCGGACCACACCGCCGAAGAGAACGTCGCCCTGGCACTCTGGGCCGTGAAGGGCATGCCCAAGGCCCAGGCCATGGCCAAAGCCCGGCAGCGCCTGGCCGAAGTGGGCCTCGCCGAACGCGCTGACCACCGCCCCCGCGACCTCTCCGGCGGCCAGCAGCAACGCGTCGCCATCGCCCGCGCCCTGGCCATGGAACCGGAAGTCATGCTCTTCGATGAAGCCACCAGCGCCCTGGACCCCGAACTGGTCAAAGGCGTCCTGAACCTCATGGCCGGCCTCGGCAGGCGCGGCATGACCATGCTCGTGGTCACCCACGAAATGGGCTTTGCCCGCAAAGTCGCAGACCAGGTGGTCTTCATGGACGAAGGCGAAGTCGTCGAAGCAGGCACTCCCACCCAACTCTTCGACAACCCCCGCAGCGAACGCCTCCAACGCTTCCTCTCCGAGGTGCTCTGATGGCTACCGTTGCAGCGGCACCCATCCGGACCGCCGTCGTCGGCTTCGGCATCTCGGGCAAGGTGTTCCATGCCCCGCTGATCGCCGCGAATCCGGAGTACTCGCTGGACGTGATCGTCACGGCCCAGCCTGCCCGGGCGGCCGAAGCGGCACGGCTGTACCCCCAGGCCCAAATCGTGGCCACGGCGGAGGAGCTCTTCGCCCTGTCCGCAAACCTGGACCTGGTTATCCTGGGCACCCCGCCGCACACCCACTTTGGCCTCGCGGCCACGGCCATCGCCCACGGCCTGCACGTGGTGGTGGACAAGCCGTTCGTGCCCACCTCCGCCCTGGGGGAGGAACTGGTCAACAGGGCGGACGACGCCGGGGTGCAGCTTACGGTCTTCCAGAACCGCCGGTGGGATGCAGACTTCCTGACCCTCCAGAAGGTCCTGGCCTCCGGAGCGCTGGGGCAGGTCACCAGCTTCGAGTCGCGCTTCGAATGGTGGCGGCCGGAAGGGTTCGGGAACTGGCGGGACACCGTGTCCCTTGCCGAAGGCGGCGGCATCCTGCACGATCTCGGCGCCCACCTGATCGACCAGGCCATCCAGTTGTTTGGCCCTGTGGAACGGAGCTACGGCGAGACGGCGAACCGCGGCCCGCATCCGGACGCGGCCGATACCGAAGCCTTCGTGTCACTGCTGCACGCCTCGGGAGTCCGTTCACGCCTGTGGATGAACGGCATGGCTGCACAGGCGGGTGCCCGCTTCCACGTCCTCGGTTCAAAAGCCGGTTACACCACGTGGGGACTGGACGGCCAGGAACCTGCCCTCGTGGCCGGGATGCCGCCGTCGGACCCTGCATATGGCCTCGACCCCCAGGAGTCATGGGGGCTCCTGGGCGTCGATGGGGCAACGTCTCCCGTCCCTGCCGAACGCGGCAGCTACCCGGAGTTCTACGTGCAGCTGGCAGCCGCCCTCCGGGGTGATGGTCCGTTGCCCGTCGATCCCGCCGGCCCGCTCGAAGTCCTGAAGGTCATCGAGGGCATCCACGCCCTGGCCTGACGTCCCGCACACCGACCTCTTCTTTGACGCACCGTTCGCGTCCCCCATCACCACGAATTCCACAGAAAGGGACACCAATGTCCACTGTTACAGCCACCAAGCGCGTCGCCATCATCGGTGGCGGCATCCTGGGCGTTTCCACCGCCGTTCACCTGCTCCGTGAAGGCGCCTCCGTGATCCTCCTGACTGAGCGCGGGCTGGCCAGCGAAGCCAGCGGCCGCTCCCTGTCCTGGCTCAACTCAGCGGGCGAACGGTCCACCCCATACCACCAGCTGCGGGTCGCCGGAGTGGACCGCTACCGCACCCTCTTCGCCTCGGACCCCAAGCGGGAGTGGCTCCAGTTCGGCGGCGGACTCATGTGGAACGCCGCGGGACAGAGCGCGGCTACAGAGGCCCGCCACGCTTACGAAAAGTCCATCGGCTACGACTCCAAGCTGCTTGCCCCGGAAGAAGTCGACGCAGCCACCCCCGGCATCGATTCCAGTGCCGTGCCGGACAACGCCATCTTCAACGCCGGCGAAGGCTGGGTCAGCCTGCCGGACCTGATCGACTTCCTGATGGAGGAGTTCCACTCCCGGGGCGGTGAACTGGTCCTCAACGCCGGCAAGGCCTCCGTTATGGTGGCGGGCGGCCGCACTACCGGCGTGGAGACCTCGTCCGGTGGGACCTACCCGGCCGATGCCGTCCTGGTGGCGTGCGGGGCAGCGACGCCCGCCGTCGTCGAACCCCTTGGGGTGCACATCCCCAATGGTTCGCCGGTGTCCATGCTGGTGGTGACCAAGCAGGTGCAGCACGAGGTGACCGCGGTGATGAACACCCCGCGCGCCGCCCTCCGGCCCAACCCCGGCGGCACGTTCGCACTGGATCACGACTGGTACGAGGAACACATCACCGAGCACGCGGACGGCTCCTTCACCATTCCGGACGAGGTGGTGCAGGAACTGGCAAATGAGGCGTCCAGGCTGGTTGCCGGGAACCCGGAGCTGAAGCCGGCTTCCTGGAAGATGGGCTACAAGCCGATCCCGGGCGACGGCGAACCGGTCCTGGGCGAACTGGGCCAGGTGCCCGGCTGCTTCGTGGCGTTCACCCACTCCGGAGCCACGCTGGGCCTCATCGCCGGCGAACTGCTCGCCGGTGAGATCCTGACCGGCAGGAAGCACCCCATGCTGGCCTCTTTCCGGCCCGCGCGCTTCTCCTAGGACACCCATGGCGAGGAAGCGGGGCCGCAGATTGCAGCCCCGCTTCCTCGCGCGTTCCGGAAATCAGGCACCCAGGTGCCCGGTAAGCCGGCGGTGGAAGCCGGTGCTGCGCTCATCGAGGCCTTCGATTGCCACCGTTGCACCGTGATCCGCGTATTTTGTTTCAATGGAGTCCAGGGCGGCCACGGTTGATGCATCCCAGATCTGGGCGCGGCTGAGGTCGATGGTCACTGCGGCCGGATCGTCTGCGTACGCGAACTGCTCCACCAGGTCATTGCTGCTGCCGAAGAACAGCGGTCCCACCACCTCATAACGGACGCTTTCGCCGTCTTCCGCAAGGTGCCGCGCAACGGTGATGACGTGGGCTACCCGGCGCGCGAACAGCACCATCGCCATGACGACGCCCACCAACACGCCGTAGGCAAGGTTCCCCGTGAGGACCACGACCGCCACCGTGACGCCCATGACCATGGTCTCGGGGATGGGCATCCGCTTGAGGGTGGACGGTTTGAGGCTGTGCCAGTCCACGGTGGTCACCGCGACCACCATCATCACCGCGGCCAGGGCCACCATGGGAATCTGCCCCATGATCGAACTGAGCCCGGTCACCAGGGCCAGCAGGAACAGTCCGGCCACGAACGTGGATATCCGGGTACGGGCTTGGCCGGTCTTCACGTTGAGGACGGTCTGGCCGATCATGGCGCAGCCGGCGATGCCACCGTAAAGGCCTGCCACGATGTTGGAGACGCCCAGCGCCCAGGACTCGCGGCCCTTGTGGGAAGGCGTGTCGGTCATGTCATCGACGAGTTTCGCCGTGAGGAGGGTTTCCATCAGGCCGACGAAGGCCACGCTGAGGGCAGTCGGCAGGACCAGCTGGAAGGTCTCAAGGTTCACGGGGAAGAGGAACGGCGTGATGCCGGGGAGCTTGCCCGTGAGGGGTCCCTCGTCGGCGACGTTGGGCACCGTCAGGCCGGCGATGATGACGATCGCCGTGACGACGACGATGGCCACCAGCGGTGACGGCACCACCTTGGTGAACCGGGGAAGGATGAAGATGATCGCGAAGGTCAGGGCGAACAGGACGTAGGCGAGCCAGGGGGCATTGAGGACATGGGGCACCTGCGCCATGAAGATCAGTACACCCAGCGCGTTGACGAACCCGATCATCACGGAGCGCGGGATGAACCGCATCAGCCGGGCAAGGCCTGCCAGGCCAAAGACCACCTGGATCACCCCGGCCAGGATCACCGCGGGCAGGACGTATTCGACGCCGTGCTGGTGCACCAGCGGGGCGATCACCAGCGCGACGGAGCCGGCAGCGGCAGTCACCACGCCAGGGCGTCCGCCAAGGATGGACATCGCCAAGGCAAGCACGATGGAGGCGACAAGGCTCACCATGGGATCCACCCCGGCCACGATCGAAAACGAGATGACTTCCGGGACCAGGGCAAGGGTGGTGACCATGCCGGCCAGGACCTCGCGGGAAAGCTGCCGGGGAGAGCGCAGGGCCGTGAGGACGGTGACGGGTTGCCGGATGGGGCGGGTGCGGTCGGCGACGGCCAAGGGGCGGCTCCAGGGGGAGTTGGCTCTGCGGAAAGAGCGGTGTGCAACGT
>Ga0308158_10001761_pt1 | contig 21872 bp, 15 predicted proteins | sample PhyBR2_FD_201038 | JGI IMG/M metagenome (GOLD analysis project Ga0308158, IMG submission 201038) | Phyllosphere microbial communities from UC Gill Tract Community Farm, Albany, California, United States - DLSLB.R2 | ecosystem: Host-associated > Plants > Phyllosphere > Unclassified | place: USA...
GGCGCGTGATCGAACTGCAGCCGAGCATGGCTCGGCTCTACAAAAAAGCAGAACGCCCCATGTCCCTGGCCGAATTCGCCCTCATCGACCGCATCCGCGCCCGCACCCTCGAGCGCGACGACATCCTGCTCGGCATCGGTGACGACGCCGCGCTGCTGCAGCCGCGTGCCAACGAACAGCTGGTGGTCACCGCCGATACACTCAACAGCGGCGTGCACTTCCCGGTGGAAACCCCGGCCTTCGACATCGGCTGGAAGACCTTGGCGGTCAACCTGTCGGACCTGGCCGCGATGGGCGCGCGCCCGGCCTGGTGCACGCTGGCGTTGTCGCTGCCGGAAGCATCTGAAGACTGGATCGAGGCCTTTGCCGATGGCTTCTTCGCCCTGGCCGACCAGCACGACATCGCGCTGGTCGGTGGCGACACCACGCGCGGTCCGCTGTCGCTGTCGGTGACCGCGATGGGCCAGGTCGGGCGTGGCCAGGCCCTGCGGCGCGACCGCGCGCAGGTGGGTGATGATGTCTGGATCAGTGGCACGCTGGGCGATGCCGCCGGCGCGCTGCGCCTGTGGCAACAAGGGGCGTTGAGCATCGCCACCGCCACGCTGCTGGCCGACTACGAAAGCCTGCGCCTGCGCCTGCTGCGGCCGACGCCGCGCGTGACCCTGGGCCTGCGCCTGCGGGCCTTCGCGCACGCGGCGGTGGATGTGTCCGACGGCCTGCTGGCCGACCTCGGTCATATCGCCACGCGCAGCAACGTGGCCGCGCATGTGGACGCCGATTCGCTGCCGGTCTCGCACGCGCTGCGTGAACTGCTCGGCCGCGACGCTGCGCGCGACTGCGCACTGCGCGGGGGCGACGACTACGAACTGTGTTTCACCGCGGCTGCCGACCAGCGCGACGCGCTGCACTACCTGGCCGAATCGCTGGACGTGCCGCTCACCCGCATCGGCCGCATCGCCGAAGGGCAGGGCGTGCACGTGGACGGCGAAGCCGCCGACGGCGGTTACCAGCACTTCGCGTAGCCGCAGCGGTACTGCACTGTTGGGTGCCAACCTTCCGGCGTGGGGTCAGATCCCTTTGCGCCGCAAAGGGCTCTGACCCCGAGTGAAGCACCTCGGCATTGCTCGGGCAGGTGCCAACCTGGGTTGGCACGAAGGTGTCAGCCGCCCGTGGCAGCACCGTGTCGACCAAGGTCGACACCTGCCAACGCGGGGCGATTACCCGTGCGGAACGGGTGCACCGAAGCGGTTGTCGCCCGGGGTGCTCGGCAGCAGCATGAACACCAGCACCACCAGGCCCACAATCGGCACCAGCATCAGCAGGTACCACCAGCCGGAACGGTCGGTGTCATGCAGGCGGCGCACGGTCACTGCAATCATCGGCACGATGATCGCCAGCCACACCAACGCGCCCACGCCCGTCGATATCAGTGCCAGCGTGCTCGAACCGGTGTAGCCGGCAACGAAGCCCAGCACATTCGACGGTATCAACGCGATCACGACGAACAACTGGAACCACCAGAACTCACTGCGGCTGGCGCGCCCGCTGAACTGGGCATAGCGGGTAAGCGGAGTCATCATCTTTTTCATGTTGTGTGTTTCTCTCTCCAGGTAGCGCCGAGCCGTTGCCCGGCGTCAATCAGTGAATGACCTTTGCCTGGGCATCGCGCGTGGTGCCGTAGTCGTCCAGCCACTGGAATGTCAGGCTGTTCGGCACCGAAGCACCGGCTGGCAGCGGCAGCCGTACCTGTGCACCGGGCGCGATCATGTCCGCCGGCACCCTGCTGCCATCGGGTAAGGTCAACGAAGTCAGTGTCACGTGATAGGCAGTAGGATTGCTTACCTGCAATGCCCCTGCCGCCATGCGCCACTGCAGCTGGCCCGGCGCATCGCGCGCCTGGCCCGGCAGGCCGGCGGGGCGATGGAACAGCTTCACCCGCGTGCGCACCGCGAACTGCAGCAGGTTGCGGTCGCCGGCATTGGCCGGCTTGGGCGGGATATCCAGCAGGTTGAAGTAGAACACCGACTCGCGATCAGTCGGCAGCGGCGCTTCCGAAGGCCGCGGCGCATAGGTGATCCGGTAGGCCTGTCCCTGCTTGGCCTGCAGCAGACGCGGCTCGGACGGCGTCAGCCGGAACGGCGTGCGCACGCTCTCCGGACGCGCATGGCTGTCGCCAGCGTCGATCCAGACCTGCGTCATCGCGGGTTGTTCACCCACATTGCTGGCCTTGACCGTGACATCGCGGCCTTTGCTGGCGTCGTGCACGATGCGCGTGCCTTGCAGGGTTACCGCAGCCTGCGCCGGCAGCACAAGCGCGATGGCCAGCAAAGCCGGCAGCCACAACGATGGGCGGAGTTTCATGGAATACCTCATGCAGTAGGTGCACGCGCGCATCCGTGCGCGCGTGCCGGATACCGTTTACTTGTAGAGCACCACGAAGTCGCCCGACGCGTTGGCGGTGCCGGCCGTAGCGTTCTGGGCCGGCGAGGCATACCACGCGCTGTAGTCCAGCTGGCCAGTGCCACCGGCGGCGATGGTCACCCACTGGGTCGGGTCATCACCGATCTTCTGGTGATTGCCCGCGGCGTCATACAGCGCTACGCCCACATTGCTCGCGCCCGAAGCAGCAGTCAGAGCCAGATTTCCGGTGCTGCCATCCGGCGTGCCACCGAAGCGCACCCCGACTTCCTGCGCCGCACCCGAGCCGGTGCAGTCCAGGGCAATGCTGAAATTCTTCTGGCCGGCACGGGTACCGGCATTGACCGATGCCAGGTCCACCTTGCCCATCGGCACGGTGAGGGTGCCACCGGCGGAGCCGACACTGCAGGTGGAGGTCATCAGTTCGCCGGTGATTTCCAGCTGTTCGGCGTGGGCCGCAGGCGCGGCCATGATCGCCAGCGCAGACAGCGCCAGCAGGTTCAGTTTGATCGACATCGACGTTCTTCTCGTTGCGGAATGGGATGCGCCGGCAGCCGAGGGCCGCCGAACGATGCGCAGTGTCGATGTCGCGCAGCCGCATCACCATGCAACTTGTTGTAAACGGTTTCTTCTTGGCGGCGGATACAACTTTTTGTATGGGGCCGGAGGAGAGGGCGAACTATCGTGCATGCCCTTGAAAGCCCTCCAACCCCTAGCGGCGCACGCGCATTTGACGCGGCGCCCTGCAGGAGTTCCGCATGAAATCCCCTCTGCCACGACCGCTGGTGCTTCCCGCACTGCTCCTGTCATGTGCCGCGCTCGACGCTCAGGCCGCTTGCCGCCTCCTGGGCGGAGATACGTTCATCGATCACGAGTTCGATGTTGCCTTCGTGCCCGACCTTCATCGCCCACTGGCCTCGGTGCAGGGAACCCTGAAGTTCGCCTGCGACTCCGCAGGTGAGACGCAGGGCACCATCGTGCCCAGTCTGCTGGGGCTGTCCTATGTCGGCGACGTCTACAACGAAGCAAATACGGCGATGACAGCGGCGTACGCGATGGGGCCGGAATCCGCATTGCTGATGTTCCGATTCGAGTCGCTGTCATACATGGATTGTCTCCCGGGAGATGACTGTCCCATTGATGAGGGTCAGGCAGGCGGCTACTCCCTGCGCGACGGCAGGGGGGAGCCGTTGGACCGCATGGGCAACGGGCGCGAGGGAGAGGTTCTGGTCTGGGTGGATGTCTACTCGCGGGGTGGCCAGATGGTGTCCACGCCCAAGCGTTCGGTCGGATCGACGGCAACGATGCAGTCGGGCAACGTGGGGCGCCACCATCTGAACATCGGGGTGCGCTTCAAGGCCCAGACCTGCGCGGTCACTCCCCAGTCTGTAACGCTCGACCCGATCGACGCCCGCACGCTGGATCAGCAACAGAGTGCAGGCGAGAAGTCCTTCAATGTCGCGGTCAACTGCGGTGCCAGCGGTCGCCCGCTGGTGCTGGAAATGAGCGACGTGCACGACCTGGCCAACACCGGCGATGTCCTGTCGCCCGCGCCGGGCTCCACCACAACCGGCGTGGCGCTGCAGGTCCTGCAGGGCGGTACGCCGGTGCGCATGCAGCAGCCCTGGAGCTACGGCACCACCACCGGCACGGTCATGTCCGTGCCGTTCAGCGCCCGCTATCTGCGCACGCCTGCGGAACTTCGCACCGGGAGCATCCTTGGCGAGGTCTCGCTGCTGGCGGACTACTACTGATGCCTGCGCACGCCTTCCTTTTCCTGCCATCGCGCCGCATCTCGCTGCGCGCCTTCATGCGTCCCCTGTCATGACCACCGTTCGCTCCTGCGCGCGTTTCCGCGCACTCGCCCTCTCCCATCTGCCGTGCGCGATTGCAGGGGTGCTTTCCATCTCGCTTCCGTTTGCAGCCGCTGCCGCACCAGCCATCGAGTTCAGCGAAGGATTCCTGATCGGCGGGCAGTCCATCGATATGCGCCGCTACGCGCAGGGCAATCCGGTCGAGGAAGGCCAGCACCGGGTGGATGTGTGGATCAATGGACAGTTCCACCAGACCCGCGACGTCACGTTCAAGGCGTCAGAGGGCGAAGCCCACGCGCGCCCGTGCCTGCCTGCAGACCTGCTGGATGCACTGCAGTTGCGTGAGGATCACCGCCAGGCCCTTCACGCACAGGTGGCCGACGTCGGCTGTATCGATCTGCCAACCGCCATCGAGGGCGCCACCGCAACCTTCGACGACAGTGCGCTGCAGTTGCAGCTGACCGTTCCGCAGGCGATGCAGGCACGGCGTGCGCGTGGCCATGTGCCGGCTGAACAGCGCGACGCCGGAATCACGGCCGGATTCGTCAACTACACCGCCAATCACTACCGCAGCACCCATCGCGACAGCAGCTACGTAGGCGTGAGTGCGGGCTTCAATATGGGCGACTGGCGCCTGCGCCATCGCGCTTCGTTCAATCACAGCAGCCAGGGCTCCCGCTATCGAACCATCAGCAGCCATCTGCAAAGGGATCTGCCAGCGCTGAACAGCCAGCTGTTGCTGGGCGAGGGCAATACCGGTGGCGAGCTGTTCGACAGTGTCCCGTTCATGGGGGCTCGTTTGTACACCGACGAACGTATGCTGCCCGACTCGCTGCGTGGCTATGCACCGGCCGTGCGCGGCATCGCCGAGGGCAACGCGGTGGTCAGCATCCGCCAGAACGGCATCGTCATCCATGAAGTCAGCGTCGCGCCCGGGCCGTTCGTCATCGACGATCTGTACCCGACCAACTCCGGGGGTGATCTGGAAGTGGTGGTTACCGAGGCGGACGGGCGCAGCCAGCGGTTCAACGTGAGCTTTTCCGCCGTGCCACAGGCGTTGCGCGCAGGTACGTCCAGGTTCAGCGCGAGTGCCGGAACGCTGCGCGACGCCGGAGGCCGTCTGGCCCATCTCCGTTTCGCCGAAGGGACCTACGCACGCGGTCTCAGCAATCACCTCACCGCGTTGGGGGGTATTCAAATCGCGCAGGGCTATCGCGCTGCGATTGCCGGTGCCGCTGTCAACACGCCAGTGGGTGCCGTCGGCATCGACATCACCCACTCGCAGGCAGAGCTGCCCGGACGCCCCAGCGTTGCCGGCAACAGCCTGCGGCTGAACTACCAGCGCTACGTGGCCAGTACCGGAACCAACGTGGGTCTGGCGGCGTACCGCTACAGTACGCGCGGATTTCTTACCCTGAACGACGTGGCCCGCGCTGCATCCGACGATTGGGGCTACGCCGGCCGCGCCCGACAGCGCTACCAGGCCAATCTCTCCCAGCGCCTGGGGGCGGCAAGCCAGCTGTTCCTCAATGGTGGTCACGTGGCTTTCTGGGATACCGCGCAGCGCCAGACCGATTTCCAGTTCGGCTTCAGCAGCACCGTGGGGCGCGCGAACTACGGTGTTTCGGTGTTCCGCTACCGGCTGGGCAATGGCCGCCCTGACACACGCTATACCTTCACCTTCGCAGTGCCGCTGGGCCGTAGCGAGAATGCGCCGAGGGCGAGCACCCAGATCAGTCACGCCAGTGGCGGGCAGCAGGTGCAGGCGGGGGTGAGCGGCTACCTGGGCGAGCGGCGCGCGATGAACTATTCGGTGTCCAGCACCCAAGGCGAGGGTGGCAACAGCAGCAGTGCCTATCTGGATTACCAGGGCCACTACGCCAACGTCAACGCCGCCTACAGCCGCGCGACCGGGCACAGCAGCCAGACCCTGAGTGCTTCCGGCGCGCTGGTGCTACACGCCGGCGGCCTGAACATGGGGCCGCCGGCAGGCGACGGTTTCGCGCTGGTGCATGCACCGGGCGCAGAAGGCGCACAGGTGGGTACGGGTGTGGATATCCGCGTGGCACGCAACGGTTACGCGTTGTTGCCACACGTCAGCCCCTATCGCTGGAACCGTATCGATCTGGACCCTTCAGGGCTACCACTGGAGGTGGAAATGCTGCAGACCTCGCAGCGTGTTGCGCCCACCGCCGGTGGCATCGTGCGCGTACCGTTCGAAGTGCGCCGCGAGCGCACCTTGTTCATCGATGCCACCGATGCATTGGGCCAGCCACTGCCGTTCGCCGCACGCGTGCAGCGCGAGGATGGCACGCCTGCAGGCGCGGTGGGGCAGGGCGGTGTCATCCAGTTGCGTGGCGCGCCGCCCGAAGGCGCGCTGATCGTTGACCCGGATGGGCCGCAACGCTGTCGCCTGGCCTATCAACTGCCTGATGCGCCCGATGCCTACGGCCTTTCGTGGGCCCAGGCCACCTGCCAACCCTTTGCTGACTCACCCGAGCTGGCTGGCGCCAGCCCATCTATCCACTGATCTTCTGGAGTGCCCGATGAAACGCTTGCTGTTACCTTCATTCACCCTTCTGGCGCTGTCACTGCCCATCGGCAGTGCAGCGGCCGCCACGCTCACCATTTCCGGCCGCGTATTGCCCGGCACCTGTACGTTGACGGCACCGGCCATCACATTGGACAACGTGAAGGCCGATGAGCTGAAGGTGGGCGACAACCTGCTGAAGCAAAGCACGTTGAACTTCACGGGCTGCATTGGCGTTGCCAAGGCCACGCTGTCCTTCGATGGAACGGCTGCCGATGGCGACGCGCAGCGTTGGAAGAACACGGCCAGCACCGACCCGGCGCGAGGCGTTTCGGTCGCCCTGTTGGCCGGGGCCACGGGCAACGTCTATCTGAAGAAGGGCGACACCGGCATTGAAGTGCCCGTGACCGGCGCCACTGCCAGCTACACGCTGCGTGCGGGCTATTACCTGCCCACGACCAGCGGCGTCAACGCGGGTGCGATTCAGACGGCCATTACGGTTACCGCGCTCTACGATTGAGCGGGCTGCGGTTGCGGGTTGTCATACTGCCCGCAACTGCACATCCACGTAGGAAGCGGTCATGGCGGCGTCCTTGTGCAAGCGGCAAGGGGCCACCCTGCTTAACAGCGAGGGTGGCGGACGGTGCGTGGTTGCAATACCGGAGGTCGATGTAGAAGCGCCGGCGGGCACGGGGCCCCACGCACCGCCCGCCATTTGCATGAAGCGCCAGTGCCGCTAATGAGAATTGTTGGGAAGTTCGAAAGCGTTGCAGATGGCCCGCGCGCAAGTGAGCGTGCCGCTTGCTACAAACCCTGTAGAGCCGAGCCCACGCTCGGCTGTATTCAACGAGCGACGACGGCCTCGGCATCACGGGGCGTGCCGTAATCGTCCAGCCATTGGAATTTTACCGACGCAGGCACCGCTGCGCCGCCAGGTAGCGGCAGCCGCAACTCGGCGCCCGGCGCGATCATGTCCGCGTCCACCTTGCGGCCGTCAGGCAGAGTCAGCGTGCTCACGGTCACGTGGTAGGCGCTGGGATTGCTCACCATCAGGGCACCGGTCTGCGCACGCCATTGCAGTTGCCCGGCCGCATCACGCGGCTTGCCGGGCAGGCCGACCGGGCGGTGGAACAGCTTCACCCGCGTGCGCACGGCGAACTGCAGCAGGTTCCTGCCGGCGCCATCGGCAGGTCTGGGCGGAATGTCCAGAAGATTGAAGTAGAACACCGACTCGCGATCGCTCGGAAGCCGGGCCTCCGAGGGACGTGGAGCGTAAGTGATCCGGTAGGCCTGTCCCTGGTGCGGCTGCATCAGGCGAGGGTCGGCCGGCGTCAGGCGGAATGGCGTGCGCACGTTCTCAGGACGCGCACGGCTGTCACCATCGTCAATCCAGACCTGCACCATGGCCACCTGGTTGCCTGCGTTCGTCGTCTTCACCGTTACATCGCGGCCCTGCGCCGCGTCATGCACGATACGTGTGCCCTGCAGCGTGACCGCTGCCGACACCGGCAACGCCACCGCCCCAGCCAACACCGCGGTCGTCCACATCGTTGCTCGGATTTTCATCAGCTCATCCTCCGAAAGCGTACGCCACCCCACCGCGAGGCGGCGCACACGGGCGCGGGTTACTTGTAAAGCACCACGAAATCGCCAGAGGCGTTGGCGGTTCCGGCAGTGGCGTTCTGGCCTGCCGAGGAATACCAGGCGCTGTAGTCCAGCTGGCCCTTGCCGGCCGCCGGAATGTTCACCCACTGCAGCGGGTCCTCGCCCAGCTTCTGGTGGTTGCCCGCAGCGTCATACAGCGCCACGCCCACGTTGGTGGCCGTGGACGCCGCAGTCAATGCCAGATTGCCGGTGCTGCCGTCCGGGGTGCCGCCGAAGCGCACACCGACATCCTGGGCGGTACCAGCGCCAGTGCAGTCGAGCAGGATGCTGAAGTTCTTCATGCCGGCACGCTCGGACGCATTGACCGAGGCCACATCCACCTTGCCCATCGGCACGGTGATGGTGCCGCCGGTAGCATCGACCGAGCACGTGCTGGTCATCAGCTCGCCGGTGATTTCCAGGGTCTCGGCGAAGGCCGTGGGGGACAGGGCCAGCGCAAGCGCACCAGCAGCGATCAGGTTCAGTCGGTTCGACATGGAGTTGTCCTTGGTTGGGAATCAGGGAATCCGCAGTGAATGCGCCAGCGGATGCGCACAGTTTTCCCGGGCCGGCACCGGGCCGACATCCAATTAGTTGCAAGCGTGTTGGCTGACGCTTGCGTTGAACGCGTCGCTCCGCCCGGTGTCTTCGCTTTGCAACAAATTCAATGGGAGGGCGGGGAGGTGCTGCCTACGCTGCGGCCCCTCATCGAGCGATCTCGCTTGCGATCTCATCCAATGACGCCAGCCATGAACAACTGTCCCTTTCCTCGTTGGACATCACGCCGTCCTGCCGTTCATGTGCTGGGCCTTTCGATTTCCGTCGCGGTGGCACTGGCCATTGCCGGTCATGCCCATGCGCAGGGTGATGAGTCCCTGCAGTTCAGTGAAGGCTTCCTGATGGGTGGCCGGGCCATCGACATGCAGCGCTATGCGCTGGGCAATCCCACGGAGCCTGGCGTGTATCCCTTGGAGGTGGTGGTCAATGGCCGGTTCCACGACAAGCGCGACATCACCTTCGTGGCGGCACCGGCGCCTCTGGGTGCGACCCCGTGCTTGCCCGCCGGGCTGGTACGCCAGTTGCCGCTGAAGGAAATGTTCCTGGCCGAGCTGGACCAGGAGGATGAAAGCTGCGTCGCGCTTCCCAGCCTGATCGTCGGTGCCACCGTCGAGTTCGACGAAAGCAACCTGCAGCTTCTGGTGAACGTGCCGCAGGCAGCACAGGCGCGCGATGCGAGCGGCTACGTGGCACCTGCACAGCGCGACCATGGCGTCACGGCCGCCTTCTTCGATTACAACATCAACCACAACCGCAACCAGGACCAGCAGGCGACCTATCTGGGGCTGAACACGGGCGTGAACCTGGGCGCGTGGCGGCTGCGTCATCGTTCGTCCTTCAGCCAGGGCAGCCATGGCTCGCGTCACGATGTGATCAGCAGCACGCTGCAGCGCGATCTTCCGGCATGGAATGCCCAGCTGCTGTTTGGGCAGGGTACGACCGGTGGCGAACTGTTCGAGTCGCTGTCATTTGCCGGTGTGCGGGTGGCCAGCGATGAGCGCATGCTGTCGGACTCGCTGCGCGGCTTCGCGCCGGTGGTGCAAGGCGTCGCCGAAACCAACGCGGTGGTCAGCATCCGCCAGAATGGCTACGTCATCCACGAAGTAAGCGTGGCGCCGGGGCCGTTCTCCATCGAAGACCTCTACCCGACCAACTTCGGTGGCGACCTGGACGTCACCGTCATCGAAACCGATGGCCGCCAGCAGCAGTTCACTGTCAGCTTCTCCGCAGTGCCGCAGGCGCTGCGCCCCGGCGCCAGCCGTTTCAGCGCCACCGCAGGCGAACTTCGCGACGCACGCGGTGTGTATGAAGCACTGCGCTTTGCAGAAGGCACCTACGCACGTGGCATCAGCAACCATTTCACCGCGCTGGGCGGGGTGCAGATTGCCGAAGGCTTCCAGTCCGCGCTGTTCGGCGGAGCAATCAATACGCCGCTTGGTGCGTTCGGCGCCGACGTTACCCATTCGCGCGCACGCCTGGCCAATGACGAACAGGTAACCGGCAACAGCTTCCGGCTGAACTACCAGCGCTATATCACCGCAACGGGTACCAACTTCGGCTTGGCAGCGCTGCGCTACAGCACGCGTGGCTATCTCTCGCTGAATGATTTCGCGCAGGCGTACAGCGATGATTGGGGCGTCAGTGGCCGTGCGCGCCAGCGCTTTCAGGTGAATTTCTCGCAGCGCATCGGCGAGCGCAGCACGCTCTCGCTCAATGGCGGTCAGGTGCGCTATTGGGACAGCGCGCAGCAGCACAACGATCTGCAATTGCGCTTCCAGACCAGCATTGGCCGCGCCAATCTGAGCCTGTCTGCCATGCGTCTGCAGATGGGCGATGGCCGTCAGGACAGCCGCTATGCGGCAACCCTCAGCATTCCGTTGGGATCAGCCCCGCGCGCGCCGCGTTTGAGCACGCAGTTGGCCCATTCGGCTCGTGGTGAATTGGGCCAGCTGGGTCTGAACGGAACGCTGGGCACTGATCAGCAGCTGAGTTACAGCCTGTCTACCAGCGAGACCCGTGAGGGGGCGGGCAGCGCCGATGCCTACGCGTCCTATCGTGGTGGGCATGGCACGATAACCGCTGGCTACAGTCGCTCGGGTGATTACAACGCCTTCAATGCCAGCGCTGCCGGGAGCGTGGCGCTGCATCGCGGTGGCATCAACTTCGGTGCGCCGGTGGGCGATGGGTTCGTGCTGGTACAGGCCGATGGCGCGCAGGGCGCCCGCATCGGCTACGGCAGCGACGTGCGCATCGGTCGTAACGGCTATGCGCTGCTGCCGCACGTCAGCCCCTACCGCTGGAACCAGATCGAACTGGACCCGTCGGGCCTGCCGATGGATGTGGAACTGCTGCAGACCTCACAACGCATTGCGCCAACAGCAGGCAGCATCGTGCGGGTTGCGTTCAATGCCAAGCGCGAACGCACATTGTTCATTGACGCCACCGATGCCTTGGGCCAGCCGCTGCCGTTTGCCGCGCGCATCGAAGATGACGCCGGACGCGGCTGGGGAGCGGTGGGTCAGGGCGGCGTGATCCAGCTGCGCGGCGCGCCCGAACAGGGCCAGCTGATTGTCGATCCGGATGGCGCGCATCGGTGCCGACTGGAGTACGCCACGCCAGATGCCCCCGATGCCTACGGCCTGTCGTGGAGCCAAGCGGTGTGCATGCCGTTGCCGGTCCCGAGCGCCGGGCTACAGGCCGCCTTGGATGCGGTCGAAGCCACTTCGTTCTGATGTCCTGATTTCATTTTTACAACCCAAGGAGTTCCTTCATGAACCCGTTCAACCGCATCACCCTGTGCACCGCACTGCTGGCTGTCGCACCGCTGGCTCTGGCTGACACTGCTACCCTCACCATCAGCGGCAAGGTGCTGGCCGGCACCTGCACGCTCACCGCAGCGCCGATCACCCTGGACCCGGTGAAGGCCAGCGACCTGACGCCCGGCGCCGATGCGCAGATCAAGGCGGGTGCCCTGCAGTTCGCGGGCTGCGTTGGCGTGAGCAAGGCCGTGCTGTCCTTCGCCGGTACCGCCGCCGACGGCGATGCTACGCGCTGGAAGAACACCGCTGCGAGCGATGCGGCCGAAGGCGTGTCGATCTCGCTGCTGTCCGGTACCACCGGCAGCACCTATTTGAAGGATGGCGACACCGGCATCGATGTGCCGGTGACTGGCGCCACCGCGCGATACGACCTGCGGGCGGCCTACTTCCTGCCCACCGGCGAAACGCCGAACGCGGGGGAAGTATCCACCGAGATCGTGGTGACGGCGGACTACCAGTGAGTGCCATGGTCAAGCGCTGCACCGGGCTGGGCTGGGCAGTAGGGCTGACGCTCTGCTTCGTCGGCGGTGTCGCCGCGCAGTCTACCTGCGCCGTGCAGACGGCGAGTTCCTCCACCGATCTGGTGGTGAATACTGAAAGCGAGGCGTCAGCGGGTACGGTTCTGCATGGTCCCTGGCCAGGTGGAGCAACCCGTTTCAGGAACTGCAAGCCGGGGGAGCCACTCCAGCTGCAGATAAAGCCGATGATGCCGGGCCTTACCTACGTGAGGGACGTGGTCATCGATGGACTCACCTATCCCGCCTATGGCTGGAATGCAACATCATCGTTGGTGATTTTTGGATTTCAGGTTTACTCCGGCTCCGGCTTGGGAATCTGGCGCTTCCCGCTCAAGATCGACAAGACGTCACAACAGGGAATCCTGGCAGGGCCTACTGGCGAGTTCGCGGTGACACTTCGAGTCGGGCTGGTGGCGCGCGGCGGTACCATCATCAAGGAAACCGAAGCACTCGGTGTGGTGGAAACCTCATTGCTGAACGATCCGTCTGCCGTGGTTTCCAACAGCGGAAGCGTCGAAGTGAATCCAGCTGTCGATTCATGCCGGGTGCGCGCGGATGGCGCAGGGGTGATGTTGGATCCGGCGCGGCAACCGGAACTCCAGCGCCCGGGCGATACGGCCGGGGAAGAACCCCTTCCGGCGCGCGTGCGCTGTTCGCGGGATGGCGTAGTGGCCGAGGTCGGCATTGACGATGCACTGGATATGGGCAGCACCAGCAGCGTCCTGACACCGGCTGCGGGTACCAGTGCAACGGGCGTGGGTCTGCAGATTCTGCGCAACGGTGTGCCTTTGCCGATGGGAAGCCGGTGGATGTTCACCGATGGGGCTACCTGGACTGACCAGGGGCTGTCCGCCCGTTATATTCGGACCAGTGATGCCTTGAGTGCGGGTGACATCGTGGGCGAGGCAATTATCACTGCGACCATGAAATAGCACGGTATTTCCCCGATCCGGGACGATGCGTGATCGTCTCCACTAAGGCTGGATCCAGCCCGCGGCTCATCGCGATCTGATCGATGCAGTCGAGCATGGCTCGACTCTACAAAGGCGTCGCGCCGGGCAAAAGAGAATGGCGCCGGAAACATCCGGCGCCGTCCTTTCAATTACCTCACCACTTGTACGACATGCTCAGATTGGCCGTCGCCTCGCGGTACCCATGGTCACCACGCATCACGCCGAAGCCACCCCAGGCACTCAGGCCGGAGCGGAAGTCCACGCGCGCACCTGCATTCAACTCGTAGCGGTTGCGCGGCACGCCGGCCTTCAGCGCTTCATCATCGAACGCCATGCCGTTGCTGGCACCGTCGCGGTACCAGTTGGCCACCACATACGGGCTGACCGACGCACCGGCGGCGCTGCGGCCTTCACCCTGCAGACGCAGGCCCACGCGGCCGGACAGGCCGCTGTCGCCCAGGCTGCGCACCACCGTGCCGTTGGTTTCCTCGTGGCGATCGGTGTTGGCGTCGGTGTAGACCAGCTGCAGTTCCGGCTGCAGGCTCAGGGCGGTGCTGCCGATCTGGCCGATGCCGCAGCGATAGCCAGCTTCCAGCGACGACTGCCAGATGTCCGAGTCGTAGCGCTCTTCGGCCAGGCCTTCGCCCTGCACGCGGTTGCGGAACTGGCCGCGCTGCACGCTGGCATCCACATACAGTGCATCGTTGATCCAGTTGCCGTACACGCCCAGCGCGCCGCCGTTGACCTTGCCGCGTGCGCTGTAGCCGGTCAGCTGCGAACGCGAGGTGGCATCGGACTTGGCCAGCGTGCCCATCAAACCCACGCGGCCCTGGCCGTTGTCGAACACACCGATGTCCGCACCCAGCTGCAGGCGCGAGCGGCCCACGCGCAGGTCCAGCTGGTCTTCCACCGCCGACAGCGTGCTCTGCGTGGCATCGACGCGAGCCCAGCCACGCACGCCATCAACGGCGGAGGTGTTGCCGCCCTGGCGGTCGCGCCAGCCGTGGCGCAGCAGTTGGTCCATCGCGAACTGGTTGGCCAGGTACGCGCCGGCTTCCGGGCGCAGCACCGGCGTGGGGTCGACTGGATCGACCGGATCGACCGGGTCCACCGGATCGACTGGATCGACCGGCGTGCACTCCGGCAGCGTGGGATCCACCAGGCACGGGTCCGTCGTGCCGGCAAGTTCCGAGCGCAGGTACCAGCCGCCGTTGGTCGCGTCCTTGAACAGGAAGTACTCGTACTGCCCGCCCACGGCGCGGCCCTGCAGGTCGAACTGCGCATTGGACGCACCGCCCACGCGGATCAGCTCGATGCCCTTGTCGGTCTTCGCGCCTGCGCCACCGGCATTGAGCACGCGCACGTTCGCTTGGCCGGTCGAATCGCCCTTGATGATCAGCGTGTCGGTGGCCGAGCTGTCGTCACCCAGCTGGGTGTTGAACAGCAGGGTGCCACCGGCGCCGTCGAAGGTGTCCACGGTGAGCGTGTTGAACGTGCTGCCATTGCCGAGTGCCACGGTGCCGGCGTTGCCCAGCGCCAAGTGGCCTACAGTGCTGTCGCGGGTCATCAGCCAGGTGCTGTCGCTGTCGATGCTGGCCGCAGTGACGTTGAGGAAGCGGCCGTCGATCTGGGCCTTGTTGCGAAGGATCACGTCCAGCGTACCGTTGGATACGGTTGTGGGATCAAAGGTCACGTTGCCCGCCAAACGTGAGTCATCAACGGTAAAGATGACGTTGGTACGTGCGGTGCTCGCGACGGTGGGGGCCTGCACCAGCAGCAGGTTGCCATCGCCACCGATCAGCTTTGAATCGTTGGCCACATTGATTTCGTAAGTACCCTCCAGGCCCGGCATGACCCGTATCGCCGCGCCGCGCCCGGACTGCAGACTGGAATCATTGATATTGAGGCGAATGGGGGCCGTGGCGCCGGGAACCAGGGACCAAAGCATGGCACCGACATTGGCCGCGAGAATCTGCGAGCCATTGACGATGTCCGCTTGCCCTCCCTGCAGGCGCACTCCCAATCCACTGTTGTACTCGGCTGCACCGGGTGCTTCGGCCACTTGGATTCGGGTGCTATCGAGGATCGCCTGCGGCGAGCCGCTGCCTGTGCCGGACAGCGATCTGTCGAGATCGATACCAATCGAACTGGCCGCGCCCACCGGAATGTCGGCGGAGTCCAGAACGATATGGTTGTCCACCAGATGTACCTGGGACGAATCACCGACACTGATGCCGCCGCGGAAGGTAGTGCCTTGCGCCTGCAGCAATGACGCGCCCAGCAACTGGACCGAGAGCGCATCAGCGCCGCTCTGGTTGATCACCGCGCGCTCCATGTACAGGGTGGAATCCGTGGCCTGGATGCGTTGCGTCTCACCGCCGAGCACCCTCAGCCGTGAGTCATTGCGCAGCGTCCAGGCTTCGATCGGATCGCCGGGACCGACATCGGCACGCTGATTGTCCAGGTCACCTGCAAATACAGCAGCTGCAGGCACTACCGCCAATGCAAGCAGCAGGCCGCGTGCCAGCGGGCGCAGGCAGGGAAGAGAAGTGCGGGGCCGATCTAGACGCATGGTCTGGTCCTCTACAAGGGAAACGGATGGGACACTGCACTGCCACTGCGGTTGCCGACCCCTGTTCAGGCGGGTGACGTATACGCTTCGACCGCGTGAAGGCTTAGTGATGGGTCGATGGCGACAATGCGTGTCTCGAACGGGGCGCAGTTTCGGCTGCTGTCGTCTCTGTTCCCATGCAATTAGTTGCAAAGCGTGCTTGCATCCCTTGCTCTGGGTGGCGGCCGTTCAGACAGCACTTCAGCTGCGGCAATGCGCCGCACCGGCATTGCAACGCATTCGATGTTCGATTGCCCCGCAGTTGCCGAGCATGGCCCTCTTTTCACGGAGAGCTATCATGCACCTACCGCATTCGCGTTGCCGCCTGTACTCGGCACTGGCCCTCGCACTGGCCATCGTTTCGCCAGCGATGGCGCAGCAGGTCATTGCCGATGGCGATGAGCAGAACCCGGCGGCCGGCGACTACGCCACGACCGAGCCGGTTGAGCCCGGCAGTCCAGCGGGTCATGCGTTCCTTGCCGTAAACGGCGGCACCATCATTCCGACCGGCGAGGTCAATCTGCGCACCGACGGCCTGCGTGCCGCCGCCGCACGGGCTGAGGGCGTGGGCAGCAGCATCCAGCTCACCGGCGGGCAGGTCATGACCACCGGCCATGGCGCCGCGGGTCTATCGGCATCCGCCGGGGGGCACGTTCAGGCCGTTGGTACGCGCATCGAGACGTTGGGCACCACCTCGCACGGCGCCGAGTCGCTCGCCGGGCGCATCCAACTGGAGCGTGTGGATATCGTCACCCGTGGCGGACTGTCACACGGTGTGACAGTCCGCGGGGGCGAGGCGCAGATCCATGACAGCACCATCACCGTCCACGGCAGCCAGTCCAATGGTCTGGAGGCTGTTGGCGGTACGCTCCAGGCAGAACGCGTTCGCATCGAAGTAGGCAGCAGCGGGCAGGGACTGTGGGCAGAGGGCAGCAGCGATGTGACGCTGCGTTCGGTCCAGATCGACGGCAGTGGTGCAGGTGCCTCGGGCGTGTTGGTAGGCCTGGGCAGCAAGGTGTTGCTGGAAGATGTGGACATCAATCTCACCCACGAACGCTCGGGCATGGGCTTGTTCGTAGGGGGAGAGCTTGAGATGCGTGGCGGCAGCGTCCATGCGCGTGGCGACAACGCCAGTGCTGTCAGCTTCGCGACCGGTGGTGGCGGTGTGCTGCGTCTGATGGGAGTGGAGGTGTCCGGTCACTACGGCATCCATATGACCGAAGGCGCTGACCTGACCCTCCAGAACAGTCAACTCGACAGTGTTTCAACGGGCATCAACATGAACCAGCGCGATGTCGTGGCGAAGGTGACCGGCTCGTCGATCACCACCCAGAACGGTGTCGGCATTCTGGTGGAAAACGGAGACCTGATGGTCGAGGGTTCGACCATTACTTCTGACGGCACCTATTGGCAGGCGATCTCAGTCCTGGGTGGCACCGCTCACGTCACCTCCAGCCGCTTGCGCACTCTCGGCCAGAACGGCCATGGCCTGTACGCAGAAGGCGCGGCGGGTGTTCGTCCGGTCGCAACTGCCAGCGTGATTGACATCCTGACCGAAGGACATGGTGCCATCGGTGCGATCGCGCGCCTGGGTGGCAGCGTGCATCTGGCCGACAGTGTAGTGCGCACCACCGGCGTCAACTCACACGGTGTGCTCTCTGGCGGCACGGGTGAAATGACGCTGAACAACACCCACGTGCGCACCGAAGGCGAGGGCGCGTGGGCGGCGGTGGTCAATGACAACGGTCGGATGCGCATCGACGGTGGCTCGCTGGTGAGCGCCCAGCACGGCGGTGTGTGGCTGCGCAGCAGCCGCGATGCGGGCCTGACTCTGTCCAATGGCGCGTTGGTATCGGGCGGCAACGGCATCGCACTGGCGTTGGATGCCGCAGTGGCCGGACGCTTCGACGTAGCACTGGAGGGCGGTTCGCAGATGGAGGGCGATATCGTCGTCACGCCGGAGGACGAGGATGCGGGGCTGGTTCCGCTGTCCGACGTGCATGTGCGGCTGGCGGATGGATCGCTGTGGCAGGGTTCGTCGGATCTGGTGCAGACGATGGCAATCGAAAGTGGCAGCCAGTGGACGTTGACCGGTGATGCCACGGTGGGCGAACTGCAGGTGCTCAACAGTGGCGTGGCGTTGTCCGACGGCAGTGGGCGCTTCAATACGCTCAGCGTGGACGGCGATCTGCACAGCGAGGGCGCGACATTCCTGTTCCAGGGCGCGCTGGCCGGCGATGACAGCGCCATGGACCGCCTGCACGTGCGCGGCGACACCTCCGGCGATGCGCTGATTGCGGTGAAGAACATCGGTGGCGTGGGCGCGCCGACGGTCGATGGCATCCCGCTGATCGAGATCGACGGTGCATCGCTGGCGAGCTACGCGCTGAGCGGCCGCGCGGTGGGCGGATCGTACGAGTACTTCCTGTTCCAGGGCGGCCTGGCCGATCCTTCCGATGGCAACTGGTACCTGCGTTCGCAGTGGTTCGATGTCTGCCAGGACAACCCGGCTGCGCCGGGATGCGCGGTCGATCCGGGCCCGGACCCGATCGACCCGACGGATCCCGTCGATCCGGTGGATCCGATCAATCCGATCCTGCCGCCGCCGGTACTGCGCCCGGAAGCCGGTGCCTACCTGGCAAACCAGTCGGCAGCCATCAACATGTTCTCCCATCGTATGAACGACCGTATCGGGGCCGTCTCGCTGGATGAAGGCCGTGCCGCGTGGGCGCGCGTGGGCCGGCAGCAGGCGGACTTCAGCGCGGTCGGTGGCCAGCTGTCGATTGATGGCAACACCTCGGTGCTGCAGATCGGCAGTGATCTGCTCCGCCGAGGCAATGCAGCGTTCGGCGTGATGTTGGGCACGGGGCGTGCTGACAGCAGCGCAGTGTCCGATCTGACCGGCTACAGTGCCAAGGGGCGGGTGCGTGGCCGCGCGGTGGGCGTGTACGGCATCTGGTTGCAGGCGGCTGACGGCACGCAGGGTGCGTACATGGATGCGAACCTGCAGTACGGCCGTTTCGATAACCGGGTGCAGGGCATCGGCCTGGAGCCGGAGCACTACGATTCGCGCGCGGCCAGTGCGTCGCTGGAGACCGGCTACACCTTCAACGTATGGCAGGGCAGCACCAGCGCACTGTATGTGCAGCCGCAGCTGCAGCTGAGCCATGTCGATTTCCGCTCCGATCGCCACGTGGAGAGCAATGGCACGGTGATCGACCATGCCGACGCCGGTGGCCTGAGCGGGCGCCTGGGCGTGCGCGTGTTCGGCCACGGCACGGAAGCCGGCAACACCGTGCAGCCGTACCTGGGCGTGAACTGGCTGCGTGGCAGCGGCACCAGCACGTTGCAGTTCAACGGTGACAGGCTGGGCGCGGACGTACCGCGCAACCGTTATGAGATGCAGGCCGGTGCCGAGCTGAAGCTGGGCCAGCGCTGGGGCGCGTGGGGTGGCGTGAGCGTGCAGCGTGGTGACGGCGGCTATCGCAACGTGGGTGGCCAAGTGGGCCTGCGCATGGCCTGGTAAGCGGGTGCGCAGCGGGGTCGGATCCCATTGCCATGGCAATGGGATCCGACCCGATGGCTGCTGTAGAGCCGAGCCTATGCTCGGCTCACTGCGATCTGGACGAAGGGCAGCCGAGCGTGGCTCGGCTCTACAGTGGCTGACAGGCTGCATCGAACCTAAACACATAGCTGGCCTGTCGCGATTGTCCATTGAATGACTGCGCAAACGGTGGCGATGCTGCCGCCCTGTCTTCTGCCGGCTGCCTGCATGTCGTCTCCCGAACGCTCCCACAACGCGGCCATCGATGGCCTGCGTGCAATGGCGGTGCTGGCCGTCGTGGTCTTCCACGCCAATGCGACGTGGCTGCCCGGCGGCTTCACCGGAGTGGACCTGTTCTTCGTGGTGTCCGGCTTCGTGATCAGCCAGTCACTGGCCTCGCGTGCCAACGCATCACTTGGTGCACTGCTGCTCGACTTCTACCGTCGACGCGTGCTGCGCCTGTTGCCGGCGCTGCTGGTGATGCTGATGGCCACCTTCGTGCTGTCGGCGCTGTTCATTCCACGCGCGTGGCGCAATGAGCAGTTCGACCAGACCGGCTGGGCCGCGCTGGTGGGCTTCAGCAACATCGTGCTGGCCGGCCAGCAGGACGATTACTTCTCACCCGGCGCCGAACTCAACCCGTTCCTGCACACGTGGACGCTGGGGGTAGAGGAGCAGTTCTACCTGGTCTTCCCGCTGCTGTTCTTTGTGTGGCTGCGTGGGCGTGAGCGCTGGCCGTGGACGCGCTGGTTGTTGCCGGTGCTCACCGTGCTGTCGCTGGCGTGGGCAGGCTGGCAGGCGCAGGCGGCACCGGCGGCAGCGTTCTATCTGCTGCCGGCGCGGTTCTGGGAACTGGCTGCGGGCGCGCTGCTGTACCAGTGGACGCGTACGCGTACGCCGAGCCAGAACGGCGACACGGTTGCAGCGGCCGGCCTGGCGCTGCTGGCCGCAGGTGTGGTGATTGCCCCGCAGCTGGCGATGCCGGTACCGGGTGTACTGGCCACCGTGGCCGGAACCCTGCTGCTGTTGACGAGCGTGTCGACAGCGGGGACATCGCGCATCGCCCGTGCGCTGCGCTGCGCACCATTGGCCTACCTGGGCCGGTTGTCGTATTCACTGTACCTGTGGCATTGGCCGCTGCTGGTGCTGCTACGCTGGACGTATGGCCTGCACGGTGCCGCGTTGTGGCTGTATCCGGTACTGCTGCTGGCGGTATCCGCCGTGTCGTATCACTTCATCGAGCGCCCGCTGCGCAGTGCGGCGCCGCTGCTGCGGCTGGCACCGGCGAAGGTACTGGCGATGGCGTTGCCGCTGGTGGCGCTGTGCGGTGCCGGCGCCTGGGCCACGGTGAAGTACCACGAGCAGGTCTCGCTGAGCGTTACCCGTGACGGTTATGCATGGCAGGCGCGCCGCTACCCGGCGTGGCGCCCGCTGGAACCGGTGAGTGCGCCCGCGCTTGAAGGGCGGCGCCTGTTCGTGGCCGGCGATTCGCATGCGGCGGCCTACCGCACGATGACCAGCATGGTCGCGCGGCAGACCGGCATGGAGGTGCGCCAGCAGGACCGCGGCGGCTGCAGTTTCGTCAACCTGCTGCGCGCCAGCCCGGCCGACTGCCAGGACTTCATTGAAGACACGCTGTCGACCATCGAACGCGAGGCGCGCCCGGGTGACATCGTGCTGCTGGCGGCCTTGCGCATGCCGGAGCTGCGCGGCTTCGACTGGCAGCGGCAGGATGCACAGCAGATCTATCAACAGCTGCTGGCCGAGCGCACGCCGGCGCATGCACAGGCTGCACGCGACGAAGCCGATCGCGTGCTGGGGCGCTTGCAGAAGCTGAGCGTACACGTGGTGATCGACGCGCCGCTGCCGCTGTTCAAGGCCGGTGCGTACCGCTGTTCGGACTGGTTCAACCGCCGCAATCCGGCGTGTGCCGGCGGTCTGAGCATGCCGCGTGCGGATCTGGAAATGCTGCGCGTGCCGCAGATGGAGCTGCTGGATGACCTGGCGGCACGTTACCCGTCACTGACCGTGTGGGATCCGCTGCCGCTGCTGTGCGGGCCGCAGACCTGTTCGGCGGTGGAAGAGGGCGAACCGCTGTTCTTCGACAACGATCACCTGAGCGGGCATGGCAACCGCGTGCTGCTGCCCAGTTTCCGGCAGACCCTGATCGATATTGCAGGCGACAAGCCCTTGTAGAGCCGAACCCACGCTCGGCTTTCGCGCGCAGCGCGGGCTTCATCGCGGTCTGGACGAGGAGCAGCCGAGCACCGGCTCGGCTCTACGGGAGCGCGGAGGTGAACGACACGCCGTTGTAGAGCCGAGCCCGCGCTCGGCTTTCGCGCGCAGCGCGGGCTTCATCGCGGTCTGGACCAAGAGCAGCCGAGCACCGGCTCGGCTATACGGGAGCGCGGAGGTGAACGACGCGCCGTTGTAGAGCCGAGCCCACGCTCGGCTTGCGCGCGC
>Ga0308158_10001763_pt1 | contig 21850 bp, 20 predicted proteins | sample PhyBR2_FD_201038 | JGI IMG/M metagenome (GOLD analysis project Ga0308158, IMG submission 201038) | Phyllosphere microbial communities from UC Gill Tract Community Farm, Albany, California, United States - DLSLB.R2 | ecosystem: Host-associated > Plants > Phyllosphere > Unclassified | place: USA...
CGCCCATTACCCTGGCGCTGCAAGAGGAACACTGCGGCCAGCGCCTCGACAAGGTAGTGGCTGGCCTGGTGCCCCAGTTCTCGCGCAGCCGCCTGCAGCAATGGTTCGAAAGCGGCCACATCACGGTGGACGGTAAACCGGCCCGGGGCAAGGACACGGCCTATGGCGACGAAGCCATTGTCGTCGTGCCACAAGCTGCGCCTGAAGACACGGCGTTCGCGCCGGAAGCGATGGATCTCACCATCGTGTACGAAGACGACGACATCATGGTCGTCAACAAGCCGGCGGACCTCGTCGTGCACCCGGGTTCGGGTAACTGGACCGGCACGCTGCTCAACGGCCTGCTGCATCACTGCCCGCAACTGGTCGGCGTGCCGCGCGCCGGCATCGTCCACCGTCTCGACAAGGATACCAGTGGCCTGATGGTGGTCGGCAAAACGCTTGCCGCGCAAACCGACCTCGTACGCCAGCTGCAGGCACGCACCGTCAAGCGCGAATACTTTGCGCTGGTGTGGGGCACGCCACGCCTGTCGGGCACGATCGACAGCCCGATGGGGCGCGACGCGAAAGACCGCGTCAAGATGGCCGTCTCGAGCAGCCCGTTTGCCAAGCCGGCGATCACCCATTACGAGCGCGTCATTTCGGGCGAGCTCGATCGGCGTCCGGTCACGCTGGTGCGCTGCCGCCTCGAAACAGGCCGCACCCACCAGATTCGCGTGCACATGCAGTCGCTGGGCTTTTCGCTCGTCGGTGATGCTGTCTACGGCAAGCGCCACCTGACACCGGTGTTCCCGCGCCAGGCGCTGCAGGCGCGCCGCCTGGGTCTCGTGCATCCGGCCACCGGTGAGCAATGCGAATGGACCGTGCCGCTGGCCGACGATTTCGCCGAGCTGATCGCGCGTGCAGGTATCGAAGAGCCGGAACTGGGCGAGTTCGGCACGGCGATCGAGCCTGCCGCGGACGACGACAACGGCGTCGTCACTTACCGCGCATGAGCACGCTGGACCGGTCGGCCTTGGTCTGGCCCGATTGGCCGGACTTGCCGGCAACCGTTGGCGCACTGGCCACCAGTCGCAATGGCGGCGTCTCCGTCGGTCCCTACGACGACGGCAAGGGCGGCGGGGGCCTGAATTTGGGCCTGCACGTGAGCGATGCGCCAGACGCCGTCGCCGCCAACCGCGCCTTGCTGCAAGCCTGGTTGCCGGGCCGCCCGGCCTGGATCGCCCAGGTGCACGGTGCCGACGTCGTTGACGCCGGCACCGTCGGTCCAGGCCAGCCCGTGCGCACGGGTGACGCCAGCATCGCATCGATGCCTGGCGTCGTGTGCGCCATCCTGACTGCCGATTGCCTGCCCGTGTTGTTTGCCGATCTGGATGGCAAGGTGGTGGGCGCGGCGCATGCCGGCTGGCGCGGCCTGGCCGGTGGCGTGCTGGGTGCCACCGTGCGCGCCATGCGTATGGCCGGTGCGGGCGAGATCACGGCGTGGATGGGGCCGGCTATCGGTCCCGAGGCGTTCGAGGTTGGTGACGACGTGGTGGCGGCATTTGCTGCGGCGCTGCCGGGCGACGCGACGCACGCCTGCTTCTGTGCCTACCCGGGGCGGCCGGGCAAATACCGCGCCGACATGTTCACGCTGGCACGCTTGATGCTGGCGCGTGACGGCGTCGAACGCGTGCATGGTGGCGGGCTGTGTACGGCCAGTGCGCCGGAGCGCTTCTATTCCTATCGGCGCGATGGCGTGACCGGCCGCCAGGCCAGTCTCATCTGGCTTAAATAGCGCCTGCGCGCGATGCGGTACGGCTCAGTCGCCGTCACCGCCGCCGTCATCCATGTCCTCTGAAGGCGGATCCCGCCGTGGTCCGACCTGACGCCGTGACTGCTGCCTTGGCCCGCGTTGCCGGCGCCGTTTCGCGCCAGTGATATAAAAAAGTATGGATAATGGCAGTGCGCAATAAAACGCGAACGTCATGATGCCGGCCACGACGGTCGGCTCGGTCGCCGCCATGAGCACCACAACGTATATCCAGGCAATGGCAACGATCCACATGCAGTAGTTCCTTGTTGTAGTTCCTGGTTGAAGAGACGCGATTCTAACAACGGATGCCCACATGAACATGCCTGATCCACAAGCGCTTGCCGCTGCCTGGTTGTCCCAATGGTCCGATCCTGCCGCCTGGCAGCCCTGGATGACGATGATGTCCACCATGCCTGCCATGCCAACAATGCCCGCCATGCCCGCGCCGGGTGGCGCCAGTCCGCTGGCCGGCTTCCTGAAAGATGCCGGCGCCGGCATCGACACGGCGCGCATGGAAGCGATCCGTGACGATTATCTCAAGAAAGCAACTCAGCTGTGGCAAGACGTCATGCTGGGCAAGACGCCCGAGCTGAGCGACCGGCGCTTTGCGGCAGCCGAATGGCGCGGCAACCCGCTGTCGGCGTTCTCGGCCGCTTCGTACCTGCTGAACGCCGAATGCATGATGGCCATGGCCGATGCCGTCGACGTTGGCCCGCGCGAGCGCCAGAAGCTGCGCTTCTCGGTCCAGCAGATGATCGACGCCATGTCGCCCGCCAACTTCCTGGCAACGAATCCGGAAGCGCAGCAGCACATGATCGAGACCCAGGGCGAGAGCCTGACCAAGGGCCTGACCAATATGCTGACCGACATGCAGAAGGGCCGCATTTCGCAATCGGACGAAGCGGCCTTCGAAGTGGGCCGCAATGTCGGCAATACGGCCGGCCAGGTCGTGTTCGAAAACGACTTGTTCCAGCTGATCCAGTACACGCCGACCACGGCGAACGTGCATAGCGTTCCGCTGGTCATGATCCCGCCGTGCATCAACAAGTTCTACATCCTTGACCTGCAGCCCGAAAATTCACTGGTGCGCTACGTGGTAGAGCAGGGCCACACCGTGTTCATGGTCTCCTGGCGCAATCCGGACCGCAGCCAGTCGCACCTGCGCTGGGACGATTACGTCGAAGATGGCGCGATCCGCGCGCTTGACGTCGTCGCCGAAATTACCGGGCAAGAGAAAGCACACGTGTTCGGCTTCTGCGTCGGCGGCACCATCGCCGCCACGGCGCTGGCCGTGCTGGCGGCGCGCGGGCGCCAGCCGGCGGCCAGCCTGTCACTGCTGACCACACTGCTGGACTTTTCGGACGCCGGCGTGCTCGAGGTGTTCATCGACGAAACCCAGGTAGCGCTGCGCGAGCAGAAGCTCGCCGCTGGCGGCCTGATGCCGGGCCGCGACCTGGCGACGACGTTCTCGTCGCTGCGGCCGAACGACTTGGTCTGGAACTATGTCCAGCAAAATTACCTGAAGGGCAAGGAACCACCGGCTTTCGACTTGTTGTACTGGAACGCCGACAGCACCAATCTGCCGGGGCCGATGTTCTGCTGGTACCTGCGCAATATGTACCTGGAGAACAAGCTGAAGCAGCCGGGCGCGCTGACGGTGTGTGGCGTGCCGGTCAATCTGGGCGCCATCGATGCGCCGGTATTCGTCTACGGCTCGAAGGAAGACCATATCGTGCCGTGGACGGCAGCGTTTGCCTCGATGCAGTTGCTGAATCCCAACAACCCAAAAGCGAACCGCTTCGTGCTGGGTGCCTCGGGCCATATCGCCGGCGTCATCAACCCGGCCTCGAAAAACAAGCGCAGTTACTGGGCCAACGACAAGGGTGGCAAGTCACGCCCGAAGACGGATGGTGCCTGGTTCGAGAGTGCTGCAGAGCACAAAGGCAGTTGGTGGCCGGAGTGGGCGAAATTTCTGGCGGAGCACGGCGGCGCGCAAGTGCCCGCCCCAAGCGCCGCTGGCAGCGGCGACTATCCGCCGTCCGAGCCAGCACCGGGGCGCTATGTGCAAGTCAGGGCCGACTAGCAGTCGAAGTCATGTATTGACATAAAAGCCATACTTGTGATGCATCTGGTAATTGCTGCAACCGCCACAATTGCATGGTAAGGTGTCTGTTATCCCCCACGGGCGATCCCGCCGTGGGCCGGGTGGAGACGAGCCGGCCACGCTGGCCAGAATAATCATAAGTGCGCGGCTCATGAAGCGGCGCCGCAGACCATGGAACCAGAGATGAGCAGTGTGAAGAAGAGTGCAGAACGCCTGATCAAGAAATACCCCAACCGTCGTCTGTACGACACGCAGACCAGTTCCTACATTACGCTGTCGGACGTCAAGCAATTGGTGCTCGACGCTGACGATTTCACGGTGGTCGACGCCAAGAGCAGCGAAGACCTGACCCGCGCGATCCTGCTTCAGATCATCCTCGAAGAAGAAGCGAATGGTGTGCCGATGTTCTCGAGCTCGGTACTCTCGCAAATCATCCGCTACTACGGCCACGCGATGCAGGGCATGATGGGCTCGTACCTGGAAAAGAACGTCCAGGCGTTCACCGACATCCAGAACAAGTTCACCAGCAATGCCGCCGGCGCGATCGAGGGCAAGCCATTCAGTCCCGAGATGTGGACCCAGTTCATGAACGTCCAGGGCCCGATGATGCAGGGCATGATGAACAACTACATCGACCAGAGCAAGAACCTGTTCATCCAGATGCAGGAACAGATGCAGAGCCAGAGCAAGGCCATGTTCGGCGTGTTTCCGTTCCCTGGCATGACGCCTCCGCCGACCGACAAGAAATAGACCACCCGGTATTCGGGCAGCAGGGCCTCACCTTCGAGGCCCGGTTCAGGTACAATCGCGGATTGCCCAAACACTTTTCCGCTGCCCATGACTGAACTTCGTCGTAGTCCTTCCGCCAACTCTAGCAGCCTGGCTGCCGCAGCCAAGGCGCCTGGCGTCATCATCCCGGCGCCCATGCCCGGCGTGATCGCGCCGAAGGTCGGCTTTGTCTCGCTTGGCTGCCCGAAAGCGCTGGTCGATTCCGAGCAGATCCTGACCCAGTTGCGCGCTGAAGGCTATCAGACCGCCAACTCGTACGACGGGGCGGACCTCGTGATCGTCAACACGTGCGGCTTCATCGATGCTGCCGTGCAGGAGTCGCTCGACGCCATCGGCGAAGCGCTGGCCGAAAACGGCAAGGTGATCGTCACCGGCTGCCTGGGCGCCAAGAAAGACGCCGCGGGCGACGACATCATCACCAAGGTGCACCCGAAGGTACTGGCCGTGACCGGTCCGCATGCGCTGGCCGAGGTGATGGACTCGGTCCACCTGCACCTGCCGAAACCGCACGATCCGTTCATCGACCTGGTGCCGGACCACGGCGTGAAACTCACGCCGAAGCACTACGCTTACCTGAAGATTTCCGAGGGCTGCAACCACCGCTGCAGCTTCTGCATCATTCCGTCGATGCGCGGCGACCTGGTGTCGCGCCGCATCGATGAAGTGCTGGTTGAAGCCGAGAACCTGTTCAAGTCGGGCGTCAAGGAACTGCTCGTGATCTCGCAGGACACCAGCGCCTACGGCGTGGACGTCAAGTTCCGCACCGGCTTCTGGAATGGCCGCCCGATCAAGACGCACATGACGCAACTGGTGGAAGCGCTGGGCCAGCTCGCGCGCCAGTACGACGCCTGGGTGCGCCTGCATTACGTCTACCCGTACCCGCACGTCGACCATGCGATCCCGTTCATGGGCGATGGCCACGTGCTGCCGTACCTCGACATCCCGATGCAGCACGCACACCCGGATGTCCTGAAACGCATGAAGCGTCCGGCCAGCGGCGAGCGCAATCTCGAGCGCATCCTGAAATGGCGTTCGATGAATCCTGACCTGACGATCCGCTCGACCTTCATCGCCGGCTTCCCGGGCGAGACCGAGGCCGAGTTCGAGTACCTGCTCGACTTCCTGAAAGAAGCGCAGATCGACCGCCTGGGCTGCTTTGCCTATTCGCCGGTCGAAGGCGCGACCGCGAACCTGCTCGACAATCCGGTGCCGGAAGAAGTGCGTGAAGAGCGCCGCGCGCGCGTCATGCTGCTGCAAGAAGAGATCTCGGCCAAGCGCCTGCAGGCCAAGGTCGGCAAGACGCTGCGCGTGCTGATCGACGAAGTCGGCGCACGTGAAGCAATCGGCCGTTCGAGCGCCGATGCGCCGGAAATCGACGGCGTCGTGCACATCAAGCGGCCACTCGTGCCAGGCAAGAGCAAACTGGTCGTTGGCCAGTTCGCCGATGTCGTTATCACGAAGGCCGATGCGCACGATTTGTGGGCCAATCCCGTCTAAGCGGCTGAGCTCATGAGCGTCAAGTCGATTCAGACCACGCTGGTGCATAGCGACTATGTCGCACCGGCGGGGTTCGATGCTTTCCCGCCGGCGACGCACCGCGCGTCGACCGTGCTGTTTGCGAACACGGCGGCGATGCGCGCGAGTCAGTGGAAAGACAAGACCGCCTACACCTACGGCTTGCACGGCACGCCGACCACGTTCACGCTGGAAGGCAAGCTGGCCGAGATCGAGGGCGGCAACCATTGCCTGCTCACGCCGTCGGGCCTGGCGGCGATCGCAATGGTCGACTTCGCACTGCTCAAAAGCGGCGACGATGTGCTGTTGCCCGAGAACGTCTACAACCCGAACCGTGAACTGGGCCGCTGGCTCAGCGCGGATTTCGGCGTGACTGCGCGCTACTACGATCCGTTGATCGGCGCCGGCATCGCTGCGCTGATTCAACCGAACACCAAACTGCTGTGGGCCGAAGCGCCAGGCTCGGTGTCGATGGAAGTGCCCGACCTGCCGGCGCTGTGCGATGCAGCCCACGAACGGGGCGTGCTGGTGGCGCTCGATAACACGTGGTCGGCGGGGCTGGCGCTGCGCGGATTCGAGCTTGGCGCCGACATCGTCATGCACGCGCTGACCAAGTACCAGTCGGGCGGCGCCGACCTCTTGATGGGCGCCGTGATCACCCGTGACCGCGCGCTGAACGACCGGCTGGCGCTGGCGCACATGCGCCTGGGCCTGGGCGTGAGCCCCGACGATGCGTATCTCGTGCAGCGCGGCCTGCCGACGATGAAGATGCGCTTCGAGCGGCACGACGCCAGCGCGCGCGAACTGGCCGCCTGGTTCAAGGCGCGGCCCGAGATTGCAAAGGTGCTGCATCCGGCATTCGAGGACTGCCCGGGCCATGCGTTCTGGCAGCGCGATTTTACCGGGGCGGGCGGCTTGTTCTCGGTGGTCTTTGACGCGCGCTTCGACGAGGCGCAGGTCGATCGCATGGTCGACGCGCTGACGCTGTTCGGCATCGGCTATAGCTGGGGCGGACCCAACAGCCTCGTGATGCCATATCGGATCAACAGCTTGCGGGATCGGTGGGAGGGCGGGGTACTGGTGCGCTTCAATGTGGGCCTGGAAGACCCGGCCGACCTGATCGCCGATCTGGCGCAGGCCTTCAAAGCGTTATGACATGAAAAATGGGGCCGCTGGCCCCATTTTTTTTACACCGGCATCGCGCGGTTATTGTTCAAATCAATGAAGCCACGGATCAGGCGATAGGCTTTCCAGACCCACGCCACGCCCCACACGACGAAGGCCCCTGGCATGCCGATGACGGTGGCGAACAGAACCGCGCCAATCGCCATCCACACCACGTACCACCAGAATGAGCGGATCATCCAGGTGTGATGGCTGTAGACCATCGTGCCGACGGTTTCCGGGCGCTTGATGTAGTTGACGATCACCGGCACGATCGACAGCATGCCGAGCGAAAAGAAGAACGTCAGCGCGTGGATCACATACAGGATGCGCGCCCAGTGCTTGTTGTCTTCGACGCCTCGTTCCAGAATCAGTTCTTGCGACATACCGTCTCCTCGTGCGGGGACAACCCCCTTTGTTGCCATTGTAGCAGCACGAACCGTGGTCGCTACCGCGCCGCTTTACCCAGTGTGCTGGCGCACCCATGCGCTCAGGCGTACTGCATCCATCGCACCGGACTGCCGCGCGATTTCGCGGCCATCTTTGAACAGTGCGAGCGTCGGGATGCTGCGGATCGCAAAGCGCGCCGACAGATCCTGCGCACGCTCGGTGTCCACTTTCAGCAGGCGCACGGCCGGCTCGAGTTGCCCGGCCGCCTGGGCATACGCCGGCGCCATCATCTTGCATGGGCCGCACCATTCGGCCCAGAAATCCACCAGCACGGGAATGTCGTTACGGCCGATATGGCGCTCGAAACGCGCGCTGTCGACATCCAGCGGACGCCCCGTGAACAGGGGCTGCGCGCATTTGCCGCAGGTGGGCGCGTCCTGTAAGCGCGACTGTGGCATGCGGTTGACGGCGTCGCAGTGCGGGCAAACGATGTGGGTTGGTTCGGTCATGCTCAATTCCTCCGGTCGATACGATGTTCTTATTGTAAGCGGGGCCTGGTCTGCACGTCGCCTGCACGACGCCAGCGCTTCCATGCGCCGCGCGCTGCTTCGGCTCGCTAGAATGGTTGCAATAATACAAATGAGACGATCGTATGCCTGAGCTGAATATGTCCGGCAGCCTGCGCGTCGGCTGCGCCGGCTGGAGCCTTGCAAGCAAGGATTTCGCCGCGTTTCCGGCAGAGGGGAGCCACCTTGAACGCTACGCCGCCGTGTTCCCGGCGGTGGAAATCAATTCGTCGTTCTACCGGCCCCACAAACCCGAGACCTATGCGCGCTGGGCCGCCAGCGTACCGGAGCACTTCCGCTTCTCGGTCAAGGTGCCGCGCGCGATCACGCATGACGCGCGGCTGCGGGATGTCGATGCGCTGCTCGACCGGTTTCAGGGCGAGGCTGGCATGCTGGGTGACAAGCTGGGCTGCCTGCTGGTGCAGCTCCCGCCGCGCTTCGGTTTCGATGACGTGCTGGCGCATGCCTTCTTCGGGCAGGTTGCTGAGCGTTTCGGTTGCAGCATTGCGTTCGAAGCGCGTCACGCCAGCTGGTTCTCGGCGGCTGCCACGGCGACGCTGCGCGAGTGCGGGGTGGTTCGCGTCATCGCGGATCCTGCCGCCGGCCAGCCGGGGGAGCACGAGCCGACGAGCGATACCCATGTCTATGTGCGCCTGCACGGCGCGCCGCGCATCTATTATTCGGCGTATCCGGGCACTGAGATCGCCCGCTGGCGCAGCCGCCTCGATGGCGACGTCGCGGCGGGGCGCACGGTGTGGTGCATCTTCGATAACACAGCCGAGGGCGCGGCCGTGCCCGATGCGCTCGAACTGATGGGGCATGAAGTTGGTCCATCGGGCGACCGGGGCGGGGTAGAATCAGCGAGTCCAAACGTCACCGTGCCGTCCGAGTGAACTCATCCACCGCCCTCCAGTCAGAGCCGGGCCCGATTGCAGGCGCGCAGCCTGCTGCCGTGCCCCTGCGCGTCGAGTGCCCGCCGGGCGCCTGCGTCTGCGACCGGGCACGCGTGCTGGCCGACCCGCATTTGGATCAGCGCCCTTTGACGATCACGCGCCGGCAAGAACTCAAGCTGATTGAGCGGATCGAACGCGTCGACAGTCTCGCCGACTTGCAGCACGTGCAGGGACTGATTCACAAGAACATCGGCGCAACGCTGCACATCGCACCGGGGCCAAACGAAGTGCGCAGCGTGCGCGGCATCGTGATCGTGCTCGAAGACCGGCCCGGCCTGTGCAAGAAGGTGCGGCAATCCGTGCCGGCCGCAGTACGGCGCTGCCTGACCACGCGGCCCGAGATTGCCTGGGCAATTCTCGATTCGCACGATCTGTTTGGCAGTTAATTCCTGATCGCGACGAGAAAATACGAAAGAGAGATGACATGTTCAACGAATGCACATGGCTTCACACGCCACCCGAATGCCAGATCGACCAGGACACGTTAAAAGTCATCACCAGCGAGAACACGGACTTCTGGCGCATCACCCAATACGATTTCATTCATGATAACGGCCACTTCTTTGGTATGTCCGTCGATCATGCGTTCACTGCCCAACTGCATGTGCGCGCAGACTTTCAGGCCTTGTACGACCAGGCCGGTTTGATGGTGAGAATCGACGAGACCCGCTGGATCAAGATCGGTGTGGAGTACTCGGATGATCAACTGATGCTCAGCACCGTGCTGACCGGTGAAAAGTCCGACTGGGCGGTGATGCCTGCACCGTTTATCAGCGACGGCTTCTGGATCCGTGTGACGGTTAGTGCCGGCACTGTCAGGGCACAGTATTCGGTCGATGGGATCGTGTGGCCAATGCTACGCCTGGCACCGTTTCCCGTCGCGGATCGTTATTTCGTCGGCCCCATGTGCTGCACGCCGCAACGTGGTGGGCTCGAGGTATTGTTCAGCACGTTCTCGGTACAACCGGCACTGCAGAAAGATTTGCACGATTTGTCCTAAGCGCAACGCGGTGGCATAGCCGGGGTCAGGTAGCACAGCCGGGGTCAGGTCTGACATTCGGACACGACCTCAGCCTTAGGCCAATCCAACGGCGTCTTGACAAGAATTAGCATGGCCCGTTGCCAGCTGGTTCCGCTTACCCCATTGTCGAGATCGTGTCCAAATGTCAGACCTGACCCCGGCTTTTCTGCATGAAAAAAGCCGGCATCGGCCGGCTTCGTTGGATATTACCTGCGGTACGGGAAATGCGACCCGATGTGGCCGCCCCAGCCCCGACCACGATGGCCGCGCCAGCTGCTGCGACCGAAGTCGAAGCCCAGCCCGATCGAAATCGGTGGATACCAATAGTTTGGCTGCTCGACATACACCGGCTGCGGGACATACACCGGCTGCTGCTGGATATACACGGGCTGCTGCTGGACATACACCGGCTGTTGCGGCGTGTAGTACGGCGTCGAATAGCTTGTGGCAGGCACTGGGGTCGATGTGACTGTGCTGACACCAGACGACGCCACGCGTGCACTGGTTCCGACTGGCACTGGAGTTACGGACACGACACGCCACTGGCTCGAGTCTGCCGGTTGCGCATAGCCTTGATTGCTGTAGTAGGGCCCCGGCGCGGCGCAGCCGGCCAGCGCGCCCAGAGACACGATAATGATGGCAAGATTTTTCATGGCGCTCCTCCTCATCAAGCAATAATACGAGCTTGCTGACAATGCGGCGCACGGTTTTACACCTCGTTACAGCGCGAGAAAAAACCGCTACATGCTTGATCGCTGGTCAGGCCAGGATCGTCAGCAACCCGTCCAGGCCCGAAAAGTTCAGTGCCACATCGGCCTGGGCGCGCACGACCGGCTTGGCGCGAAACGCCACTGACAGCCCGGCAATGCCCATCATCTTCAGGTCGTTGGCGCCGTCGCCCATGACGACTGCCTGCGACGGCAAGATGCCCAGTTCAGCACACACGCGCTCGACGGTGCGTTTCTTTTCTTCTGCATCCACAATCCCGCCCACGACACGGCCAGTCAGCTTGCCATCCGCGATCTCGAGCACGTTGGCGTGTGTGTAGTCGAGCCCCAGCCGCGCCCCGAGCCGTTCCGTAAAGAACGTGAACCCTCCCGACACCAGCAGCGTCTTGATGCCGGCCGCCTGCACGGCCTTGAGCATCGCCTCGCCACCCGGCGAGATGCGCAGACGCTCATCGTAGACCCGCTGCAGCGCGCCCGCTTCCAGCCCCGCCAGCAGGGCCACGCGGCGCCTGAGGCTTTCCGAAAAATCGAGCTCGCCCCGCATCGCCGCCTCGGTGATCTCGGACACTTGTGGCTTGAGGCCCTGCATGTCGGCGATTTCGTCGATGCACTCGATCGTGATCAGCGTCGAATCCATGTCCATCGCCACCAGGCGCACATCGGCCAGCGAGCGGCCTGCCGCGATGAAGGTGGCGTCCACGCCAGCCTCGAACGCAGCGGCGTCGATACGGGCTTTCAGGTCAACGTCGAACGCCACGCCTTCACAGCGCAACGCATGCGCGCCCAGGCCCGTGGTGCGCTGAGGATTGGCCAGTTGCGCCAGCCGCGCCAGTGTTGCGGGATCGGCCTGCGGGCCTTGCAGCACCAGATTCATCGTCGTGTTCATGCGAGTAGTTGTTTGATGGTCTGTTTGATCTGGTTCACGCGCGCCGACAGGTCGGGCATGCTGGCCGTGATGCGCAGCTTGTCCTGGCCGGCCAGCTTGACGTGGCGGTTCTTCTGGATCAGCGTGATGATCCTGATCGGATCGATCGGCGGCTTTTCCATGAACTGCAGGCTGGCCGCTTCGCCGTGGGCGTCGATCTTGACGATGCCCACGGCCTTGGCGGCGATGCGCAGCCGGTGCGTCTCGACCAGCGCCTTCACGGGCTCGGGCAGCTTGCCGAAGCGGTCGATCAGTTCTTCCTGCATGCTGTCGATACGGTCCGCGCTTTCGCAGTTGGCCAGGCGCTTGTAGATCGACAGGCGCTCGTGCACGTCGCCGCAGTAGTCGGCCGGGAGCAGGGCGGGCACGTGGAGATTGATCTCGGTGGTCGACGACAGCGGCGCGGCCAGGTCGGGTTCCTTGCCGGCCTTGAGCGAGCGCACCGCCTCGTTGAGCATGTCCGAATACAGCTGGAAGCCAATCTCGAGCATCTCGCCGGACTGGTTCTCGCCGAGCACCTCGCCCGCGCCCCGGATTTCCAGGTCGTGCATCGCCAGGTAAAAGCCGCTGCCCAGTTCTTCCATCTGCTGGATGGCGTCCAGGCGGCGCTGCGATTGCTTGGTCAGGTTCTGCACGTCGCTCACCAGGAGGTACGCATATGCCTGGTGGTGCGAGCGGCCCACGCGCCCGCGCAGCTGGTGCAGCTGTGCCAGGCCGAACTTGTCGGCGCGGTGCATGATGATCGTGTTCGCGGTTGGCACGTCGATGCCGGTCTCGATGATGGTCGTGCACAGCAGGATGTTGAAGCGCTGCGCCACGAAGTCGCGCATGACTTTTTCGAGGTCGCGCTCGTGCATCTGGCCGTGGGCCACGCCGATGCGGGCCTCGGGCAGCAGCTCCTGCAGCATCGCGCGGCGGTTTTCGATGGTGTCGACTTCGTTGTGCAGGAAGTAGATCTGGCCGCCGCGCTTGAGTTCACGCAGGCAGGCCTCGCGGATGATCGAGCCGTCTTCGCTCCGTACGAAAGTCTTGATCGCCAGGCGCTTTTGCGGCGCGGTGGCGATGATCGAAAAGTCGCGCAAGCCTTCCAGCGCCATGCCCAGCGTGCGCGGGATCGGCGTCGCGGTCAGCGTCAGCACGTCGACTTCGGCGCGCAGCGATTTCAACGCTTCCTTCTGGCGCACGCCGAAGCGGTGTTCTTCGTCGATGATCACGAGGCCCAGGCGCGTGAACTTCACGTCAGGCGAGAGCAGCTTGTGGGTGCCGATCACGATGTCGAGCGTGCCGTCCGCCATGCCCTTGATCGCATTGTTGATCTCCTTGCCGGTCCGGAAGCGCGACAGCTCGGCGATCTTCACGGGCCAGTCGGCAAAGCGGTCCGCGAAGGTCTGCGCATGCTGCTCGGCCAGCAGCGTCGTCGGCGCCAGGATCGCGACCTGCTTGCCGCCCATCACGGCGATGAACGCCGCGCGCAGCGCGACCTCGGTCTTGCCGAAGCCGACGTCGCCGCACACCAGGCGGTCCATCGGGCGGCCCGACGTCATGTCCTTGATGACGTTGTGGATCGCCTCGGCCTGGTCGGGCGTCTCTTCGAAGCCGAAGCTCTGCGAGAAGTTTTCGTAGTCGACGTTCGAATACTCGAACGCGTGGCCCTGGCGCAGCGCGCGCCGCGCGTACAGGTTCAGGAGTTCGGCAGCCGTATCGCGCACCTGCTCGGCCGCCTTGCGCTTTGCCTTTTCCCACTGGCCCGAACCGAGCGAGTGCAGCGGCGCGTCTTCGGCCGCCGTACCCGAGTAGCGCGCGATCACGTGCAGCTGCGAGACCGGCACGTACAGCTTCGTGTCCTTCGCGTATTCCAGGTGCAGGAACTCGGTCTCGCCTTCGCCCAGGTCCATGCTGGTCAGGCCCATGTAGCGCCCGATGCCGTGGTTGATGTGCACGACCGGGTCGCCGATCTTGAGCTCGGACAGGTCGCGCACCATCGACTCGACCTGGCTCGTCGCTTCCTGTTTCTTCTTGCCGGCGCGCCGGCCCGAACCGGCATACAGCTCGGTCTCGGTGATGAAGACCAAATGACCGGCGCCCGCATCGAGCAGCTCGAAGCCGGCCTGCAGTGGCGCCACGCCCAGCGCCAGGCGGGCGTCGCTTGCGCGGAAGCCCTCGAAGCCTTCGACCGGCACCAGATCGAGCTTGTATTCGCCGAAGTACTGTTGCAGCGTTTCGCGCCGGCCGGCCGAATCGGCGCAGATCATCACGCGCGTGTCGCTGCGCTCCAGGTAGGTGCGCAGGCTGGCCAGCGGATCATCCAGGCGGCGGTTGACGGCGACGTCGGGAATCGGCGCCGATAGTTCGGACGCAGGTGCCAGCGGGTCGCGCGCGATATTCCAGCGGCCGTGCGGCTTGATGCAGGTGAAGAACTGCTCGGCGCTCAGGAACAGTTCGGTCGGCTCCAGGATCGGGCGCTCACGGTCGCTTTTCAGGAAGCGGTAGCGCGACTCGGTGTCCATCCAGAAGCGGTTGATGGCGCCCTCGATATCGCCGACCAGTGCCAGCGGCGTGCCGTCCGGCAGGTAATCGAGCAGCGTCGAGGTCGAGTCGAAGAACAGCGGCAGGTAGTATTCGATACCGGCTGCGGCGATGCCGTTGCCGATGTCGCGGTAAATCGGCGAGCGTGACGGGTCGCCCTCGAAACGTTCGCGCCAGCGGCCGCGAAAGCCGGTTCTCGCCGCTTCGTCCATCGGAAATTCGCGGCCCGGCAGCAGGCGCACTTCGCGCACCGGGTACAGCGAGCGCTGGGTGTCGGCGTCGAACGTGCGGATCGATTCGATCTCGTCGCCAAACAGGTCAAGCCGGTAGGGCAGGGCAGAGCCCATCGGGAACAGGTCGATCAGGCCGCCGCGCACCGAGTACTCGCCCGGCGACATCACCTGCGACACGTGCGTGTAGCCGGCCAGCGTCAGCTGCGCCTTGAGGCGCGCTTCGTCGAGGCGTTCGCCCTGGCGGAAGAAGAAGGTGTACGCCGCCAGGAAAGACGGCGGCGCCAGGCGCACCAGCGCCGTGGTCGCCGGCACCATCAGCACGTCGCACTGGCCGTTGCGGATCTCGTGCAGCGTGGCCAGGCGTTCGGACACCAGGTCCTGGTGCGGCGAAAACGCATCGTACGGCAGCGTTTCCCAGTCCGGCAGCAGGTGGCAGGCCAGCTTGCCCTCGGCGAACCACGGAATTTCATCAAGCAGCCGCTGGCCGTCGCTGGCATTGGCCACGACGACGGTGAGCATCTGGCCCTGGGCCTTGAGAGCAAGGGCGGCAACCGCCAGCGCGTAGGCGTCGGACGAACCGTGGAGGAGCGGCAGGACGAAACGATGGCCTGCTTTGGGGAGGTGTTTCTCGAGGTCGAAAGGCATGCCGCGTGCTTGAGATATCCGTAAAAAATACGCTGGAAAGTGGTGGCCAATTATAGTCGAACGCGTGCTCGCCCGCCGCGCAGCGTGGCAAGGAGCAGCTTGTCTCGAAACCGGATCACGGGCATGATTGCGCTAACATAACAATGACGGAGACACGATGCGCCCTGCTTGCACTGCCTTGCCACTGCTTGTTTCGTTCCTGCTGAGCGGAGCAGCCAGCGCGGCGCCGCCAGCCCCATTGGTCCTGTTCGACAATACGCCGCGATCCGGCGTCGCCATCCTGGCGCTGGCGCCCGATACCACGCACCTGCTGGATGGCGGGAAGGTGACCGCTGAGGCCGCGCTGCGCACGACCTTCCCGGACAGCGCCATCGACCTCGCGCGCAGCAAACGGGATGACGGCGGCGCGGCGCTCACGCTGCAATGGCGCCAGATCTGGAAAAGCGGCGTGGCGCTGCAGACGCCCCCCCAGGACCTGCGGCCATTCCTGGCGCGCGGCACGCTGGCATTCGACCTGAAGGTCGATGCACTCGATGCCGGTGGCCTCATGGTCAAGGTCGGATGCGGTCCGTCGTGCGAACGCCAGGTGCCGTACGTGCTCCCTGGCCGCGCCGCGCAGGGCAAGGGCTGGCAGCGCGTCGTGCTGGCGCTGTCGTGCTTCGCACGCGATGGCGACGATTTCTCGCAGGTCGCCAGGCCGTTTTCACTGGAAGGCACGGGCAGCGGCCAGGTCAGCATCGCCAACGTGGCTATCGCCCCGGGCGGCACGCCGAACACGGCGTGTGCGGACTGGCGCACGGTGGCCGTCACGCCCGCCAAACTCGACGAAGCCTGGTCGATCGACTGGTGGCTGCCGCGCCATCACCAGAAACTGGACGAGGCGCAGCAGATGGTGGGCGCAGCGCGCAGCCCGCAACTGGTCTTCATCGGCGACTCGATCACGCAGGGTTGGGAAAAGGAAGGGGCGCCCGTCTGGCAGACCCACTATGCGAAGTTCGATGCGCTGGACCTCGGCTTCGGCGGCGACCGCACTGAAAACGTGTTATGGCGATTGCAGAATGGCGCCGTCGACGGGCTCGATCCGAAGGTGGCAGTGCTGATGATCGGCACCAACAACACGGGTTTGCGCGGCGATTTCCCCGCCACCACGCTGGCGGGCATCCGCCGCAATCTCGACGAGATCAAGCAACGCCTGCCGCGCACTCGCATCCTGCTGATGGCGATCTTCCCGCGCGATGCGACGCCCGAGAGCCAGCTCCGGCGCACCAACGAGGCGATCAATGCCCAATTGCCGGCGCTGGCCGATGGCAACCGGATCGTGTTCCTGGACGTGAACCGCGCGTTCCTCACGCCCGATGGCACGTTGAGCAAAACGATCATGCCCGACCTGCTGCATCCGAACGAAGCGGGCTACGCGGTCTGGGCGAAGGCGATGCAGCCTGAACTCGACCGCCTGATGGCGCTGCCGCGGCTCTAGGGAATGGTGTCCGTGCGCTCGACGACGCGCCGGTTCGCGACGCCGAACGGCACGTGCACCATCGGGATCGTGCCGCCCGGACCGGATTTGAGATGCGTGAGCTGGTCATCAAAAAAGATGTGCGGCTTGAACACCGACAGCACACGCGCCTTGTCCATCCCGCCCAGAAAGAAGGTCTCGTCAGCCGAGACGCCCCAGCTGCCCAGCGTCGTCACGACACGCTCGTGCGCCGGTGCGCTGCGCGCCGTGATGATGGCAATGCGCACGATGCGGCGGTAGGCCGGGTCGGCCTGCTGGGCGTCGTGTTCCAGCTGCTGCAGCATGGCCAGCTTGCGAAACATGCCGGCCAGCGGGCCTGGCTGGTGCGGGCGCGCCATGTGCAGGGTTTCGTGGGCGTGGAACTCGCCCAGATCGTTGTTGCGCTTGTAGACCGTTTCGGATTCATCGTCGGCGATGACGCCGTCGAAGTCGAACGCCACCCGCAGCTCGATGTCGTCCTCCTCGTCGGCGATCGCCGACGGCAGCACGAGGCCAGCCGGGTAATCGACCGCGATGGCGCTCTTGACGTCCTCTTCGTTCGCGGACAGGAACAGGGCGGTGTTGAATGCGGGCAGATACGGGTATGGCGATTTGCCGCTCATGAACACGGCGCGCGAGATGTCCAGACCGTAGTGGGCGATCGAGCGCATCACCCGCAGGCCCGTCTCGGGCGAATTGCGCGAGAACAGCACCACTTCGACCGGCGCCTGTTGGGGAAAGCATCGGTTGATGCTCAGGAAGCGCCGAATGAACGGGAACGCGACGCCGCGCGCAAGGATCACGTCGCGCTGGCGCGCCTGATGGCTGCGGTACGCTTCCGGGCCTTCGTCCAGATAAACCTGGTGCGAGTCGGACAGGTCGAACAGCGCGCTCGAGGCGACGCCAATGACGAGTTTTTCTTCGATGGGAAAGGGCATTCAGACGTCCTGTTGCTCGGCGTTGCCGGTGTCGTTGAAGGTATCGTAGACCTGGCGCAGGCCTGCGGGCAAGGCTGCCACGGCAGCCACGAAGGCTGGCTGGCCGCCCCCGGCCAGCATATGCAGCTTGGCCAGGCGGTCGGCCTCGCCCAGCGCGCCGGGCAGTTGGGTGGACACGGTCGCGGGGTCGCCCAGGTGCGCGATGGCGTGGCCGATGGCCGGTGGCAGCTCCCACTGGCCGGCAATCCCGGCCGAGATCAGGCGCGCGGCGTGCACCAGGCGCAGGCCGAAGGCATCGCTGTCGGGCAGCCCGCCGGTGGGCAGCAGGCCATCGATCACGCGCAGCGCCACGACCAGGCCGACATTGTGCATCAGGCCTGCCAGATAAGCTTCGAACGGATCGGCGCCGTGGCCTGGTGCCAGCAGGCTGGCTGCCTGCGCGCATTTCTCGGACTGGTTCCACAATTGTGGCGCGACGAGGCGTGCCAGGCGGCTGGTCTGCAGACTGATAATCCGGCGAAACGCCACGCGCGCCAGCAGCATGCGCAGGCCGTTCTGGCCAAGCAGCAGCAGCGCGCCTTCCAGGTTGCGCACGGGTGTGCCGGGCTGGTAGTAAGGGCTGTTGACTTCGCGGAGTACTTCAGCGACCAGCACGGCGTCCTGCGCCACCTGGCGCGCAAGGTCGGCTGACGACGCGGAATCACTTCGCAGGCTGCGCAGCACTTGCGGGATCACGGCTGGCACGCGCGGCACGAGGGTGCTGGCCGCATGGGGATCGCGTACGAGCCGCGCCAGCTCATCAAGTACCAGACTCTCGTCGCCCGCAGCGCCAGTGATGTGCGGACCGGCCAGCCAATGGAAAAAGGCGAGATCCAGATCAGGCGCAGCGTGATCGCCAGCGCTCGGCGGGATTGCCTCGGCAGGTGGCGGCAGGGTGCGCGCGTTGACCGGGTCATCGACAGGCGCTGCCGGCGTATTGCCAAACAGGCGTGCGAGCCAGCGCTTCATGGGGAGGACATCGGGAGAGGTGTGGGCATGGAGCGATTCTACCGCGCCAGCCCGACGCACGACCGGAAGACCCGGCATGCTTACATCAGCTTGTTACTTTGTAGTCGAACCGGTGGTCGTGTGACCGGTGTTGGTCGGCGTGCTGGCGTTGCCCGTTGCAGTTGCCGAACCGGTATTGGCGCCTTCAGTCGGGGTGATCCCCATTTGCGCGTCCACCGTTGCATTGCCGGTCGAGCCGGCAGCCGTGGTGCCCATCGAGGAAGAACCGCTGCTGCTGGTGCCCATGGTGTCGGTGGTGTTGCAACCGGCCAGTGCAAAGGCCATGATGCCGCCGATGAGTGCAGTGTGAAGCGTTTTCATAGCATTGCTCCTTGAGAGTTGAATGACATGGCCAGATGTGGCCACCGCGAGGTGGCCGGCTGGCTACCCACGCACGCAGTGTGCAGTCGTGGGCTGATGCTCTTGCCTGTGGCTTAGCGGCCGGTTGCCGAATTGGTGACTGGCTCGTTGTTGCTGGTGGTGCCCGATGCGCTGTTGACGCCGGTAGCGCCGGTGGCGCCGGAATTCCAGCTACCCTGGCCTGCCGTGGTGCTTGGGGTCTGCACCGAGCCGGTCGACGACATCGTGCTGCTCGAGCCCGACATGCTGTCGGTCGTCTTGCTTGGGGTATCACATGCGGCCAGGCCGAATGCCATCATGCCTGCGATCAGTGCGGTTCCGAGGGTGCGTGTCATGGTAGTCTCCGTGATGATTAAGTTGTCTTATCATCAATCAACCGGAGGTTCACACGAATAGGAACAGAGAGTTCATTCTTGTAGGACGACACGCCCAGCACACGTCAGCGCAGGCGTCAGTGGACTTCGGCATCGTGGGTGGCCAGCCAGACCAGCAGTTCGGCGGCAGGTAGCGGCCTGCTATAGAAATACCCCTGCACCTTGTCGCACAGGTGGTTGCGCACCACGTCCAGCTGCGATTGCGTCTCGATGCCTTCGGCCACGGTGGTCATCCCCAGGCTGCGCGCAACTTTCACAGTGGCTTCGATCAGCACGCGGTGATGGGCGCTGGTATCGGCCTGGCAGACAAACGACCGATCGATCTTGACCGTGTCCACCGGCAGCAGGTGCAGGCTCGACAGCGACGAATAGCCGGTGCCGAAATCGTCCAGCGCCAGCTGGATGCCCAGGCCCTTCAGGTCGTGCAGGCGCTGCTGGATGTCCTGGTCTTGTGCGGCCAGGCTTTCGGTCACTTCGAGCTGCAGGCAGCCAGGCGGCATGCCGGTGTCGCGCAGGATCCGGCGGACGCCGTCGATCCATCCAGGTTGCGCCAGCTGCGCGCGCGACAGGTTCACGGCCATCAGGCCGGGCGCGCGCTCGCCCAGGCGCCCGCGCCAGTCAAGAAAGTCGCGGCAGGCGCGTTCGAGGACGAAGTCGCCCAGCATGCCGATCAGGCCGCATTCCTCGGCCACTTCGATGAAGTCGATCGGTGGCACGATGCCGCGCACCGGATGGCGCCAGCGCACCAGCGCCTCGACGCCGGCGGCGTAATCGACGCCGCCGCACGGCAGCAGGCGCACGACTGGCTGGTACACGACGAACAGCTGTTCTTCGACCAGGGCCTGGCGCAGTTCGGCTTCGATGCCGGCGCGGCGCGCGGCGCGTTCACGCATGCTCGGTGCAAAGACCACGTGGCGGTTGCCGCCGGCCCGCTTGGCCTCGACCATCGCGATGCCGGCGTCACGTAGCACGTCGTCCGGCTCGCGCTGCAGAATTTCCGGGTCGTCCAGGCTCCAGGCCAGGCCGACGCTGGCGCCGCAGACGATGTCGTGGCCATCGACCAGGTACGGGTGGGCCAGCGCGTCGAGCAGGCGCAGCGCGATGCGCTCGGCATCGGCGCGTCCGCGCAGGCCGTCGAGCAGGACGACGAATTCGTCACCGCCGGTGCGGGCTGCCAGCTGGCCGCTCTGCGTGCCCGGTTCGATCCGGCCCAGCGCCGGGCGCAGCGCACCACGCAGGCGGTCGGCCATGTGCATCAGCAGATGGTCGCCGACGGCCTGGCCCAGGCTGTCGTTGAGCTGACGGAAGCGGTCGCAATTCAACGTCAGTACCGCGAAGCCGACGTCGGACACGGGCTGCGCCAGCAGGTGCTGCAGGGCGTCGCGTACCGCTTCGCGGTTGGGCATGCGGGTCAGGTTGTCGGTGCGCGCCGCATTGCGCAGGCGGCGCGACAGCACCTCTTGCTCGCGCTGTACTTCGAACGTGGCGTCGGCCACGGTCGCCATCAGGCGCTCGGGGTCAAGCTTCATCAGGTTCAGCGCCAGTACCTGCAGGCTGCCGCTGGCGGCGTGCGGCACGCCCACCGGCAGGCGCAGGCCTTCGCAGATCATGCCGGACGGTTCGAGAAATGCCTCGACCATCGACGCCAGGTGCGGCGCCACCGGCGCCAGCACGTCGAACAGGTTGTCCAGGCCCTGCGCGGTGGCCAGCGGCATCAGGAGCCGCGACGCCATCGGGTTGAGCATGTCGACCGTGCCGTCGAGCGAGGTCTGGGCCAGGCCGATCGGCGCCCGGTACAGGAACTGCACCAGCGCTTCGTAGGCATCGACCGCGTCGTGCTGCACTTTAGGCTCCATCGAGCGCCTCCTGCGGGGTGGCGCCGACGGCTTCCGGTTGCCAGGCCAGGGCGCGGTTGCGGCCTGCGCGCTTGGCCGTGTACAGGGCCTGATCGGCCTGTTTGATGAGCAGGTCGACGCCGCCATGGCCGTCGACGGCGACTGCCACGCCGGCGCTGATCGTGCACACGATCGCCTGGCCGTCGAAGCTCTTGGCGTCCAGCGCAACGCGTGCGCACAGGCGTTCGGCCAGATCCAGCGCATGCGCCAGGTCGGTCGACGGCAGCAGCACGGCGAATTCCTCGCCGCCGATGCGCGCCACGACATCGACTTCGCGGAAGAAGTCGAGCAGGATCGCCGCCAGGTGCTGCAGCACGGCGTCGCCGCCCGGATGCCCGTAGCGGTCGTTGATGGCCTTGAAGTGGTCGGCGTCGAGGATGATCATCG
>Ga0308158_10001764_pt1 | contig 21836 bp, 19 predicted proteins | sample PhyBR2_FD_201038 | JGI IMG/M metagenome (GOLD analysis project Ga0308158, IMG submission 201038) | Phyllosphere microbial communities from UC Gill Tract Community Farm, Albany, California, United States - DLSLB.R2 | ecosystem: Host-associated > Plants > Phyllosphere > Unclassified | place: USA...
GTCTGCAGCGCGAATCGCGTTTCAATGCCCTGGTCGCCAAGACGTCCATTGCCGGCAACGATGTCTGGCTGCTCGAGCCGCAGACCTATATGAACCGTTCCGGCCAGTCGGTGGGCGGCCTGGCGCGTTTTTATAAAATCAATCCGGATGAAGTGCTGGTCGTGCACGACGAACTCGACCTGCCACCGGGCGTTGCCAAGCTCAAGAAGGGTGGTTCTTCAGGTGGCCACAACGGCCTGAAGGACATCACGGCGGCGCTGGGCACCCAGGATTACTGGCGCCTGCGCCTTGGCATCGGCCACCCGCGCACGATGAATCTGCAGCAGGTGGTTGCCGACTTTGTCCTGCACCGCCCGCGCCGCGAAGAGCAGAGCCTGATCGAGGAATCGATCGACAAGAGTCTGCACATCATTCCACTGGTCTGCGAAGGCAAGTTCGACACGGCCACGATGCGTTTGCACACCGCCTGACCGGCTGCTGCACGGCCAGCTTCAGCCACGCTGCCGTTTCAGCCGCGCCTGAACACGACCTGCGAGCGCAGGTCGCGCAGCATGCGCTCGAGTGCGGGCCGCATGCGCCGGTAGTCGTCGGGCGTGCAGGTTGCCGCCGTGTGGCGAAACCGGAGCTGGCGCTGTACCGTCACCAGCGCGCCGCGCCGCGCATAGCGCGAGTGGTAGGCAAAGTTGGCGTCGTCCACGTGGGTCGCGCGGGGAAGGGCCAGCACGCGCGAGCGCGTCGGCAGATGAAAATGCACTTCGTCCTCGGCATCGATCGCCGGACATACGAAATCCTGGTGTCGCTCGGGTTCCTGCGCGAACGCGAACACGGCGTTGCCCAGGCTACCCTTCAGATCGTAGGTCGTGGCCAGCCGCGCCGGGCCGGGCAGTTGCGTGAAACCGTTTCTGGCGCCTCGCGACGATAGTGCGACATCTCCGCCCGGGACGTGCCGGTACGGTTCTGCCAGGGCGCCGCTGCCGGTGCGGGTGACCGTAACGCGGCTGCTGCCATCGGGCTGGATGGTGAACTGCGTGAGCGTTCGGCTGTGCGCCTGCTGGAAGAAGGGGAGCATGGCGAACTCGCCCGAGCGCGCCAGTACTGCGGGTTTGCCGAGCAAGGCCGCAGGCAAGAAGCCGCCCGCCACGTTCTCGGCCGTCGGATCGAGATACAGCTGCAGCGACGGCACGTAGACGATCGCGTGATTGAGCACGCCCAGCGTCGGCACGGCCGGCAACTGGTAGGCGTTGCCGTTGTTGACGAGGGCAACGGTGCTGTCAATGCCGGCGCTGGCCAGCAGGGCAACCAGCAGCGTCGCGTGGTCTTTGGCGTCGCCGTAGCGGTTCGTCAGAACGCTGGCCGCCGCGTGCGGCACGACCCCGCCGGGGCCGAGATATACGGCTACGTAACGCACGTTGCGGCGTACCCAGTCGGACAATGCGATCGCACGCGCATTGGTCTCGGCCACATCACCGGCCACGCGCGTTGTGAGCGCCGCCACCGCGTCGTCGGGCAGTGCGAGTGCGCCCGCGCGATGCTGGTAGGCGCGCGCAAGTGCAGCGTAATCGGCGAAGGTGGAGACGGCGAGCCGCTTGCCGTAGTCAAGTTCGCTGACCGAGCCAGCCTCGATCCGGGCATTGTCGCCATCGAGATCGTGCCACGCGTAGCGGCGCTTGCCGGCTGCCGGCGCGGGCAGATCGGTAACCGTCGTGGCCGTAAAGCCTGCGGCGTCTGCATGCAGCAGCATCGCGGCCGGCATGTCATAGACCAGCCGAAAGTCGCGCTGGCGCTGGCCCCGGGCACTGGACAGGTCTTCGAAGTGACCGGGGAACAGCGGCGTGTGGCGCCGTACGATGTAGCGCACCACCACCCGGTCACCGACGTCGGCGTCAGGAAACGCGACGGTCTTCAGGCGTATGGCTTGGAACATCGGGGCGTCGACTGAGGCAGCTTGTTGCTGGTCGCGGATCTGGTGCTGCTGGACGGCGAGCCGGCGCCCGTCGGCCTTCTCGGTATGCGCCTCGACGGCGATGATCTCCTCGAGTGACTGGTTGTAGGCGATGTCGTACCGGGCATGTTCGTGCAGCGCATCTCGCTCGGTGATGGTACTGGTTTGTTCGACCGTGAGCAGGTAGGCCCCACTGGGCTCGACGACAAAGTGCCGTACGTGGCGCTCGACGCCCGTATCACGCGCACATGCCGGCTGCAGCCCGAGTAATGGCCACAGAAGCAGACACAGCATGACGATACAGCGCAGCATCATCTCAATCTCCGGTACACGACCGACCCATGGTACGGGGTGGCGTCCGTGCAGGATTGATATCGCGCAAGCGGCTGCTGTCGACCTGACTTCTGCGATAATTTCACGATGAGAGCGCTTACCTTCCAGGCCGGCCCACTTGCCATGGCCCAGATCGCCGCGCATGGCTTGCGCGCGCAGGACATTGCCATCGTGCCGGCCGCAGCGGGCGGCCCCAAAGGCCTGATCTTCGCCTCGCTCGATGCGTGGCTGTTCGGCGAGTGGCTGCCGACGGCGCCGCGCGAACGGACCCTGATCGGCGCCTCGATTGGCGCCTGGCGCATGGCCGCCGCGTGCCAGAAGGATCCGGCAAAGGCGTTTGCCCGCCTGGCCGAACTCTACACCGGTCAGCGCTACACGCGCCTGAAACCCAGTGCGCAAGAAATCGACGATGTCGTGCAAGCCCTGCTGGCCGAACTGGTGAGCGGGCACGAAGACGACATCATCGGACATCCCCATCACCGCCTGCACATCCTCGCCGACCGTGGCCTGCGTTCGCTCGCCGCGCCGGTCGGCCGCCACGCCGAACTGCGCGGCTTTGCCTCGGCCGCGCTGCACAATGCTGGCTCACGGGCCTGGCTGGGGCGCCTGATGGAGAGGGTGATCATCCATGATGCACGCAGCCAGGCGCCATGGTTGCGCGAGCCGTTCGACCGTTTCACGACGCATTTTTCGGCACTGACGCGGGCGAATCTGGCCTCTGGCCTGCTGGCCTCGGGCACGCTGCCGTTGATCATGAAGGCGGTGACGGACATCGCCGAGGCGCCTCCCGGCAGCTACTGGGATGGCGGCATCATCGACTACCACCTGGCCTTGCCGTATGCGCGCGCGGCCGGCGCGGACAAGAGCGAACTGGTGCTGTATCCCCATTTCACCGATCACATCGTGCCCGGCTGGCTCGACAAGAGTATGCCGTGGCGACGCGCAGCGCGCGGCCCCAACCGCAGCTGGCTGGAGAATGTGCTGCTGGTGACGCCTTCCGCAGAATTCCTGCGTTCACTGCCGCGCGGCAAATTGCCGGACCGGACCGACTTCACGTCGTTCGGCCTCGACCACGACGAGCGCATCCGGGTGTGGCGCCGCGCGATCGGGGAGGGCGAGCGCCTGCGCGACGAGCTGGCCGAATTCGCGCTGCGGCCCGACCTGGCGCGCATCCAGCCAATCTAGCTTGTCATTGAGGCAATCGATACGTTGCATCAGGGGAGCGGTGCGCCTTTTTTTTCAGCAGAAAAGCCGGTCCGGGTTACAATGCAGGGTTTAGGGCGGTTCATTGATCGCTCGCTTTTTACCGAATCTGAAAGATTTCTCATGACCCTCAAATGCGGCATCGTCGGCCTGCCAAACGTCGGCAAGTCCACCCTGTTCAACGCGCTGACCAAGGCCGGCATCCCGGCTGAAAATTATCCGTTCTGCACCATCGAACCGAACGTCGGCGTCGTCGAAGTGCCGGATCCACGCATGGATGCGCTGTCGGCCATCGTCAAGCCTGAGCGCATGGTCAACGCCATCGTCGAATTCGTCGACATCGCCGGCCTGGTCGCCGGTGCGTCGAAGGGCGAGGGCCTGGGCAACCAGTTCCTGTCGCACATCCGCGAAACCGACGCCATCATCAACGTCGTGCGCTGCTTCCAGGACGATAACGTGATCCACGTGGCCGGCAAGGTCAGCCCGCTGGACGACATCGAAGTCATCCAGACCGAGCTGGCGCTGGCCGACATGACCGCCGTCGAAAAAGCGATCCACCGCGAAGGCAAGAAAGCGCGCTCGGGCGACAAGGATGCCGCCAAGCTGGTTGCCATCTGCGAACGCCTGATGCCGCACCTTGACCAGGGCAATCCAGTGCGCACCATGGGTCTGGACGCCGACGAAATGGAAATGATCAAGACGCTGCACCTGATCACGGCCAAGCCAGCGATGTTCGTGGCCAACGTGTCCGATACGGGCTTCACCAACAACCCGCTGCTGGACCTGCTGACCGCGTACGCCAAGGAGCAGAACGCCCCGATCGTCGCCATCAGCGCCGCGATCGAGTCTGAAATCGCCGAGATGGACGATGCCGACAAGGCCGATTTCCTGTCCGACCTGGGCATGGAAGAGCCGGGCCTCGACCGCCTGATCCGCGCCGCCTACAAGCTGCTCGGCCTGCAGACGTACTTCACCGCCGGTGTGAAGGAAGTGCGCGCCTGGACCATCCATGTGGGCGACACCGCGCCACAGGCAGCCGGCGTGATCCACACCGACTTCGAACGCGGCTTCATCCGCGCGCAGACGATCGCGTATGACGACTTTTTGGCGTACAAGGGCGAGGCTGGCGCGAAAGAGGCGGGCAAGATGCGTGCTGAAGGCAAGGAATATGTGGTCAAGGATGGCGATGTGTTGAACTTCCTGTTCAACGTCTAAGCATCAGGTCGGAGTCCAGCGGATTCCGATGATTAAAAAGCCCCGGCTGCTTCTGCAGCCGGGGCTTTTTTTGTTTCGGCGTATGTCGCCATGGCTTACGCACGCGCAACTTCTCAGCGCTGGCGCTATCCGACAATCGTGGAATTGTTTCACAAGAGAAAGGTGATGTAATGGGTATCGACGCCTTGGGTAAATCGACAGTGGAGAGAAAAATGGAAAAAATGGTGTCTTTAAAGGTGATAGCGGGGCCGGTATTTTTCAGTCTTGCCGTCTATTTGAGCTGGACTCTTGGCAGATGGTTTTTCTGTGGTGTCGCAATCTGAACCTGCATGAGCAGGCATTCCTGCTGTGCTGATCGATGATCCGATGCCTGCGCGAGGATATTGGTAATCGCTAAGTATGCTTGTACAGTCATCGGAAGTTGCGGTAGCCTGACGCGTTTATTAACAGGAAATCGCAGCGTCACTCCAGCATGGCCACCCTCACCGAACTCGTTATCTACCCGATCAAATCCTGCGCCGGCCTGTCCGTCCCCGAAGCCCGTCTTGCCCTCGACGGTCTCTCGGCCAATGGCGTCCACGACCGCGAATGGATGCTCGTCACGCCCGACGGTCTGTTCCTGACCCAGCGCGAAGTCCCGCGCATGGCCACGGTCACGCCGCGCATCGAAGCCACAGCGCTGATCGTCAACGCCCCCGGCATGCCGCCCCTGCACCTGCCACTGGCGCACGACGCCGCCGCGCCCACCATCGAGGTGCTGCTCTGGGAAGACCGCATCCCCGCCGCCGATTGCGGCGACGCGGCCGCCAGCTGGTTCACCACCGCCCTCAACGCCCAATGCCGCCTGGTGCGCTTTCGCCCCGACGTCCACCGCCCGACCAGCATTAAATGGACGAAAGGCATCCCGGCCGCCACGCGCTTTTCGGACGGCTATCCGATCCTGCTGATCGGCCAGGCGTCGCTCGACGACATCAACGCGAAACTCGTGCACGCCGGTCGCGACAAGCTGCCCATGAACCGCTTCCGCCCGAACGTCGTGGTCGATGGCATCGCAGCGTTCGAGGAAGATTTCGTCGCGGCCTTCCACGGCGACGGAATGACGCTACGCCCCGTCAAGCCCTGCGCGCGCTGCCCGATCCCGGCCGTCGACCAAGTGACTGGCATTCCCGGCCCCGACCCGCTCGACATCCTGCAAGCCTGGCGCGCCAATCCGCGCATGGACGGCGCCGTCACGGTGGGCATGAACGTGATCGTAAAGGAGGGCATTGGCCAGACGCTGCGGGTCGGCCAGCCATTGAACGTCGAGCTGGCTTTCTAGATAGTCCGCGCCACTGTCGCAAAATCGCCTAACCGCCTGCGTGATCAGGCGGTTTTTCGTATCCAAGCCCGGAAGGATGGCGTAATGTTACGGTTATTGCTGAAAGGAATTCTTCATGCACGAGCCGGGCATTTCGTCGCGGGAACTGATGGCGGAAAACGAGACCTTGCGCGCACGCATGGCGTATCTGCTCGAACAGGCTGAGCGCAATCACGAGATCATGTGCCGCCACCAAGCGTTCGACCTGCAGATCGTCGGCGCCAGCAGTTTTCCTGACCTGGTCGGCACGATCTTCAGCACGCTGCCGGTGATCTCGGACCTCGATATCGTCACGCTGTCGCTGATCGATCAGAACGCCGATATCTACACGGTCATGCACCGCCTGGGCGTCGATTTCGACACGCTGCCCAACCTGATCTTCTGCGAGCATGCGGTCGAACTTGGCTTTGAAATGGCGCTGGAATCTCCGCTCCGGCCCCTCCTGGGCGCCTATGCGCCCGGTCAGCACCGTGCGATGTTCCCGCAGCCACCTGCCAATCTGCGCAGCGTGGCGCTGGTGCCGCTTATGCGCAACAAGCGCTTGATCGGCAGCCTGAATCTGGGTAGCGCCGACCCAAGCCGGTTCACGCCGGCCCTGGGCACCGATTTCGTCGAGCACATGGGCTCGATTATCGCGATCTGCCTCGAGAACGTGATCAGCAACGAGATGCTCAAGTACATCGGCCTGACCGATTCGCTCACCGGTGCCTATAACCGGCGCTACATGGACCGGCGCCTGGCCGAAGAAATCGCGCGCGCGCGGCGCCAGGGCTACCGCCTGTCCTGCATGTACATCGACATCGACCACTTCAAGCGCGTCAACGATACGGTCGGCCACCAGGGCGGCGACGACGTGCTGCGCGAGGTGTGCACCCGCATCAAGGCCGAACTGCGGATGTCCGATACGCTGTGCCGCTTCGGCGGCGAGGAATTTGTCGTGGTGCTGATCGACGCCGACCTGGAAAACGCGAGCATCGTCGCCAACCGCATCCGCACGAGCGTGGCCGGCTTGCCGGTGGACCTGACCACAGGGGAGCAGGTGGCCGTGACGGTGTCGATCGGCGTGGCGGCGCTGACCGATTTCGAGCGCGATCACGCCATCGAAGGCGTCGCGCAAGAGCTGATCGCGTCGGCCGACGCGGCGCTGTACCAGGCCAAGGCCGCGGGCCGCAACCAGGTCGTCACGGCCGCCTGATGGCTACAGCAGCCGCTCCTCGGCGCGGCTGACCGCTTCGCTATCGCCACGCAATACCACGACGTCGCCCGCCGCCAGCAGCACGGCAGGGCCGGGTGCGATGTTCTGGCCACCGCGCCGCAAGGCGGTTACCTCCACCGCCACGTCCTGCAGCTGCAACGCGCCCAGCGACAGGCCGATCGCGCCGGCCTGCGCGTGCAGGCGCACCGAATGCAGCTTCACCTGGCCATGTTCGAGGTCTGCGCCGCTATCGTCCGCACCGTGGAAGTAGCCGCGCAGCGTGGCGTAGCGGCCCTTGCGCGCAGCCTGCACCCGGTGCACCACGCGGCGCAGCGGCACGCCGAGCGTGACCAGCGCGTGCGAGGCGAGCATCAGGCTGCTCTCGAGGGCTTCGGGCACCACCTCGGTCGCGCCGGCCGCCTTGAGCACGTCCATGTCGCCATCGTCGTGGCTGCGCACGATCACTGGCAGGGCGGGCGCCAGTTCGTGCACCAGGTGCAGCACCTTGAGCGCCTGGCGCGTGTCGGCGAACGTGATCACCAGGGCGCTGGCGCGGTGTACGCCGGCCGCGATCAGGCTTTCGCGGCGCGCCGCATCGCCGTACGAGACCGACGCGCCGGCCGCCTGCGCCTTCTGCACCCGCTCCGGATCCAGGTCCAGCGCGTACCACGGCAAGGCTTCTTCTTTGAGCAGCGTGGCCAGGCTCTGGCCACTGCGCCCGAAGCCGGCGATGATCACGTGCTTCTGGGTGGTCATGGTGCGCGTGGCCAGCTGCGTCAGTTGCAGCGACTGCATCATCCACTCGTTGGCCGCGACCTTCATCACGATCCGGTCCATGTAGCCGATGATGAAGGGCGCCAGCAGCATCGACAGCACCATCGAGGCCAGCACCAGCTGCATCACGAACGGGTCGATCAGTTTCGAGCCGGACGCATGACTGAGCAGCACGAAGCTGAATTCGCCGGCCTGCGCCAGCGCGAGACCCGTGCGCAGCGCGGTGCCCAGCGGCGCGCCGAATGCGCGCGCCATCAGCACGATCAGGCCGGCCTTGAGCAGCACCACGAGCGCCAGCAGCAGCGTGACCTGCCACCAGTACTGGCTCACCAGGCGCAGGTCGAGCAGCATGCCGATCGTGATGAAGAACAGGCCAAGCAGCACGTCGCGAAACGGCTTGATGTCTTCTTCCACCTGGTGCTTGTAGGGCGTTTCGGAAATGAGCATGCCGGCGACGAAAGCGCCCAGGGCCAGCGACAGGCCGGCCTGCTCGGTGATCCAGGCCGACCCCAGTGTCACGAGTAGCAGGTTGAGCATGAACAGCTCTTGCGAGCGGCGCTTGGCCACGATCGTGAACCACCGCCCCATCAGCTTCTGGCCGAAGAACAGCAGCAGCGCCAGCACCAGGCCGGCCTTCAGTGCAGCCAGGCCCAGCGTGATGGCCATGTCTTCCGGATCGCGCGCCAGCGCCGGGATCATGATCAAGAGCGGCACCACCGCCAGATCCTGGAACAGCAGGATGCCGATGATGCGCCGTCCGTGTTCGCTCTCGAGCTCGAGGCGCTCGGTGAGCAGCTTGACGACGATCGCCGTGGACGACATGGCCAGCGCCCCGCCCAGCGCGAACGCGGCCTGCCAGGCCAGTGTCAGGTGGGGCATCAGGTAGGCCGCCAGCAGGCCGATGCCCATGGCTGCAGCAACGGTCGACACGACCTGGCCGAGCCCCAGCCCGAACACGATGCGCCGCATCGAGCGCAGTTGCCCGAGCGAGAATTCGAGCCCGATCGAAAACATCAAAAAGACGATGCCGAATTCGCCCAGCGCGTGGGTGGTGGGGCTGTCTTCGGCCAGGGCCAGGGCGTGGGGGCCGATCAGGACACCGACAGCCAGGTAGCCGAGCATCGGCGGCAGCTGCAGGGTACGAAAGGCCACCACGCCAAGGACGGCGCAGCCAAGCAGCAACAGGGTAAGTTCGAGACCAGAATGCATGGGGTGAAGCAGGCGGTGGTTGTGGTGGCGATGCGCCGTGAGGCGTGCTTGTCATCGAATGTTACGACTGGCAAGTTTTTTGCTTTCGCAATTCGTTTATACTTCTGGAATGAGTGTAACTGATGACCAAATAATGCTGAAAAGTTTTGACGAAACCCTGGCGCAGCGCGTGCTGGAACTGGGTCGCCAGACGCTTGCGATCGAGGCCGATGCCATCGTGGCATTGCACGCGCGCCTGGGCGACGACAGCAGCTTCGTCGACGCCGCGCAACTGATCTACGCCGGCACCGGCCGCGTGGTCGTCTCGGGCATGGGCAAGTCGGGCCACATCGGCCGCAAGATCGCCGCCACGCTGTCGTCCACCGGGACGCCGGCGTTTTTCATGCACCCGGGCGAAGCGGCGCACGGCGACCTGGGCATGGTCACTGCGAATGACATCCTGATCGCCATTTCCAATTCGGGCGAATCGTCCGAACTGCTCGACATCCTGCCGGCTGTGAAGCGCCTTGGCGCGCGCGTGATCGCCATGACCGGCAAGCCGGCCTCGCGCCTGGCCAGGCTGGCCGATGTTCACCTGAATATCGCAGTGGCGAAAGAAGCCTGCACGCTCAACCTGGCGCCGACCACCAGCACCACCGTCACGCTGGCCATGGGCGACGCGCTCGCCGTGGCGCTGCTCGACGTGCGGGGTTTTCGCGAGCAGGATTTCGCGCTGTCGCATCCGGGTGGCGCGCTGGGCCGGCGCCTGCTCACGCATGTGCGCGACGTGATGCGTACTGGTGACGCCATCCCGTCGGTGGGCCTGGATGTCCCGCTGGTCAAGGCGCTGCTCGAAATCAGCCAGAAGGGCATGGGCATGACCGCCGTGGTCGATGCTGCTGGCCGGCCGCTGGGCGTGTTCACCGACGGCGACTTGCGCCGCGTGATCGAGCGCATGCACGATTTTTCGAACGTGCTGATTCGCGACGTCATGCACGCCAATCCGCGCAGCGTGCGCCCCGAGCAGCTGGCCGTCGACGCGGTCGCCGTGATGGAAGAATTTCGCATCAACCAGATGCTCGTGATCGATGAGGCGGGCCAGCTGGTTGGCGCGCTGCACATCCACGACCTGACCCGCGCAAAGGTAATCTGATGAACACTCCTGTATTGGCCCACATCGAGCGCGCCGCGCGCATCAAGGTCATGATCTTCGACGTCGACGGTGTGCTCACCGACGGCAGCCTGACCTACGGCCCCGATGGCGAAGTGACCAAGACCTTCAATGTGCTCGACGGCCTGGGCATCCAGATGCTGAATAAATCCGGTGTGCAGACCGCGATCATCAGTGCACGTCTGTCGCCGATCGTCGTCCGGCGCGCTGCCGATCTGGGCATCTCGCATGTCTACCAGGGCAACCACGACAAGCGCGTCGGCTTTGCCAATCTGCTCGAGGCCACCGGCTTTACCGCCGACCAATGCGGCTACATCGGCGACGACGTGATCGACCTGCCGCTGTTCGCGCGCGTCGGCTTTGCCGTTGCGGTACCGTCCGGCCATCCGGACGTGCAGCACCGCGCGCATTACGTGACGAAGAACGGTGGCGGGCGTGGCGCGGTGCGCGAGATCTGCGACCTCGTCATGCGCGCGCAGGGCACCTACGACCAGGCGCTCGCGCCGTATTTCGCCTGACCGCCATGGCCACGATCGCCTCCAACAAACGCACCGCGCATCGCTGGAATCTGCTGGCGATGATCGTGATCGGCGTGTTCTTCGCCTTCGGCAGCTTCTGGCTGCTGCAGCTGATGCAGGCGACCGACATCGACGCGCAGCTGGGCGGCCCGCCCGACGAGCCGGATTACATCGTCGAGAATTTCTCGTTCGTGCGGATGACGCCCAACGGCCAGCCGAGCTACGTGGTGTCGGGCAAGCGCCTGGCGCATATCCCGCTGGGCGACGTGTCGAACGTCGAGCAGCCGCTGATGCGCGGCGTCGAGCCGGGCCGCCCGCCGATGACGGTGGTGGCCAAGAACGCGCGCATCTTCCACGAAGAACACCGCGTCGAACTGTTCGGCGACGTCGATCTGCAGCGCCCGAAGACGCCCGCCAGCGAAGCGCTGCGCGTGCGCACGCAGGCCATGACCGTGTTGCCCGACGAAGAAATCGTCAAGACCGACCAGCCGATCGACATGGAGCTTGGCGCGTCCAGCCTCAAGGCCACCGGCATGATGGCCAACAACGCGACCATGCAGATGCAATTGTCCGGCCGCGGCCGTATCGTCTATCCGCCACGCCAGCGCTGAAGGCCACCAGCCATGCGCGCGTGCTAACCCAGGACCAGCACCACAATGAAAAAACTCTTTGCTGCCGCTTTCTTGTCACTCCTTTCCTTGACCGCCATGGCCGAAAAGGCCGACTCGCTCAAGCAGGCGGCGCTCGAATACGATAACGGCGACCTCGATGGCGTCGCGGGCGTGCGCACCTTCACCGGCAACGTGATCCTGACCCGCGGCACACTGCTGGTCAAGGCTGAACGCGCCGTGGTCAGGGAGACGCCCGAAGGCTATATGAGCGTGACGCTCACCGCGGCCAACGGCAAGCCCGCCACGTTCCGCCAGAAGCGCGACGGCGGCCCGAACCTGTGGGTCGAAGGCCAGGCCGAACGCATCGAATACGACGAACGTTCGGAGCTGGTGCGCCTGTACTCGAACGCCATCGTCAAGGAACTCGAAAACGACCGGATGACCAACCAGATGACCGGCCCGTTCATCTCGTACGACAACCGCAAGGAAGTCGTCGCCGTGCGCAATGACGTCAGCGGCGAGAGCAAGGTTGGCGGCGGGCGCGGCACGCTGATCCTGGCGCCCAAGCGTGCGCCGGCCGGAGGCACGCAATGACGGAACTGAACGATCGCAGCACGCTGGTCGTCAAGGGCCTGCAGAAAAGCTATGGCAAGCGCCTGGTCGTGCGCGATGTGTCGCTCGATGTCGAATGCGGCGAAGTGGTGGGTTTGCTGGGCCCGAACGGCGCCGGCAAGACCACCTCGTTCTACATGATCGTCGGCCTGGTGCCGTCGGACGCCGGCTCGATCAGCATCAACGGCACCGACATCACCAGCCTGCCGATCCATCGCCGCGCGGTGCTCGGCCTGTCGTACCTGCCGCAGGAAGCCTCGGTGTTTCGCAAGCTGACGGTGGAAGAGAACATCCGCGCCGTGCTCGAACTGCAGAAGGTCAACGGCAAGTCGCTCACCAAAACCGAGATCAGCGACCGCCTCGATACCTTGCTGGCCGACCTGCAGATCGAAAAGCTGCGCGAGAACCCGGCGCTGTCGCTGTCGGGCGGTGAGCGGCGCCGCGTGGAGATCGCGCGCGCACTGGCGACCAACCCGCGCTTCGTGCTGCTCGACGAACCGTTTGCCGGCGTCGATCCGATCGCCGTGATCGAGATCCAGCGCATCGTGCGCTTCCTCAAGGAGCGCAAGATCGGCGTCCTGATCACCGACCACAATGTCCGCGAGACGCTCGGCATCTGCGACCGCGCCTACATCATCAACCAGGGGGCGGTGCTCGCATCCGGCCGTCCCGACGATATCATCGCCGACGAGTCGGTGCGCCGCGTGTACCTTGGTGAACATTTCCGCATGTAAGCCATACTCAATTGATGAAACAGTCCCTTCAGCTCCGCACTTCGCAGCACCTGGCGCTCACGCCACAGCTGCAGCAATCGATCCGGTTGCTGCAACTGTCCACGCTCGAACTGCATCAGGAGATCGAGCAGATACTGGGCGATAACCCGCTGCTCGAAAGGCTCGACGATCCGCTCGATCATTCGGTGCGCTTGCTGGCCGATGGGGCGATCAACAATGCGCCGGCGTCCGGCGAGGCGCCGCCCGCGCCGGGCCAGCAGGCCGAAGGCGAGGTCGGTGCGCCGGCCGAGGGTGAGGGCGCTGAAGGCGGCGCGGTCGATGGCGACCGGCCAGACAACGAGTGGAGCGAAGGCAGCGGCGCGTCGTCCGGCAGTGGCAGCAGCAGCGACGATGAAGACGGCCGCCCGCAGCTGGAGGCGTGCGCCATCACGCTGCGCGAACACCTGATGGAACAGGTGCGCGAAACGCTGCTGTCAACCCGCGACCGCGCTCTGGCCGAACTGGTAATCGACGCGCTCGACGACAACGGCTACCTGGAAGAACCGCTCGACGACATCCACGCGCGCCTGCCCGAAGAGCTCGAGGTCGATCTCGACGAACTGCGCTGCGCGCTGGCGATGGTGCAGAGCATGGACCCGGTGGGCGTGGGCGCGCGCAGCGCGGCCGAATGCCTGGCGCTGCAGATCCGGCGCATGCCGGGCGTGCCGATGGTCACGCGCCGCATGGCCCTGAAGATCGTCGAAGGGTACCTGACCTGGTTCGCGCAGCGCGAATACAGCAAGCTGAAAAAAGCGCTCGATTGCGACGACGAAGACCTGCGCGAAGTGCAGGCCGTGGTCCGCCAGTGCAATCCGCACCCGGGCGCCGCGTTCGCGTCGAACGTGTCGGATTACGTGGTGCCGGACGTGATCGTGCGGCGCGCCAAGAACGGCTGGGCGGTCACGCTGAACCCGGACGTCATGCCGCGCCTGCGCGTGAACAGCCTGTACGCCACCATGCTCAAGCAGGGCCGCAGCGAGAGCCAGATGGGCGCGCAGATGCAAGAGGCGAAGTGGCTCATCAAGAACATGCGCCAGCGTTTCGACACGATCCTGCGTGTGGCCGAGGCGATTGTCGAGCGCCAGCGCAACTTTTTCAGCCATGGCGCGGTTGCCATGCGGCCCCTTGTTTTGCGCGAGATAGCTGATACACTAGGTCTGCACGAGAGCACGATCTCTCGTGTCACAACCCAGAAATACATGCTGACCCCGCACGGCATGTTCGAGTTGAAGTATTTCTTCGGTAGCCACGTTGCCACCGAAGCGGGAGGCGAAGCATCCTCAACGGCAATCCGTGCGCTCATCGCACAATTGACAGGAGCAGAAGACCCTAAGAATCCATTATCCGACAGCAAGATCGCGGAAATGCTCGGGGAACAAGGCATGGTCATTGCGCGCAGGACGGTCGCAAAATACCGTGAAGCGCTCAAGATCCCCCCCGTCAGTCTCCGCAAAGCCTTGTAACAACGCCGCTCATACAGTCTGTGCCTTCAGCTCCTGTGTGGTGCAAGCGACGTGACATCTTCAAAGGAGTGTGTATGAACCTCACCATCAGTGGTCACCATCTCGAAGTAACCCCTGCCATCCGTGAATACGTTCAGAATAAGCTGGAACGCATTATTCGCCATTTCGATCAAGTCATAGATACCCACGTCTTCCTGGCCGTCGATAACCTCACTGAAAAAGAAAAAAGGCAAAAAGCTGAAATCAATGTCCAGGTGTCGGGCAAGACCCTGCACGTGGCGAGCGTCGCGCAAGACCTGTATGCCGCGATCGACATGTTGATGGATAAACTGGATCGACAAATCCTGAAGCACAAGCAGATGCTGAAAGACCATAACCGCACAGCGATCAAACGCCTGGACGTCGACGAAGCAGACGTCGCTGCCGCCTGATCGAGCGAAGGTCACCACCGCCAGGGGCGTCTTTTCGGGACGCCCTTTTTGCATCCCGCTGCCGGTAAAATACGTGTTTCCTTTCGATGGATCACGCCATGTCCGACCACGTCCTGACCCGCATCGCCAACCGCACCGGCATCATCACCCTCGACCGGCCAAAGGCGCTCAATTCGCTGTCGCTGGACATGGTGCGCGCGCTGACCGCGATCCTGCTCGACTGGCAGCTTGACGCCGCCGTCGATGCGGTCGTGATCACCAGCAGCAGCGAAAAAGCACTGTGCGCAGGCGGCGATATCCGCTTCTTCCACGACGTCGGCAACGCCTCGCCGCAAGGCGGCAGCGCACTGCTCGAGGATTTCTTCACCGAAGAATACGCGCTGAACCACCTGATCCACTTTTATCCGAAGCCGTACATTGCGCTGATGGACGGCGTAGTCATGGGCGGCGGCATGGGCATCGCGCAGGGCGGGCCCGATTGCGGCCTGCGCATCGTCACCGAGCGCACCAGGATGGCAATGCCCGAGGTGAATATCGGCCTGTTCCCCGATGTCGGCGGCAGCCATTTTTTGTCGCACGCGCCGGGGCAGTTAGGGATGTTCCTGGGCCTGACCGGCCTGACGATCGGCGCGGCCGACGCGCTGTACGTAGGCCTGGCCGACGTGTTCGTGCCGGGCGCGGACCTGGCGGCCTTGCAGGCGCTGATCGAGGCGACGCCGGGCGCGGATCTGCCGGCGGCGATCCGCACGTTCGCCAGCCAGCATGCCGGCGAGAGTCAATTGCAGGCCAACCGCGCGCGCATCGATGCGCACTTCGGCGCCGATTCGGTAGCGGCAATCATGGCGTCGCTCGAGGGTGACGACACGCCATTCGCGCAGAAGGCATTGAATGCAATGCGCCAGCGCTCGCCGTTGATGATGTGCGTAACGCGCGAGCTGCTGCTGCGCGGCGCATCGCTTGATGTCGCCGACTGCCTGCGCCTGGAGCGCTCGCTCGTGCGCCGCAACTTCGAGCATGGCGAAGTGCTCGAAGGCGTGCGCGCGCTCGTCATTGACAAGGACAATGCGCCGCAATGGAATCCGCCGTCGCTCGACCTCGTGACCGACGCGATGGTCGCGCGCTTCTTCACGCCGGTGTGGCCGCCGCATGCGCATCCGCTGCGCCATCTCGCATAAGCCTCTTCATGCATACCCGTTTGCGCGTGACTTTTCGTGCAGGCGGTGCAAACATCGTTGCTTCATGAACCGATGAGGCCCCCGGTGCGCATGACCGCCTTGCTGCTGTCGATGACCTTGTGCGGCGGCGCCGCGGCCCAGGCGTATCAGCCTGACTTCAATGCGAGCGCATTCAAGGGACCGGTCTCCGGGCCTGCCAACGAGGTGCTGGTGCTGGGCTCGCCCCATCTGTCGCAATTGCCGAAAACCTTCCAGGCCGCCAGTCTGACGCTGCTGAACGAGCGCCTGGCCGCATGGAAGCCGCAGGCGATTGCGATCGAGGCGGTATCCGGGCCGCAGTGCGACTTCATGCGACGCTACCCGGCCCGCTACAAGGATTCGATCGATTCCTATTGCCGGGATACTGCACCGGCACGGCTGGCCACAGGGCTGGATGTCGCAGCGGCGACCGAGGCCGCCGAGGCCTTGCTGGCAGCCTGGCCCGCTGCGCCTACACCCGCACAGCGCCGGCGCCTGGCGGCGCTGTTCCTCGCTGGTGGCGAGCAGGCATCGGCGCTGGTCCAGTGGCTGCGCCTGCCCGAGGGCGAGCGCCGTGCCGGCGAGGGTCTGGACGCCACACTGGTCGGCGTGCTCGTGAAGCTGGAAACCAGACGCGACGAAAGCCTGATGATCGGTGCGCGCCTGGCCGCCCGGCTCGGGCACGAGCGCCTGTATGCGATGGACGACCATATCGCCGACAGCGCGTCTGAAGACCAGAAGGCGTTTGGCGATGCGCTGATGACCGCGTGGGACAACCCAGCCCTCAAGCAGCGCATGGCAGTGGACAAGGCGCAGGAGGGCGGGCTGGCCAGTGCCGAAGGCGTGCTGACCATGTACCGCGCTGACAATGCGCCTGGCCAGGCGGCCCTGATTTATCACGGCGACTTCGGTGCGGCGCTCAATGAGCCGTCAGCGCAGCGTTTCGGCCGCCAGTACGTGGGTTATTGGGAAACGCGCAACCTGCGCATGGCGGCCAATATCCGGGACGTGCTGGGGATGCGGCCCGGCCAGCGCATGCTGGTCATCGTCGGCTCGTCGCACAAGGGGTATCTGGAATCGTATCTGCACCAGATGCATGATGTGCGGATCGTGGATGTGGGGCTGGTGCTGAGGTGACGAAGAAGTATGTTGATTTCAGCGGCGCAATCAGCAGTCGGTTCTGACTAGCGTAATCCGAGCGTACAGGCTGACGGTGAAGCCACCAAAAACTCCGGAGCCTAAGCCGCCGGAGCCGAAAACCAATTAAGCTTAAAGGAGAAGCCCTGATGAACGAACGACCAATTCCGCCCGCAGCATTGCGAGACCAAGATTCAGTCGAGATGCTCAGGGTGTGGGTAGCTGAGCACAAGCTCCACTGTTCATTAAAGATTGGCATGTATCGCGAGATGAAAATTCAGGAAGAGGTTGCATGGGGAACGATCCTCGCAGACGCAGCGCGCCATATAGCAAAGGCTTTGTCGGAAGACGGCGAATGTTCTGAAAGCAACTTGCTTAGAAAAATACAAGCTCAGTTGAATGCGGAGTTAGGCATGCCTTCTTCGGCCGCAACGGGCGGTTTTGTCGACTCCTAAGTTCCTTCGATTTGGATGCCTATGGAGCGGGCGTCGAGGCGGGCGAACAGACATTTTTAGACTATCTATAGGCGTATTTTGTCTTGGTTTGTCCGTAGATTGGTGAGTGCGATTGTCCACTGTAACGGCCACCACAACGTACACGGTAGCGTACACGGCAACGTACAAGGCAACTTACTCGATTAGAGGTTGCTATATCGAGGACAGGATGAGAAATGTATCCACGCGCAAGCCCGTGGATACACCGCTGTCCGGCATTCGGTGGCCTGTCGCCCCCATCACGCCGCGCAGCTTTTCCTGACCTCAGGGCCATGCCCCGAGACTCCTACCGTAGGCGGTAGAAATTACCCTTTCTTTTCAAACAAAAAAAGCCACTCCCTCCGGTGCCCCGGATGCGAGTGGCATTCTTCATTTAGCTGCCAGCCGGCGGGTGTCTGCCTAGCTGCTCAAGTTACCCACCATCTGCTTGGCCTGGAACTTGATCATCCCTCGAGCAGTGCCTTGACGATTATTGCGCTCTTCTTCAGGAAATTGGGGCACGGCCTCGAACTGCAGGCTCAGGTCGTTCGATGGACCACGCTGATGTTCATCGAACAGCAAGATCTGTGTTGGTGTGCCGTGTCGTGGCGATCTTGCCCAGCGCGTCCAAGGATGGCTGGGCCTGTCCAGACTCGTACTTCTTGAGGCTGTTGACGTCGATGGCCATCGCGTCGGTCATGGCCTGTTGCGACAGGCCACGCTCCTTGCGAAAATGCCGCTCGCTTCTATACCGAGTATGTGGCTCGACTGCAATTGCAAGCCGATTCAATGCATTCATCCCGGTGTTGCAGTCGGTTCTTGAAACCGCCCCTATACCGCCCGATGCTTCGGTTGCTCGCGATGCCTGACAATCACGCGCTCGGTCGCGCCGAAGTGCGCACCCAGGTGTTCGGCCATGTACACCGAGCGATGCTGTCCACCCGTGCAGCCGACCGCCACCGTCAGGTAGCTGCGGTTGTCGGTCTTGAACGACGGCAGCCACTTGGCGACGAAGTTCTGGATGTCGGACAGCATCTCGACCGCGCTCGGTTGCGCGTCGAGGAAGGCGATCACGGGCGCATCCTTGCCGGTGAGCGGGCGCAGCGCCAGGTCGTAGTACGGATTCGGGATTGCGCGCACGTCGAACACGAAGTCGGCGTCGAGCGGCACGCCGACCTTGAAGGCGAACGATTCAAAGAACAGCGTCAGCGGTGCGTGGTCGATCTCGGCCAGTTCCTTGATCCAGCCGCGCAGCTTGTTCGACGAGAGCTCGGACGTGTCGATCACGTGGCCCAGGTTCTCGATCGACGACAGGCGCTCGCGTTCTTCAGCGATGCATTCGATCAGCGTAAGGCGCGATGCCGGGTTTTCGCCCGGACGCAGTTCGTGTGACAGCGGATGGCTGCGGCGCGTCTCGGAGAAGCGCGCCACGAGCGAATGGGTGCTCGCGGTCAGGAACATGACCTTGACCGAGTGCCCGTCGTCGCGCAGCCGCTGTACGCTGACTGGCAGTTCGGCCAGCGATTCGGCGCTGCGCGCATCGACTGCGACGGCGATCTTGCCGCCGCCGCTTTCGCTGACGGTATTGACGAGAGCCGTCAGCAGGGCAGGCGGCAGGTTGTCGACGCAGTAGTAACCGGCGTCTTCCAGGACATTCAGGGCCACGGATTTGCCCGAGCCGGAAATGCCGGTGATGAGGACGATGTGCATGGGGGCGATGATACCGCAAGCGCCGCTCCTCCGTACACCCGCAGGTCGCGGGCACCGGGTCAATCGGCGCTCATGGCCTGGCGCTGGCGCTCCATGAATTCCTGCAGCGTGTCGATGCCACGCAGTTGCAGGATCGTGTTGCGCACGGCCGCCTCGAGCAGCACGGCGATGTTGCGGCCGGCCGCCACCGGGATGACGACCTTGCGGATCGGCAGACCGAGCACGTCTTCGGTCGGGAAATGGAAGGGCAGGCGCTCGACTTCTTCATCCAGCGCGCCGCGCTTGACCAGGTGGACGATGAGTTTCAGGCGCATCTTGCGGCGCACCGCCGTCTCGCCGAAGATCGCCTTGATGTCCAGCAGGCCCAGGCCGCGCACTTCGAGCAGGTTTTGCAGCAGCGGCGGGCAGCGGCCCTCGATCATGTTCGGTGCGATGCGCGAGAATTCCACCGCATCGTCGGCCACCAGACCGTGCGAACGCGAAATCAGTTCCAGGCCCAGTTCGCTTTTGCCCAGGCCCGACTCGCCGGTGATCAGCACGCCCACGCCCAGCACGTCCATGAACACGCCATGCATGATCACACGCTGGGCCAGTTTTTTGGACAGGTACACGCGCAGGAAGTCGATCACCTGCGCGGCCGGCAGCGGCGTGGAAAACAGCGGGATGTTCTGCTCGTCGCAGATCGCGAGGATGTCGGGCGGCGTTTCCAGACCTTGCGCGATGATCAGCGCCGGTGGCCCGCCGCCGATCAGTTCGCCAATCACGTGGGTACGCGAATTGGCTTTCAGGCGGTGGTAGTAATTGAGTTCCTGGTGCCCGAAGACCTGGATGCGGCCCGGGTGGATCAGGTTCAGGTGGCCGACCTGGTCGGCGGCCGACGCGGCGTCGCCGGCGATCTGGCGTTCGCCGCCGGGAAAGCCCGCGAACCAGCCGAGCTGCAGGCTGTCGCGGTTATCGTCGTACAGCCGTTGAATGGTCAGCGGGGACTGCAGCATGGGCATCGTCTTCGTCACAAAAAAAGGCGCGCGACATGATTGCCGCGCGTTCGCAGTGACGTGAAGTTTAACCCAGAGCTTGCAGGCTGGGTTGCCAGTTGATAATACGCTCGTGGACGGCCTTCGGGTCGGCATCGGTCGCCAGCGCAGTGCGGATGGCTTCGTCCGAGAACAGCTCGGCGATTTCCGACAGGATCTCGAGGTGCTGCTGCGTGACGTGGTCCGGAATCAGCAGGAAGAACAGCAGGCTCACCGGCTGGCCATCGGGCGACTCGAACGGAATCGGTTCCTTCAGGCGCACGAACGCGGCCAGGGGCGCTTTCAGGCTCTTGCTGCCCTTGATGCGGCCATGCGGGACGGCCACGCCGTGGCCGAGGCCGGTGGAGCCGAGACGCTCGCGTGCGAACAGGTTGTCGGACACAATCGAACGGGCAATACCGCAATTGTTCTCGAAGATCAGGCCGGCTTGCTCGAAGGCGCGCTTTTTGCTCGACACTTCGATGTCGAGCTGGACGTTTTCGAGCGAGAGGATTTTGCTTAAATTGGTCATAACATGGGGTGCGTGGCACAAGTGCGCGGCACAAGTGGCGTGCTTGCGAGCACGGATTATAGGCCTGTTTTATGGCCGGGACACTCGAAATCGCGAGCGTCAGGCCAGTTGGCGGGACGGTCGTTCGATACCCGTCGAAACAGGGCAACAGCGGCGTTGATTCATGTTAACGCCACCACGCAATTTTTTTAACAAATCGCAGAATGCAACCAGTAAATACATGCTTGCGCTGAGATTGGCCGATTTTTGCACATGATCTGCTGAAAAAACAAGCAGTTTCAGCAGCGCGTCATGGCTGCGCAAACTGCCAGCCACGGCGCACGGCTGTCGCCAAAAACGTACAGGCGTGCGAGTCGCATCCTGTCAGAAACGCGATATTTACTGGCGCGCGCCACGCAGATTCGGCGGTTTGCCGGTGGAGAAATTGGCGCGCCATGGGTTGATATCCAGGCCGCCGCGCCGGGTGTAGCGGGCATATACGGCCAGTTTGGTCGGCTTGCACTGGCGCAGCACGTCCATGAAGATGCGCTCGACACACTGCTCATGAAACTCGTTGTGTTCACGGAAGCCGATCAGGTACTTCAGCAAGCCTTCCTGATCGATCTGCGGGCCGACATAGCGGATCTGCACCGTGCCCCAGTCCGGCTGGCCGGTGACCAGACAGTTCGACTTGAGCAGGTGCGATACCAGCGTTTCTTCTACTTGCCCGTTCTCGTCGTCCGCGCTGAGCAGTTCCGGGGACGGCGAATAGCCGTCGATCTCGACGTCGAGACGGTCCAGCAGCACGCCGTCGAGTTCGCCCATCTTGATCGCGCCGAACGCTTCCGGGCTGGTGAGCGTGACATGCACCGGTGCACCGAAGCCATCCGACAGATCGTCGCGCAGCAGGGCCAGCAGGGCGTCCGGACCGGCCAGGCGGGTCTGGTTGAACGAGTTCAGGTAGAGCTTGAACGATTTCGATTCGACGATGTTCGGCGAATCGGCCGGGACCG
>Ga0308158_10001767_pt1 | contig 21806 bp, 19 predicted proteins | sample PhyBR2_FD_201038 | JGI IMG/M metagenome (GOLD analysis project Ga0308158, IMG submission 201038) | Phyllosphere microbial communities from UC Gill Tract Community Farm, Albany, California, United States - DLSLB.R2 | ecosystem: Host-associated > Plants > Phyllosphere > Unclassified | place: USA...
AGGTGCGTTTCTGATCTCTCGACCCGCGCGGGGAACCGCGCGGCGGTGCGTGGCGTCAGGTCAGCTTGATCTGACGGTTCATGTCCTTGTAGAGCAGGTAGCGGAAGTCACCGGGACCGCCGGCGTAGCAGGCCTGCGGGCAGAACGCGCGGAGCAGCATGTAGTCGCCCGCCTCGACCTCGACCCAGTCTCCGTTGAGGTGGTAGACGGCCTTGCCCTCGAGCACGAACAGGCCGTGCTCCATGACGTGCGTCTCGGCGAACGGGATCGAGCCGCCCGGCTTGAACGTGACGATGTTCACCTGCATGTCGTGCGCCATGTCGTTCGAATCGGCGAAGCGGGTGGTGAGCCACGCATCGGTGCCGACCATCGGGGTGGGCTCGATGTCCTGATCGCGGGTGACGAACGACGCGGGAGCATCGACGCCCTCGAGCCACTCGTACGCCTTGCGGATCCAGTGGAAGCTCGTGATCTCGTCGCCCTCGTTCTTCAGAGACCAGTTGGCCCCGGGCGCGAGGAACGCGTAGCCGCCCTCTTCGAGCACGTGCGTCTCGCCCTCGAGCGTGAGGGTGAGCGCACCTGTCGTGACGAAGATGACGCCCTCGACGCCGGCCTCGGGCTCCGGCTTGGCGGCCTCGCCGCCGGGCGAGATCTCGACGATCAGCTGCGAGAAGGTCTCAGCAGAACTCGGGGTGGGCTTGGCGATGATCCATGCACGGGTGTTCGAGAACCCGGGCAGGCTGCTGGTGACGATGTCACGCAGGACGCCCTTGGGGATCACCGTGTAGGCGAGCTTGACGATCGCGCGGTCGGTGAGCAGCTCGGTCTGTCCCGGCAGTCCGCCGGTCGGGGTGTAGTAGGACATCAGGCCTCCTTGGTGGCGAGTTTCGGATGGGCGAGCCGGGTGAGCTCTGCGGGCGAGGCGCCGGTCGAGGTGCGCACCTCGTCTTCGGTGAGCGCACCGCACTCCAGGCCGCGCACGACGAAGCGGGCGAGTGCGCGGGCGGTGGCCGGCTCGTCCATGATGGTCGCGTCGCTGCCGTGCAGGTAGTTGTCGAGTCGGCGTGCGGCCGCTTCGAAGCCCTCGCGGTAGAACGCGTAGGTGGCCAGGTACCGGGTCGGCAGCTGGTTGGCGTGCAGATCCCAGCCCTGGTAGTAGCCGCGCTCGAGCGAGCGCCGCACCAGACGGGCGTGCAGCTTCCAGGCATCCTGAGCCTTGTCGCCCACCGGGATGACGTTGGTCGACCCGTCCGAGAGCCGCACTCCGGTCTCGGCGACCGCGACCTGCATGACCTGCTTGGCGTAGTCGGCGGCCGGGTGCTCCATCGACTGGTACGCCGCGGCGATCTGCAGCGAGGCGCTGTAGTCGTAGGTGCCGTAGTGCAGAGCCGACACGCGACCCTGCCCGCTGTGCAGCAGCGCCGCGACCGGGATGGTGCCGTCGGCCGCCACGATGAGCTGCGGCGTCTCCATCTGCACCTCGAAGCGCAGGCGACCGGATGCCAGTCCAAGGCGCTCTTCGAAGCGCTCGCAGAGCGCGACCATCGCCTCGACCTGCGCCACGGTCGTGACCTTCGGCAGAGTGAGGATCAGCCCGTCGGGCAGCTCGCCTGCGGCGGCGAGCGTCGTGACGAACCGGTCGAGGGTGCGGATGCCGCGGCGCCGGGTGGGCGCCTCGAAGCACTTGAACCGGATGCCGATGAACGGGGTCGCCGTGCCTGCGGCGACGGCCTCCGCGACGCGCTCGGCGGCGAGGACGGCAGCGGCGTCCTCTTCGTCGTCACCGCGCGTGCCGTATCCGTCCTCGAAGTCCAGGCGCAGGTCTTCGATGGGCTCACGTCGCAGCTTGGCGTCCACCAGCGGGGCGAGCTGGTCGGCCAGGTGCCCCAGACCGACCGACTCGGCGAGCGCCGCCATGCCGCCTGCTGCCTCGACGGCGGCGAGCGCCTCGGTGCCGAAGCGCGCGGGCAGGGCGGGGTCGAAGCGATCGGCCGGCACGTACAGCGTGTGCACCGGCTGGCGGCTGCCGTCGTCACCCGGGTACGAGTTCGAGAGCAGGGCGTCGGTCTGCGCCAGACGCGCGTCGATGTCGGCGAAGTCGTCTTCGCGCAGGGTCGTGTTGGCTGACACTCCGGTCACTCCTTCTCTGCGCCGGCCTTGACGACGCGGACGATCGCCTCGGCCACCGCTCCGGCGACCTCGGGGTCGAAGACGCTGGGGATGATGAAGCTCGCGTTGCGCTCTTCGTCGTCGACGCGGGAGGCGATGGCCTCGGCGGCTGCGACCAGCATAGGCGGGGTGATGTCGGACACACCCGCGTCGAGCAGACCGCGGAAGAAGCCGGGGAAGGCCAGCACGTTGTTGATCTGGTTGGGGAAGTCGCTGCGGCCGGTGGCGACGACGGCGGCGTGCTTGGATGCCACGACCGGGTCGACCTCGGGGGTGGGGTTGGCCATCGCGAAGACGATCGCGTCATCGGCCATCGCGGCGATGTCGTTCTCGTCGAGCACGTTCGGCGCGCTGACGCCGATGAACACGTCCGCGCCGACCATGGCCTCCTTGAGGGTGCCCGTGAAGTTGCGCGGGTTCGTGTTCGCCGCGAGCTCGACACGGTGCGCGTCGGTGTACTCCTCGTCGCGGTTGATGGCGCCGTTGCGACCGCAGGCCACGATGTCCTTCGCGCCCTGCTCGAGCAGCAGCTGGGCGATCGCGTTGCCGGCCGCACCGACACCCGAGAGCACGATCCGCACGTCTTCGATCTTCTTGCCGACGACCTTCAGAGCGTTGACGAGCGCGGCGAGGGTGACGATCGCAGTGCCGTGCTGGTCGTCGTGGAAGACGGGGATGTCGAGCTCTTCGCGCAGGCGCGCCTCGATCTCGAAGCAGCGGGGTGCGGCGATGTCCTCGAGGTTGACGCCGCCGTAGACGGGGGCGATCGCCTTGACGATCTTGATGATCTCCTCGGTGTCCTTGGTGTCGAGGCAGACGGGCCACGCGTCGACGTTGGCGAACTGCTTGAACAGCGCGGCCTTGCCCTCCATCACGGGCAGAGCGGCCTCGGGGCCGATGTCGCCGAGGCCGAGCACGGCGGTGCCGTCGGTGACGACGGCGACGGTGTTGCGCTTGACCGTGAGGTTGCGTGCCTTGCTCTTGTCTTCGGCGATGGCCATGCAGACGCGGGCGACACCGGGCGTGTAGGCGCGCGAGAGGTCGTCGCGGTTGCGCAGCGGGACGCTGGGAACGACCTCGAGCTTGCCGCCGAGGTGCATGAGGAAGGTGCGGTCGCTGACCTGGCGCACGTGCACGCCCTCGAGCGCCTGCACCGCATCGCGGATGCGCGAGGCGTGGTCGTCGTCGATCGTGTTGCAGGTGAGGTCGACGACGATCGAGGTCGGGTGCGACTCGACGACGTCGAGTGCGGTGATGGCAGCGCCGGCGGATGCCGCGGCTGCGGCGAGCTCGCTGGTGACACTGAAGTTGGAGGGAGCGTCGATACGAAGTGTGATCGAGTTACCGGGACCGGGATTGGCCATGTTTCCTCTTCCCTGAGGTGCGCCGCACGCCTCTGCGCCGACTCACGTGTGCTGATGGACTTCTTCGTGCTTTCGCATCGTGGAGACTATTGTCTATCTTACGAAAGTTCGATGCAATCAACGATGATGGATGCGCCAGGATTTTCGCTCACACTTCTCGCATGATGGAATCATCTCGGTACCTAGGAGGACCTGATGGCCGAAAGCAAGACTCCGCGCGGCAGCGGATCAGGAGTGCAGTCCGTCGAGCGCGTGTTCGAACTACTCGAGCTGGTGACCGACGCCGGCGGTGACGTGACCCTGAGCGAGCTCGCATCGTCGACCGACCTGCCGCTCCCGACGATCCACCGCCTGCTGCGCACGCTGGTCTCGCTCGGCTACGCGCGCCAGCTGCCGAACCGCCGCTACGCGCTGGGGCCGCGGCTGATCCGCATCGGAGAGGGCGCGTCCCGGCAGTTCGGGGCGCTTGCCCGGCCGCAGCTGAAGGGCCTGGTCGACCAGCTCGGCGAGAGCGCGAACATGGCCGTGCTCGACGGCAACATGGTCGTGTACGTCGCCCAGGTGCCGTCGCTGCACTCGATGCGCATGTTCACGGAGGTCGGCCGCCGAGCGCACACGCACGACACCGGCGTCGGCAAGGCGATCCTGGCGCAGCTGCCCGACGACACGGTCCGCAGCATCGTGACACGCGCCGGCATGCCCACTCCGACCGAGTTCAGCATCGGCGACGTCGATGCCCTGCTCGACGAGCTCGACCGCATCCGCGAGCGCGGCTACGCGATCGACGACCAGGAGCAGGAGATCGGGGTTCGCTGCTTCTCGATGGCCGTGCCCGATGCGCCCACCCCCACCGCCGTCTCGGTCTCCGGCCCCATCTCGCGCGTCGACGAGGCATTCGGCGAGCGCGCCGTGCCCATGCTGCGCAAGGCAGCCGAGGCGATCAGCGCCGAGCTGGTCTCCTGACCGGCCGAGCGCCGAACCTGCCGAGAGGCCCGGATGCATGGCATCCGAGCCTCTCGTCGTCCGCCGCCGACGATCAGGCGTCGCCGCCCGCGTTTCCGCTCGTGCCGGCATTCACGTCGAGCAGGCGGTAGCGCTCCGCCGCCTGGGCGGGGGCCGCCGCATCGACCTCTCCCCTGGCTGCGAGCAGCTGCAGCGCGCGCACGACGACCGAATGCGAATCGATCTTGAAGAAGCGGCGGGCGGCGGCGCGCGTGTCCGAGAAGCCGAAGCCGTCGGCACCCAGCGTGGCCCAGTCGTTCTTCACGAACTGACGGATCTGGTCGGGCAGATCCTTCGCATAGTCGCTGACCGCCACGACGGGGCCGTGCGCGTCTGCCAGCTGCTGCTGCACGAACGGCGTCCGAACGCCGTTCTCGGGGTGCAGGAACGCCTCCTCCTCGGCGCGCACCGCGTCGCGGCGCAGCTCGGTCCACGAGGTGACCGAGAACACGTCGGCCGCCACGCCCCACTCGTCGCGCAGCAGCTGCTGCGCCTCGAGAGCCCAGGTCACGCCGATGCCCGACGCCAGCAGATGCGCCCGAGGCCCCTCTCCCTGCGCGGGCGAGATGCAGTGGATGCCACCGAGGATGCCCTCGACGTCGACCCCCTCGGGCTCGGCCGGCTGCACGATCGGCTCGTTGTAGACCATGAGGTTGTAGATCCAGTTGCGATCGGTCGATTCCGGCCCGTACATCCGCTCGATGCCGGCGCGCATGATGTGACCGATCTCGTAGCCGTACGCGGGGTCGTAGGTGATCACGGCCGGGTTGGTGGCGGCGAGCAGCGGCGAGTGGCCGTCGGCGTGCTGCAGGCCCTCGCCCGTCAGCGTGGTGCGCCCTGCAGTCGCCGAGATGAGGAAACCGCGGGCCATCTGGTCGGCGGCTGCCCACAGCGAATCGCCCGTGCGCTGGAAGCCGAACATCGAGTAGAACACGTAGACCGGGATCAGCGGCACGCCGTGCGTGGCGTACGCGGTGCCGGCCGAGGTGAACGCGGCGATCGAGCCCGCCTCGTTGATGCCGACGTGCACGATCTGCCCCGACGTCGACTCCTTGTACGAGAGCACGATGTCACGATCGACCGCGAGGTAGTTCTGCCCGTTGGGGTTGTAGATCTTCGCGGTCGGGAAGAACGCGTCCATCCCGAAGGTGCGCGCCTCATCGGGGATGATCGGCACGATGCGCTTGCCGAACTCCTTGTCGCGCATGAGGTCCTTCAGCACGCGCACGAACGCCATGGTCGTCGCGGCCTCCTGCTTGCCCGAGCCACGGGCGGCCACCTCGTAGGCGCGTGCATCGGGCAGCGCGATCTCGCCCGCCGCATGGGGCCGGCGCTCGGGCAGGTACCCTCCCAGCGCCCGGCGCCGCTCCTGCATGTACCGGATCTCGGGCGCATCGGCGCCAGGGTGGTAGTACGGCGGCTGATACGGGTCGGCCTCGAGCTGGGCATCCGTGATCGGCACGCGCAGGTGATCGCGGAAGTCCTTCAGGTCCTGGAGCGTGAGCTTCTTCATCTGGTGCGTGGCGTTGCGCGCCTCGAAGCGCTGCCCGAGACCGTATCCCTTCACCGTCTTCACGAGGATGACGGTCGGCTTGCCGTTGCGCTGCATCGACTGCTGATAGGCCGCGAACACCTTGTGATAGTCGTGGCCGCCGCGCTTCAGGCCCCAGATCTGGTCGTCGGTGAGGTTCTCGACCAGGGCCGCCGCACGCTCATCGCGCCCGAAGAAGTTCTCGCGGATGAACCCGCCGGACTCCGCCTTGTACGTCTGGTAGTCGCCGTCACGCGTGGTGTTCATGATGTCGACGAGCGCACCGTCCTCGTCGCGGGCGAGCAGGTCGTCCCACTCACGGCCCCAGATCACCTTGATGACGTTCCAGCCCGCACCGCGGAAGAATCCCTCGAGCTCCTGGATGATCTTGCCGTTGCCTCGCACCGGACCGTCGAGCCGCTGCAGGTTGCAGTTGACGACGAAGGTCAGGTTGTCGAGGCCGTCGTTGGCGGCGAGCTGCAGCAGACCACGCGACTCGGGCTCGTCCATCTCGCCGTCGCCGAGGAACGCCCAGACGTGCTGGTCACTCGTGTCCTTGAGGCCACGACCCTGCAGGTAGCGGTTCGACTGCGCCTGGTAGATCGCGTTCATGGGGCCGATGCCCATCGACACGGTGGGGAACTCCCAGAACTCGGGCATGAGCCGCGGGTGCGGGTACGAGCTGAGCGCGTGCCCTTCGCGCGACTTCTCCTGACGAAAGCCGTCGAGGTCGTCTTCGCCCAGACGCCCCTCCATGAACGCGCGGGCGTACATGCCGGGCGACGCGTGGCCCTGGAAGAAGACCTGGTCGCCGCCGCCGGGGTGGTCCTTGCCGCGGAAGAAGTGGTTGAACCCGACCTCGTAGAGAGTCGCCGCACCCGCGTAGGTCGAGATGTGGCCGCCCACCCCGATGCCGGGGCGCTGCGCGCGGTGCACGAGCACGGCCGCGTTCCAGCGCATCCACGCCCGGTAGCGACGCTCGAGCTCTTCGTCGCCGGGGTACTCGGGCTCGTCGGCCGCGGCGATCGTGTTCACGTAGTCGGTGGTGGCGCTGGGTTCGTCGCGCAGGCCGGCGCGCTCGGCGAGGCTGCGCACGAGGTGCTCGCCGCGAGCCGGGCCGCGCGCGTTCACGACGGCGTCGAGGGACTCGAGCCATTCGGCGGTCTCCTCCGGGTCGATGTCGCCGGGGGCTGAGTCGAGGATGGATGCTGAGGCGCGATCGTCGTTCACTTTCGGCCTTTCTTGTTAGATGGAGTGAGGCTGCCGGTCAGGCAGGCGAACGGGAAGCGGAAGGGGTGACTGTGAGCGATCGCATCGCCGTCGTCACGGGTGCAGGTTCAGGGATCGGTCGGGCCGTCACCGTGGCGATGCTCGACGCCGGGTTCAAGGTCGCCCTCGCGGGCAGACGGGCGGATGCCCTCGAGCAGACCGCGGCAGGGCATCCGGATGCCCTGGTCGTGCCGACCGACATCACCGTGGCGGCGGAGGTCGACGCGCTGTTCGCGCGGGTCGTCGCCGAATGGGGCCGGGTGGACGTGCTGTTCAACAACGCCGGGGTGTTCGGCCCGGCGGCCTCTGCTGCCGAGGTCGACCCCGAGGAGTTCCGGCGCACGATCGACGTGAACGTGACGGGCGCCCTGCTGTGCGCGGGTGCGGCGATGCGCACCATGATCGCGCAGCAGCCCTCGGGCGGACGCATCATCAACAACGGCTCGATCTCCGCACAGGTGCCCCGCCCGCAGTCGGTGGCCTATGCGGTCAGCAAGCACGCGATCACCGGGCTGACGCGATCGATCGACCTCGACGGCCGCCGTCACGGGATCAGCTGCGGTCAGATCGACATCGGCAACGCGGCCACGCAGATCATGTCCGAGATCGGTGTGGGCTCGGGTGCCCTGCAGGCCGACGGGTCGCGTCTGGTCGAGCCGACCTTCGATGTGGCGGATGCGGCTCGCGCCGTGCTGTTCATGGCGCAGCTGCCCGCGGAGGCGAACATCACCTCGCTCACGGTGGCGGCTGCGGGCATGCCGTTCGGCGGTCGCGGCTGATCCTGCGCTGCGGTTCCGGATGCCCAGGGGGCCCGTCGGCATGGCCGACGGGCCCCCTGATGCGCATACGGTGATCGCCGAGCGCGGGATCAGCAGAAGCCGGCGATGCCGTCCCACGACCAGTGGTCGGTGTCGGCGCCCTCGCGCAGGAAAGACGCCTCGATCAGACCGTACGGGCGGTCGGCCGCGTAGAAGACCTCGTTGGGGTTCTCCAGGCCGAACGGCGACAGGTCGACCACGAAGTGGTGGCTGTTCGGAGTCGAGAAGCGGATCTCGTCGATCTCGGGGTGCGCCTCGAGCACGGCCTCGGCCATCTCCTTCAGCGTGTGCTGCAGGGCGTACGAGTAGTTGCGCGAGAAGCCGGCGAGCAGCAGGCGGCGGACGTCCGCGAAGACCTCGTTGTAATCGATGTCGTCGCGGTTGTAGCGCCACTTCGCGGTGACCGAGGTGGCGAGGATGCGGTCCTCGGTCTCGGGCAGCGTCGTGTACTTGTCCTTCGGGTAGCCGACGAAGCCGCTCTGCGTCGACTTCAGCACCTTGAGGTCCTGCAGGCCGGCGATCACGACGGTGTCGTCGCCGTCGATCTGCACGACAGCCGTGCGGGTCTCGGTGCCGCCGCGCACGAACGAGTGATCGTGCTCGCCGTCATCGCCCTGGATGCGCTGCCAGGTGTACTGCTCGGCCTCCCAGCGGCCGCCGGTGATCCAGTCGAACTCGCCCGTGAAGTGGCGGCCGAGGCGGAGTAGGAACTCCTCGGGGCTGCCGACGCCGTCCTTGGCGAAGGCGTACACCGTGTTCTTCTGCGTGTCGGTCGGGACGACGTGCTCGTTGTTGCCCTCGAAGTGGGCGCTGTCGAGATCGCCTCGCAGCTGCGAGGTGACGTTGAGGTCCTCGATCTCGTGACGCGCGGTGTCGCGAGTGACCCGGACGACGCGGACCTCGGCCTTGCCGTACTGGTTCTTGCCCAGAATGATGTTGGTCATGATTTCTACTCAGCTTCCTCGGTAAGTGGAATAGGCGAACGGGCTCAGCAGCAGCGGCACGTGGTAGTGCGCCTGCTCAGCGTCGACCTGGAAGGTCAACACCACCTCCGGGAAGAAGGTGTCCGTGTCGATGCCGGCGAAGTAGGCCGCTGTGTCGAACCGGAGTCGGTATGCACCGCTCTCCAGCCGCTCGGGGCCCAGTTCTTTCACCCGCCCGTCAGCATCTGTGGATCCTGAACCGATCGCGACCCACTCGTCGCCCTGACGGGCTTCGAGTGCGACCGCGACGTCGGGCGCGGGGCGTCCGACCGAGGTGTCCAGGATGTGGGTGGTCACGTGGGAAACGCTCATGTCGCGCTCCTTCAGCTCTCGAGGGCTCCGGCCAGACGCAGGGCCGCGATCTCGCGCAGCTGCTGGTCGACCACGACGAGCTCCTGTTCGGGGGTGTTGCCCAGCCGCTCCTGCAGCAGGGCGAGGATCTCTTCCGCTGAGCGTCCGGCGGCGCGCACCAGGTACACGCGGTCGAACCGCTGCTCATAGGCCTTGTTGCCCTCGGCGAGCCGCGCGGCGGTGTCGGCGTCGACGCCCGGCTGCTCCTTGCGCGACAGCGCGGCTTCGGCGGTCTCGCCCTGGGGGCGCTCGCCGATACGCGGGTGGTGCGCCAGGGCACCGTCGATCTCCGCCTCGCTGAGCGGGGCTGCGACGGTGGCGGCTGCGGCTGCGACCTCGTCGATGCTCTGGTACGGCCGGCCGTCGACGATCCCGTCGATCCAGCGGGCGATGTCGAGCGCCGGCTTCACGACGGCGACGGCTTCTTCGCGAGCGGCCACATTGAAGTTCTCGAGCAACATCTTCGATCCTCAAGCAGATGCTGGCATCCGGCGCGAAGGCTATACGGAAACCCCTGACGGAGTCTTCACGAGAAGGTTTCTTCCGTATGCCGGAACTGTTATTTCAGCATGTGTAAGTATTGTGCGGGCGGCCGGAGTCGTTGTCAACATCCCCGGCGGCCCTTTTCACATCGTGGAGTCAGACTCCGAGCTCAGTGCGCAGACGGGCCACGTGCCCCTCTGCATCCACACCATATTCTGCCCGCTGCACGACACCCTCGCCGTCCAGGACGAAGGTCGACCGGATCACGCCGTCGAACGTGCGGTCACCGACTGTCTTCTCACCCCAGACGCCCCACGCCTTGGCGACCGCGGCGTCGCTGTCGGCGAGCAGGGGGAAGGTGAGGTGCTCGGCTTCGGCGAACGAGCGGATCTCGTCGATCGAGTCGGGCGAGACGCCGATGACCGCGTAGCCGGCGGCGTCGAGTGCCGAGAGGCTGTCACGGAAGTCGCACGCCTCGGTGGTGCAGCCGGGGGTGGCCGCCTTCGGGTAGAAGTAGACGACCACGTTGCGACCCCGGTAGTCGGAGAGCGAGGTGATGCGGCCCTCGGCGTCGGCGAGGGCGAAGTCGGGTGCCGTGCTGCCGGCGGTGAGCTTGTCGGTCATGATGACTCCGTTCTGTTCGGATGGATGCGGGGACGCCACGCGGTCAGCGCGCGACGGGCAGCACGTCGAAGGCCTCGGCGAGATGCATGATCTTGCGGGCCCGGCCGAGCCGGGGCAGGTCGCTGCCGTCTCGCACTATACGTCCGCGCGCGTCGAAGTCGGCGAGGAACTCGTGGGCCCACTCGACGTCGGTGCGGGTGGGGCTGATGACTTCATTGACCACGGGGGTCTGGTCGGTCGAGAGGCAGAGCTTCCCGGTCATGCCCATCGACACGGTGGTGGCCGACTGCTCACGCAGGATGGGATGGCTCGAGCCGACGGTGGGCCCGTCGATCGGGCCGGGCAGGCCGCCGACCCGGCTGGAGATCACCAGACGGGCGCGCGGATAGGCCATGGCCTCGCGGTCGGCCGACATGCCCGTGTCGCGGCGGAAGTCACCGCTTCCGAAGGCGAGGCGGAAGACGCCCTTGGCGCGAGCGATCTCCGTGGCGTTCTCGATTCCCACGGCCGATTCGACCAGCGCGACGATCGGAACACGCGCGCCCAAGCGGTTGTAGGTGTCCATGGCCTGACCCCCCAGCTCGGTCTTGGCGAGCATCACACCCTGCAGGCCGGGCGCCTTGCGCAGCTCCTCGATGTCGTCGGCCCAGTAGTCGCTGCCCGCATCGTTGATGCGCACCCACGCGCGGCCGCCCTCGCTCAGCCAGCGCACCACATCGGCGCGGGCCGACTCCTTGTTGCTGGCATCCACGGCGTCCTCGATGTCGAGCACGACGGCGTCGGCGTGCGAGGCGGCCGCGGCGTCGAAGGTCTCGGGACGCGTGGCGGCGACGAGCAGCCAGGAACGGGCGAGTTCGGGGGCGATCTCGCGTCGCGCGGTAGAGGTGAGTGGAGCGTTCATGCCAGTTCCGATCAACGAAAATCAAGTTCTGCTATACGAAAAGCCTATCGTGAGGGGTCACCCTGCGCCACAGCCGCCGATTCCACTTGACAGAGGGGTTCCGCTGTGTTCGAATAACGTACTACGAAAGAATACTTTCGCAATACGAAATACACGGAGCACAATCGCGTGCTCGACCTTTCCCGACGGCGTAGTCCGGATATTGGAGTTTCCGCATGGCAACCGACGAGTACGCGCACCCGCGCAGCCGCGCTTCCGAAGGTCTCGACGAGGCCCCTTCGGGGACTTTCGCCATTCAGATGGGTCTGAGTCCCCGTCTGTACAACAGCGATCTCGCGCCGACCACCCGTGAAGGGCGGCACTGGAGCGCCTACAGCATCTTCGCACTGTGGGCGAACGACGTGCACAGCCTCGGCAACTACGTCTGGGCGATCGGGCTCTTCTCGCTCGGCATGAGCGGCGGCGCCATTCTCGGGTCGCTCGCCTTCGGGGCGCTCTTCCTCTTCCTGCTCCTCACGCTGTCGGGGTTCATGGGCGAGAAGACGGGTGTTCCGTTCCCCGTCATGAGCCGCATCTCCTTCGGCATCTACGGCGCCCAGATCCCCGCACTGCTGCGAGGCGGCGTCGCCATCGCCTGGTTCGGCATCCAGACGTACCTCGCCTCGCAGGTGCTGCAGGTCGTGATCATCGCGCTGCTTCCCGGCGCGGCCGCATGGCAGCAGGGCTCGTTCCTCGGACTGTCGGGCCTCGGCTGGCTGACGTTCCTCGTGCTCTGGGTGCTGCAGTCGATCATCGTCAGCTACGGCATGGAGATGATCCGCAAGTACGAGGCCTTCGCCGGCCCCGTCATCCTGGCGACCTTCGTGTCTCTCGCCGTCTGGGTGCTCGTCCAGGCCGACTTCCAGATCTCGTGGACGAACGACTCGCCCCTCCAGGGCGCCGATCTCTGGCTGCACATGCTCGGCGGAGCATCGGCCTGGGTCGCCATCTACGGCACGTTCGTCCTCAACTTCTGCGACTTCACCCGCGGGGCGAGGTCCAAGAAGTCGATCGTGAAGGGCAACTTCTGGGGCATCCCGATCAACATGCTCTTCTTCGGCACCGTCGTCGTCGTGCTCGCAGGCGGCTCCTTCACGATCAACGGCGTCGCCATCGCCTCCCCCGCCGACGTCGTCGCCGCGATCCCGAACACCCTGCTGCTCGTGCTGGCGTCGCTCGCGCTGATCGTGCTCACGATCGCCGTGAACCTGATGGCGAACTTCGTCGCCCCGACGTACGCGCTGACCAACCTGTTCCCCCGGCACCTGAACTTCCGCAAGGCGGCGCTGCTCTCCGCGGTCATCGGCCTCGTGATCCTGCCGTGGAACATGTACAACTCGCCCGTCGTGATCGGCATCTTCCTGAACGGTCTCGGCGCCCTGCTCGGCCCGCTGTTCGGCATCATCATGGTCGACTACTGGCTGATCAAGAAGCAGCGCATCAACGTGCCCGAGCTCTACTCCGAGCACGTGACCGGCGAGTACTACTACGCCCGCGGCTTCAACCCGCGAGCCGTCATCGCCCTCGCCATCTCGGGCACCATCGCCCTGCTGCTGACCTTCGTGCCCGCCTTCCAGGTCGTCAGCCAGTTCTCGTGGTTCCTCGCCGCCGGTCTCGGCGCCATCGCGTACGGCATCCTCGCCGACCGCCGCGGCCCCTTCACCGATGTCGAGGGCACCGACATCGCCGTCACCCCCACGCACTGATCGACAGCGAACGGAGAACACGCATGCGCATCCTGGTTGCGAACGTCAACACCACCCAGACGATGACCGACGGCATCGCCGAGGCGGCCCGAGCCGCCGCCTCAGCCGGCACCGAGATCATCGGACTCACGCCCGACTTCGGGGCCGACTCGTGCGAGGGCAACTTCGACAGCTACCTCGCCGCCGTCGGCGTGATGGACAAGGTCGTGCGCTATGAGGGCGAGTACGACGCCGTCATCCAGGCGGGCTACGGCGAGCACGGCCGCGAGGGGCTGCAGGAGCTGCTCGACGTGCCGGTCGTCGACATCACCGAGGCGGCCGCCTCCACCGCGATGTACCTGGGGCGCACCTACTCTGTGGTCACGACGCTCGATCGCGCGGTTCCGCTGATCGAGGACCGCCTGATCCTCGCCGGCCTGCACGACCGCTGCGCGTCGGTGCGCTCCTCGGGCCTCGGAGTGCTCGAGCTCGAGAGCGACCCCGACCGCGCGGTCGAGGCCATCGCCGCCGAGGCGAAGCTCGCCGTCGAAGTCGATCGCGCCGAGGTCATCGTGCTCGGCTGCGGCGGCATGGCCGAGCTGAAGGACCGCATCGTCGAGCTGTGCGGCGTGCCCGTCGTCGACGGCGTGCAGGCGGCGGTCGTCGTCGCCGAGGGCCTGGTCAATCTCGGCCTGAAGACCTCCAAGGTGCGCACCTACGCCCCTCCGCGTGCGAAGCGGATCACCGGTTTCCCCGGTCTCGTAGGCTGAGGCCACCCCGCACCCATCACCCCCACAGAACACAAGCCCGGCGGATGCGCCGGCAGAAGGGACGCGCGACATGTCGCACGAGACCGAAGAGCACGACGGGGAATCCGTCTCGCTCGATCCGACCGGCGAGCACTACGACCTCGTCATCCGCGGTGCGCGAGTGCTGACGACCGCGGGCATCCGTCCGCGCGAGGTGGGCGTGCGCGCCGGCGTCATCGTCGCGATGCAGCCGCTCGGCAACAACCTCGCCGGTGACGAGGTCATCGAGCTCGCCGACGACGAGACCCTGATCCCCGGCCTGGTCGACACCCACGTGCACGTCAACGAGCCCGGCCGCACCGAGTGGGAGGGCTTCGCGTCCGCCACTCGCGCCGCCGCCGCAGGTGGCGTCACGACCATCGTCGACATGCCGCTGAACAGCATCCCGCCGACCGTCAGCGTCGACGCGCTGGAGACCAAGCGCGAGGCCGCTCGCGGCCAGACCCACGTCGACGTGGGCTTCTGGGGCGGTGCGATCCCCGGCAACACCGCCGACCTGCGCCCCCTGCACGACGCCGGCGTGTTCGGCTTCAAGAGCTTCCTGCTGCACTCCGGCGTCGACGAGTTCCCCCCGCTCGACCCCGACGAGCTCGAGAAGGACATGCGCGAGCTCGCCACCTTCGACTCGGTGATGATCGTGCACGCCGAGGACTCCCGCGCCATCGACCGAGCGCCGCAGCCCGAGGGCGACGACTACGGCAAGTTCCTGGCCTCGCGTCCCCGCGGTGCCGAGAACCTCGCGATCGCCGAGGTCATCGAGCGCGCACGCTGGACGGGCGGGCGGGCGCACATCCTGCACCTGTCGTCGTCTGACGCGCTGCCCATGCTGCGCAGCGCCAAGCGCGACGGCCTCAAGCTCACCGTCGAGACCTGCCCGCACTACCTGACGCTGACGGCCGAGGAGATCCCGCACGGCGCGACCGCCTTCAAGTGCTGCCCGCCTATCCGCGAGGCCGGCAACCGCGAGCAGCTTTGGCAGGGGCTCGAAGACGGCACGATCGACTTCATCGTGTCGGACCACTCCCCCTCGACCCTCGACCTCAAAGACCTCGAGAACGGCGACTTCGCGGTTGCATGGGGCGGCGTCGCATCGCTGCAGCTCGGCCTGTCGCTGATCTGGACCGAGGCCCGCCAGCGCGGCCTGTCGCTCGAGACCGTGGTCGGCTGGATGAGCGAGCGCCCCGCGCAGTTCGCCGGCCTCACCGGCAAGGGGCGCATCGCCCCTGGCTACGACGCCGACTTCTCGATCTTCGCCGCCGACGACGCCTACGTGGTCGACGTCAAGAAGCTGCACCACAAGAACCCGCTCACCCCGTACCAGGGCAAGGCTCTCGCGGGTGTCGTGCGCAGGACGTGGCTGCACGGCGAGGTCATCGACTTCGAGAACGCTCGCGGTCGTCTGCTGCGCCGCGGCATGACCAACGCCTGATCGCCGTCGAGCAGCCGCAGACAGAAGCTCTTCTCCGTCTCAGACGGGCATGAGCTCGTCCCGGCATGAGAAGCGCGCCCGGTACGCGGTCGGCGTGGTGCCGAGCACACGGGCGAAGTTCTGTCGCAGGACGGCCGCTGACCCGAACCCGCTCTCTTCCGCGATGCGGTCGAGGCCGAAGTCGGTGCGCTCGAGCATCCGCTGCGCGCTGATCACCCGCTGACGGGTCAGCCACGCCGCCGGCGTCGCCCCGAACTCGGCTTTGAACCGCCGCGCGAAGGTGCGCGCCGACATGTGCGCGTGGTCGGCGAGCTGATCGACCGAGAGATCGTCGTGCAGGTTCTGCACCGCCCAGTCGGCCACGGATGCCAGCGACCCGCCCACATCCACCGGCAGCGGCCGGTCGATGTACTGGGCCTGCCCGCCGTCGCGCTGCGGCGGCACGACCATGCGGCGTGCGATGCGCCCTGCCATCTCGGCGCCGAGCTCGATGCGCAGAAGGTGGAGGCACGCGTCGATGCCGGCCGCGGTGCCTGCGCTGCTGATGATGCGGCCGTCCTGCACGAAGAGCACGTCGGGATCGACGTCGATGAGCGGATACATCTCGGCCAGGGTGTGCGCGTACATCCAGTGCGTGGTCGCGCGCCGCCCGTCGAGCACGCCTGCGGCGGCGAGTGCGAACGAGCCGCTGCACACGCTCATCACCCAGGCATCGCGTTCGACTGCTGACCTCGCGAGATCGATCAGCCTCGGGTCGACGTTCGTCCACTGGCTGCGCGGCATGGGGCAGAAGATCACAAGGTCGGCCTCATGGGCGAAGCTCAGGTCGTGCTCGACCTCGACCGAGAAGCCGATCTTCGAGCGCACCAGCCCCGGCTCGGGGGCGACGACCCGGAAGTCGAAGTTGGGCACGCCGTCGTCGGCGCGATCGAGGCCGAAGGCCTCGCACGCGACGCCGAACTCGAACGGCGCGAAGCCGTTGTCGATCACACACGCGACGGTCTTCATCGTGGCTCTTCTCGTGCGACGGATGCTTGGCAGCAATCCTACGCATGATGTCCTGTCTGCCACTAGTGGCAGTTCTGGCCCGATCGTAGCGTTACTGCCATGTTCATCGTCATCGCCATCTCCGCCCTCGCCCTGTGGGGCGCGGCGGCGACCATCGCCGAGCTTCGTCGCGACGGCTTCCGTGCCACTCCGACCGATTGGGCACGCGTCGCCGAGAACGACCGCGCCGTTCCGTCGCCGTGACGCCTGAGGCATCAGAGGCCTCGGGGACGTAAAGGGGCGGCTCTCGACTCAGGCGGGCAGCGGCTCGTCGCGGTAGAGCGCCTCGAAGGTGTCGAGGGTGCGGTTGATGTCATGCACCGCGACGCCGTCGAGCGACGCTCGCTGCATGCGCTCGTACTCCGCCGGCGATGCCGTCAGCACCTGGGTCAGCTTGTCGGCGAGGTCGTCGATGTTGCCCGGCTCGAAGAGGTGTCCGTTCTCGCCGTCGTGCACGAGGTGCGGCAGGGCGACAGCGTTGGCGCCGACGACGGGCAGGGCCGATGCCATGGCCTCCATGGTGACGATCGACTGCAGCTCGGCGATCGAGGCGATCGCGAACACCGACGACCGCGAGTAGAGCTCGCGCAGCTGCTCGTCGGTCACCCGGCCGTGGAAGGTCACGCGGTCTTCGAGGCCCAGCTGCGCAGTGAGCGTCTCGAGGGCCTTGCGCTGATCCCCGCCGCCGGCGATGTCGAAGTGCACGTCGAGTGCCGGGTCGAGCTTCGCGACGGCGCGCAGGACGACGTCGACCTGCTTCTCTCCGGTCAGACGGCCGACGAACAGAATGCGGTTCTTCTCGCGCGGCGCGATCACCGGGGTGTAGTTTCGGCGGTCGATACCGCAGCTGATCGGCACGACGCCCTGCGTCTGGATGGTGCGCTCGAGGAAGTCGGCCGCCTTGCGCGTCGGGGTCGTCACCGCACGGGTCATGTCGAAGGTGCGCTTGGCGTCGGCCCAGGCGAAGCGCAGCACGATGTCGTCGATGAACTTCGGCATGGCGGTGTGGTCGAGGATGTTCTCGGCCATGACGTGATTGGTGGCGATGACCGGGATGCCGCGCTCGTGGGCGATCCGGGTGAGGCCGCGCCCGATGATGATGTGCGACTGGATGTGCACGATGTCGGGCTGCACCTCGTCGAGCACCTTGCGCGCCCAGTGCTTCGACCGCCACGGCCACACGAAGCGCACCCAGTCGTGGGGCAGCCAGCGCAGGGCGGGCAGACGGTGCATGGTCATGGGCTCGCCCTCGATCACCTCGGTGTGCGCAGGCGAGCGACGGTAGGCGGTGTTCGGCGCGACGACGTGCACGTCGTGGCCGCGCTGCACGAGGCCCGCGGCGAGGCGCTCGGCGAAGCGTGCGGCTCCGTTGATGTCGGGCGCGAACGTGTCGCATCCGATGAGGATCTTCAGGGGGCGTCCGGAGGTCACGGGAAGTCAGCTGCCTATCTCTAGCTCTGGGCGCCCGTCACTCTACCCGAGGCGACTGTGCCCGCCGGGCAGGCGGGCCGCAGGACGATACTCTCGGAGCAGCGCACACCCGGCACCATCCGCCGGCACCCGGCGCACGTGCGAGGGAGCGGCCATGCAGGACATCGTGCTCACCGTCCTCGCCGCGGCGCTCTTGGGAACCGCCGCACATGCCGTTCGCCTGCCGCCGCTCGTGGGGTTCCTCGGGGCGGGGTTCGCGCTCGGCTGGATCGGGGTGGACCCGTTCGCCGGCCTCGAGCAGCTGGCCGACATCGGCGTGGTGCTGCTGCTGTTCACCATCGGGCTGAAGTTCGATCTGCGCACCCTGCTGCGGCGTGAAGCCTACGGCGCGGCCACGATCCACATGGCGCTGCTGACGCTCGTGGGCGCCGGCACGGTCGGTCTGATCGGGGCACTCTCCCTGGCTCCACTCGACGGCGGGTGGGGAGAGGCGGCGCTGCTCGGCTTCGCGCTGTCGTTCTCATCGACCGTGCTGTGCGTGAAGGTGCTGGAGGCGAGATCGGACGACGGCTCGTTCTACGGCCAGACGGCCATCGCGATCCTCGTGCTGCAGGATCTCGTCGCCGTCGCATTCCTCACCGCCACAGAGGGCGAGCCGCCCAGCCTGTGGGCTCTGCTGCTCGTGCTGCTGGTGCCCGCGACGTGGCCCCTGCGACGCGTGCTGGATCACCTCGGTCATGGCGAGCTGATGGTGCTGTTCGGCGTGCTCATGGCGCTCGGACCCGGCTACTTCGCGTTCAGCTCCCTGGGATTGAAGGGCGATCTCGGCGCACTGGTGATGGGCCTGCTGTTCTCGACGCACCCGCGGGCGATCGAGCTGTCGAAGTCTCTGTTCAGCGTGAGGGAGCTGTTCCTCGTGGGCTTCTTCGTGCTCATCGGATTGAGTGCCACCCCCACCTGGCAGGACGTCGGCATCGCGGTGGCGCTGTGCGTCGTGCTGATCCCGGCCACTTTCATCGGCTTCGTGCTGCTGGGGCGCCTGTTCGGGCTGCGCAACCGCACGACCATCCTGACCAGCCTGGTGCTGAGCAACTTCTCGGAGTTCTCGATCATCGTGGTCGCCGTCGGAGCGTCGGGCGGTCTGCTGTCGGAGCAGTGGCTCACGATCGTCGCGATCGCGGTGCCGCTCAGCATGGCATTCTCGTCGCTCGTCAACGCGCGCAGCCTCACGCTCACCGACCGGCTCAGCGACATGCTGCCCGCGCAGGACCCTGACCGGCTGCGCGCCGCCGACCGCCCGATCGACACCAGCGACGCCGACGTGGTCGTGCTGGGGATGGGCAGAGTCGGACGCGCGGCGTACTCGCGGCTCAAGGAAGCCGGCGGACTGCATCCGCTCGGCGTCGACAACGACGGCGCAGTGGTGCAGCGTCTGAAGGAGGAGGGCTACGACGTCGTCGAGGGAGACGCCACCGACCGCGAGTTCTGGCAGCGCATCGTCGAGGGCGGGTTCGTGAAGACGGTCCTGCTGGCGATGCCGATCCACGACTCGAACATGTTCGCGCTCACCCAGTTGCGCGCGGCGGGCTTCAGCGGACGCATCTCGGCGGTGGCGCAGCACTCCGACCAGCTCCGGCACCTCAGTCGGGAAGGCGTCGAAGCCGTGGTGAACATCTACGGCGGCGCCGGCGCCGCGCTGGCGGATGCCACGCTCGAGCTTCCTTCCGGCGAGGAGTGACCGCGAGCGCGACCGGCCACGTACCGTAGAGGCATGCGCCTGATCTCGTCTGCCGACCGCGCCCTCTGGATTCCGGTGACCGGCTCTCTCGGCTTCACAGGCCGGCGGCACCGCAAGGCCGCGATCCGGATGCTGATGGCCCAGGCCGGCACGGGCCTCGGGCGCGAGACGCTGCCCGGCGCTCGCTTCGGCAGCTGGCTGGCGAGTCAGGCCATCCCGTTCGCCATGCGCAAGGCGGACGGCCGGGTGCTCGCCTGGACGTGGAAGGCCGAACCGGAGCTGGTGGTGGCGATGGCGACGGTGCAGGAGCTCACTCCGCAGCTGCGCACCGCGCGCGCCATGATGCCGATGGAGTACGACGACACCGAGGACTTCCGCACCCCGCTCGGCCAGGGCGAGAAGCTGTGGATGCCCGTGCCGCCCAACCCCGCATCGCCGTCCTCGGCGACGTACACGTGGGACACCGGCACGCACCTCATCACCCTGACGGCGGTGTGCAGTGATCGCGAGCGCTTCGGCACCCTGCAGGGTGCCCTCGACGACCTCGCCCGCAGCATCCGGATCGCCACCGACCTGACCGGCGGCGAGGGCGACGTTCTTCGCCTGCCTCCAGGCTGAGCATCCACCCGGCTTCCTGCGTCTAGAATCGACAGGTCGTACGAGCAAGGGAAGCGAGGTGGTGCCGCATGTCCAGTGACAGTCACAGTCGCAGACACGATCTCCCCTCCGCTTCCGCACCGCTGAACTGAGCCTCGAGGCGGCGTCTGCTGCGACGCGCGCCCCCTTCACGCCCTCGTCCGGGCGATCCCGCTCGATGCGGTGCCCTTCCCTGAAGGCGCCACCATGACTCCCTCCCAGCTGCAGACCGTCTCCGAAGCCGCGGACGACATCCGTCACCTGATCGCACAGAACGACCTGGCCGGCGCGTCCGCCGCGCTCACGCCGCTCGCCGTGCCCGAGCTCGTCGAGGTCGTCGACCGCCTCGGCATCGACGACGCTGCCATCGTCTACCGGCTTCTCGCGAAGTCGCGAGCTCTGGAGGTGTTCGAGGCGCTCTCGCCGGGCACCAGAGGCGATCTCGTCGGCGCCCTGCGCAAGGCCGAGGTCGCCGCGCTGTTCGCCGAGATGGATCCGGATGACCGGGTCTGGCTGCTCGAGGAGCTGCCGGCGTCGGTCGCGCCTCAGCTGCTGCGGGGGCTGAACCGCCGGGAGCGCGACCTCACCGCCGCGATGCTGGGGTACCCGCAGGACTCGATCGGGCGCCGCATGAGCCCCGAGTTCGTGACGACCCATCCGCACCTGAGCGTCGCGCAGACGATGGAGCGCGTGCGGTCGGCACTCGGCAGCGCCGAGACGGTGTACACGGTGCCTGTGACCGACGGCGGGCGCAGGGTCGTCGGCGTCGTGAGCCTCCGCGATCTGCTGTCGGCCGAGCCGGATGACGGCATCGCCGACCTCATGAGCGAGGCGCACGTCGCGGTGGCCGGCGAGGACGCCGAGGCGGCGGCACGGCGCACCACCGACCTGGCGCTCCTGGCGCTGCCGGTCGTCGACAGCGAGCAGCGGCTGGTCGGCATCCTCACGATCGACGACGCGGCCCGCATCCTGAAGCAGGAGGAGAGCGAGGACGCCGCCAGGCAGGGCGGTGTCGAGCCGCTGCGCCGTTCATACCTGTCCACCCCGATCCGGCAGCTGGTGCGCTCGCGCGTGGTCTGGCTTCTCGTGCTCGCCGTCGGCGCGACGCTCACCGTGCAGGTGCTCGACACCTTCGAGGCCACGCTCGCGCAGATGACGGTGCTCGCGCTGTTCGTGCCGCTGCTCATCGGCACCGGCGGCAACACCGGAAACCAGGCGGCGACGACCGTCACCCGCTCACTGGCGCTCGGCGAGGTCACCCCGCGCGATGTGCGTCGGGTGCTCTCACGCGAGGTCAGAGTGGGCTTCAGTCTCGGCCTGCTGCTCGGCACGCTCGGCTTCGCGCTCGCGGGCCTCGTGTACGACTGGCACATCGGCGTCGTCATCGGACTCACCCTCGTCGCGGTGTGCACGGTCGCCGCGTCGATCGGCGGCATCATGCCCCTCGCGGCGCGCGCGATCAAGGTCGACCCGGCGGTCTTCTCGAACCCCTTCATC
>Ga0308158_10001768_pt1 | contig 21802 bp, 18 predicted proteins | sample PhyBR2_FD_201038 | JGI IMG/M metagenome (GOLD analysis project Ga0308158, IMG submission 201038) | Phyllosphere microbial communities from UC Gill Tract Community Farm, Albany, California, United States - DLSLB.R2 | ecosystem: Host-associated > Plants > Phyllosphere > Unclassified | place: USA...
CGGAAACAATACTGCCGTGAAATACATTAAGAATTTTAAAAAAATCATCAGACTCTGTATGGCACATGGCTGGCTGACCAAGGACCCTTTTCTTGGTTATAAAGCAAAACTTAAAGCAGTAGAACGTCCATTTCTATCCAAAGAAGAGATTCAGACCATGTATGAAAAGGAATTTGTGTCCGATAGATTAACACAGGTGCGGGATGTTTTTATTTTCTGCTGTTATACAGGTTTAGCTTATGTTGATGTGAAGAAATTGACAAAGTCTCATATCAATATCGGCATTGATGGCGACCAATGGATATTTACCCGTCGTCAAAAGACCGACACCTCAACCAGAGTTCCCTTATTGCCGCTAGCTAAAGAGCTGGTTTTAAAATATGAGAACCATCCCCAATGTATAAACTTAGATGTTTTGTTTCCTGTTGTAAGTAATCAGACTATGAATTCTTATCTCAAAGAAATTGCGAGTGTTTGTGGAATCAATAAAGAGTTGACATTTCATATCGCAAGGCATACATTCGCTACTACGGTTACTTTGTCCAATGGAGTGCCAATTGAAAGCGTTAGCAAAATGCTCGGTCACACCAACATAAAAACAACACAGCACTATGCAAAGATTTTGGATCAGAAAGTGAGTGATGATATGTCGGTATTAAGAAGTAAACTGCAAGATCAGCAATAATTTAAATAAATTTTGAATACTCTCTTATTTCAGATGCCTAACCAGATATTTATGGAAGGAATCAAAGCATTGTACAATACCGAGCATATATAGAGTGAAAAATGAAAATTTTAACTGTCGGTCATGTGAAATTAACAGGACTCTATTTAAAACATTTATTAATAAATATAGATAATATTTCAAAGGTGTTTAATGAAATTTAATTTAAAATTTCACGTATAAAATTAATCAAAAAACCTCTGATTATATTTGAAATTTTTTTAATAAATAAAGCGGTGACATCATAATTAGGTTGCATATATAGTCTTATACTTATTCTTAATCGATTGGTAAATTAAAACATAATGTTGAACAATTTTATTGTTCAACATTTTTGTCGATAAATATATACATTTCTCTATCCTTTTTACTAATACTCAAGTTTGCTTGACATTCTATACATTCAAATTCTTCACATTCGTTTTCGATATAGGTCAATTCACCACATTCAGGACATTCTATGTGTGTGGTTCCACAGTTGATACATTCACCTAGCTTAACAATTGATGTTTCCTTTTTTATTAGTTCTAAATCGTCAAATAAAACTAATTGATTTGGATTTACTAATTCAGTATCATAGTAAACTTTTAATGTTTGGCTTAAATAACCCCAAGGTGAAAAATATTCGTTTCCTTCACAATATGGCGTTTTACAGGTGAATGAAATACTTTCTAACCATATTTCCTTTCTTCTATATTCTTCAATTTCTAGAATAATGGCTTTACTAACATTCAATGCAGCTGGAAGAACTCTTTCATATGTTACTTTAATATCTCCAATAGCTTCTTTAATATCGGGATGAAAGTCATTTTTAGTTTTACCATCTGTAAAATCTTCTACATTATTTGAGACAAAGATTGCTGATGCTTCTTCGTCAAATAATTTATCTTTGAGGTAATCTGTTGAACTAAATAATATTGAGGCATCCGCAATATTATTTTTTTTGTTGTGAAATGGAGCTCTATTAAGCACTGATAAATCAAAGATTTTAACTTTTATTTCTCGTGAAATATCAATAATCATACAGTCTTGAAGTAAGAAAGCTTCAACATTTTCTATATGTTGTTCATTCGCTTTTATATCATTTCTTAGACCCTGTAAATATTCTTCTTTTAAATCATCTGTTTGCGACCTTACATATTTTCTGAGTTCAATTAGTGAACTATCCGGATTTTCTAGTTTATATTTTAGTTTTTTAATTTTAGCTTTTGAATGCTCCTTATTTCGCTTCCATTCTTCAATGATAATCTCATTAACAAGAATTATTACATCATTATTATTTTTTAATTCTTTTAGTCCTTCTAAAAGAGTAAAATGTAAATCATCATGATGTTTTGACGTGATTGGATCTAAACCATTGGCTAGGTATAACCAAATATTTGTGTCAAGTATAAGATATATCAAAGTTTATAATGTTTCGTTAGTATTATAAATGAACTAAATATAGGCTTTTTAAAAATTGGATTTAAGATTGGGCTAAGGTAAAGATATTAACTAAGTTTTTAGATGGGAAGCTAATTCCAGCACTCAGATTTACACCATTTTTAATATTCAATTTGATAATTAAAAAGGATATGTATATTGTGATTCTAGGAATTTAGCATCTTATCAATATTATTATAAATTTCTAAAAATTCACTAATATAAATATTCGCTAATATTTTTGATGACTGTAAATTCTCTTCTTTAAATCGTACAAAAACAGATATTGGTTCGTTGTATATACCAATATCTAGCATTCTACTCCCTCTAAAAGTAAAAAAATCAAATAGTAATTCCCTTAATTCTGAAGAATTAAACTCCCTACTTGTTTTTCCTTCCATATTATCATATCCAAATTGCTGCTCGATCGTGTATTTATATTTTAGAAGTTCCAAAGCTTTTTCAATATCAATAGGGGACTTTGAAGAAAGTTCTTTTGATAAACAAAAGACTCTTTTGTTCAATAAAGTTGGATACGTTATTGTCTTCAAATCAGATGTATACATCCAAATGCTGGGTGTAATTTCTTTTTGAATATTTTGAAGGATAAAGTCTATGTCTTTTGGGTCTACTTGTAAAACTTTAAGATTCAGCAAGCTTAGTTTTTTATGGATATTGTTTACCTCATCTAAATTATACTCTTGAGGAACACTCCATATAAGTGCACTCTCATTATATTGAAATGCTACCCATTCATATTTGAGAATTCTTCGTACTCTCATTAAAAGTGATGAATCTATATTGTCTATAGCATAAAAGTTATGTGATCTAATTTGATCAAGCTGTCCATACTGAGTTAACTGATGATGATATTGATCTACAGGGTTCATTTGCTGTTCAAACATCTGCATAATTTGCACCCCTGTTTTAGTGTGGATCCAGATTGATTCTTCATCTTTAACTTGTAAACTAAATTCATCTTTTGGCAATGAGCAATATATTAATTCTTTTTCTATTTGATTGTTATCAGTTTTGACATAGGTTGTTGAGTGACTTAAATGAATTTCTCTTGGTTCAGAGATGTCATGTAGATATATAATAGTTCTTATTTGGCTCGAAGTTAGATGCCACCAATCTTTATAAATATTGTTTTGAAGTACATCGTTGGATATTTTGTTTACAATTTCTGATCTTATTTCATCAGGAGAATATTTTTCCAAGTTTGAATTCATATTCACTTCAACAGTTAACGCATATAAAGGCTCATTAAGAAATGAAATATCATTATTTGGTAATGAATAATTGATATCTAATTTTCCAGAAAACTGAAACCATTTTGTGATTTTTACATCATAATTGTTAGAGATTTCAGCTTTATACTCTAGCCCTTCAATAACCTCAGTAAACCATGTTTTTTCATTCAATAATTTTAGGACTGCGTCAAAAGAATCTTTATCACCTTGTAAGTCTTTTACAAACGGAAGCTTCTGTATTGTTAAATCGAATTTGAAGTTTCTGAGACCATGAACTTGACCTAATCCGCTAAACCATTTGTTTATAATGTCTTTGTTATTTTTTATCTTTTCCCAAATTTTATAACCATTCCAATAATCAATTGATGGGAAATCGTTGGAATTAGAAAATCCTCTTGTGTATTCTCCGTCATTAACATATTTTTTCCCTTGTGGTGTTAGATCAGAATTTGTAACAAAGATTGCTTGTTTACAGGCCTTGCGAAAGCATGCGGCAACTAACAAATCTAAATCGTCTCCATTGTAGTGTTTATTATAATAGATTGTATGTTTACATTGGGTAAGACACCTATCCCCGTTAGGGTTAATAGTTAAAATATCCTGTTTCTCATCACCTTGTCCATCTGTTACATCAACAGGGGTATGTCCATCGATCTTCACTAATACATCAAGAATGAATTCAGGAAATTTATCAAAACCAATTTGAGATAAATATTTGTAGATACCCTCTCTTGTAGGTGTTGTTGTTATTAAATCTAATTCATCAGGAATGACGTGATAAAATTGATGTGATACTCCTGAAATAATATTATTACCCATTATTTTTATTATTTAATATCCATTAGAACCAAGAAGTCATCCAAGTTTATTAGGTTGTCCTCATAACCACAAACATCAAATGCATTTTTAATTTGCTTCTCTTGGGTTACAAGTTTTTTGTCATCACCTTTTGGATTGTATAAAGTGCCAAATATCAAAGATATATCGATAATGGTATTCCATCTTTTATCTTTAACACTGTCTAATGCTGCAACACTATGACCAATTTTTTCAAGTAAAAACTCATTCATAACAAGCGCAGGACAAAAGTCTCTCATAAAGTTAATTACTTTATTAAAAAAATCTTCATCTTTAGTCAAAGTATTACCCGATATTGTATAAGCTCTTTCAATAAAACTTTGAGCAACAAGAAAAGATAATTGCCCATTTCGTAAACTTTTAAAATATTCTACTCTCTCTTTTTCTTTATCTTCAAAATACGTCCATTCTACATTGCCGCTGTTTATGGATTTTAAATAGTTTTCGTAATTGGTTTTAATTTCGTTCTTTTCAAATTCGATCTGGCTTTTAACTAAGTCGACATCGTCATTAATATTGTCAGTATTTTCTATAGCAACATTTCCGACCAGCTTTTGAGCAATTGTAATGACTGATGCGTACATTCTCATGTAAATGTCTTCAGTTTCAAAAAAGTAATAGGCTAAAACAACATTTAATGGTGGAATAAAATTCACTTTTAATCTGCCAAACTCAATCTTAGTCGATATTTCAACAAGTAATTTTAAAGCATTTCTACAATCAAGCTTTTCATTTTCGTTAATATCGTTGTAATGAGCTATTAGTTCCATTGCAGAATTAATGGGGAACGATATTTTAATGTTCTTTTTGAGGGAAGTTTCTTTGATATGTTTGATGAGTTGTTCAATTTCCTCATTGTTTTTACCAGTAATTAAATTTCTGTAAATATTTGTATCTAGAATAAGTTCCATTGTTATTAGATTATTGTATTAAGTATTTTATTTAGTTATTTCAAGTGATATTTTATTGTCGATATCAATCCAAGCCTTAATATTTCGTAGGTTGATTGTATCAAAATACGGAGTTTTTGTCAGTTCATAAGGGAAGAGATTTAAAGTTTTTAATGTCAGGAAACCAGGATTAAAACCTTTCTGCAGAATGCTAATGATATCGTTTTTGTAAGCATTTAAAATCCTATCAATATATTTTTTATCAGCGTTTTGGGAGTAAGAGAATTTGTAGATTTTACTGTCATAGGACAAATCTAATAGATAATGTACTGAATGTGCAGCGGGATGGGCAAACTGGCAAAGGATTGAGTAAAGTTCCGCAACGGGACCGTTTTCAATTTTATTGTCAAGCTTTTTTAAATATTCAGATGCAGGTTTGGCATTTTGATATTTTGGAATTTTAGATTGATTGCTTCTTTCTGCCTTCGATATCTTTCTTGCGTACGAAAAGTGAATTAATATTTCTTCCAGTTCTTCTGAGATATAAACTGTTTTATTGCTTATAGTTCCATTTAAAGAATCTTTAATATTTTTAAAATTTTCCGCAAGAATTTGAGGGACACCGAGAAGTGAAAGAAGATTGTCACCACTACTTTCTATCAAACATCTTAGGTTTGCACAGAAAGAAAGCAGATTATTTTCAGAAATTGCCTGTTCTGTACCCTTGACCCATTGTAAATTTCTGATTATTGATGTTAACGCGGCCCAATGTCCTCTTTGCAAAATTTCTTCCCAGTATATTTTGTGCATTTCTACAGTGTTATTGGTTATTGAACCCTCAAAGTATTCATTGTCATGAATGGTATAAGAATATTTTTTTAAATCAATATTTTGCTCGATGTCTTTTGCTATACTAAGATAGTATTCAATTGCATTTTTTGATGTCATTTTAAATTTTTATAAGATTTTAGTGATTTCATTTTAGGTTAACAGTCAAAGCTAATAAATCGTTTTTAGTTTTTGTTACGGTTTTCCGCATTGTAAAAATATTTAAACTTTCAATAGCGGAATTCAGTATTTTCCCTGAATATTTCATTTAGTATCTAGATATTTATTAATTTACTTATATTCGTGAAAATAGGAACGAATTAATAAATAACAAAAATTTAAAAATGACACTCCATGAATTTATTCAGGAATCTGCTTTATCAGATAGTCCTATCGGCGGGTTCGCAAAGAAGATTTTAAGTGATGAACAATTTCCAGCAGAACAGTCGGAACGAGAAAAGATGGATTATTTAGATGTTGAAACTCGAAAAGGAGGAACAAATGAAATATTTCAAAGGTTTCTTGCAGAATTTAGAAAGAAAAATAATGAAACTCTAAAATTTGTTCTAAATTTTTTAAAAGAGAATAATATACAATCAGTTTCTGATGCGACCGAAAAAAAAATAGCGATGGGCTATGTGGAGACTTGTGGTTATTTAGTAACAATACCCATGGGAAATGATTATCCGCAGTCAATAAAGAACGATATTGATGAGCTTGGAGCAATGAACAGACAGTGGGTTGAAATCTCAAATGGAGAACAAGTACAAAGCTTTTTATTTGACGGACCTAATTTGGGAACTGGAATAACGCTTCGGTTTTGCTGCCAAGAAATACAATTTAACTTTTTACTTTCATTAGTAGATTACTAGTTTTTTTAATATACCAAACAAATGCTCATGGATAAAACTATCAATAGGTAAATCTAATTCTCAAAACTAGGTTTTGTCTTTTTTAGTAAAATTGTTTTCACCTAATTAAAGAACTTGCATAATTAATAAAATCATTTGTCCACTGTTTGCGTTGCAAAACACGACGAATACTCTAATGATTTTTTAGATATAAATCTAAAAACAAAGTTTTACAATGGCTTGATTGATAAATTTAAATTTTATGTAATTAAATTTGTGTGATTATCAAAAACTATTTAACATGTCAAAGAAAGGAGGAGAATTTGAAATTAATGCAATTGACTTTTTAGAGAAAATATTTAGCGAACTAAATTATACAGTTGTAAGGAAACGAACTCAAAAATCCGGCTCGCAAGATGGATACGATGATTTATTACAAATTATTGACGAAAGATTTATAAGTTATACTATATATTCAGAGTGTAAGGATTACTCAACGCACCTGAATTACACTCAAGCAATTGAGAAAATTCCTCATATCGTTTCAACCCATCAGTATATTGATTTACTATTATTTATATCTCCTTATGAAGATTTTTCAAATACAAATGAAAATTCCAAAGTTGAAGGTTTCTATCAAGCTATCAGCGATAAATGCCCGGTAGAGTTTCTAACACCTGAGTCATTTATTAAAGATTATTTTCGTCTTTATCCAGAACTGTTTAAAAAAGTTTATAAAGATGACATTGGTAAAATAGAAAGTGAAGATCGTGAGCAATTACTTCGTCGTTTTGAAAAGTTAATTTTTTCCAGTAAAAATTTAAAAAGGATAGTTATTCTAGATGAAGATAAAGAAAAATATATAGGGAAAAATAAAATTCGTGAATTCCATATCACTAGAAGCTTTAGAAAATTTCAAGAGAATGATCGCTATATCATTGACAATCCTGAATACAATCTTGATTTGCATGATTATGTTAATAACTCGAAACTAGGAGTTGTAATTCTAGGTAATCCAGGTTATGGCAAGAGCGAAGAACTAAAGAACTTTTCTGTAAAGCTGTGGAATGCGAAGGATGAAATTTATAAAATTCCCAAATTTCAATCTCTGAAAGATTTCAATAGTGATACAAAAATTGAAAACTTGCTACCCGTGGATTATAGAAATATGTATAATCTAATAATAGTATTTGATGGATTAGATGAAGTTCATAATATTATTGACTTTTCTAATAAATTTCGGAGTTTTATTTCAGATAATGCTGAGTTCATTAATTTAAGACAAATGAAATTTATAATCAGTTGTAGAACCAGTATTTATAAAAAATGTGTAAAAGATTTACAAAATCTAGATATATGTTTTCTTAACGAAGTGACAGAAGGAGCTGCCATTCGATTCTTATTTAAAAAGTTCAACCTTGATATTACTTCTGCTACCGGATTTAGTTTTTACAAATATAGAGACGTTTTAGAAAATCCATTTTATTTGGAGATTCTAGGTTCGCATTACAAGAACACGGGGGAAATTCTATTGAATAGGTCAAAATTAATTGAAAAGTATGTTGATAATCGTTTAAAACTGGATGAAAGAAACAAGTTCCGCAATGATCTAGATTTCGATAAGTCCGAGATTTTGGAATCATCAAAAAAAATAGCGTTGGCTCTGGAATCGATGCAAAAGACTTCAATGTCAACGGGCGAAATAATGTTCATCTGTAAAAAAAAGTTTGATTTATTTAAAAATCCATTTTTAAACGAGAACCTCGAGAATAATACTTGGAGTTTTGAACACAAAAACATTCAGGAATATTTTGTTGCGAAAGTATTATCTGAGTTAGATTTTGAAGAAATTATTAATCTTCTGAAGATTGATGAAAAGTCTAATAAAATACATCCTACTTGGATTAATGTGCTTTCTTTCCTTCTCAATTTAGAACTACCCAAGCCAGTGTTCGACAAAATAGTTGAATGGATTAGTATCAATGATGTTAACTTTATTTTTGAAGCAGATCATAATCGCATTACTGATGAAATTAAAATAAAATGTTTACAGCATCTATTTGAAGAAAATTGTATTAAAAATACTTTGTGGATAGAAAATTCATCAGAAGTTGGTACTTTTAGTAATGTATCTGAAAATGTAAGTTATTGTATTAATGTAGTAAAGAATGCTACGCTGCATATTAGAGCTAGGATTTCTGCAATGAAACTTTTATCATATATGTCTTTTTCTAAATTACAGGTATTGGAAATGAAAAATTTAATTTTTCAGATCATTGGAGAATTTGAAAGAGATATTGAAGGTAAACAATATTTGCTGTTTGAAAGTATTTCAATAATCCGAAACACTGATCTTAAAATTGATTATGTTTTTTATCAAAGTGTTTTTGATAAACTACAAGTTTATGATAATAAGGAAGTGGTTGATGCTATTTTTTCTTCAATGCCAAACGCATTAATTGATACAAACATTACTTATTTTTTGAAGATTTTACAAAAGTCAATTGAACGTAAATGGAAAAGTGTATCTTCTACAAGGAATCTTATTTCTCGCAAAGACAGTGTTTTTAATATTTTCAAAAAAGTTTCTAAACCTGAAGCCATTCTCAAAATACTTTCATTTTTAATAGAGAAGCATAAAAACTCTGAAATAAAAGAAAGTCATATTGAAAACTTTATAAAGCATTTGAAAAAGCAACTGGAAATTCATACCGATGATTTTAAAAATGGGATTGCTCTTGTTATTTCTAAAGCAATAATAAGTGATAAATTAAGATTTTTTGAACAAGATCCATACATTGATTTAGTAAAAGGTATTAAAAGGGAGAAGGAAGTGTTCGATGAAGTTTTAACTTGTGTAACCGATAAGAGATCTCAAAAGTATTTTCTGGCTGGAATAATCGAGGGGACCTTCTTCCAAGATGTTGTTGACAGATATAAAGATCAACAAATAAATGATGATTTCATTATTGAATTTAGGGAAATTTTATCATATGATAGATCAATAGATTTCGCTATTGAATTTGAAAAATTTTTTGAAGATCATTCAGATTTTCGATTTAAAAATAAATTGAATAAAGAAGAATTTGAAAAAAAATATTATTCATATAAAAGAGAGCAGCAACGAGAGTTTGACATTTTATTTAATAATAAACAGCTTGAAAATGAACTGAAAGTAATCTTTCAGTTCAAAAGGAAAAATGCCTTGTGTCATGAAGACTTAGAGGGTTTCAGTAAGGTTTATTATGGAACACAGTTTTTGAAAGATAATGTAACCGTAAATGCAATGGACTTGTTGAAGAAAATTTTACGAAAGAACTTTATAAAACCTAAATTTTTACAAGCAGACAAACTTTTCCGATATATTGAGATGTATAAATTTGATATTGTTTTAAATATTTATAGGTCTTTACCAGGCAGAGATAATAAAGATATCATATTGTCTCCTAATCACATTTCATTTATCAAAAACTGGTGTACAGCAAATACTGATAAAATGAATATAGTGTGCAGAAACTATGTGCATACTGGTGAACCATTGGATGAAAAGGACTATCAGATATTGAAAAGCATTTATAAGTTTCAAAAATATTTTAATTTTGAGTTAGATGAAGAGTTGCTTTTAAATTTGATAGAAATAAATAGTTTTAAAGAAGATGCTGATCTAAAATTTATTAAAGATTATGTATCAAAAGATAAAATTGACCAGAGGATTATTAAAAATGCGAATAAATCAGATGATGATAGCAACCTCTATTTTTATGTGAAGTATATTTTTGACAATCATATTCCTTTAACTCTACTAGAATTTGATCTTAAACAGAGAATTAGAGATTTACTTCTTTTGAACAGCTCATACTATCCAAAGAAGATTGTAGATCTTCTATATGGGAATGATATTGTCTTTCTAAAAGAACTCGCTAATTTAAAGTATATCACACCTAAAATGTATTTTTTAGATTTTATCTTAGGGTTGTTGATAAAAAATAAGGAGAATATTTTTGTGGAAGAGTTTTTAGTAAGTCATTATAATAGGCTGATTTGCGCTGAACTAATGGAAGAAACTAATGTAATTAAGAATCTTATTTTGTCAAATAGTGATGTTGGCTTTAAAAAACTAAAAGAATTAATAATTGAAAATCCTATGGAATATGTAAGTATTGAAAATTACTTCAAGTATGATACATGGTTACAGTTTTCGAATACAAATTCTATAGATGATCTCATTACAATATTAAATTTTGCACTGTTAAATTATAGCTCTGACCAAATAAACAGGGCGCATTTCTCACCGGTAAAAATTGCAACAGAAACTATTATTAATATTTGTAAAAATCAAAGTTCAGAAATTTGTGATCTTGTATTAGAAAAAATTGAACAAATCGATAGCAACTTACTCTTGGAAAAAGGCGGCGATCTTTTCCATATTAATAGACTAAAAAGAGATGTGTCTGAAATTTCCATAAACCATAAATCTCTTCCTTTTTCTAAAAAGAAAGCTGCTAAATTAATTAATGAGTATGAGTATATATTCTTTAGCTAAGCAGTTTGAAAAGAAATAACTAACGAAAAAATTAGTGAATAATAACATTTATGAGGTAATTTTAAAAAGGATAAAAAATGTTAATAAAAAGAGTAGAGAATTTATTTGATTTTATTGATTACTTACATTCACAGATTAACTATTTCAAAAGTAAAGAGAGCATTACTGATGAATTAGGTAATTTGTTGCAGCAAAGAAATTTGATAAAGCCTAGTGAAAACTATAAGAATAAAATTATTTATGATTCTCTGCAGAAGCAAATTGAGGAAAAATTTTTTATTGTAGAAGCTGGAATAATCAATCCTATAAAAAATAAAATTGCTGAGCTCGATATAGCAGATATTAGCACTCCAATTGTTAATTTAAAAGCACATTCAGATTTGTTTGACTTGCAAAATAAATTTCAACTGCAAGATTTAGATCGTATTTTTTCTGCAAGAAAAAATTACTTAGAGTTTAGGCAGAGTACTAAAGTTGATTATTACCTACAATTCTTTTTTTTCGAATTAGACAGAACTTTAAAGGAGTTTTACGATTATTTCAAAGATGAGAATTCAAATGAATTTGAAGATCTTGATAGTTCTGTAATCAACGTTGAAAATATAGATGCACAGGGAATTGAGAAAGCATTAAGAAAGCTGACGGGAAATATTAATCAATTGCATTTTAATAATTTTTATGAATTTTTAGATTATTTTAAAAGCCAAGCTGAAGGTTTGCACTTTGACACTGAGCCTTTTCGACTGCTACAATTAGAAAAGCATAAGTTGGAAGTTGCCTCATTTCAAAATGAGGTTGATGATGTAAGGGCATTTTGTGAAAATGCTATTAAAGACTTAAAAAGTAAATTATTACTTTCTTTTACAAATGAAAACTACAAAACTAAAGTTAATAATGGTTTGAACCCCAGATTGCTTGAGGTTTCTAAGCTCTATGCTGAATATGAAATGCTTTACGAGGTTGTAATGAAAAAACAAGTAGTAACGGAAAACTATAGAAAATTTACTCTTATACTAAGCAGATTGTATGATGAAAATTTTGACTTTAATATACCAATAGATTATATAGAAACCACTACACAAATTATTACTGAGATAAAAGAAAAGTTGTACTCTTTACAAAATAATGATCAGAGATTAGGTTTTCTAAAAACTGTTTTTAAAGGATTTTTTGATAATGGAAAAGATTTTCATTTTTACCAAGTGCATAAGCTAAAAGATGTATTTGTAACATTGCCGGAAGATAAAAAAGAGTACACTTATGATGAGTTTAATTTTCTGCAAAATTGTTTATCATCGTTATCTGAAGTAGTTCTATCAATTTCAGAAGAAGTTTTAATCTATAATATTGATTTCGCAGATATTATGATGTGGTCTTGGAGGCATTCTGAAAATGGGAAGCAAAATCCGTATGAAGTTTTTGTTTATTATTCCAACGGAAAAATCTATTCTTCTACTGAAGTTGAAAGTGACACGATCCATATAGAAAAATATAGCACAAAGCAATATGTTATTTCATACATATTGGACAACTATGCTTCCGGGGAAAAACTGCCTCACGGCAATAAAACGGAGCTTGAAAAGATAGGAAGTGAAATTTTAGGTGAGGGTAGAGGAAATACTTTCTATAAGAATTTTAATAATCTTTCAACTAAAGACCTTTGTAATGAGGCAGTATTAGAACAAGAAGCAGGTAATAACTGGCGACAGATTTTTTTGAAACTATCAAAAAATAAAGAAACTTTAGACAATTATCTTAAAGCTAATAAAATTTAAATAGGGCAGTAATTGGGCATCGCTCCTTAGTGCCCCCAAAAAAGCCTCCTCAATTTTGAAGCATAATTTATAAAATAAATATTATGCAAAATTTAGAATTGAATCATCTCGATTACGACAACAGAGATGAAAAAATCGTAAATGAAATTTCTTTTGAAGAAATGTTTTTTTTAGCTGAAGAAAATTATTTGCAGAATTGTTTGACAAACTTTGATAACAAATCAACGCAAAGATTATTGAGTACTAATTTTAAGTCGCCTTATAATGATAAATGGCAATTGCAAATTAACGTAAGCTGTAGTAGGAATTTCTGTGATAGTCAGTTAAAGACAGTTTTCTTTTATTTACAAAATCATTCGGCTACGGCTTCAATGGTCTCAGCTGCTACAAAAATTCCTCATAAAAATATTTGTAGATATAAAAGGCATCTTGAAAAAACTGGCTATTTAAGTCAAGTTGAATTTAAGAAATGCCGTATTACAGGTCGCAAAGCATGGTATTTGACTACAAAATGTTTTTGGGTGTAGAAAATAATATGAGATTAGCTATGGGATATGTTATTGATCATTCTAAGTAATTCCTTTACCTGAATTAGATCATTTTCTATTCCGGAAAATACTAAGGTTTTATATTTTTTATCAAGACCTAAATCGCAAATCTCATATTTTCTCTTTTTATCAGTAAAAAGAATATCGGCAGAAGGAAGATAGGTAGCTATTCTCATTAAATCAATATGATCACCGGAATTTTCTTTTTTGTTTTTTACTGCTAAATAAGCATTTAGTGAGGATTTAATATTTAGTAGCAATTCGACTAAAGCCATTATTATTTAATTCTGTTAAAAGGAGTGCAAATTGTTTCTTTTTGAATCGATGTTTATGTGTAAGTTGATATAAAAGTTGATCAATCCAATTAGGAGCTTTAAAGGTTGTAAAATCATCTGATCTAATAATTAGCGATTTTTGATGAAGATATTCTCTTAACCTATTTTTGAAGGTGTCTACTTCAAAAGTCTTTATATAATCCATCATTCTGACTTCTTCTAAAGGAGTCATTTTGTTATGTAAAATCTTCCTGAAATCATTTTGAGATTGAAGAGCATCATTTAATCTGATACTAAATTTCTGTTGATGAGATTTGATGCCGGGGAATACTGCAGCTAATTCTTTTAGTTTTGGTTTACTTAGAAATGTATTGATTGTTTTTTTGTTGTTCCTAATTAAAGAAGAGATTAGCTGAGCTGTCAAAAAAGGTTCGCTTTTAAACAAATAGTTATCTGAAATTGTTCGAAAATAAGAATCATGTTGCGTTGCAGCATTAATGTCTTTGCTTACTGTTTCTAAAAAATGCTCCATAGATAAGGGACAGTAAATTAGTCCATTTGCGAAACTTAGCTCTATTAATTCCTTTATTTCAATCCAAATCTTACTTTTCTCTTCTAAAAAATCGCTAATTACAAATTGATCTAGATAAATACAAAATTTATTTTTTTCATCAAATTTCTTCATTATTTGTAGATATTTCTTCCTTGATTGTATCAAAATTGTTATACGATATCTAATAATTTATATCAAGTACATATTTATTAGCTGATAATAAAGTGTATCATTATATTGCTAATTATAGGTTGATTAATTCGGTTACTTTTAGTAGATATAAATATATTACAACATAATTTTTTAACCTTTGATTATCGAAAATGATATTTCTCTCACCTTTGGGGACTGTACTAACCTAAAAATATTTTTATTCTGTTAGTTTCTGATTCTAATTTCTTTTAAACCGAATTCTCACTAGCGATACTATTGTTATGAACTAACTTTCAGAAACTTTCATCAAGTTTTACCGTAAGAGAAATCAGAACCTCTACATCGTTTAGGCTCCTTTCTCCATAAGGTGAATTTTTAAACTGTACTCATAAGCTTCTTGAAAGTGTTGACTAAGATTTCCCCAACTTCCCCTAAGTGTCGATGTATGCTCCCTTATTAAAGTGCCAAAATCCGCATCTAATAAATGTCTTTTATAGAAACAATATCCTACAAGGTGAGGAGTCGTTTGAACGCTTTCGCTGCCTAAAACATCATTTCCTAATTTTCGAGCTTTTTTATCATCTGTAAGAAATGCTTGTCTCGTTTTTTGAGCAAAAACAATTGCAGAAAGTTCTCCTTTTCCCAATTTCTTTCTATTATTAAGAATTTCTATATCTTGTAAGTCATCGATTGTTATGTTATATTTTGTAAACTTTCCCGATTTAATCTCTTTCTCCAGTTTTTCAATGGAATTTCCGTTTAGCCCCTCTTTTCTTTTTTTATGAAGACATTCATAAGCAACATAATCTGTCATTATATAAAAACAGCCTGCTGTCAAAGATGCTTGATAGATTGTAGGAGATAGCAAAATATTCCACACAGAACAAGAATCGATAACGTTATATAGCTTGAATTGAGTAATATTAGAATTCATAAATTAGTTTAAGGTTAAATAACGCCAACAAATCTTTTAGTTCCTCTTCAGTTATAAGAAGCATTTCTGCTAGACGACTCTGTGAAATAAAAGATTTGGAATAAGCCTCATAGCATTCTCTGACATATGATGTTGATAAACCTCTCTTTAATACTTCGAGTTTTGAACTGGCAATTCTGTCGGAAAGATTTTTAAGTTCAGGATCTTCTTTAAGATATCTAGGAACTTTGAGATCTCTTTTCTGATCAACATAATTATTATCTATGACATTTAGAGACTTTAAACGATAAAGTAAAGAAATAACATTGACTCTAAATTGGTCAGCCAGTTTAATTAAAAGTTCATCACTCCAAGTTCCTACTTTTAGCCTTTTTAAAACCGATTGAGGCATTAAGAATGCAGCTGCAAAACGGTTGGCTCTAATTTCTTTCGGATCCTGATTATCACGATTAAATGATACATTATAATTTACACTTGTATCAAAAATGGAATGAGCAACTTCGTGCGATACTGTAAAGTTTTGCCGATACAGATCTTCTGAATAATTTACTAGTATACATTTGCCGGCAATAGGATGCTGGATAAAAATTCCCGATAAATTTGAATTTGTTAATTCCCGTCGGAAAATATGCAATCCCATTTTCCTAAAGTCATCAAAGATATTTTGTAAAAGTTGATTATCCTTGTAACCAATGAATTCTCTCACTTCATTCGCAATAAGTTCTGCCTCCTCATTAAAATTTATATTTCTTCTTGGGGGAAGTACATAGTTTCTATTCTTTCTTTCCAGTAATTCCCAAATATCTGATTCACATTCACATAAGTAAAGAAATCCCTGTATTCTACGACGATCCTCTTTAGAAAATTCTCCTCCAAATTGACGGTATAGACTATCGGTATTTTCTGATGCAGAAGATTGTTGATTGCTTATAAAATATTTATAATCTTCCTTAAAGAAATCAGCCAGAATTAAGATTTCGTCCCCCGTTGGTTCGAGATTAGCATTTTCAAAGCTTAAAATTCGGTTCAAATTAATACCGGTATTCTCTGAAACTTCCTCAATAGAGTATTCCAATCTAGACCGACATGCAGATAATTTTTTTGCTAAAAGCCGCAGATCAAACATATGAAAGAGGGTTAAATTTTAAATAATGTAAATATAATTAAGATTACAATAAGATAAATAAAAAAAACAATTCGATGAAGAATTAATTTTTGCTAATTGGCCGCTTATAAATAAATGTTAGTTCATACACCGTACAAGAATATAGATTACTTTGTCTTCTAAATTGCACTTCAAATTTGATTCTAACCATTTTTAGTATGTAACATAAGCCATTCTATTAAGTACACACTCAATCTTAACTTTTAAATTTTTCTGATACAATGTTATGTTGATTTCCTTATTGCTTAGTCAAAGTATGAGAAAAAAATGTATGGACAAAAAAACAATAAGTACTTAAAAATCATCATTATATATTTATTATTGTTTCATTTCTCCGAATTGGGATTGTAATATCTTAATCACAAGTCCATTTTGTACCTTGGTAAATTAATCTCTTGTTCCTGTGGATAAGGTTGTCTCTGCGTCATACTGACGTCCTCCTTCAATGTTCTCGCTGTCTCTAATGATTTAGATTGATCCATTGAATATCTTGGGTCTGGTATGAAAGGCATCTTGGCCATTTTATGAATTGTGATGGTAGGGAAGTGAAAATCAACTTCGACTGTTCCCAACAAAAGATAACAGCCACCACCTTGAAAAGGATATTGTTCTAAACAGTTTGGAAAATGTGCCGTATCAAAGTAGTCGCCTTCCGCATCGATCCACGTTCCGAAAAACATTGCTCCCCTTTTTGTTGGTACATGCTTTCTGGAAATCAGATAGGCCAGCATTTTCACCTGCTGCTTATGATATTTGGTAAGATCTTTAGACATGACCGTTCCACGATATCTGGTCTGTAACAAATCGAAAGGACTGGAGGACACAGGAAATCCCAATATCTCAATCTCGTCAAAAGCGTCTTCAAATGGATTTCTTTCTATTTTAGGAAGCTGATATTCTTTCTGTGGCTCTTCTATAAGAGTAAGCTGTTTATTATCTGGTTTGTTTCCTGACATCAGAAATCTCGCCTCAATCAATAGTTCGTGCTTTTGTTTACCTGTAAACCGCAATGCACCAACAAAAATCAATACTTGCAAAGTTTCTATACCAATCGGAATTCTTCTGACAAAGTTTTCCAATGAAGTATAATCGCCATTCTTTTTTCTTTCTTCAGTAATCATCTGTGCTACTCTTCCTTCTAAATTCTCAATTAACATCAACCCTAGATAAACATCAGTGTCATATACTGTAGCCTGAAACTCTCTGAGATTGACACACGGATTGTTAATGGTTGCGCCCGACATTTTTGCTTCGTGGACATAAACTTCAGTTCTGTAAAATCCACCACCATTATTAATGGCACAGACCATAAACTCTATAGGGTAGTAGACCTTCAGATAAAAACTCTGATAGCTTTCGATCGCATAGGATGCAGAGTGTGCTTTACAGAAAGAGTAACCGGCAAAAGATTCTATCTGTCTGTAAACTTCTTTTGACAGCTGCTAGGATGTCCGATCTCTCTGCAAGATTCAAAAAAATGGTCCTTTACTTTTTGCAGTGCTGATAAAGAGCGTCCCTTTCCGCTCATTGCTCTTCTAAGCACATCGCCATCAGTTGCAGACAGGCCACCAAAGTGCAGGGCGATTTTGATAACGTCCTCCTGGTAGACCATGATCCCGTACGTTTCATCTAATTCTTTCTTAAAGACATCGTGGAAATATTCAAACTTTGTCGGATTATTATGCCTGAAAATATATTCCCGCATCATGCCACTCTGAGCCACACCGGGACGGATAATAGATGACGCCGCTACGAGGACTTTGTAATTCTCGCATTTTAATCTTCTCAGTAATCCACGCATGGCCGGGCTCTCAATATAAAAGCATCCTATTGTTTTCCCTATGCTCAGAAATTCATTGCATCTGGCTTCATTTTTTGACAGGGTGGTATCTTTGATATCAACGGTGATCCCTTTTTTTTCTTTGATTAGATCAACGGTGTCCTTAATCGTTCCCAAGCCTCTCTGGGAAAGGATATCGAACTTTTCAAGACCAATAGCTTCCGCAGTGTACATATCAAACTGTACAATAGGGAATCCTTTTGGTGGCATTTCCAATGCAGTATAATTGGTAATCGGTTCTTCAGAGATCAGGATCCCGCAGGAGTGCATACTTCTTTGATTGGGATATTTTTCCAACATTTTACCATACTGATGTACTAATCTGAACACCGAATTGTTATCATGCTGATCCATCGGTTTGCCAGCCAGAATATCAAGCTCCTCTTTGGGTAGGCCAAAGGCTTTTCCGACCTCCCGAAAAATAGATTTGTATTTAAACTCCACATTGGTTCCGCAGAAAGCAACGTGGTCTCTGCCGTATTTTTTGAAAATATATTCTAAGATCGTGTCCCTCGTTTGCCAGCTCCAGTCGATGTCAAAGTCTGGTGGTGTCTTCCGGTTGAGGTTTAGAAAACGTTCAAAATAAAGATCGAGTTCCAGAGGACAGATGTCAGTAATTCCGATACAGTAACTGACAATAGAGTTAGCGCCACTTCCACGCCCTACGTGCATGAATCCCATCCGGTTACTATATTGAATAATATCCCAGGTGATGAGAAAATAGCCACAGAAATTTAGTTGATCAATAACGGCTAATTCTTTATCAACCCTCGCCTTAGCATCTGAATTATTATCAGGATATCGTATATTAAGACCTTCATAAGCTAATTGTTTTAGTAACTTAAAATCATTTTCCCTATTATCGGTAAAGTGCTTTTTGTTTTTAGGAGTCGAAAAATCAAAATCAAAACTGCATTCGTTGACCATATTTTTGGTATTCTCAATGATCTCGGGATACAGTTGATATCGACCCAAAAGTTGCTTTTTGTCAATAAAGGTTTCGGTTTTTTTACAGTACTCATTTTCTGATAGTTTACTGATCAGCGTATTGCCGTCTATCGCTCTTAAAATTTTATGCAGTTCATATTCTTCAGTGGTCTCGAAGGTCACGGGATGCAGAATGACCATTTTGTCTATCAATTTATTCAGTTCAGGCCTTATCAGGAGGTTCAATTCATCGGATCTTATCCCAATAAACTCATAAGCTGATAATCTATCCGGGATATTGTGCAAAGGATAAATCACAAAATTGTTTTCAAATGTCGGATTTGCTTTTGGTATTTCTATATGATCACAATTGTGATCCGTCAGCAGCCGGTTGACCTCCGCAATACCTGCAGCATTTTTAGCCAGACATATGTAGTAAAATTCATTTTCAACGCGTATGTCAACGCCCACGATCGGCTTGATGTGATTATCCTGACAGAGCTTGTAAAAATCATAAATCGCTGTGACCGTATTGATGTCGGTCAATGCTAATGTTTTAATATTAAGTTCTACGGCCTGCTGAACCAGATCCTCAATGGAAATAGTTCCGTATCGAAGACTGTGATAGGAATGGCAATTGAGAAACATAATGCTATATTTTATTTATTTTAAAAACCCGGACGCCCTGCCTACACTGGAAGTTCCGAATCTATTCTTGATCCTGTCCATTGTCTGATAAAGGGAGATCAGTTCTTCTGTGTCTTCAAAGAGATTCATCTGATGACAGCCGTGAACAAGACCGGTAAACCGGATTCCGATCAGTCTTATTCTCATTCTTCTGGTATAGATCTTTTTGAACAATTCAAGTACATATCTGAGAAGGGTATGATCCGCAGAAGTATAAGGTATCCTGCATTGTTTTGTCTCGGTATCAAAGTTGGAATATCTGATCTTGACCGTAACCGTTGAGGTCAGCCATTTTTCCTGCCTCAGCTGGAAGGCAAGCTTTTCTACCATCCCCGATAGAATGCTTCTGATATTTAGTATATCAATGGTATCCTGTGAAAATGTATTTTCCGTCGATATTGATTTCCTTTCAGAGTAGGGGATTACGGGTGTCTCATCAATACCGTGGGCTTTCTTCCAAAGGACGGTTCCGTTCTTTCCGACCAGTTGGTTCAGCACATCAACGGGCATTTCTGAAAGGGTCTGTATCGTTTTGACTCCCAATCTTGAGAATAAGTTGAATGTTTCAGGTCCTACCATCGGGATCTTTTTAATCGATAAAGGATTTAAGAAATTTTGAATATGGGCTTCTTTAACCTCAAATCTTCCGACAGGTTTAGATTCACCGGTCCCGATCTTTGAGACTGTCTTATTAGTGGATAAAGCAAAGCTGATCGGCAGGCCGGTATTTTTTGTAACCGCATTGACGATATCATGGTCCACTGAAAGCAGCCGAAGAATTGGTCCATTCCTGATAGGTCGAGATAAAATTCATCGATGCTTGCCTTCTCCAACACCGGTACTTTTTCCTGAATGACCTCTGTCGCCAGATGCGACATATTGGAATAGTGTTCCATATCACCTTTGATCACTTTAGCTTCCGGACATAACCTAAGAGCCATTTTTATCGGCATCGCTGAGCGTACCCCAAACTTCCGGACTTCATAGGAGCAGGATGCTACAACACCACGGTCGCCACCTCCAATGATGATAGGCATTTTCTCTAATCCGGAGTTTTTCAGCCGTTCACAGGAGACAAAAAAGGTGTCCAGGTCCATATGTGCAATTGCTCTTTCCATAATGCAAACTTAGTTACGTTTTGAAACAAAAAATGTATATTTGTTGTTTCAAATTGTAACAATGTCAAAATTCTCTGATAACATCGTGTTTTTGAGAGGTAAGAAAAATATGACCCAGCAAGAGCTGGCAGATTTGTTAATTCTTACCCGATCCAGATATGTAGCCTATGAGTATGGAAGGACGGAACCCCCTATTGAGGTATTGGTTAGAATTTCCAAATACTACAATATCAGCATTGACCTTCTGGTCACGGTTGATATTCGAAAGTATCCTTTGGACAAGATGATGAGCCTGCCCGACAATAAAATATTACTGCCCGTGGTGGTCGATACTGAAGGAAACAAGTTTATTGAGATCGTTCCTCAAAAAGCTTCGATGGGCTATCTGAACGGATTCAGCGATCCCGAATATATTGAAAGCCTTCCCAGGATACAGCTTCCTTTTTTAGGACATGGCA
>Ga0308158_10001770_pt1 | contig 21773 bp, 16 predicted proteins | sample PhyBR2_FD_201038 | JGI IMG/M metagenome (GOLD analysis project Ga0308158, IMG submission 201038) | Phyllosphere microbial communities from UC Gill Tract Community Farm, Albany, California, United States - DLSLB.R2 | ecosystem: Host-associated > Plants > Phyllosphere > Unclassified | place: USA...
GCCGGCACGCGAGCAGTGGGCGATGAACGAGACGCTGGCGCAGATCGGCATCCACCATCCGGCGCTGCGCGACCGCGCGGTCGAGATCGGCGAGCGCCTGCAGGTGCTCGCCGACTACCCGGTGCCGCCGAACTGCACCTCGCCGTTCGCCCCCGCGTGGATCGCCGAGATGGTGCGCCGCCAGGGCTGATCCCGGCCGCAGGGCGCTCTCCCCGCACGCGACGAGCCCCGCACCGTCGGAGACGATGCGGGGCTCGAGGGCGTTCGCTCAGGCGAAGAGCGCGGTGACCGCGGGCACCGTCAGGGCTGCCACGTAGTAGCCCATGAACTGCACGCCCGTGTGCATGTGGAACAGCTTGTTCAGCAGGCCGCCGACGAGACCGATCGTGACCGCGACGAGCAGCGCGACCACGCCGCCCTCGTACAGGCAGATGACGGCGATCAGGCCGGCGAAGGCGCCGATGATGGCCTCGTGCGAGACCTTCTTCATGATCCACGACGCCGCGCGGTGCGCCTGCGTCATCGCGAACGGGTACGTGATGAGCAGCGCGATGATCACCGCAGCCAGGCCGAACACCAGGAACTGCCACGGGTCGAGCAGATCGTGCAGGTTGTTGCTCGTCCCCGCCTCGGCGTCGATCGTGTAGACCGGCGGGGCGTTGAACAGCGGGTTCGCGGGACCCGCGGCCATCGGCGACAGCGGCAGGCCGATCGCGATGAGCGGGATCAGGGTCTCGGCGATGTAGGTCGACTCGGTGGTGCCGTTCTTGACCGCCATCATCGTCGTGAGCCGGCGGTAGCCGTTCTTGATGCGACCGCCGAACAGCTCGCCCATCAGCACGGTCATCGCCACCGGCGAGAACACGAACGTCGCGCTCGAGACCACTGCCGCACCGGCGGTGCCGGCCAGCTGCGTGCGATCCAGCACGCCGACCGGATTGGGCATGCGCCCCTTCCAGGTGCGCACGTCGGCGGCGAGCTCGAACGAGCGCGGCGCATCGCGCACGAGGGTCGCCCGCCCGGCCGGGCTGGCGGCGAGGAACAGATCGGCGATGAGCGGACCGATCGCGATGCCGAGGAAGAAGCTGATCGACAGGCCCTTGCCCAGCGCACCCACAGCGAAGTTCTGCAGTCCGACGACGATGAGCACGAACGGCACCAGCGCGAACAGCGCGGCCCAGCGGCCCTTCGACAGCACGGCGATGAGCAGTGCGGCCGCGAGGAACAGCCAGGGGGCGACGGCGCTGATGGCGGCGGAGAACGGCGTGAGCAGCCAGGCGAAGAACACCGCCATGGGCACGGCGATCAGGGCGGCGACGGCGCCCCCCGAGATGGCCTTGCGCAGCGCGATGTGCGGAACGCCCAGTTCTCTCAGCATCTGCGCGTCGCGCAGCAGCGGCGCCGCCATGGTGTCGCCGGGTATGCCGAGCAGCGTCGTCGGGATCGCATGCGTGATGTGCTTGGCCGCGATGGCCGCCATGAAGAACGCGAACACGCCTGCGGGCGGAACGCCGAGCAGGATGACGAGCAGCGTCAGCGGTGCGATGGTCGCGGTCTCGTCCGTACCTGATACGAGACCGATCAGGGCGAAGACGACGGTGCCGATCAGCGCCATGCCGAGCGCCCACATCGTGGGTTCGAGGAATGCCTCCATCAGCGCTCACCGCCTTCCGCCGCGATGCGCTCGTTCTTGCGGTGCTGAGCCACGAGGTCGTCGTAGAGTCCCAGCTCCTTGACCTCGGCGAGCGCCGCGGCCGGCAGCTCGTCGGGGTCGCCGAGCGGGCCGAGCTCGGCCTCGATGGCATCCATCGCCTCTTCGCGCGAACCGCTGGGCGCCTCGCCGATCGTGACGATGCGCTTCGGCGTGAAGATGTTGGCCGCCACGACGGCGGCGATCACGCAGGCGGCGAGGCCGGTGACCAGGGCGTACGAGCGGCCGAGCGCGTCGCCTCCGGTCAGCTGGCCGAAGCCCCATTCGGCGATCAGGTACACGGGCACGGCGATGCCGACGCCCAGGCCGATGGCGCCGAGCAGATGACGGCCGTCGACCGTATCGCCCCACACCTCCAGCAGCTTCTGCTCTTGCACGGAAGGTTCCTCTCTATCGGGTCAGCGCCGTTGCGACTCGGGATGCCGGGGTCTTCCCCAGCGCGCTGGTGAGCCAGATGCTCGTGTCGGTGAGTGCATCGAGGTCGATGCCTGTGCGGATGCCGAGGCCCTCGAGCATCCAGACGAGATCGTCGGTGGCCAGGTTGCCTGTCGCCGAGCGGGCGAACGGGCATCCGCCGACACCGCCGGCGGCGGCGTCGAAGACGCGCACGCCTTCTTCGAGCCCCGCGTAGACGTTGGCGACGGCCATGCCGTACGTGTCGTGCATGTGCAGGGCGATGGACTCGAGGGCGATGCCCTCTGCGGTCAGCGCGCGCACCACGCCGCGCACCTGGCCGGGAGTGGCGACGCCGATCGTGTCGCCCAGCGAGAGCTGCTCGATGCCCCACTCGCGCATCGCGACTGCCAGTCGCACGACGTCGGCCGTGTCGACCGCGCCCTCCCACGGGTCGCCGAAGACCATCGACAGGTAGCCGCGCACGCGCACGCCGTCGGCCCGCGCCCGGGCGACGACCTCCGCGACCGCCTGCTCCATGCGCTCGCGCGAGGCGCCCAGGTTCTGCTGCGAGAACGACTCGGTCACGCTGAGGAACACCGCGACATCGTCGGCGCCGGCCGCACGGGCGAGTTCGTAGCCGCGCACGTTGGGCACCAGCACGGGGGTGCGGATGCCCGATGCCGCGAGGTCGCCGACCCGCGCCAGCACCTCGGCGGAGTCCGCCATCTGGGGCACACGGTCGGCGCGCACGAAGCTGCCGGTCTCGATGACCCTGGCTCCTGCCTTGGCGAGGCGATGGATCAGCTCGACCTTGGTGTCGACGTCGAGCAGGGTCTGCTCGGCCTGCAGTCCGTCGCGAGGACCGACCTCCCAGATCTCCACGCTGTCTGCCGTGATCGAGTCCGTCGGCACCGCGGTGGGCAGCCCGAGCGCGCGGGAGCTGGTCATCGCGACGCCCGCAGTTCGGCGAGCACCGTCTCGGCCACGTCGGCGCGCACGGCGCCCCGCTGCACGAGGGCGGCCGCGACCGCGTCGATCTCGTCGGCGCTCGCTCCCGCCGCGACCGCGACGTTGCGGGCGTGCAGGCCCATGTGGCCGCGCTGGATGCCCTCCGCGGCGAGCGCACGCACGGCCGCGACGTTCTGCGCGAGACCGACGGCGCACACGATCTCGCCGAGCTCGGCGGCGGTGCTGACCTCGGTCATGGCCACGGCGGCGCGCGCGGTGGGGTGCGACTTCGTCGCCCCGCCGACGAGGCCGACGGCCATGGGCAGCTCGAGCGTGGCGACGAGGTTGCCGTCTGCGTCCTGCTCGAAGCGCGAGAGCGCCCGGTACTGGCCGTCGCGCGCCGCGTAGGAGTGCGCCCCCGCCTCGACGGCACGGGTGTCGTTGCCGGTGGCCAGCACGACGGCGGAGATGCCGTTCATGATGCCCTTGTTGTGCGTGGCCGCGCGGTACGGGTCGTCGTACGCCAGCGCGGCCCCCGCGATCATGTTGGCGACGATCTCGGCGCCGCCGAGCTCTTCGGGGCGGATAACGAGACGCGCGCGCGTGAGCCGCAGGTCGGCGAGGTTGGTGAGGATGCGCAGCAGCGGGCGGCCGCCGGCGATCTCGGCGAGCAGGGGCGCCACGGCCTCTGCCATGGTGTTGACGGCGTTCGCGCCCATCGCGTCGCCCACATCGACCACGAGGTGCACGACGAGGTGGTCGTCGAGCAGGCCGTGCACGGTGCGCACGATCAGGTCGCGTGCCCCTCCGCCGATCTCGACGAGCTTCGGGTCCTGGGCGTCGGCGAGTGCCAGCACCTCGGCCTTGCGCTCGAGGATGCGGGCGCGGGCGCCGTGCGGGTCGGCGACCTCGAGCAGCTGCACCTGCGCCTGCATGATCGGCGCGGACGACGTGGTGCGGATGCCGCCGAGCTCGCGCGCCATGCGGGCGATGTTCGACGCCGCGGCCACGACCGAAGGCTCCTCGGTGGCCATCGGCACGAGCACCTCGCGCCCGTTCACGATGAGGTTGGTCGCGACCCCGACCGGGATGCCGATCTGGCCGATCACGTTCTCGACCATGCGGTCGGCCTGATCCATCGTCAGCCCAGCACCGGATGCCGGGTCGAGCGCCGTCAGCGCATCGGGATGTGCTCCGAGCGCGTCGGCGACGGCCGAGCGCCGTTCGGCGATGCTGAGATTGCGCAGTCCGCTGAGGCGGGATGTCGTGGCCACGTCGTCGTCCTTCCGTTGTGGCCGGCGCAGCCGCCGGTGGGGCGCCGCTGCCGGGTCTGGCGGCGACCATCGGGTCAGCCTCCGCCAGATCGACAGCCAACCAGGTGCGGAGCGAACCGCACAGGTCCGTTCCGCACACTGTTGCCGCGCCGCCTATGTCTGATCGAGTTCTCTGCGCGCCTTCTCGATGCGCACGGCCATCTCGAGACGGAACCTCGCCTCACCCGGCGAGAGAGCCGGCCCGAGAAGCGCATGCAGCCGCGCTGTGCGCTGCTTGAGCGTGTTCACGTGCACGTGCAGCGCACGTGCCGCCGAAGCCGACGACCAGTGCGCATCGCACAGCGCCACCAGAGTGTCGAACAGCGCCGTGCCCTTGCCTGCATCCCAGCGGATGACAGGTTCGAGCATGCTCTCGGCGAACCGCGCGAGCCTCGCGCCGTCGTCGCCGAACAGCAGCGCATAGGGCGCGAGCACCGCAGCATCCATCTCTCCGCCGACCATCCCGAGACCGCGCGCGAGCCGAGACGCCTGCCACGCGCTCGAGGCAGCATCAGCCGCCGCCTCGAGCGTCGAACCGCCTGAGACGACGACGAGACCGAGCTCACCCGATGTCGCCTCGCGCAGCCGCTGCAGCGTCGCCTGCGCGGGGGTCGGCGCGAGCACGGCGAGGCCGTCTCCGTCGGCTGCGACGAGCCAGTCCCGCTGCATGCGCAATCGTGACAGCAGGCGTGGTCTCAGCTCGGGTGCGCAGCCGACCGCGAGGGTGGTCCATGGGCTTCCGATCGGAAGCCCCCGCGCGGCCGCGCGCAGCAGCGCGGGCTCTCGTCTGGCCGTGTCGGCCAGCAGCTCGAGGGCGAGCTCGCCGCGCACCTGCTCCTCTGCATCTCTCAGCGCATCCCGGCGCAGCAGCACGAGAGCCGCGGTGAGAGCCGAGCGCTCGACGGTGCGCCTCTCGACCTCGGTGAGGGCCGTCGCAGCCCGCTCGACGAGCAGCGCGCCGGGCATATCGGTCGCGTCGATGACCGGGGCGACGAGCTCGACCGCCCCGCTCTCGAGCACGATGCTGCGGCCCCGCTCGGCATCGGGAGTGCTCGTGTCCGGGAATGCCGCCCCGGCGGCGTCCGCGGCCTCCTGCCCCTCGACGAACCTCACCCGCCTGCCGAGCGCGTCCGAGAGCACGGCGGCGATGGCGTCGGCGTCGTGTCCTGTCACCGCCAGCTGGGTGAGCTCGGCATGAAGCCCCGCCGCCCACTCTGCCTGCTGCTGCCGGAACGCGGCCTCCGCCGTCGCGTCCGACGCCTGCGCGAGAAGGCGCGCGAGGTGCAGCACGAGGGCCGCGTGCCCCGCGAACGCCGACAGCAGCGAGATCTCGTCAGGGCGGAACCCCCGCGCATCGCGGCTGGCGGTGAACAGCACGCCGAGCACCTCGCCCTTCACGACGAGGGGAGCGCCGAGCATCGAGCGCAGCTGCTCCTCGTGCACGATGGCGTCGATGACCGGGTCGTGGGGCACCGAGGTGAACGACGCGTAGTCCTCCACCCACTGCGGATGCCGGGTGCGCACCGCCCTGCTCGCCAGGCCGATCCCCGCAGGCACGACCATGTCGAGGAACCGCGACGAGATCGTGCCGCTCGCCGCGCGCACCCGCAGCTGGTCGTGCTCGGGGTCGTACACCGAGAGGTAGGCCACGTCTCCGTCGATCAGCTCGTGAGCGCGATCGACGATGCGCTGCAGCATGAGGTCGGCATCGGGCTGCTCGAGCAGCTCACGGGTCGACGACATCATCACCCGCAGCTCGGCGCTGCGCTGCCTGAGCCCGTCCATGCGCCGCGCGAGTTCGACGAGCGCGTCGGCGGTGGCGGGGTCGATCCGGGCAACCGCGCGGATCCGCTCGGGGTCGACATCGGAGCCGTCTCCGATGTCACGGAGGATCGCCACGAGATCCGACTGCACGCATTCATTCTCGCGTGAGCCGCACCGGCCTGTCAGCCGCGCAGCGGCGACCGGCGCGCCGACGGGCGCGACACGTCCGGCGCGAGCACGCACAGCAGCTGCACGAGCGTCGTCAGCCACAGCAGCACGAGTCCGACGACGATTCCCTCGAGGGCGGTGACAGACAGCATCCGGAAGCCGAACGCGGTCACCGTGGCCAGCACGACCAGGCCGGCCAGCACGATCGTCAGCACCCGCAGCATGCCGACCTGCCGCAGCAGCAGGGTCGTCAGAACGGCCGCGGCGAGCAGCAGCCCGAGCGTCGAGAACGCGGCGATCGCGTGCGCCACGCGCACCCGGTCGAGGGGCAGCAGCCCGACCGCGGCGAGCGCGAGACCCGCTCCGCCCCAGGCCAGCACGACCGCGGCGATCCGCGCGAGGGCGGCGTCACCGAGCATCCGGTGCAGGTCGCGGCCGAGGTACGAGCCGCTCGTCGCGACCAGCAGCCCCGCGATCACCACCGTTCCGTTGAACGCCCAGCCGCCGGCTCCGATCCCGAGCTCTGAGAAGCTGCGCTCCCACCACGCGGGGTCGGCTGCGGTGAGCATCGCGAACAGCGTGCCGATCACGAGGAACGACGACAGCAGCCCCGCGAGGTCCTGCGTTCTCAGCCGCACGCCCATGCGGAACGCGCGCCGACCCCCCAGTGCCGAGGCGACGCCGGTGAACACCCCGCCGGCCGGTGCGGGAAGGGTCAGGCCCTCGAGCCCGGTGGCGAGCACCTCCCCGGCCAGCAGCACGCCGAGCGCCGCGACGCCCGCGATCGCGACCGTCACCGCCGCCGCGCTGATGTGCGACACCCACGCCTGCCACGGGGGCATCGGCGCGGTCTCGCCCGCCCTGTGCATCCGGGTGCTGACGGTGAACGCGACGGCGGCGATCACCGCCGCCACGAGCGCGATCGGGATGATCACCGAGCCGTCGCCGCTGAACGGACGCGCAGCGCCCCACAGCACCACGGTGCCGACCACCGCGCCGGCAGCGAAGCACAGGGCGGTGGCCCACAGCATCCGCTCCTGCTCGCGCAGCGCCCCTCCTGCTTCCATGCACTCATCGAACCACCCGCGGCCGACATACGCTGGACGACATGAGCACCCACATCGCCGCCGCGCCCGGCGACATCGCACCGATCGTCCTGCTCCCCGGCGACCCGCTGCGGGCGAAGTGGATCGCCGAGAACTTCCTCGACGGGGCCCGGCTCTACAGCGACGTGCGCGGCATGCTCGGATTCACCGGCACCTGGAACGGCGAGCGCGTGTCGGTGCAGGGCTCGGGCATGGGCCAGCCGTCGATGGCGATCTACGCCACCGAGCTGTTCGCCGAGTACGACGTGCAGACCGTCGTGCGTGTCGGCTCGTGCGGCGGGCTCACCGAGCGCGTCGGCATGCGCGACGTCATCATCGCGAACGGCGCGTGCACGGACTCGGGGATCAACCGCGTGCGCTTCCACGGGCTCGACTACGCACCCGTCGCAGACTTCTCGCTGCTGCGGGCGGCGGTCGAGGCCGCAGAGGGCATGACGATGGATGCCGACGTGCACGTGGGGCTGCTCTTCTCGAGCGACCAGTTCTACTCGACCCGGCCCGAGCTGACCGAGCCGTTCGTCGCGCACGGCGCACTGGCCGTCGAGATGGAGACCGCCGGTCTCTACACGCTCGCGGCCTACCACCAGCGTCGCGCGCTGAGCATCTGCACGGTCTCCGACCACCTGATCACCCACGAGGCGACCACCGCGACGGAGCGCGAGCAGAGCTTCGGCGACATGATCGAGATCGCCCTGCGCGCGGCGACCGCCTGACCCATGCGCTTCCCCGCCGCGATCCGCTCAGCCCGACGGGCACCTCTGCTGCAGGTGCTCAAGTCGGCCGCGGCGACGATCGCGGCCTGGCTGATCGCCGGGTGGCTGATCCCGGGGCCGCTGCCGGTGTTCGCCGCGATCGCCGCACTGCTGGTCGTGCAGCCGAGCGTCAACCAGTCGCTGTCGAAGGCGCTCGAGCGCAGCGCGGGCGTGATCCTCGGCGTGGTGATCGCCGTGCTGCTCAGCCTGCTGCTCGGCGCCCAGAGCTGGGTGGTGCTGGCAGCCGTCGTGGTGGCGATGCTGATCGCGTGGTCGCTGCGGGCCTCGACCGGCACCGGCAACCAGGTGGCGATCTCGGCGGTGCTGGTGCTCGCCCTCGGCTCGTCGAACCCCGACTACGCGCTCGACCGCATCCTCGAGACGCTGATCGGCGCGGCGATCGGCTTCGTCGTGAACGTCGCGATCGTCCCGCCCGTGCTGTCGGCCCCGGCGCGGCGTGACATCGGAATGCTGGGCCGCGAGCTCGCCGCGTCGCTCGACCGCCTCGCCTCGGCACTCCCGACGACCCGCACCGCCGCGCAGCTGCAGGAGCTGATGCTCGAGGCGCGTCTGCTCCGGCCCATGAAGGACGCGGCAGAGGCATCCCTCACCACGGCCGAGGAGTCGCTCTCGCTCAACCCGCGCCGGGGGCGGCACCGTGATGACGTCGACGAGCTGCGCGAGGTCTTCGACCGGCTGTCGCCCGTGGTGACGCAGGTGATCGGCATGACGCGCGCGTACATCGACCACTACGACGACGCGCTGGCGACCGACCCGACCGTACGGGCGATCGCCGAGCAGCTGCACCGAGCCGGCCACGACGTGCGACTGGCTGTGCAGTCGTCCGACGGCGCAGAACCGGATGCCCTGACCTCGGCCGTGCCTGCGCTGACCACTCCCCTGGTGGTGCGGCCGCCCGCATCCGACCACTGGATCCTCGTGGGGTCGCTGATGGAGGACCTTCGCCGGATCCACGGCGAGCTGCGCGACGAGACCTGACGGGCGCGGCGCGGCGTCACAACTCCGGAGATCCGCTGCCGATCCGGGGCGGAGCGCCCCGAAACGGGCGCAACTCGCACGGATCTCCGGAGTTGTGACGATGGCCTGCGGGTCAGCTCAGCCGGCCGACCGCCCGTGCCCTGATGAGCACCTGCTGACCGTCGGAGTACGCCGCCGGCAGCTCCTCGATCGCCACGACCTCGATGGTCGACGGCGCGGCTCCCGCGAGACGCGCGCGCTCGACGGCATCCCGGGCGGCGTCGTCTCGCGCAGCGCGGCGCCCTGACTCGGTCGCCTCGACGCGGTAGATCTTCTCGACCTGCCCGGCGACATCACCGAGCGCCGCGCCGACCGCGTTCGCCGCGCCGAAGTGATCGGGCCGGATGAGGTCGCTGACCCCGTCGAGCTCATCGGGGGCGATGATGCCGCCACCGCCCACCAGGATCACCGGCACGGCGGCGGCACTCGGCTTCATGCGGTCGATCGTGTCTTCCAGCAGCGACCGGATGCCCTGCCATGCAGTCTGCGTGACCTCGCCGTCGACGGCAGGCGTGGCCACCCCGTCGATGCGTGCGGCGCCCACGCTGAGGGCGATGTCGGTGGCGGTGAGCGTGCCGCCTCCGAAGGCGAGACCCTCCTGGGGCAGACGGTAGCCCACGCTGTCGGGTCCCAGAGCGGCGCCGCCGTCGCGCACGATCGTGCCGCCGCCGAGTCCGACCGACAGCACGTCGGGCATGCGGAAGTTCGTGCGGATGCCGCCGATCTCCACAGCATGCGCCGACTGACGGGGGAACCCGCCGACGAGCACGCCCACGTCGGTGGTGGTGCCGCCGATGTCGACGACCAGCGCGTCGGAGGCGCCGGAGAGGTGCGCGGCGCCGCGGATCGAGTTGGTCGGGCCGCAGCCGATCGTCAGCACGGGGAACTCGAGCGCGTACTCGAGCTGCATCAGCGTGCCGTCATTCTGGCCGAAGTAGGGCGTCGCCGGGATGCCGCGGGCGCGCAGCGCCGCGACGAACCCCGTCGCCATCTGCTTCAGGGTCTGCATGAGTGCGGCGTTCAGCACGGTCGCGTTCTCACGCTCGAGCAGGCCGAGCGATCCGATGCGCGACGAGCGGGAGACGGGCACATCGAGCTCCTGCTCGACGATCGCCGCCACGCGCTGCTCCTGGCTCTCGTCGACCGGCGAGAACACGCCGACGACGGCCACCGCGTCGACCCGTCCGCGCATGCTGTCGCAGGCTGCGCGCACCGCGTCTTCGTCGATCTCGGCGAGCCGTCTGCCGTCGACCTCGAATCCGCCGGAGAGCACGTGCACGTGCTCTCCGATCGCCCGGCGCAGGTCGTCGGGCCATCCCTCCAGCGGCGGCACCGCGGTGGTCGCCGGCGCGCCGAGGCGCAGCACGCCCACGCGTCCGAGCCCGCGGCGCTCGACGATCGCATTGGTGCAGTGCGTCGTGCCGAGCATGGCGTGCGACACAAGCGTCGGGTCGATGCCTGCTGCGTCGATCACGGCGTCGATGGCGTCGGCGACGCCGTCGCCGGTGTCGGCGGTGGTGGGTCGCTTCACGGATGCCACGACGGCGAGGTCCTCGTCGAGCACGACCGCGTCGGTGTTGGTGCCGCCGACGTCGATGCCGATGCGGTACGCGGCCATCACAGGGCCTCCTTCTTGTTCGCGGCGAGCTCTTCGACCGGCGTCCACTCCACGTCGTAGCCGAAATGCTGGGGACCGGCCGTGTGCAGCCCCTCCGGTGTGCGCCACTTCTCGTGGCACGGGATGGCGATGACGGCGACCCGCGCGCCGTAGCGCACGGCGTCGGTCGTGATCGGCATGCCGGTTGCGAGATCGAGCACGGCGATGAGGTCCGGCGTGACCGCGGCGAGCTCTCCGTCGCGGCGGGCGAGCAGCATCTCGTTCTGGAAGTCGAGGCGGAACGCGCTGCCCCTGACGGCGCCGACGCCGTCGAGCTCGGCCGCGCCGCGCGTGAAGCCGCCGTCGACGGCGCGCTGCAGATCGCGCACCTTGCCGTCGAACAGCCGGATGGCGCCGAGGTCGGCACACAGGGCGTCGATGCGCTCATCGTCGCGCAGCTCGCGGCCCAGCGCATCCCGACCCCGCAAGATGCCGCCGATGCGCTTCGCGAGAGTCAGCGTCTCGGGGATCGCGCACTCTCGGGCGACATCGCCGGGGTAGGCGTAGTCGACCATGGTCGCGCCTCCGCCCATCTCGATCGTGACGGCGCGAGCGAGCCGCTCCGACCAGGCGCCGTCGACGGGCCGGCTGATCACCTCGTTGCCGTGGTGGTCGACGAGCACCGTCGTGCCTGGCCCGTACCCTGCGAGGTGATAGGTGACCATCTGCGCTTCAGGGAAGGCCCGGCCCATCGCGTCGCCGTCGACGACGGGGAGACCAGCGATCGCGGCCGCCGCGATGGGGATCATCGAGTTGCCTCCGCCGACCTCGATCGGCATCACGGCGGTGGGCTTGCGGCCCGTTCCGCGTTCGATCCCGTCGAGCACGGCCAGCAGCTCCGACTCGGCCATGATGCGCTCGACGCTCACCGATGGGGCGCCGATTCCGCCGACGGGCACGACGAAGTCATCGTCGGTGAGCTCGTCGACGCCGAGCATCCGCACCGGCCCGTGCAGACGGATCAGCCGCTTCGCGATGAGCGACCCGACGTGCGGGTCTCCTCCGCCACCGGTGCCGAGCACAGCCGCGCCCAGGGCGATCTCATCGATGTCCGCTTCGGTGATGACCCTCACGCGCGCACCTCGGCGTCGGGCGTGTGCGTCTCGGCGGCGGCGCCGCGCTGCCGAAGGCCGCCGCGTGCGATCCACAGCACGAGGTACACGGCGAAGCCGACGATCAGTCCGTCGAGCGACGAGATGGTCGTGAACGTGAACCACCCGAAGCCGGGGCCGGCGGCGGGGTCGGTGGTGGCGAAGGCGACGAGCACGCCGGCGACCCAGGCGACGACCGACCACACGTCGACGGTCGGGGTGCTGGCGCCGTGCGCCCAGCGCGCAGTGCGGCGACCGGTGAAGAACGCCGCCAGGTAGACGCCTCCGTACGGGGCGATGATGGTGCCGATGACGAGGATGAACTGGATGAAGAAGTCGGCGGCGCCGACGATCCCGACGATGATGCCGACGACGCCGAGAGCGAGGGTGACGGTGCGGCGGCTGAGCTTCGGGTGGATCGACGAGAAGGCGAGTCCTGCCGAGTAGAGGTTGGTGGTGTTGGTGGTCCACTGGGCGAGGATCAGCACGACGACCGCGACGCCGCCGAGGCTCAGAGCGAAGTAGATCGTCATGAGCTCGGCCTCGTTCATGATGCGCGCGAGCAGGATCGCGACCACGAGGATGATGGAGTTGCCGAAGAAGAAGCCCACGAATCCGGCGGCCATGGCCTGCTTCGGCGTCTTGGCCCAGCGCGCCATGTCGGGGGCGAGCACGACACCGAGGATGAAGATGCCCATCACGAGCGACACGGCGCCGCCGAAGGTGAAGGTGGCCTCGACCGCGGCGTCAAGCCCGCCGCCGCCCTTGGTGACGAACGCCACCACGACTCCGATGACCAGCAGCAGAAGCAGCAGCGGCACCGCGAGCGAGCTCAGACGGTTGATCGAGCGGTAGCCCCAGAAGGCCGTGATCGCCATCAGCACGCCGCCGATGCCGCTGAAGACCTGCACGGGAACGTCGAGACCGGTGAATTCGGTGAACGCGATCTGCGCGTTCGTGCCGAAGAAGCCCGCCTGCACGGCGAACCAGCCGACGAGGCTGATCGAGATGGCGAGGGCCAGCACGGCGCCGCCGATCTTGCCGAACACGGCGCGCGAGATCATCGCCGTCGACAGTCCGGTCGACGCACCGACGTAGGCGCAGCCCATCGCGAGCAGGCCGAGCAGCAGCGAGCCGAGCATCGTCGCGCCGATGGCCGGCCAGAAGGCCATGCCCGAGGCCAGGGCGACGCCGAGGAAGGCGCCGGAGAGGTCGATGCCGATGGCGATCCACACGGCGGCGATCGAGAGCCAGCTCTTGCGCTGGTCGATCGGCACGATGCCGTGCTCGTAGTCAGTGGTTTCCATGAGTGTTCCTTGCGGGTGAGGGGTGAGGGGTGGGGTCAGGGACGGGCGGATGCTGCCGGCCACGCGCTCGTGGCGCCGGTGCGACGCGAGTAGGTGACGCGGGTGGCCGCTGCCGACGGATCGATGACGGGTACGTCGAATCCGGCATCGGCGAGCGCGCGCTGCACCTGGGACGCCTGCCGGGCCGCAGTGCGGCGGGGTCAGGCGGAGAGGATGGCCGACAGGTGCCGCCACGCGTCTTCGAAACGCGCGCGGTAGACGTCGGGTGAGTAGTGCGTGAGCTGGAGGAAGAGGCCCTCCATGATCACGAACACCAGCGCGGTGAAGCCCTCGGGGTCGCCGGGCGCGAACGCCCCGGCCGAGACGCCGTCGTCATAGGCGCGGCGCACGGCAGCGGCGAGATTCGTCTCGGAGGTCAGGAAGATCTCGCGAAGCGTCTCGCCGGTCGGCCCGTACTCGGCGACGGCGGCCCGAAGGCTGAACTCCGCGAACTCGGATCGGTCGCGGTAGTAGGCCTCGATGCCGCCGAGGAGGTGTCGCAGCCGGGGCAGCGGCTCCAGTTCGGTGCTGGTGCGCACGAGCTCATCGAAGAATGCGGTGTGATCCACGATGACCTCGGCGTAGACCGCCTGGTACAGCGCTTCCTTGCTGGGGAAGTGCGCGTACAGGGAAGGCGTCTTGATTCCGACGGCCTCGGCGATCTCGCGAAGGCTGGCCTCGGCGTAGCCCCGGCGCGCGAAGACCCTGCGGGCTTCGGCGAGGATGCGTGCCTTGGTCATGTCTTCCTAACGATCATTAGTTAGGGCGAGAGTAGCCCCCGCACCAGCACGCGCGCAAGAACCATGACGTTCTCGATCGGCGCCGTGAGCGACGCCCTCCGGCTCGAGCCGAGCTCCGAGATGAAAGGATCGAAGCATCATGCCTCTCGATCCCTCCCTCATCCGCGGTGCCGATCCGGATGCCGTCTACCTGGCTTTCGTGGAATGGGCGGAGTCGACCGGCATCAGCCTCTACCCCGCTCAGGACGAGGCGGTGATCGAGATCGTGTCGGGGAAGAACCTCATCCTCTCGACGCCCACCGGCACGGGGAAGTCGCTGGTCGCTACGGCGGCGCACTTCGCCGCTCTCGCCGACGGGCGCCGCACGTACTACACCGCCCCCATCAAGGCCCTGGTCAGCGAGAAGTTCTTCGCGCTGGTCGATGTGTTCGGCGCCGAGAGCGTCGGAATGGTCACCGGCGACTCGTCGGTGAACGCCGATGCGCCGATCGTGTGCTGCACGGCCGAGATCCTGGCGAATCTCGCCCTGCGCGAGGGGCCCGACGCCGACGTCGGGCAGGTCGTGATGGACGAGTTCCACTTCTACGGCGACCCCGATCGCGGCTGGGCCTGGCAGGTGCCGCTGCTCGAGCTGCCGCAGACGCAGTTCGTGCTCATGTCGGCGACCCTCGGCGACGTCACGGGTCTCGCGGCCGACCTCACCCGCCGCACGGGACGCGAGACCGCGGTCGTCACGGGCGTCGAGCGGCCGGTGCCGCTGCACTTCTACTACGAGACGACGCCCATCCACGAGACGATCGACGATCTTCTGTCGACGGGCCAGGCGCCCGTCTACATCGTGCACTTCTCGCAGGCCGCCGCGATGGAGCGGGCGCAGGCGCTGGCGAGCGCCAAGGTCGCCACTCGCGAGCAGCGTGACGAGATCGCCGAGCTGATCGGCGACTTCCGATTCACGACCGCGTTCGGCAAGACCCTCTCGCGGCTGCTGCGGCTCGGCATCGGCGTGCATCACGCAGGCATGCTGCCGAAGTACCGTCGTCTGGTCGAGCAACTGGCCCAGCGCGGCATGCTTCGGGTGATCTGCGGCACAGACACCCTCGGGGTCGGCATCAACGTGCCGATCCGCACGGTGCTGCTGACAGCGCTGACGAAGTTCGACGGCAAGCGGATGCGGCAGCTGAACGCACGCGAGTTCCATCAGGTCGCGGGTCGCGCCGGCCGCGCCGGGTACGACACCGCCGGAACCGTGGTCGTGCAGGCGCCCGAGCACGAGAGCGAGAACCTCGCGGCGGTGAAGAAGGCCGGCGACGATCCGAAGAAGAAGCGCAAGATCATCCGCAAGAAGGCTCCCGACGGATTCGTGTCGTGGGGAGAGCCGTCGTTCCAGAAGCTGATCGCCTCGCAGCCCGAGACCCTCACATCGCACATGCAGATCACGAGCGCCATGATGCTGAACGTCATCGCCCGGGGCGGCGACGTGTTCGGCAATATGCGCTCACTGGTATACGACAACCACGAGCCGAGGCCGAACCAGCGGCTGCTGGCGCTGCGCGCGCTCGGCATCTACCGCACGCTGCTGCAGTCGGGCGTCGTCGAGCGCGTCGACGGGACCGTTCGCCTGACCGTCGACCTGCAGCCCAACTTCGCTCTCAACCAGCCGCTGTCCCCCTTCGCCCTCGCGGCCTTCGAGCTTCTCGACCCCGAATCGCCGGCGTTCGCGCTCGACATGATCTCGATCGTCGAGTCGACTCTCGACGACCCGCGCGCGATCCTCAGTCAGCAGGAGTTCCAGGCGCGAGGCGAGGCGGTCGGCGCGATGAAGGCCGAGGGCATCGAGTACGACGAGCGCATGGAGCTGCTCGAGCAGATCACCTACCCGAAGCCGCTCGACGAGCTGCTCGGCGCGGCGTTCGAGACCTTCAGCTCGTCACAGCCCTGGATCCGCGACTTCGAGCTGCGCCCGAAGTCGGTCGTGCGCGACATGTACGAGCGAGCCATGTCTTTCGGGGAATACGTCGCCTACTACAAGGTCGCGCGCTCTGAAGGGGTGGTGCTCCGCTACCTCTCGGATGCCTATCGAGCGGCGTCGCAGACCATTCCCGAGCACCTCAAGACCGAAGAGCTGCACGACCTGATCGAATGGCTCGGCGAGCTCGTGCGCCAGGTCGACTCCAGCCTGCTCGACGAATGGTCCGAGCTCATCGCCGGTGTCGACAACGGCCGGTTCGACCGTCCGGACGAACCGGTCGTCCCGCCTGCGCCCCAGCGCCTCAGCTCCAACACCCGCGCGTTCCGCGTGCTGGTTCGCAACGAGATGTTCCGCCGCGTGCAGCTCGCCGCTCGCGAAGACGTCGAGTCGCTGGCATCCCTCGATCCCGACTTCGGCGCCGCGGGCTGGGACGCGGCCCTCGACGACTACTTCGCCGAGCACGACGAGATCCTCACCGGCGCCGACGCCCGCAGTCCGCAGCTGCTGCTCATCGATCAGAGCGCGAGCGAGTGGAAGGTCCGCCAGATCATCGCAGACCCCGCAGGCGACCACGACTGGGGCATCTCCGCCGTCGTCGACCTCGCGGCATCCGATGAGGCGGGCGAGGCGGTCGTCACGGTCACCGGCGTCACCCGCCTCTGACCCCGTCCGCCGCGTCGCGCGTCCCGTCGCCGCTGCGCACGTCTCCCCGGCTCTGCACGCCGATCAGGCGGTGCAGAGCGGGGGGCCATGGGCGCACGCTTCTCGCGCGCCGTCAGCGCCTGGTCGTGCCTCAGTCGACCGGCTTCCACGCCGGCAGTCGCTTGCCCGCGGGCGTGGCGACCGGTTCATCGCCGCGGGTCCACCATCGCGCCTCATATCGCTGGCCGCCGTGCACGACCAGGTCGCCGGTGAGGAACACCCGCGTAGCGGTCCACTGCACATCGCCGTCGGTTGTCACCGCGATCTCCTGCCAGGCGCCCCTGATCGACGAGCCCGGCTGCTCGCCTCGCGTCCACCAGCCCGCCTCCCAGAGCCTGCCCTGGTAGGTGACCCGGTCGCCGGCGTCGTACACGGTTCCTGCCGACCAGACCGGCGCGATCTGCAGCGTCAGCTCGCGCTCGGCGGCCTGAGCGGCCACATCCAGGCGACCGTTCGATGCGGTCGCGGTGAAGCCGTCGGCCGAGATCTGCGCGGCGGCGATGTCGTCCACGGTCAGCGTCACGACCTGCCGCTCCAGCTGGGCGGTCTCGCCCTTCGCGAGATCGCCGAGCTCGACGCCGGCTGCGACGACATCGTCGAGCGCCACATTGCCTGTGTTGCGCACGGAGCGCGACCACGTGACGGTGTCTCCGGCGTCCGCGACTCCGGTGTCGTTGGCGTCCGTCCACTCGCCGCGCGTCAAGCCCTCGAGCGCGGGGGCGCGATCGATCACGTCGATCTCGCCGCCTGCGACCTCGATGACCTTCGATGTCTGACCGGCCGCTTCGACTCGCCAGGTCGTGTCGGCGACGAAGTAGCCGCGGTCGACGTCCTGCTGGGTCACGGTGTGACGCGGAGTGCCGCAGGTGTAGCCACCGTCGGCTGGCAGCTGCTGGTAGCGGCAGTTGCCTGCTCCCGGCGGCAGGAACGGCGTGAAGGGCCCTGCCACGGGAACGACGCTGACGGTTCCCGGCGACGTGTTGTCGACTCGGAAGGAGTACGGCACCTGCTCGCCCGCGGTGTACGGATCGGCGCCCAGGTCGCGGGCCGTGTCGGTGCGCGTTCCGCTGATGCGGGCATCGAGCAGGCCGTCGCGCAGCGCGACCGCCGTGCCGGTGTGGCTCACGGTGACGGGGTCGAGACCGCCGCCGGTGATCGTGAAGGAGAATTCGGGGGCGAACCAGCCGCGATCGATGTCGGCCTGCGTCAGCGTGCGGCGCGGGGTGGTGCAGTTGTAGGCGCGGCCCACCGCCAGGTTCTGCCAGCGGCATGCGGTCGGCGAGAAGCCGGTCGTGAAGGTGTCTGCAGCCGGCGTGACCGTGCTGACCACGTTCGAGGTGCCGACCACCCGCACAGTGAACGCGAGCTGATCGCCCGCGACGTAGGGATTGCTGACCACGTCGCGGGCGGCCGAGGTGTTCGTCACCGTCAATGTCGCCCCCAGCCTCGCCTGCAGCGGCAGCTGCAGCGTGGCCGTGGTCTGGCTGACGCGGCCGTCGGCTGCGCGGAAAGCCGCCTGCAGGCGCTGGGCTCCCTCCGCCCCCACGGGCGCGGTGACCGAGACGTCGACCGTGGTGCTGGCCCCGGGCGCGAGATCGGTGACGGCGGCGTCGGATGCCGTCCAGCCGGCGGGAGTGAAGAACGACACCGTGCCGGTGAGCGCGGTGTCCTCCTGGTTCGTCACCGTCACGGGCACGGTCTCGGCGACGCCGGCCTGCAGTGCTGTCTCGGGCACCGAGAGCGGCGCGCAGACCGCATTGAGCCAGGTCTCGTCGAACGACGAGAACCTGATCTGGGAGGTGTAGTCACCCTCCCAGAGCACGCCGACGCGGCCGTCGTCGATCGCCGTCGCCGACGAGTACGCGAAGAAGCCGGTCTCGAGCGCGCGCAGACCCGGCCACGTCTCGCCGTCGTCGCATGAGAGGCGCACGGCGCCGTTCACCCGGTCGCCGCTGGCACCGTTGTTCGCGTTCGTGAAGATCAGCTTGCGGGCGTCGGCGCTGCCCTGCGGAGCATCCGGGTGGAGCCTCGTGATCGAGGCGTTGTTCGTCGGGTCGGGCAGCTCGGCGTCGCGCGCCACCGCGCCGTACGTGGCGCCTCCGTCTGTCGAGATCGCCACCTTGCGCTGGCGCCCGTTCGAGCTGTCGCGCGAGTTGAGCATCACCCGGCCGTCTGAGAGCTCGACGACCTTGTTCTCGTCCATTCCCGTGCCGGTGAACGCCCCCCGCTGCCACGTCTCGCCGTTGTCATCGGAGTACACGGAGTACGCCTGGATGACCTCGCGACCGTCGGCGTGACGGACGTGCCCGGCGTACTGCTGGATGAGCCGGCCGGCATGCGCCCCGTAGCGGAGCTGGATGCCCTCGCCCGAGGTCGCGAAGGTGCCTCGCACGTCACCCGCCACGGGCTGGTAGACGCCGTTCACCGTGGTGCCGTTCGCCGGCTTGGCGACGTCGGTGATGAGCCGAGGCTCGCTCCAGGTGACGCCCTGGTCGTCGGAGTGGATGACCGCGGCGCTGATGATGCTGCGGTTCGCGTCGTCGTTCCCATAGGCGCTGCCCTGGAAGCTCTGATCCTTCGAGTAGACGAAGAAGGCGAACACCCGGCCGGTCTCATGGTCGACGACGTAGCTGGGGTCGGAGTATCCGTGCTTCGGAGCGGCCGGCTGCCCGGCCGCGATGATCTCGAGCGGTCCCCAGGTCGCCCCGTTGTCGGTGGAGCGGCGCTGGATGATCGAGTTCGGGTTGGGGGCGTCCGCGGCGCTGCCGGGTCGGGCATCCCATGCGGCGAGCACGACGCCGTCACCCAGGTGTGCGAGGGCGGGAATGCGGTAGAAGAAGTCGTCGGCGGTGCGGTCGGCGCCGAGGTTCTGCTCCTGATAGCTGCCAGGAGGCACGGTGGGATCGGCGAGATAGCCGGGGGCTGGTGCCGCGAGGGCGGTCTGAGCGGGGATGCTGAGGGCAAGCGCCAGCGCCCCGACGGCGGACGCGAGGAGCATTCCGCCCCGCCGGGAGCGTCGGAAGGGGGATTCGGTACGGCATTGCATGGACAGGCCTTTCTGTTCGTGCGATGGAGGGGGTCTTCTAGCCGACGGCCGCCGCGAGCGCGCGAAGGTGGCGCTCGGCCGACCGCAGCACCTCGCCGGGGGCGACGGCGTCGGGGTGCCTGCTCACCTTCAGCCCGAGCCACGACGCCGCCTCCGCCGCGTGCACGGCGGCGTGCGCGCGCTCGTCGGTGAGCAGCGACGCGGCGAGCGGGTCGATCGATGCGAAGGGGTGGTGGGCGTCGATCCAGGGGCCGCTGTAGTCGCTGTGGCGATCGGATGCTCCCGAGAGCACGAGTCCGTCGAGCAGGCCGCTGGACGCGGCGGCGGCGATCTGGTCGGCGACAGCGTCGGCATCTCGGAGCTCGATCGCCGAACGGCCCCAGTTCAGCCACAGGCCGATGTCGGAGCCCGACGAGCGGATCGCCCTGATCTCGCCGTCGAGCGAGAGGAAGCCCTTCTCGGGGATCTGGCCCGGCACGTGCGCATCGCAGTGCTCGATCACCAGGCGCGCACCCGACCAGTCGAGAGCCGAGATCTCTTCGAGCGAGCGGGCGAGCGCGTCGGCGTCGGCCACCGCGCGCGGCGAGGTGTGCAGCTCCACGACCGCGGCACGGGCGGCGCTGCGCTCGGCGATCGTCGCAACGTCGGCGGCGACCCGTCGCAGGTCGGCGAGGGCCGCAGCGCGACCCGCCTCGTCGGGCGATGCGATGCCGTAGCCGGGAGTCGCGAGGCGGCGCATGACGAACGGCAGGGGCGTGATGACGAGGGCGATCTCGGGCGCGTTCGCGAGGAACCAGTCGGTGTCGTGCGGGTGGATGCCGTCGATCCACGGCACCTCGAGGGCGTCGACGCCTTCGAGCTGGGCCAGTCCGCGCAGCACGGCGTCTTCGACGGAAGGGTCCCAGTTCGCGAAGGCGGGCGAGAGCGGGTAGGCGCTGACGACGACGCGTCTGCTCATCGCTCGGCGTCCTGTGCGGCGTCGGTGGTCGCGCCGTCGGTCGTCGCGGCGTCGGCCACGGCGGCGGCGAACCACGAGGTGATGGTCGACGGATGCGTGATGGCCGTGCCGACGCAGACCGAGAACGCGCCCGCGTCGATAGCGGCGCCCGCCTGCTGCGGAGTGTGCAGACGCCCTTCGGCGATGACCGGCCGTGAGCAGCGCTCGGCGATCTGCGAGATGAGCTCGAGATCGGGGCCGTCTGTCTTGGGGCGCTCGCCGGTGTAGCCGGACAGCGTCGTGCCCAGGTAGTCCGCTCCGGCCGCTTCGGCGGCGATCGCGTCGTCGAGCGATCCGCAGTCGGCCATGATCAGCGCATCCCGCCGCGTCTCGGCGAAGTGGGCTCGCAGCCCGGCGATCGTCTCGGCCAGGGTGAGTCCGTCCGGCCGTGGGCGACGGGTGCCGTCGATCGCCACGATGTCGGCGCCGGCATCGGCCACGGCCTTGGCGTGCTCGAGCGTCGGGGTGATGAACACCTCGTCGTCGCCGTCCTTCCAGAGGCCCACGATCGGCACGGGCAGCTCGGCGACGGCCCTGATGTCGGCGATGCCCTGCACCCGGATGCCTGCGGCGCCGCCGACGAGCGCCGCCTGTGCGACCTGTGCCATGGTGCGCGGGTCTCGCATCGCCTCTCCGGGGTACGCCTGGCACGACACGATCAGGTGACCGGCGAGCCGCTCGGTGACGTCGGTGAATCTCATCGGTTCCTCCAGGCTGATGCCGCGGCCCCGCGCAGCGGGGCGTCTTCGCCGAGCGCGCCCGGCAGGATGGGTGTGCTCTGCAGCGCGTCGATGGCCTCGGCGCGGTATGCGGCGCGCATCGGCTGCCACCAGGCATCGCCGATCTGCGGCACGCCGCCGGTGATGACGATGCGCTCGGGGTCGATGAGAGCGGCCGCTCCGGCGAGGGCGCGGCCCACCGCCGCGGCGGAGTCGGCGATCGCCTGCGCAGCCGGCCCCTCTCCCCCGGCGGCCGCGGCGGCGACGCCTCGGGCGTCGGTGACGGCGGGGTCGCCGCCGAGCGAGAGGT
>Ga0308158_10001772_pt1 | contig 21766 bp, 17 predicted proteins | sample PhyBR2_FD_201038 | JGI IMG/M metagenome (GOLD analysis project Ga0308158, IMG submission 201038) | Phyllosphere microbial communities from UC Gill Tract Community Farm, Albany, California, United States - DLSLB.R2 | ecosystem: Host-associated > Plants > Phyllosphere > Unclassified | place: USA...
GAAAGAACGGTTGCAGACGCGCCATCTGCTCATCCGTCAGCCAGTACAGGTCACTCATCCACGCTCTCCTCACGGAGCCTGAATCAGATCGCGCCTCTCACATCAATGGGTCCTGACCCTAGCCACGCATGGCTGCAGCCAGCCGGCAATGGAAAGACAGAGAATTTTAAGCGGACGCTACATGGTCAAGAAACCAGCGATAGGTTTCACGTACCCCATCGGCTAGAGAAACTGACGGCTTCCAGCCCATCGCTTCGATTCGGCTTGAATCCATTAACTTACGTATTGTGCCGTCGGGTTTAGTCGTGTCGAACACGATCTCACCACTAAATTTGGTCACCCGCGCCACCAATTTCGCCAACTCGGCAATGGTCACGTCCTTTCCGTAGCCGACGTTGATGTGGCTAAGCATAGGCATGGTATTAGCCTGGTAGCCCTCGAGCGGCAGGTCAAGGACAAACAATGATGCTTCAGCCATATCGTCAACGTGTAAAAACTCGCGGCGCGGCGTGCCCGTGCCCCAGATCGTCACTTGCTTTGCTCCCACCTCGACCGCCTCGTGAAAACGGCGGATCAGCGCCGGCATCACATGACTATTTTCAGGGTGAAAATTATCGCCAGGGCCATAGAGATTGGTCGGCATAACGCTGCGATAGTCGGTGCCGTACTGACGATTGTAGCTTTCGCACAACTTGATACCGGCGATCTTCGCAATCGCATAGGGCTCGTTTGTAGGCTCGAGATTTCCTGTCAACAATGCATCCTCGCGCATCGGTTGCGCGACCTCGCGCGGGTAGATGCATGATGAGCCAAGAAACAGTAGCCGGCGAACCCCACTCGCGAACGCCTGATGGATGATATTGCATTCGATCATCAGGTTTTCGTAAATAAAGTCAGCGGGATAGATGCTATTAGCATGGATTCCTCCCACCTTTGCCGCGGCCAGCACAACACCATCTATCGGCTCAGCGCTAAAGAATTCGCGCACCGCCCACTGGTCAGTTAAATTGAGCTCGGAGCGGGTGCGCGTTACCACCTGGGCGCCACGTTCCGCCAGCTTGCGCGCAATAGCACTGCCGACCATGCCGCGGTGCCCGGCCACAAAGATTCGCTTACCCGCCAAGCCGTAGCGCTTACCAATCATGTCAGACACCCTTAGCGATTGGAGCGTCGCGCATCAAAACAAGATCAGCCTCCACCATCTCTCGTGCCAAATCGCGCGGGCTAGTCTCGTGTGTCCAACCCAGTTTTACCTTAGCCTTGGTCGGATCGCCGATTAACAACTCCACTTCGGTTGGACGAAAATAGCGCGGATCCACCTCAACCAAACAGCGTCCGGTATCGCGGCAATAGCCCTTCTCGTTCTCACCTTCGCCTTCCCAGCGCAGCATGATGTTCACGTCCTCGAACGCCCATTCAACAAAAGTGCGTACCCGCGTCGTTTCGCCGGTCGCCAGCACATAATCGTCCGGGGTGTCCTGCTGCATCATCATCCACATGCCACGGACATATTCGCGGGCGTGACCCCAGTCTCGCTGCGCATCGAGGTTGCCAAGCCACAGTTTGTCCTGCCGCCCAAGTTTGATTGCAGCGGCGGCGCGGGTAATCTTACGGGTGACAAACGTCTCACCTCGCAACGGGCTTTCGTGGTTGAATAGGATACCGTTCGACGCATGTATTCCATAGGCTTCGCGGTAGTTTACTACGATCCAATACCCATAGAGCTTTGCCACGCCATAGGGGGAACGCGGGTAAAAGGGGGTGGTTTCTTTCTGTGGCACTTCCTGCACCAACCCATAAAGCTCCGAGGTAGATGCCTGATAAAAGCGCACCGTCTTTTCCAGACCCAGAATTCGAATTGCCTCGAGCAGACGCAACGTCCCAATCGCATCAGCGTTAGCGGTATATTCCGGGGTTTCAAAGCTGACCTGCACATGGCTTTGCGCCGCAAGGTTGTAAATTTCAGTCGGCTGTACTTGCTGCACCAAGCGTATCAGGTTGGTCGAGTCGGTCAGGTCGCCATAGTGCAGATGAAAGCGCGCATTCTGTTCGTGTGGGTCCTGATATATGTTCTCGATGCGGCCCGTGTTGAACGATGAAGACCGACGCTTTACACCGTGAACCTCATATCCCTTAGACAGCAGCAGTTCGGCTAGGTACGCACCGTCCTGTCCGGTGATACCGGTGATAAGCGCAACGTTCTTCGTCATAATGGCCCTTCGTGGTTCTGGCGCAGACAGGACGATTCCGATCAGGTCTGCCATCTCGCAGCGTCGGTTAGCGTAAAATCATACGAATTCGCGAGCATTTTATATGCTGATAGAATCAGGCTTCGTTAGTTCAACTCAGGACGAGGCATTTCCGACTCTCGTTTATCACCTGCTGCTGGGGGTCGCGTTCAGGCTTTAAAAAATATCCGTCATCCGCCGATCGGACGCAATCGAACGCGATCGACTTGACCGGTCGTGCCCGTCATCTGTTCGGTTGCGCGTGCCATCAGAATTAGATGCTGGACCGGACAATCGGCCGGGACGCGGAAATGGCCCGAAAAGCGGCCATTATTTTGCGTTGATGCTGGTACCACCACACGGCCGAGTTCTCGACCCTCTCCGCAATGCAAAACCCAGTAAGGCAGTGTCGCATCAGGCTGATCGATCCCAATGCTGTGTCCCTCGAGTAGATAACTTCCAGGTGGAAGCCACTGCATCTGTTCGAGCAGCGGCCCGCCCAAGCTTGAAGGAACCGAGAAATCGAATATCCCGCCCCGCTCACCTCGTTGAATCGTTGCTACGATTCCGCTGTCGCTGACCAGGTTCCAATCGAAGGCGGACGGTGTGGCACGATTGGCGACAAATTGTGAATCGCGCGATTGCCGACGATCAACGCCGGGGGTCACAGAAGAATAGTAACGCCAAGCATCGTCGACATGCCCTTCCGTCAGCAGCCGCGTGACCAATGCGGCGGTCGCGCCTTCCGACTGGACGATCCGGCGCTTCTGCAACGCTTCGAACAAGCGGGCAGTGGCACGGGCGTCGGGACCGTTACCAGATACATAGGCAATGAACTGATCACCCCATGCCGGCCGCGCTGCCAACGTACGAACGAGCGCCGCACGGATGTTGCCATCTGCAATCGCGGTAATTAGCACTGGAAACAATAGATCTGGCGCAATTCGCGATGTTCGTAGTGCGATATCATAGTTGCGTAATGCGCCTGGGATATCGCCGCGCGCGACCGCGTCTTCAATCGCCCATATTCGCGTGCGCAGGTCACGCCGTGACAGCATTTCTGAATAGGTGAATATTTTCCGTGCGGTCGCGGTGTCTCCGCGAATCTCCGCATTAATGACGAGTGTCGCAACTGCAGGTACTGCAGTGGGATCCTGTTGCAGTGCCTGTCTAGCCAAATCGTCAGCGCGACGACGATCAGCAACGCTCGCCTCAGGACCGGATAGCTTTGCAGATAGGAGTGCCGTAATCCGTCCATCCCAAGGCGCCAGTAAATGAGCATGCTCAACCGCAGCAATACGCATCATATATGCAAGGGAATGTGAGACTGAGAGGGTGCCTAGAACGGCGGCCGCAATGGCCAGCATAGCGCGTGCACGCCACTCAGCGGCGGAGCGCTGCACACGCGCGCCACGACGAGGCATCAGGCCTTGGCCTTAGACTTATCGCGGCCATAGCCATAGCCATATTCGTAACCGTATCCGTAATGCGCTTTGCTTGCCTCAAATTTTGTCACCACACTTCCAAAGATGTGGGCGTTCGCCGCGGCTAGCCGGGCGAGAGCTGCCTTGACCAGCGTTGAACGAATTCCATGCGATTCCACGGCATAGACCACGCCCTCAACTCGACTTGCGATGAGCGGCGCATCGGCCAAGCCCATAACTGGTGGACTATCAATCACAACATGGTCAAACTGTTCGTACAGCCTCTCGATAAGCTGTGACAAACGACTGCCCGTCAACAGCTCAGCAGCATTAGGCGGAATCGGCCCCGCTGACATGGCAGTGAAGCCCAGATCAGTTATTTGGAAGGTCAGCGACGTGATTTCATCCTGACCGGTAAGGAAGTTACTGAGGCCACGGTCGTTATCCACTCTGCCCAGGTGATGCACCGACGGCGAGCGCATGTCACCATCGACTAGAATGACCCGTTTGCCGCTACGCGCTAGCATGGTGGCAAGCGCTAACGCTGTTGTTGATTTGCCCTCAGCCGGGCGGGTTGAGGTAACCGAGAACGATCGCGGCACACCATGCTCGGTTGTGAAAGCAAGATTAGTCTGCACTGCCAGATAGGCATCAACCAAGTCTGACTTGCGATCAAGTAACGCTTCGCGCGGAGTGACGCCATCAACCTTGGGCACCGAACCCAACAGCGGTAGGCCAAGACGACGCTCAACCTCCGCCGGATCAGCTATCGCCTCGTCCATCTGCTCAAGTGCAAAAGCAAGCGCAGCGCCAAGCCCCAGCCCGACAAACAACGCAATTACAATGTTGACAAGCAGGCGCGGGCTCGACGGCTTCTGCGGCACATCGGCTTGGTCTACGACCGACACATTGTTTACACCCACGCCGCCAGCTATGCCGATTTCTTTAAAACGCTGAAGCAAGCCATCATACAATGCTCGGTTTGTATCCACTTCCTGCTGGAAAATATTATACTGGATCGAACGACGTCGCAGATCGAGATAGTTGTTCTTTAATTGTTCGACCCGCGCTTGGAGCGCCCTCTCACGCTCGACCGCACCACGATAATCGGTTTCGAGCGAACCCGACACGCGCCGCTCCTCGCTTCCAATACTTCGATCGAGCTGGTCAATTTGCGACTTGAGCGCGCGGGCAGCAGGATATCCCGGTTCAAACTGGATCAATAGCTTTTGATAATCGGCTGCGTATTCGGCGCGGCGCTGTCGCAGCGAATTTATTGCCTGGTTGCGTAGTGCTTCCGACGAGGCGCCCGCACGACCACCTTCTCTGTAGCGCGATTCCGTGGCAATTCGCTCGGCGGTCGCCTGGGACAGAGCGGTGTTGAGCGAGGCGAGGTCATCGGCAACGATCGAACGCTCGGAGGTTGTTCCATCGGCATTCGACTGAGCGGGCAGATTGATGATCCGCTGCTGAGATGCATAGCCTACCAACTGGCGCTGGCTCTCATCGAGCCGCTCCTTCTGTTGAGCTAGCTGCCGCTGAAGCAAGTTTCGGCCATATGACGTAGCCTGGACTTTGCGCTCGAGGTTCGTCTGAATGAACGCATCAGACCACGTATTGGCCACTTTAGCCGAAAGCTCCGAATTGGGGCTGGTGAAACGGATATCGACGAGGCGTGACAAGCGGGTTGGGGCTATATTCAGGTTCTTCAGCAACGTTTCACCCGCAACGCGCTGGCGAATCGCCCTCCCTGACGCCGGATACCGACCGTTGACCTGCTGAAATGCCGGCTCCTTGCGCGAAACACCGAAACGTTCGTAGAACGAAGGATCATCGACCAGATGTAACTGCGTAGCGACCCGCTCAGACAAAGAGCGCGATTGCAGGAGCCCATATTGCGTCTGATAAAATTCCTGATCAGCAACGCTCGTCTCGCGCTCTACCCCTTGAAAATTGGTAACCTGATTGGCTTCGCGGGAAATCTCGATGGTTGCGGTCGCTGTGAATTTGGGGGTCATCAATAACGTGATGATCAATCCCGCGACGACACAACCAACCGTAACGCCTAGGATGACGTACCGCCAGCGCATGGCAATTCTAATATACTGCCGAATTATAGAAACGTCGTTAGCCGTGGTCGCGGCGAGCGCATCACTGCGATAGGGAGTCGAAAAAGTTGGGGTCATGGACGGCCGACCTTATTGCACGATTGCGATTAGCGGAGCCGCCAATATTGGAGACAGAGAAACGACATCGCGGAACAGGCGACGCTGCGGAGAATCACCAACAACGATCACGTCGTTTGCGAACACCGCCGGATCGTCATAGGCACCCTGCCGGATGGCCGCGACATTGTAGAGGCCAGCCATGCGCCGGTTACCGACGGTACGCAGGATGACGACATCTTCTTGGCGGGCGAACTCTGCTAACCCCTTGGCCGATGCGATCACTCGCATCAAGGTCATCTCGTTTGTGACCGGGTACAGCCCCGGTTCGATAACCTGCCCGTCAATTGTAACGACCTGGCTGACTGAGCTCTTGATGTTAACAGTTACGCCAGGGCTGCGAACATATTTTGCACGTAGCGCCGCTTCTATCACCGTCGCCAGTTCCTCAGCGGTCTTACCTCGAGCATCAATAGTGCCTGCCAGCGGCATGGCAATACGCCCACTGGCATCGACCTGCATCTCGCGGCTGAGTTCGGGCACATTAAAGACGTCGACCTGGATGGTGTCGAGTGGTCCAATCAGTGCAGGCCGGTCTGCCGCGGTCAGGTCGCCCCGGCCCGGCGGGGGTAGCGTGTTGCCTCCCTCGACAACCGTCAATCGTTCTGTGGAGGACAACGGACGACTGCTCGCGCAACCAGATAGAGCCGCCGCTATTGCAAGGGCGAGATAATGCTTACGCATGCGGTTTCGAATTTCCGAAGAAGCAGTGAAAAACATGGGGGGCTATAGTTGGCCTGCCGCAGCGGGTAAAGGCGTACGCGCAATTCTGGTTCGCGGCGTTCCGAGCCAAATGGCGGCGATGACGATAATCGTCATCATTATCGGGGTTCGAGCCGCATAATCGAACGCTGCCGCGACAAAAACGAGGGCAAGCATTGCCGAGCCTAGCTTGGCGACATCCGCTCCTCCCCGCCACGCCCTGATACTGGCTACAACCCACCATATTAGTGCGGCAAGCAGCAGAACCAACGCGCCAAAACCGCCATCGAGGGCCACCTCTAAAAAGTCATTATGGGCATGGTTAAAATAGGTAGGCTTAAGCATCGCCAACGGCTCGTGAATTCGGAAGACCGGATCAAAACCGCCGAACCCCGAACCTATGGGAAAGTAGGTACCGATCATCATTAGGACCGTTGGCATATTGCGCGTACGCAAATCCTCTCCTGCTTCCATCTGGAACAATCGGTCGACGGATATGGCACGGTCAGCGCCGATACTGAGTAGGACGAACAATCCGATCGTCAGGACACTTCCCATTACGATAACGGGAAACACCCAACGTGGCAGATGTCGCCGTTCGCGCTGAATGGCGTTTCGAACTAGCAGCAAAGCCATTGCAATAGCCAACACGCCAATCAAAAGCCCTGCCCGCGACCCGCTAGCCAGAATGATGAGCACAAACAGTACCACCAGTCCCACGGCGACAGGCACTCGCCAACTCAAGCGCTGCCGAACCTGAAATGCCCAGACTGGCGCTACCAAGCATCCGACTGCCAGCAGCAGCGCAAAATGATTGCGGTTAGCTAGATTCCCGCTGACCTGTCCTGGAGAGTCGTTTACGAAAGGATTGTTGAACCCGGCGCCCGAGAATTGCAGCAGCCCGAGCAACGCAGCGGCAGCAGCCATTCCTAAAACTATGGCAGGCAGCCATGCAATTTCCCGCTCTTCAAGCCCGGCGACGAGCAGCAGTATCGCAAAAGGAACGACGAGCGATGCAGCGGCATTGACCGCCGCGCCGGGCACGATTGCGATAGGTCGCCACACCTCGGCCATGCCTATCGCGCTAGTTGCGTTGGCCAGTCCAAGTCGGCCTGGCATTGCCTGCCATATAGCAGGTGGCAGAGGTATAAGCTGCACCATCACCAGAACTAGCGCAGCCAAGATAATCCACAATGCCGGACTAACTTTCGACAGCGATGGACGGGCCCCAAACAAAGCGGTCACGACGATCGCGATCCACGCTGCGGTTCGGACTATTGCCTGCCCTGGCTCATCGGCCCGCGACGCACCGCCCGCCGCCCAGATTGTCACGAGGAGGCCGAGTAATACTATGGAATTCAAACTTATGCTGGGTCTGTAAATGGATCGTACGGATGCTAACATGCCGATTGCCTGTTGAAAAACTGCGCCTGTTGCGCACCAATCGGACGCAAGATAGCCACCTTAGCGGATCAATCCGTTTCGCATAAGCTTTAGCTTTAAGACCGGCAGCGAGCATGTCCGAGCAACCGACCGTTACCCAGATATCCGCCGCACCCAATTCCTTTTGGAACCTCATCCTCATGCCCGACCAAGACATCTACTTTACCTCCTTGCAGAGCATGTCGCGTCGCGACCTCCTACAGCGGGCGCCCATCGCTGCTGCAATGCTCGGCTTCCCAACGGTCGCCTGCGCTCAGGAATCATCAAATGCCGGTCTGTTCGTCAACATCGCGACGTTGCAATGGCCGGCAAGCGTGACGACGATCGTCACCGAAGGCTGGTCACGAAAGGGGATTGGTGGCGGGCGCTATGTCTTTGATCCACGGATTGATCGCACCTGGGTCGAACGCTATCCACGATCCTCGGCGATCAGCGCCGATGGCCGCGGGTTTCGTCTTCATCAGGTCGGCGGCGATGTCAGGCAGTATGGCGCCATCGGGGACGGTCGTCACGACGATACTGCGGCAATCAACGAAGCCCTGTCGCGCGGCGGCAGTGTCACGCTGCCGGGTCCGGCCACTTACCGCGTTACCGGGCGCCTTCTCGTGCCAATCGACGCAACCCAGCTCCGATTCGACGCATTGGTGACGCTCCATACGCACGCCTGGCGATATCGCGGTAGTCAGATCCCATTCGGTAACGCTGTCCACATTACTGGCGACGATTGTGAGATCGTCGGCGCGGGGCCAACCTCGGTGATCCGCAACGATAGCAGCGATGCGAACGGTATTGGCTTTCTGCATTGTGGCGGAGGACGCGTCGCTGGCCTATCACTTCAAGGTGGTAAGGACCAATTGTCGGCGATCACCGATGATACGTTTCAATCGGCCATATCGATCGTTAATGATCCTGCCAGTAACCGGCACGGTCGACCAAGCCGCACGGTCATTGAGGACTGCACGATCAGTAACTGGATGCAATACGGCATTAACGTGTACGGCGCGCTGGCGCGGGATATCGTACTTCGCCGAAATATCATTACGCGATCCGGCGTGACAGATGACAGAGAATCAGTCGGCGGGGGCATCGCTATAACACGTGGTGTCGGCCCAATCCAAATCGAGGGCAATACGATAGTTGGCAACAAGGGATGCGGCGTCTTCATTAGTTCGGCAGGTGTTCAGATTACAGACGTCATCATCTTAGAAAACCAGATTACTCACAACGGTCGTGAAGGCATTTGCTGTAGCGAAGAACGGCAGTTCGGCGCGATTGCTTCAGTCGGCCAGCGGGGCGTCACGATCCGCAAGAACCGAATAAACAATAATAGTGCCGCAGGAGTCCGCGCCGGAACCTATGACGGCGTGGGCTCAATCGGGGGTCTGTCGATCCTCGATAATGATGTTGCTGGCAATAAGGGGTCGGGCGTCCTGTTACAGGCCAACACGGACGCGACCCAAAGCGTCGATGCGGTTGTCGCCGACAACCGGTTTGTCGCCAACGGAGATTATGGTATCGCGATCGGGCTCAATCGCATCGGTTTGCGCCACGGCGGCAACCGCTTCGATCGCAATCGACAAGGCGATAGTGTCGACCATCGAGGCGGGACGGCGCGCCGCTTAATTGAACCCTGATCGTCATCGAATCATTTTCGTGACTGTTCCCCGCCCCCCGGGTTCTTTAAGGGGGCGATCATGACGACGACACAATTGCCTTTCCTCCCCTACGCACTCCCCGATATCGGTGAGGCCGAACAAGCCGCCGTTGGCAAGGCGATGGCTAGCGGGTGGGTCACCACTGGTCCTAATGCCCGGGCATTTGAACAGGAATTTTCGACCTACCTTGGCGGTGACGTCACTGCGCTGGCGGTTAGTTCGGCGACCGCGGGATTGCATCTCGCGGTCGAAGCGATAGGCATCGGCCCGGGCGACGAGGTGATCGTTCCCACGCTTACCTTTACTGCCACCGCTGAAGTTGTGCGCTACATGGGCGCTGATCCAATCGTTGCTGACATTGATCCAGCAACGCTCAACATAGACCCCGCCGACATTGAGCGCCGGATCACTGAGCGAACCAAAGCGATCATTGTCGTTCATTATGGAGGACTAGCCTGCGACATGGACGCGATCTTCGAGATCGCTCAGCGGCATGGCCTACGCGTGATCGAAGACGCAGCGCACGCATTCCCGACAATGTATCGGGGAGCGCTGGTGGGCACGCTAGCATCCGACATCACCGTGTTTAGCTTCTATGCGAACAAGACGATGACCACGGGCGAGGGTGGCATGGTGGTAACTCGCAATTCTACGTTAGCAGAGCGGATGCGCGTAATGCGCCTACACGGAATCAACCGCGACGCATTTGAACGGTTCCAGTCCAAGACGCCTGCGTGGTATTACGAGGTCGTCGCACCTGGATACAAGTACAATCTCAATGACATGTCTGCCGCGCTTGGTCGAGTGCAGCTAACCCGGATCGATGCATTTGCAGAACGCCGCGACGCGTTGGCTCGCCGATATCAGGATGCTTTTGCTAAGCTGCCGATCACTGATGCTCCCCGTCCAGTTCAGGGCGATACCCACGCTTGGCACATCTATGCCATTCGACTGACGGTCTTGGAAGACGATCTCGATACACGCGCACGGTTTATAGAAACGCTGAGCGCTGCTGGGATCGGCACCAGCGTACACTACGTCCCGCTGCATCGGCAGCCCTACTGGCGCGATACCTATGGCCTGACGGCGGCGGACTATCCCCAGGGCGATCGCGCCTATCATGGGTTGGTTAGCCTACCGTTGTACACGCTCATGACTGATACCGATCAAGATCGCGTCATCGATGCCGTCAAGGCCGCGTTGGGATAAACTGTGCTGAGCTTTCTGTTTCTATTTCTGTCGATAGCGATCGTCGTCGGACAGGTCAGCCTTGACCGGCGGACAACTGTATTGACGCCACACATTCTATTTCAGATTTATTTTATCATCCAGTTGCCGCTGAACCTATTTTTGGGGACGAATTACTATCTCCCCCGATTTACCGCCTTATCTCCGCTGACGCCTATGTCCGACATCGTCTGGCTCGGTGGTTTGATGATCATAGCACAGCTGATTTTCGTTTTTGTAGTACACGCGATTGGCGCTCGCCCGGTTACTGGCCCTGTAGCAATGCCGGTGACCTGGCCACGAACGCGTGTTAATCTGATCTGTGCTGGCATCTTCCTACTAGGTTACCTTGCCTTTCTCGGGCTGGTCCTAATTAACGGTGGCTTCGCGGCATTCGCTGAAACTCGCGAGGCGTGGCGGACCGAAGGAGTCGGGGGGCAGGGATGGGTTCTCTTTCCCGCCACGACGATGCTGGCGATCGGCATGTGCGCGACGATGCTAAATAACGTCAAACAATTCACCGGACGTGCGGGTGCCGTAAAGCTATTCGTCCTTTACCTAATCGCTGCATTCCCAGCGAGCCAGCTCGGCTTTCGTGCGCTCATCTTCCTTCCGCTGCTGCAGGCGGGTTTCTTCTATCACTCGTTCATTCGACCGATCCCGGGAAAGTATATTTTGATCGGCTCGGTTGCGCTAATGATGGCCTTTACTCTGTACGGCATTCAGCGTGAGATTCCATATGCGGCGAACTACGGCAGTTATCTCGAATATCTTAACTACGTATATCTCACCCGCCCCGACATAACCTATACCGTCGCACTGCGTTCGATGGGCGCTGACATAGTCCAGCAAACAATTGATCATATGCAGACTTTCTCCGACTATGTCTTATTTTTTCCAATCTTTATCGAGGCACTGACAATCGCTGTGCCCTCTTCGCTATGGTCCGGTAAACCGCAACCGCTATCAGTGAAGTTTTCGCATGATATTTTTGGCATTGAGGGCGGCGTATCTCCCACGATACTTGGTGAGGGATATTGGCACGGCGGTATCTTAGGCATCATTGCCTTGATGACACTTGCCGGTCTTCTGCATGCCTATTTTCGATCGCTTCAACGAAATAGTAAAATGAGCGCCTCTAGCGCGCTGCTTATGCTTTCTCTCTATCCATCGCTCATCATGATGGCAGAGGCATTCCAAGGCTATTTTAACGGCATCATCCTAATCTGCATCTCCAACTGGCTGCTTGGCCTTGCAATCGGCGCCAAACGGGTGCCATCGTCCGAGACTGCCGCCGCCATTTCTCATGATGTCACGCCTGATCGGTCGGCAACTGCTTCATCGCTCACCGCGCGGACTATCGTTCGTCCAGGATAAAATTACTATGTTCCCGCTTGTAATTTGCGCCGGCCCCCGCGCATTGCCGACAGCGGCCGTTGCTTCCTGCTATTATGCAGCGAATGGAATTCGGCCGATAGTCGTACGTCCTGCCGCATGTGCGGATCACGATGCCCACTTCGCAGATAGCACGCGCTGGATCGACGACGAAGCACTACCGGGTGTTGAAGCGGTTGGCGCCTATCTTCGGGCGCATCGCGAGCAATTGGCTAGCTTCGACCGGGCCCCCGGTTGGTTTCTGCAACAATTCATTAAACTAGCTGCCATAGCGATGCTCGATACCGACTATGTATTCATCGCCGATGGCGACACGATCTTCTCACACCGGCTGTTGCGCGATGTGCTAACTCAGCCCGTAATTCTGACGACCGGCGAACAATATGAGAATTATGACCGGCTGCTGGTCGCCTTGGGGCTTACTCCGCCCGAGCATAGCTGTGTTGCGAACGGCAACGTGTTTCCGCGCGATCCACTGCTGCAGCGATTGGCAACTCCAGAGGGCTTTATATCAATCCTTGAGAAGCACGTCTTCCCTTCCGGCGGTAAGCTCGATTTTTCTGAATATCAGATTACTGGAAGTCTGCTGCAAACGCGCCTGGCCATGCGACGTATCAGGATGTTCCGCCGCTTCGATCTATTGATTGACAGTCTCGAACATGTTTCTGACACGCTTGTTGAACGTGCGCTTTGTCGGTACGACGCGGTCGCAATCGAGGCAAACCATCGACGCTCGCCTGCGCGACGGATCGCCGCTCAGATTTTTTATTTTATCGGGCGCAGTTGGTAATCAAAGCGCACTAATAATCGATCAGGCGACACTATGAACGATAATCGACGCAGCTATCATGTTGTCGTGCGTACACACGGCGGGCTGGGTAACCAGATCTTCCAGATACTCTATGCACGACTTTTAGCGAACGGCCTGGAGCCGGAACTGGTTCACGATGCCAATTATCCACATGCCTTCAGCCTAAGCACCGCCTTTGCCGGTCATCCGCAGCCCGGATCGATCGCCCGATTCATCTCGCGGATACGCCTGCCTAAGCTACTTGAGCGGGCGCGCTTGTCATCGCATGGCACCGTTACCATCGGCGCTACAATCTTCGCCGACGCCTATTTTCAAGACACGCATTTCTATCGCGCTTTCAGTGTTAATGCGATTAACCACGAGATTGATCGCATCCGTCGCGAACTGCAGATCCAAACTAACGTGGTCAATGGTGACGAACTGCATCATATCCGGCTTGGCGACTTCTTTGATGACGAACAATCGCAGCGTACTTACCTTGCTGAGCGCTTCAAGGAACTACCAACTGGTGCGTTCATTATTAGTAATCGTGAAGATCTCGTTAAGGAAGCGATTCGCAGCCCCTCACTCGTTGGACAAAATCTATCGATCGTACCTAGCGCATCAGCATCTGCCGATGAGACGTTGCGATTAATGAGCGGGTATCGCACAATCGTTTCTAACGATAGCACGCTTGCGTTCTGGGCAGCATGCCTAGCTGGCCGTCGCTTGGTTACACCGAGTCCGCTGCTTAACGACCTGTTTGACCAACTTTGCGTCACAGACTGAACCGGCATGTGGTTACGAGTCTTTCGCTTGCTGATGGTAACTGGATGCGGCGTTGGCGGAAGCCTCGTCAATTTCGCAGCCCAGGCAATTATTGCAGCGCGATTCGGCGCTGGGCAGAATGTTGACGCTTACGTGTTTTCACTGGGCTTGCCGACGTTCCTGGCTGGGTTGTTAGCCACTTGCGTCAGCTACATCGCCGTTCCGGAAATCACGCGTGCCATGGCCGACCCCGAACATGAACGCCGATTGTCGGGGAGATTGCTCCGTAGCATTCTTGTTTTAGCAGCAACGCTGACATTAGGTGCGTTGCCTGCCTTACTCCTTCAACCTGCGCTGCTCCTGCCGACTGGTTCAACCATTCGCGATCAACCGCAATTACCGCTTTTGATAATTCTCGCGTGGACGACTGGCGGGGTACAGCTCGTCAACGCGCTGCTGATCGCACGCCTTAATGCGGTGGGCCGGCAGATCACCGCCGCAATGCTGTCACTACCGCCTGGAATCGTCTCGATCTTAGTGCTTATTACGATTCCCCTCCATGCAATATGGGTCGTCGCGGCCGGCGTGCTGACAGGAACGCTGGCGGTCACGCTTGTTGGCTGGTGGGGGCAGCGCAACCGTTTTTGCTGGCGGTCCGGGTCGCAAGCCAGTGGGGCAGCTACAGCCGCGATCCGATCCTCGGTCTGGCTGTCAGTTGTGGCACTGACATGCTTCTCCAGCTACGCCGTCATAGACTCCTTCTGGGCACCGCGTACAGGCCAGGGAGCGCTCGCGGCATTGGGCTATGCGCAACGGATCCTCATCGGTGCTGGCAACCTCGTTATCTTGGGCCCGTCCGCTATTGCCGTTCCAATCCTCGCACGGATCGCGGTGAACGGCGACGTCGTCCGGTTCCGCCAAACGTTGGCGCTGATTGTCTTGAGCGTTGGCGGTGCCGCGGGCTTGATCGCACTAGGCATCTTCGGCTTTTCGGACGAGATCGTTTTCCTGTTGTTCCAACGCGGCGCGTTCGATGCCTCTGCAGCGCAGCAGGTGGCCTCAGCGTTGGCGCATCTGGCACCAGGCATGGCAGCAATGCTAGTGGGAGTCATGCTCATGCGAGCGATCTTTTGCATTCCTGACAGTTTTCGACACGCCGCGATAATCGGGCTGGGCTGGTCAGTTCTGTACTTCGCCTTGTCCGGAGTGTTTGCCAAACGCGGGGTCACCGGCATTGCCGATGCATATAGCCTCGCTTGGATAACGATGGCCGTAGTAGGGTCGATGATCTTGTGGCAACGGGCCGGAACGTTACAAATCGCGGGCGGAGCGGAAACATAATCATGTTAAAGCGGGCAATCGATCTGACAATCAGCGGTATAGTGCTGCTAATTACCCTACCCTTTTTAGCAGCGGCCGCACTGGCAGTTCTATTTAGTTCGCCGGGCCCGATACTTTTCCGCCAACGTCGAGTTGGACGCAATGGGGATGTATTTAATATTTTGAAGTTCCGGACGATGCGAGTAGCTCAAGACACGACCAACGCGATTACGATCGGGCGCGATCCGAGAATTACGCGAGTCGGCCATTTTCTGCGTCAGAGCAAGATAGACGAACTTCCACAATTGGTTAACGTGCTGCGTGGCGACATGAGCCTCGTAGGTCCGCGCCCTGAAGTGCCACATTATGTCGAACTTTATCCAGATGACCTGCGTCACAAAATCCTGTCGGTCCGACCCGGCATTACCGATCGAGCCTCGATCAAATATCGTAATGAGGCTGAATTGCTGGTCCGCCAGCCTGATCCCGATGGCTATTATCGGTCGGTAATCCTGCCAGATAAGCTGCGACTGGCGGCAAAATATGCTGAACGTGTGTCGATCCGCGAAGATATCCGGGTCATCGTTGATACTCTGAAGGCGGTGTTTTGGCCGCAACCCTTAGACTGAACGGCCACGATATGAATATCTGGATCGTAAATCCCTACGGCACCTTGCCCAGCGAGGGGTGGCGGGAATATCGCAGCAGCATGCTGGCCCGGGCCTTGGCCGCGCGCGGCCATCATCCAACGTGGTTCCTGTCGAACTTCGAACATCGATCGAAATCATTTCGCAAGGAAGTGCAGGCCGATCCGACATTACCAGGCGTGACGATCTACTGCCTTCCAGCACGCCCCTATGCCCGCAATATCTCTATTGGACGCGTCCGATATGAGCGATCTTTTGGTCGAGCGTTCGCCGCGGCGAGCGAAGTTTTGCCCAAGCCGGATGTGATCATACTTGCCGAACCATCAATATTCTTCGGCGGGCCGGTGCGACGCTACGCCCTAAAGAATAACATTCCGTTGATTGTCGACATCCTCGATCTTTGGCCAGAAATGTTTGCAGTCGCTGCGCCGAAGCCGGTCCGCCCGCTTGCGGCCCCGCTACTGGCGCCGCTATATGCCCGTCGCCGCAAATTGCTGCGCGAGGCGACCGGCGTAGTCGGCTGTACGGCGGGCTATACCAATGTCGCGCGGGCGGTGACCCACCGCCCGGCCGAAACCTTCTATCTCGGCGTTGATGTCGCTGAAGTTCGTCGCAGCATGTTAGACATTCCAAATTCTTGGCGCCTGCCCCCTTATCGCGGGTTGACCTGCGTCTATGCCGGCACGCTCGGCGAAGCATATGATATCCCCTGCCTTGCCGCATCAGTCGAAGCATTAGCGCCGCTGGGGCAAGTGCGACTGGTGGTTGCGGGTGATGGCCCCGAACGGCCTCGACTCGAACAACTAGCTCAAGAGTATCCTAAGGCTCTGATATTTTTAGGAAAGATTTCGCCGCATCAACTTGGCGCGGTCTATGCGCAGGCGCAGATCGGTCTATGCTCCTATGCACCGAGGTCGGCGGTCGAGATGCCGGTCAAGCTGTTTGATTATCTGGCAGCGGGTCTGGGCTTCGTTACCTCTCTCGACGGCGAGATACGTACCCTGATTGACTCAGGTGCCGGCGTATATTGCCCCCCGGGTGATCCAGCCGCGCTGGTAGAATTACTCGCCGGCCTTGCCGCTACGCCGCTACGCGTCGCCGAGATGCAGCGGATCGCTGTTGATTACGGAAAAGTCTTCGATCAGCAGCAGCAGCATGCCGCTTTTGCAGCGTTTGTCGAACGACTGGTCAAGCGGTAACTAAAAATCGCAGCGCCAGATTGCAAAATCCTGAAAACATATTTACGCAATGAATAGAAACCATAGAAAACGCGGTTGATAATTAAATTACTATTTTGAGCAGATACATTCAATTAATTTCTTAATAAGGTACCGCGCTAATTTCCACGACCATTGTCATCGGCTAGAGTTCTACTTTTCTTCTCTATCCAAGCCGTTCGCCCCGCCTGATCAAAATACAGATCTTGCAAGTCCGAGTCATTCCAGTATTTCTCATCAAGCTTACGAACATCACCCACTACTTTGGCCGGGCTTCCGCGCGCTATTCCGAAATCAGGAACATCGCAGGACACGATCGCACCTGCAGCGATCAAAGCTCCATTGCCAATAGAGACACCAGGCATGATCGTCGCACCCGCGCCAATAAAAGCGTATTGGCCTATTTTAACGCCCGCTCTGGTATATCCTTTCCGATCTTCTTTATTAGTATTAATGTATTTATTTCCGTATAACCTCACTGAAACTTGACTACCGTGCGTGAATATGCCGACCCAAGCCCCTATCTGACACCCCTCACCAATACTTACTCCGTTGCTACCGTCAACAATGCTGTGATGCCAGATCCAGACATTATCATCGATACTAATATTATGCGAGTCGCCCAAGACCGCACTTGAGCTTATCCGGGTAAATTTTCTAAACTTACCAGAAACTCTATCACGGTATCCGTATACCATGAACGGTTGCTTCAGATAAGCGACTACGCGCATGATTAAGGAAATTATCCGTCCAGCAGGACTTAAGTATATCTCACGCAACATTGCTCACCGATCCCTTTACCGGGCTAAAGGATCAGCCCGGCCTTCTTATGGCATTGTCGCCGACGGCAACAGATTACGCTACCTGCGTTGTAGCAGCATCCCGCCTCCCGACGAATTCGGGCACCAACGCTTGCAGCTCAGTGATCAAACCAGCTTCGTCGTTTCGGTCGATCAGCTCCTGCAACCGCATCAGGGCAGGTTCCAATCGCTCCCAAGGAAGGAATGCTTCGCTTGCCTTCATGATGAGAGGATGGTCCGACGCGTTAGATGCATTCTCAATCAGTAGTTCCTCGTACAATTTTTCGCCCGGACGCAGCCCGACTTCGCGGATTTCGATATCGCCATCGGGATTGGCCTCGTCGCGGACGGTCAGGCCTGAGAGCGCAATGACGCTATAGGCCAAGTCAATGATCTTCACCGGCTCGCCCATATCAAGCAGAAACACCTCACCACCGCTCGCCATGGCACCGGCCTGAATAACCAACTGTGCAGCTTCAGGAATCAGCATGAAATAGCGGGTCATCTCGCGGTGGGTAATGGTCACAGGCCCGCCGGTATGCGCCTGGGCTCGAAACAAGGGCACTACCGACCCGCTGGAGCCTAAGACGTTGCCGAAACGCACCATGCTTAAACATGTATGTGTTTGATGCACGGCCAGCGCCTGCAGCACCTGTTCGGCCAGGCGTTTCGTAGTCCCCATAATGCTAGTTGGACGAACGGCCTTATCAGTCGAAATCAACACAACATGCGAAGTCCCATGGCGCAGCGCCGCCTGGGTTAGGCGTAACGTACCAATTACATTGTTACGAACTGCCTCGACAACATTTTGCTCGACCAGCGGCACATGTTTGTAGGCAGCAGCATGGAACACGAGTTGCGGTTTCCACGTGCGAAATACATGGTCCATCACCCGCACGTCAGCGACCGATCCGAGCAGGGGAACGATGTCAATGTTCAGTCCGTCCTGCGCTACCAGCTCGGATAGCTCACGATGAATAGCATATAGGGCGAATTCACTGTGATCGAGCAGCAGGACGCTTCTGGGAGCATTGTCGATGATCTGCCGGCACAATTCGCTGCCAATCGAACCGCCCGCACCTGTCACGAGCACCATTTTACCTGTCACATTTCGTCTGAGCAACGTGATGTCGGGCGCCACCCGGTCTCGGCCAAGCAAGTCGTCTATGGCTACCTCGTGCAGGTCAGACACTTTTACTCGGCCATGTACCAGGTCGAGCATACCCGGCAACGTACGAACATTGACCGCAAAACGGCGCAGATGTGCGATGATCTCGTCACGACGCTTACGGGTAGCTGAAGGAATAGCGAGTAGAACGTCGGAAATCTGCTTCTGTACGATCACCTGACTTAATTGCGTTGGGCGATATACCCGTAGCCCATCGAGCGCTTGCCCCGACAATGTGATATCATCATCTACGAAACCGATGACCTTCATTTCCTGACTTTGCCTCAGAGTTATAAGCAATTGCCGACCGGCCGACCCCGATCCATAGATCAGTACGCGAGGTCGATCACCATTGACCCGTTCCGACCCCATCATTTGCAGAAGCTGTGCCAGCAAAACTCGTTCAGCGATAATAACTAATAGCAATATCGCCGGCTGTAGCAGCCCAAGCGTTCTTGGCACGCCAATGATACCGTAATAGGTAAATACTCCAGCATATGGCACTACGTAAATCAGGATGTTGCGCGCCAGCATCCGAATCGTTGATGCGCTAACATAGCGGAATAACGTTCGATAAGCATGACCAAGCGAAAAGACCGCAATGCACAACACGACCGACATTGTAATCGAGAATACTAACGGCCGCGTGGGTGATGGCAGATATCCCAAACGTAGATAGATCGCGATAATCGAAGCGATCACGCACGCGAGGGCGTCACTGCCGATAACAAGGGCACGCTTCATTCCGCGCGGCGCACCAATCAGCGAAGGCGTGACGCCTTCTCGCACGATCACGCCTGCGTTTGTCAGTATCCGTTGCATTATAGCGTCTCAAACTGAATAATATGCCCGACATGGGTTTGATGGATGAGCCGCTACTCCGATCCGGCAAATCGGGCAACCAAGCGGGTGCGCTTGCCCCGGTTAGGTCAGAGCCCTTTAGTCAGCGTGACGCTTCGCTCGAGCTGTGCGAGAGCGATGTAGCCCGCGTGAAATTGCAGAAGCCGTGAATCTAGCGCGCTGGTCCGCATGGCATGGTCACAGATATATCCGACGGTGCGAAAGACGATTTTCTGATTTTATATTATTAAATTATGTATTAAACATCAATACTTTACAAAAGACTATTTTTATATTCAGACATTTATCCTGCACTATCGCTATTTAGTAAGAGACGAATTGCCCTCGGCATTTAATAATCAAGAATTGAGTCATATTTTTATATAGATTCACTTAGATGTTCAGAATATTTATTTTTTTGATTCACATCTCTTTATGGCGCTAATAATTGCCTTGCCATAGTTTGTATTGTTAAATCTTTCTCCCGCTTTTCTTGCTGTTTCAACATTAATAAATCCTTGGTAGAGTGCTATTTCTTCTATGCAAGCTATTTGAATTCCCTGACGATGCTGGATCGTACGAACAAATTCGGATGCTTCTAGCAAGCTTTCGTGAGTGCCAGTATCAAGCCAAGCATAGCCACGGCCCATTTGTTGAACGAATAGGTCGCCAGCGTCCATATACAGGCAGTTAAGATCGGTGATCTCGAGCTCGCCGCGCGGCGACGGTTTCAGGTCGCGGGCGAACTGCACCACGCGGTTGTCATAGAAATACAGCCCGGTGACCGCATGGTGCGACTTGGGCTTTACGGGCTTTTCCTCAAGGCTGACGGCCTTGCCGCCCTCGCCGAACTCGACGACGCCGTAGCGCTCGGGATCGTCAACGCGGTAGGAGAAGACCGTCGCGCCGCCCTTGCGCGCGACCGCGCTCGCCAGCAGATCGGTCAGATGCGCGCCGAAGAAGATGTTGTCGCCGAGCACAAGTGCGACATCGTCGTCGCCGATGAAGTCCGCACCGATCGTGAACGCCTGGGCAAGGCCCTCGGGCCTGGGCTGTTCGGCGTAGGAGATGGCCAGGCCGAACGCGGACCCGTCCTCGAACAGGCGACGGTAATTGTCGATATATTCGGGGCTCGAGATGATCAGGATGTCGCGGATGCCCGCGAGCATCAGCACCGACAGCGGGTAGTAGATCATCGGCTTGTCGTAGACCGGCAGCAGCTGCTTGTTCACGGCGAGCGTCGCCGGATGAAGCCGCGTGCCCGATCCGCCGGCGAGAATGATGCCCTTCATTGGGAGATGTCCTTCTTGGGGGCCCCGAGCAGTTCGTCGAGGATGTTGCCGAGCGCAGTCTGCCACGCGGGCGGATGGATGCCATAGTCGTGCGCGATCGCCTCATGGCTGAGCAGCGAGTTGGCCGGGCGCGTTGCAGGCGTCGGGTATTCGCTGGTCGGAATGCCGTCGACCTCGGCGCTCGCCCCGCCGCGCGCGGCACTCTGCGCGAAGATCTCGCGTGCGAAGCCGGCCCAGGTGACCGCGCCGGCATTGCTGAAGTGATAGACGCCGGTGGGGGCGGCCGGGTCCTCGACGAGCCGCATCGCGATCGTCGCGATCGCCGCGGCGAGATCGGTCGCGGACGTCGGGCTGCCATGCTGGTCGTCGACCACGCGCAGGCGCGGGTTGGTCGCGCCGACGCGGAGCATCGTCTTCACGAAGTTGTTGCCGTGCGCGCTGACCACCCAGGCGGTCCGGACGATCGCGTGGCGCGCGCCCGAGGTCCGCACCGCGAGCTCGCCGCCAAGCTTGGAGGCGCCGTACACGCCGAGCGGCGCGACCGGATCGGTGACGTCCCATGCGCCCTCGCGCGCGCCGTCGAAGACGTAATCGGTCGAGACCTGGACGATCGGGATCGCCGCCT
>Ga0308158_10001773_pt1 | contig 21766 bp, 20 predicted proteins | sample PhyBR2_FD_201038 | JGI IMG/M metagenome (GOLD analysis project Ga0308158, IMG submission 201038) | Phyllosphere microbial communities from UC Gill Tract Community Farm, Albany, California, United States - DLSLB.R2 | ecosystem: Host-associated > Plants > Phyllosphere > Unclassified | place: USA...
GAAAGCGGAGCAACAGTTCATTTTGTGACTTCGGGAATCGATGAAGGCGAGATTATTCTGCAGGGGAAATTTAATGTTGATGAAAATGATACAGCTGAAACATTAGCTCAAAAAGTTCATCAAATTGAATATGATATTTTCCCAAAAGCCATTAATTTAGTTCTTAATAAATAGAATTAATTTAGTTAAAGTAAAAATGATATTTTAATCCATAAATTATTTTAATGTAATGATTTATGAATTTTATTTAAAATTAACTTTAATTAATGAAAAATAAAATCTAAAGTAAATAAAAAGTAAATCCGGAGGTGAAAGAACCGGTAAATCACAGTTTGAATAAAACTGTAAAAAGTAAAATTTGAAAGAAAAAATGAGTAAAAAGAGAGCACTTATCAGCGTATCTGATAAAAGCGGTTTGGTAGAATTTGCCAAATTTTTGGAAGCTAACAATTACGAATTGATTTCCACAGGTGGTACTTTCAAACATTTGAAAGAAGCTGGACTTAGCCCAATTCAGATTGATGAAGTAACCGATTTTCCGGAAATGCTGGACGGAAGAGTGAAAACGCTTCATCCAAAAGTTCACGGCGGATTGTTGGCAGTTCGTTCCAACGAAGAACATATGAAAACAGTTCAGGAGTACGAAATCGGACTGATTGATATGGTGATTGTGAATCTTTATCCGTTTTTTGAAAACGTGAACAAAGATATTTCTCTTGACGAAAAAGTAGAATTCATCGACATTGGAGGACCTTCTATGTTGCGTTCTGCAGCTAAAAATTTCAATTCGGTAACTGTTTTGACAGATGTTAATGATTATGAAATTGTTCAAAATGAAATGTCCGCAAACGGCGATTCAACAATCGAAACAAGAAAAAAATTAGCCGGAAAAGTATTCAATCTGACTTCTGCTTATGATGCAGCGATTTCTAGTATGCTTTTGGATGAAGAATATCCAACTTACTTAAACGCTTCTTACAAAAAGGTTTCTGACCTTAGATATGGTGAAAATCCTCATCAATCTGCGGCTTATTACACTTCGACTTTTGAAAATGGCGCAATGAAAGATTTTGAAATTTTGGGAGGCAAAGAATTGTCTTTCAATAATTTGAGAGATATGGATTTGTGTTGGAAAGTGGTTAACGAGTTCAAAGAAGAATTAGCTTGTTGTGCAGTGAAACATTCCACGCCTTGCGGTGTTGCAGTTGGAACTACAGCTTTGGAAACTTACACAAAAACCTTCGAATGTGACCCAGTTTCAATTTTCGGGGGAATCATCGGAATGAATTATAAAGTAGATGCTGCAACAGCGGAGGAATTAAACAAAACTTTCCTTGAAATTGTTATGGCGACAGACTTTGACGACGATGCTTTGGAAATCCTTAGAAAAAAGAAAAACCTTAGAATCATTAAAATTAAAAACTCAGTTACCGACAAGCTGGTTTGGGTAAAAATAGATGGCGGAATGTTAGTTCAGAATGCAGATGACCAATTCTCAGAAGATATCAAATTGATGACAGAAACTGCTCCGACAGAAGAACAGAGAAAAGCTTTATTATTCTCTCAAAGAGTTGTTAAATATGTGAAATCCAACGCAATTGTGGTTTCAAACGGTGTTCAGGCGATTGGGATCGGTGGTGGACAAGTGAACAGGATCTGGGCAACGCAGCAGGCGATTGAAAGAGCTAAAGAAAAATTCGATGGTGAGTTGGTTTTAGCTTCGGATGCCTTTTTCCCTTTTAGAGATGTGGTAGATTTCTGTGCGCAGGAAGGTATTAAAGCGATTATTCAACCCGGCGGAAGTATGAGAGACGGCGATTCTATCGAAGCAGCGAATGAGCATAAAATCCCGATGTTGTTCACGGGAATGAGACATTTTCTGCATTGATATATTATTGAATTTTCAATTCATTTAAAAAAACACTCCCAACTGAATTTCAGTTGGGAGTTGTTTATTATGGTTATTAGTTCTTATTTCTTAATCACCTTGAATGATTTCACATTAGATACTGTTTTCACATTCACAATATAGACACCGGAAGGTAAATTTCTCATGTCTACTTTAGCTGTTTTAGTGCTTGTCTTTTCAGACTTAACCACACTTCCTGCAAAGTTGTAAATGGTAATATTCTCAATCGTGTCGCCATTCATTTTGACTGTCAGGTTATCAACGACAGGGTTTGGATAATATTGAAGTCCATTATCTTTGTTATTATCTGCGGTTCCAAGCTTCTCTTCAACTTTGACTATGAAACTACAAGTGTCAATGATTTCACCATTGAAAATCAGATTGTGCTTAACCGTTGTTTCTCCGACAGGAAAAATTGCGCCTGAAGGTAAGCCTTGTGCCAATACTGAAAATACACCCGTTGGAGAAGTTTCGCAAGCAAAGTTTAAACTGTAATTCACTACTGCACCAATATTTCCCGGATTAGTATTGATGTTTAAGTTTCCAGGACAAGTGTATTTGCAGGTAGGTGCGTTTGGCATTCCAACCAAGTAAACTTGGACGTCATCAATTAATGCTGATGTTCCCTTGGCTGCCAAGGAATTGAATCCTAAATAATAAACACCTGAACTGGAGGGTGTAAATGATAAAATTGCCTCGTCATACTTATCATTGCTAATATTTTTGCTCCAAATAATGTTGTTTTTTTGAACAAATGCATAAGCCTTATCCGCAATACTAAAAGTTAATGGAACATTGTTACCTAATGATCTGTATTTAAATTTGATTAAGATTTCTTTTCCAGCTTGCAGATTTAAACCTCTTGAGAAATACCAGGAATTAGCATTAAAGTAATAGTTGAAATTTTGAATCGCATTAAACTCTCCTTCCAAAGGATACGTTGAGTCAATCAACCACTCATTATTTCTTGATATCGATTGTGTGATCCATTCATCATCAGTCTCAAACCCGTATTTATAAGGCAAATTGACCGCTGACCCAGGATTTGGTAAAGTTTTAAAATAAGCAGGACCAGACCAAGAACTATAAGTATTTTCTCCACAATTAGATCTTACATAAACTTCGTAAGCTGTTTCCGGAGATAAATCTTCTACGTGAGCCTGAGTGATGCTGACAGCTGTACCGGAAGATGGTAAACCTGTTCCTACTGGCTGCACCACATATTCATAACCATTCGAAGGTGCTGTCAAGAAATCCCAGGTCAAATCTACAGTTGTCTGTCCATAATTGGCAACAACATTAGAAGGTTTTGCACAGCTCGGGCAAGAAGCAATGATTGGCGTGCTGATACTTTGCTCGGTTGCGCTTCCAACAATATTTCCATTAGAGTCCAGGATTTCATAGCTGGTTTCGTCACCGCTGTGGCTTCCGCCGTTCCAGACTGTAGTAATAGCATCGCCAGAATTGATTTTGAAAGTAAAATCCAAAACGTCACCAATTGGTAATGTCTGATCTGTAAAAACAGCGTCGCCGTTCACATACAGATTCATTGTGTTATTGTTCCAGCCGTCTCCTTCAGAATCTTTTAGACGAAGAATATACTCACAAGGTGAAGATTCTTTGTCTGAGACTTTTACATTGTCAAACATCAGGTAACCATAATTGGCATCTGAATACGCTTGATAGCCTAAATAATAAATACCATTTTCAGGAACTGTAAACGTTACATTAGCAGTGTTGTAAGCCGTGCTTTGGATAAAATCATTATTCCAGATCTCGACAGAGTTTGCAGAAGGGAAAGGGTCTTTGCTTACAACCACTTTCATTTTTTGCGGATAATATTCGTCCTGGCTAGATTTGTAGTCAAACTGTAAAGTAATTTCCTTACCTCCCGGAAGATTAATTCCTCTGGAGATAACCCAGGCGTCGGAAACATTTTCGCTGTCATCGTGCATTAAATAGTTTTTCCCGTCAGATGGACCATACAGTCCTCCAGGGCCTGAATCAAAATCACCTTTTACCCAAGGCTTTCCAACTGATGGTTCAAGGAGTGTCCAACGGCTATCGCTTTCAAAACTTTCATTATATGGCAGATTTACAGGAGCTGCTGTTGTGGCTGGATATGTTTTGAAAACAACAGGACTGGACCATTTTCCATAAAGTGAGTCTGCTTCGCAAACAGATCTTACGTACAGTTCATATTGAGTCGCTGGCTGTAAACCTTCAGCAGTTACAGAGAGACCTTGTGCTGGAGTGCCCGGCTCAGTAGGAATACCTGATCCCGGCGTTTTAATCACATACTCAAATCCTGCACCGGGCGTTGAAGCACTTTCCCAAGAAATGTTTGCTGTAGTCTGACCCGGAACTGCTTTTACGTTTACGGGTTTCGGACATAACTCTTCATATAGATTAATATTATCCAAACTAATATATCCCATATTAGGATCCGGATAAAAGTAAAAAGCCAGATAATATGTACCGGTTTCAGAAACTTCGAATGTCTTGTGTGCATTCTGATAAGTATTGATCTGAATGTTTTCGTTAACCCATAATTCTGTCGAATTGTCAAGAACAGGAATTGGTTGTTGTTTCAATACCACCTTTAATTTAACCGGAAAAAGAGTATTCAGACTGGATCGGTAATCGAAATCCAGTGCAATAGTATGACCGGCTTCAATCTTGATCCCTTTCGAAATGAGCCATGCTGATCCTCCGTTTTCGAAGTCGCTCTGGGCTCTTGCATAATACTGGCCTTGTGAAGGACCATAAACTGTGCTGGTTTCATCAGAAAATTCCCAGGGAGTTCCAGGACCTGACATCATTTTGTACCAATAATTTTGTTCCGTTTCCGTTTCAAAGCTGTTGGAGTACGGAAGCGATACCGGATCCGATTGTCCAAAAGTGAACAGAAAACTCAACAAAGAAAAAAAAGTTAACGCTTTGTTCATATATTTCATTTTGCAACAAACATAGAACAGAAGCCTGATGATTCCTATTGTTATGCTTTAAAAATGAAGAAATATTCGGTGTTTTTGAAAGAACTTTGCGATATTGTGATCAGAAAAAAGTGTTATCGTCTTTTGAAATTTGCTTTTTCAGTTTTGCAATTTTGACTTTGGTCTGGATGATCTGGTAAATAATTAAAACAATCAGGATAGCAAGAATGGAGATGATCCAGTATTTACTGCTATTGTCGTTGTCCGAATTTTCCTCAGCCGTTTTTTTAACAATAATTTCATTGACCGATTGTTTTTTGGCGTTGCTGTCCGTACTTGTTTTTTGTTTATAAAGATTAAGATACAACCTGTGATTTTCTATGTCGTTCAGAGCGTAATAGTTTTCAGAAATATATTTGTAGACTTCTGGATTTGCATTTTCTATTTTGTTGGATTTTAAAATCTGAATGGCTTTATCAAATTCTGTTTTGGCTTTTGTATAATCTTTTTGCAGATAAAGAATTCGACCAAGTCCTGCACGACTTTCTGCATTCAGTAAATCATAATTTCCGTTGACAGTATATTGTAAAGAATTTTCAAATGAGCCTTTCGCTTCTTCTAACTTATTCTCTTCCAGATAACAGCTTCCAATTTCGTTGTAAATATCTGCAATGGAAAATCTAAGCATTTCCCGATTCTTCAAGGCCGAGATATAAACTTCAAGAGCTTTGTTATAATAAGTTTTAGCAAAATCACATCCCAATTCGTCTCGATATATCAAAGCTTTAAGATAGAGAATGTTGCCTTTATAAAATTTCAAATCGTCGGGCAAAGGATGTTTTTCTATCAGTTCATAAGCTTCGTCTGCGTAATATTTGGCTTTGCTGTAGATATTGAGATTATGATATTTTTCACCAATGAATCCCGCCACTTGAATTTGTGTAGGATAGTCATTAATTTTCTGAGAAATTTCTCTTGTTTTAAAAGCATACTCAATGGCTTTTTCATATTCTTTTTTTACTGAATAGCTGCTGCCGATAATGGTGAGAATAGAAATTTCCATTTTGGGATTTCCCCTGTATTTTTTATAGAGTTCGGATCCTAACTTTATCACTTTGTCAGGATTAGAATTCATCATCAGGAAAAGCGAATCTAAATGAGGATCAACGTTCTTTTGCGCTGATAAAGTCTGTAAATCAACTACAAAAAGAAGAATCCAGACTAAAATAACTTTGTTTATTTTTTGGAAAAGGCTTTTCATAATCAATGGGTTAAGGAAACTTCTTTTTTGATAAAACTAATAAATTCTTTTGGCGGAATTCCTGTAACGGCTTTAAAAACAGTTGAAAACGAAGTATGGGAAGTAAATCCGCTTTCCTCAGCAAGATAGCTTATTTTGTAGTTTAGAAAAGCTGGTTCGTTTCTCAGTTTGTTGATAATGTAGTTGACTCTTAGTTCATTAATATAAGAATTGAAATTCTTTTGCTTGTGTTTGTTCACAATTTCAGAAAGATATCTTGTGTTGGTATCAAGCTCTTTTGCCATAGACTGGAGCGTGAGACTTTTCTTAGTAAAGTTTGTTCCATTTTCAAAAGCCAGTAGTTTCTCTAATAGAATCTGCTCCGTTTTTTCAGGGATAAACTGTGGTGTTTTAGAAACTTCTTCTACAGATTCAGTTTTAGGAACAAGCATTTGTGACTTTTGTTGCTTGTTTTTCAGCTTGTTGATATATTCCTTATAATTGTTGTAATTCTGCTTTGTCCTGAACCTGAACCAGAATACAAGACCAAGAATTGCAATAGCAAAACAGATCACCCAGATCAAAATATGATTAGTTTTATATCTTTGATTATCTTTGACTTTCAAATCATTTTCAGTGAGCGAAAGTATCAAATCACTTGCTTTTTGCTGAGATAAAATGATAGATTCATTCAGTTCAAGATATTTTAAATTATGGAATTGATATTTGGAGTTATCACCTTCTGACAAATAAAAATCAGCCAAAAATTGATGAATATTCTTTTTCAAAACCACATCATAAACTTTTTCCGATGATGCAAGAAGTTGATGAACTTCGCTGAGATATTGTTGTTTGTTTTTCTTACCAAAATTAGCTTTTGCGCGTTCCAGCTCTGCATAGGCCAGATAATTTTCCCCTAAACCAGATTCTAAAGAAAATTGTAATGATTTCCCGGCATATTTTGCAGAATCATCCCATTGTTTTATGATTCCATATGTTTTTGCCAATTGATTGTAAGCTTTTGAAATCTGATATGGAAATTGGTGAGAATATCTTTCAAGAAGTCTTTCATCAAAGACTTTTATCGCTTCATCATATTTTTTTTGTTCATAAAGCAGTGCAGATTTTGCCGTAAGAAAATCGATATACAGGCTTGTTTTATTTGGATCTTCAGTAGCATTATGATTGATTTTCTCTTCAATCAGATTTAGTTTTTCTTCAGCTTTTGGAATGATTCCTAATTTCCTGTAAAGTTCGCTCAAGATAAGATTGGTTCTTAAAACTGCTGGGGAATTATCATTTTCGGAATTTAAATGTAGCGACTCAAGAAGTGCGTTTAATGCCACAATGTAATTTCCCTGCAAGATTTGTGCTTCAGCTTTTAGATTCAAAGCTTTAGAACGTTCTTCATCGGAATCTGCATTGATAGAGAGATATTCGGAAACAGTTATGGTTTTTTCCGGATGAGCATACAGGTTTTTCGCTGCATTTTTATAGATATCATCGTCATCAAGCTGTTTCTGAGAAAACATCAGATTGGCACAAAACAACATGAACAGAACAATCAATTGATTGGTGCGGAAAATCTTTCGTTTCAAAAACATACGCCTTAATATCATTACAGTGAAGATATAATTTACAAATATAAGGTCACAATCGCTAATTATTTATCATGATTAGGTGATATTTTTATTAATTATGAAGTGATGTTGATACTACTGTTTAATTTTTAGGATTTTATAGATGTGAGTCTTGATTTAAAAATAATAAAGGATGACAAAATTTAGCTTCAAAAGTCATTCAAAAATCGAAATAATATTTACTTTTGGGACAAATTCCGGATATGAGTATTTTCAATGATACAAAGCTCGCATTTGCCGATAAAACGGATGCTCAGCTCAAAAAAGCCTATTGGATGTTCAAAGCGATTGAACAGCCTGCATTGACCAATATTGGCGTTTCTCTTCTCAATTTTACAGTTAGGAACAATTTTCCGTTTGTGGACGGGATTGTGAAGCAGACTTTGTTTGAACAGTTTTGCGGAGGTGAAACCAGAGAAGAAAGTATGAAAGTGGTGAAACAGATGTTCAAGCGCGGCGTTGGAAGTATCTTCGATTACTCGATTGAAGGGAAAGAAGAGGAAGAGGTTTTTGATGCTGTTTGTAAAGAGATAAAGGATATTGTGAGATTTTCTGTTGGGAATCCGGCGATTCCGTTTATCGTTTTCAAGCCAACGGCTTTTGGGAGAATTGATATCTACGAAGAAGTTGGAAAAGGAAAAGAACTCACAACCAGCCAAAAAGAAGAGTGGAATAGAGTAGTGCAGCGTTTTGATGAAGTGTGTAAACTTTGTTTCGAAAGCGATAAAAAAGTAATGGTAGATGCGGAAGAAACCTGGATGCAGGATGCGGCTGACCAGCTTTGCGAAGAAATGATGGAAAAGTATAATAAGGAAAAAGCCATCGTTTGGAACACCATCCAAATGTACAGAACCGGTCGTCTGGAATATATGAACGCTCATCTGGAAAGAGCCAGAGATAAAGGTTATTTCATTGGTTATAAGATTGTTCGAGGTGCTTATATGGAAAAAGAAAGAAAGAGAGCCGAAGAACAAAATTATCCGGATCCAATCCAGCCGAATAAGCAAGCAACTGATGATAATTACAATGCCGGAATCGATTTTGTAATGGGACATCTGGACAAGGTTTCTGCATTTTTCGGGACACACAATGAAAAGTCGTCCGAATTAGTAATGGATAAAATGAAAACTAAAGGATTACAACACGATAATCCACATATCTATTTTGGACAACTTTATGGGATGAGTGATAACATTACTTATTATCTTGCCGACAAACATTACAATGTTGCCAAATATCTGCCTTATGGGCCAGTAAAAGATGTTGTTCCGTATCTTACGAGACGTGCGCAGGAAAACACTTCTGTTGCCGGACAAACGGGAAGAGAATTAGGATTGATACAGAAAGAATTGAAGAGAAGAAAATAGAAATTAGAAAATCCGCTGCGAGGCGGATTTTTTTATGAATAAATTTATGTTAGAGGTATAATGTTGAATAGAAACTTTTAAATCTTATTAATTAACATTTATAATAGAATTATATTTTTGATCGTAAATTCTAGTATTTACTCCAATTTTTTCTAATATCTCGTTTGCCTTAAATCTTAACTTTTTCCAAATTATATTGTCATCAATGCTATTATAATTCCATATTTCATTTGGTATTTGATCAACATTTTGCTTGAACTCTAATAGTAGGCTTTTATGTTTCAAATCAATCATTTTATTTCTGAATACAGACTCTAATAAATCAGGAATAAAAGCATAATCAATTTCTTCATATAATTCTGTCAATGGATCAATTAGAATTGGCTCTAATTCTTTCAGCTTTTCAGAATCATAGGTAAAAAGAACTAATGAATTTATAAGATTATTATAATAAAAATCTACATTTTCGTCAAAATCAAACTTATCAGTGGCCAAATCTCGTTTAGACTTTTTGTCTGTTTCTATTGAATGATTTTTTTTAATGCTTAAGTATAAATTTGAAATGAAAACTACAATTACTAATAAAATTATAGTATTATAAAAATAATTCATTTTTTAATTGTAAAGTTTTAGATTACATAGATTATTTCTTCTTCTCCACCTTCACAGCCTGCCTAGCCAACAATTTCCAGCCACTTTTAGTTTTCTGCCAAACGTACAAGATATCCAAGCTCACTTCTCCTAGTTCTTTTCCTAAATCGTGAGTTTGTGCATACAAATGATTGCGAACAATTGCTGTTTTATCTACAATTTGAATAGATTGATTGGTGTTTTCAATTGATAAGAAATTGGATTTTTTGCTGACCAATTTTTCTACAAATTCCTTAGCATCATCAATATGACCGCCCGAATGTCCGTAAGTCAATTCCGGAAGAATCAAGGATTCTAAAATAGCTTTGTCACCGCTAATCATTGCTAATCTTAGTTTTTCTGAAGCTTCGGCAACGGATTGCTGGTCATTGTTTTTCTGTGCAAATACAATTGTTACTGTTATTAAACTTAATGTCAATAATAATTTCTTTATCATAATTACTTTAATATTTGAATCAAAGATAATCAACATTCCCGTTTTATTGCTAGCCAACTCTTAAGTTTCCGCATCAATGACCTTATAAGCTTCCGCAATTACAGCATCTGGCGAAGCATCATCAAATTTGATTTTCTGTGGTTTCAGGTGAAAAGTCTTTTCTGTAGAAGGCATTTCTTCTTCCATTGTATTGATAAGTTCCTGAAAAAGTTCTCCTTTCATCACATCATAATCAAGAGATTGATGACTTCCGGCGCCCATATTGTAAGTTTCGATATGGGTTAACAGCAAATCATTTCCGAAATATTTGAAATCACTGAAAAGATTACCACTCGGACCAATCCCATAAAGCTGAATTGTTAAAACACCTTTGTCAATGGAAACATCTTCTGTCTCATAAAATTTGAAATCACTGTCGTTATATTCTGCCGGCATTGCAAGATGCGAGACTTTATCTAAACGGTAAGTTTTATCCGGATTTTGGAAAAGAACCAGCATAGAGCGAGGTGCCGTTTTATTTTTCTTGTCTTTTCTAACGATAACGATATCGTCTAATTTATCGCCATTCAAATCGCCTTCTGCTTGATATTGAATTTCGAAAATATCCGGTTCGGTAATGAAATCTTCTGCTTTCTTTCCGGTTTTCGGAAAAACGTACGCTGGGTCTTCATCAGGTTCATCATATTCGTTTTCAGATTCTTTAGTTTGCGGAGCAGTGGTTTTTTCTTCCGGGATTTCCTCTTTTTTATTACAGCCGAAGATGATTATCAGAGCAGATAAAAGTGTGATTAGTTTTTTCATTAGTGTTTATTTTTCAGTGTTTTCTGTTAATTGCTTTGCTTTTATACGTTTGTGAATCAGCCACATTATGATTCCGTAGAATAACAACAAAACCGGATAGGTCACAACATATAAAAAGACGTAACCGTGCTTGGTGCTTGATTTTCCTAAACTAAAATCGATAAGGCTGTACGATAATAAAAAAATCGCATAAAATAGAATAGGAACCAGAATAATCCCAAGAATCAGCACGAGTATTTTAGGATTCTTTTTGATTAACTTTAAATGAACGAAAAACATTGTTACAAGAGCGATTGCTGAAATTCCGAAAGGGCCTATGGCTACAAGAACTTTTGAGATGAAAGAGATTTTTTCGGATACAGTTATTTCGATATTATCTCGATTTTGTGGTGTGATAGTCCATTTCAGAATATTACCCGATTCTTTTTCCTTACCCAGATTTGATTCTTTGAATTCCGTTTGATTATTCAATATCAAAGTCACATCAATCGGTCCAAATGACTTCCAATACTTAGATGGCGAGAGCGAATATTCTAATTTGTAATTGGTAACAAACCCCATTGTATTATATTCCATTTTTCCGTCATATTTGACTTCGATGATATTATCGCCCTTTTCCAAATCAGCAGAAAAATAAATCAAATCATTTTGATTAATGTAAAACTCCTGCTTTCCGTCAAAAGTGATAAACGTTTCATTGGCATTTTTCTTAATAAAAGGATAAGTCTTTTTTTCGAAATCCAAAGGCTGAATTGTTGCTACCCGATTATTGACTTTTATATCCTGTTTTTCAGATAAATCAATCGCTATAAATAACAACGGAAGTGTTTGTTTCTGTGGAGAATAGATGTGATATTTGATAGAGTAATTAGCATAATGATGGTTAAGAGAATCCTTGACAATGTGGATAAGAATAGATTCTTTTTTGACAGAAGCATCGCCACCAAACAAAACCGAGTGCTGTGAACCTTCCATCCAAGGTTTTGCCATATTACTAAACATCAGAAGCGGAAAGAGTAGCAGTAGAAAGAATATTTTTTTCATTGTCTAATTTTAATATATGAATTCGAATGGTGAAAAATCTTTCAGTTTGGGCAGAACCGATAGTTTGTCTTTTGTCTTAATCAGTTTCAGGACTTTATCTGTTTCGTAATCGGTGTGTTTTTCTATTTTTTCGCCTGTTGAAAGATTGTAATCTGTATGATTCAAATAGCCGGCGCCAGCGGTGTAAGAACTGAAACCAATCAACTCGAATTCGCTATTTTGATAGCGGAATTTATGCGTAAGACTTCCTTTGATTAATTGATTTCTAAAAATAAGAACTCCATTATTGATTTTCAATTCTTCCAGAGACGTTCCTGTTCTGCTGTCGCCATACGGAAACCTTTCCATCACGGCTTTGGTAGATGAAAGTACTTTTTGATAAGCTCCGTTTTTGGTCTGAAAAAATATTTCTAACAAATTAGGTCGTCGCTTATCGCTCGTATCTTCTTTCACAATCACCATATCCGGAAGATTATCTTTGTTTAGGTCGCCATAGATTTTGTAGACAACTAAGTCGTAATTGCTATTTTTTTCTTGAGAGAATATAGAATGAATGCTTAGAAAAATTGCTAAAAGTAGAAGGGTTTTAGTTTTTAAATTCATCGTTTGTTTATTTTTCAATGATTTTCACTTTGAAATATTTTTTAGCTTTTCCAAAATTACTTGCTTCTGTTAGGAATAAAGTGTTGTCATCCGCCCAAAAAGATTCTCCAACAATGCAAAGCCAAACTTTGGTCAACTTTTCAAATTCTTCATCCAACTGAACAATCTTCACATAATCTTCACCAATTTTCTTTTGAATGAAATACAAAGAACATTCTTGTCCTCCAAAATGTCCATTCAATCTGAATTTTCCGGATGGTGAGAAATTAATATAATCCGGATTTCCTGTTTCCTTAGTTTCTTTACCGTTCTTCAAATTAAAACTGATGTCCGTTGTGTGTCCGCCTTCACAGAGCAAAATGTCTTCTTCAGGATAATAAGCAATGAAAGAGTAATAATCGTATTCATTTGTATTACCATATTCTTTCCCGTTTCTGAAATGTATTTTTTTTACAAGCGGATGGTTATCATAATCCGGATTTTCATCAAATTCAATAATACCTTTCAATAGCTTTTTTGCTTGATTAAAGTCTGTGATTTTGGTGATTTTTTTCTTATTAATGTTATTCTTTACTGCGAAATGTAGATACTCTAATGAATCAATTTTTTCAACCTCAATAGAATACTGAAGTTCTTTTTCAGGCTCTTCAACTATGATTGATTTTACACTGTCTTTTAGTTTTTGAACTTCAGTTTTGGAGAGATTTTCTTGTTCCGTTTCCTTTTTACAAGATTGAAGAGCAAAAAGCGTTATTAAGAAAATTTGAAAGAATTTACTTTTCATTTTTAGGTTATGTTTTTATGATTTGTTATTCTATCAATTTGGTGCCAAATTCTTTAAAAGATTCTTTAGAGCCACCCATAAAAAATGTTTCCAAAAGATTCTCGTTTTCGCCTTCTCTTGCTACTTTTTTAAGCTTATTAGAATTGTCATAATCAAAAATGTAGGATTCATCGAAGGTTTCTGTCAATTCTTCATTCACATACATTTCAACTTCAAAAGTCACTTTGATTGATGATGAATTAATCTGCTCAATATCTTTGACATTGTGTGTCATTGCACAACCAGTTCCGCAACTTAGCACAAAATTCTGATTTTTGAGTTTTGAAAAATCTCTTTTCTGAGTTTTACTTTTGATTTTTTTCCACGAAATCAAATACTCAGTAAAATCCAAATAGTCTGGGTCTCCGGCAGGTCTCAGACTATCCATTTTCCATTTGATTTCCAAATTGGTTCCACGGACTATTTGTGGGTCATCATTATTGTAAATTAAACTGATGGTATCTTGATTTTTCTTGACAATAAAACGCCAATCATCGCCATTATCATCAAAGTTGACAAACTGAACAATATCAGTATAAATTTTCCCTAATTCAAGCTTCTCATCAGGTCTCAATTGACTTTTGAATACTGCTGAATCTTTCTTTTCCTCAGTTTCTTTTTTCACTGAATTTTCCTTATTCGTTGGCTTTTCTTTCTTCTCACAAGATTGTAAACTGAAACTCAAAAAAACGATTAATAATAGGAGAGAAGTGATTTTGTTTTTCATTGGCTTTTAGTTTTAGAAAGATTTATAATTTGCTGAATGATTGATGATTATGATTTTACATTAGAAAATTAATAATATAAAATGGTTCTGTCCCAAGTCAGACGTTCATCTATCTGCATTTCATTACTGAAACGGCTTTTCTCAAAAGATGTTTTTTGTTTCCAAATCCAGTTATTTTGATTGTCATATTTGTAATAGTAAACAATATAGTCTCCGTCTTTGTAAACCGATTTTATCACATCGCCTTTAGGATTATATTGATGATGAAGATAGTCTCTTATCGTTCCATCTTGGTTTAGGAAGTTTTCTTCAGTCAGTTGCCCCAAATTATTGTAAACAAAAGTCGAGGTTTTATTTCTTTTGGTATCTCCATAGCTATTGAAGATTTCTTGCTTTTTAATCAACTGATTTTTTGTATTAAAAACATACATCTCGTTAGTTTCCTGTTTTCTTTCCTCATTAATATCTTTTTTTACTACAAAAAATTCGTTTTCGGTTTTGGAACATTCAAATGTGATTTTTTTTTGTAGCGGTTTTTTGTCTTTATCGGTTATTTCAACTTCATAAAGTCCCATTGCATTATAGAGAAAATGGTTTTTAGCCATTAGATTTTTTTTATCACCCAGATATATTTCAGTATTGATGATTTGGTTTTTATCGTTGTAAAATACTTGACTGAAACTTTCAAGTCCTTGAGATTTGCTCCATTTATTCATCATCTCCTTCGCATAGGTTTGTAAAAAGCCTTGGTTAGAAAATGTCAAATCTACAGTATTTCCTTTGGAAAGTGTTTCGCTATAACCTACCAAAGTGTCTCTTTTTTCTATATTTTTTATGCTTTTTACATTTCCCCTCAAACCAAAATCTTTTGCTATAAATCCTTCTCCGAATTTATCAGCTCCTAAAATGATTGCAACATTGTCACAAGCACATTTTTTTGCATTAGAATCTAAGTTTAGATTTTCTATAACTTTTGGTTCTTGAACATTGATATTTTCATTGGGAAGAGTTGGAGGTGAAATATATTGTATATCGCTTACTTTATTAGCTTCATCAACTACACTTGGCTTTATTACTTCCACTTTTGGAGGCGGAAGTGGTTTCTGTTTTTTCTTTTGTCCAAGAGCAATTGTGAAACAGAAAATAAGTAAAAGGAGGGAGTTTATTTTTTTCATTCTTTGAATTTTAGGTCTGAAATTACAAAATTCGCTGTCTACTTTTTTTGAAGATTTTAAATTCGCTGAGAATCTATTACAATTCGCTGTTTTTTTATTGATTATTATAAAATTGATACAGTTTTGCAATTCTTGGAAAATATAGACTATCTATTTCACCGTTAGAAACTTTGAGTTTTTTGTGATTAGAAAAGTAAAGAATAATAACTTGGTCTGTTCCATCATATTGATATCTTCCAGAATCAGATTTTATGTTTTCAAAAGCTTCAACATCTACATTATCCAACAATTTCTTCCAGTTTTCAGGTGTGTTTGTTCTCTTTGTTTCTTCGAAAGGCTTTGGACTCCAATCAAAAACGGATTCTACAATGCTGTCTTTGGTAAAAACAGAACTGTGACTTTTACAACCTTTTGCTCCACAAATACTTTTGAATTCAACTTTCACAATGTCTTTATCGGTTGATTGACAAGATAAAACAGAAAATAATAGGAGTAGGAAAAATAGATGTTTCATATTTTTCATTTATTAATGTCTATTATCGCAATCTGTATAAAGCTCTGGATAAGAAGAGTCTAAAAACGTAATGCACGGACAACCAAATGATTCTGAAACAAAACCAAAAACAACAGGTGGTTTATTTTTGAACAATTTTCCAGTCCATTGCCAATCGTTGTATTCGTTATTATTAATGAAATTCAGAGGGCTGAATTCTGCGCCTTCTCCTGTGGTAAATGTTTTTGCAAACGTAACCTTGTTATCTTTTACAATGGCTAATTTTCTCTTATAAATCCCATATTCGCCTTTGTAATCCTGAATATAATAAGTAAGATTTTCAAATTTTGCCATATAAGTATTTTCTAAACTCTTGTCGTTTTTTAATGGAAAAGGAAATTGGTTACGGCTAACTTTTTTCCAATGGATTGGAATCATTTTTTCTCCAGAAAATGGGTTTTCCTTTCCAAAATACCCCCAATTGTAATTAGTTTTATCCATTGCTGTTTCCTGAGAAGTTTCAGGTTCATTCAATTCAAAACCAATCATATAATCGTGATGAGAGATTTCGTCACCTTCACTGGCATAAAGATTAAGATTAGCAACCGATTTCAAATCACGGATTGGGAATTTCTGCAACTTGGCATCTTTGTAATTGTAAAGAAACAGCGTGTCAGTTTCCGAAAGGGAAGTTCCTTTTAGTAATTTTTCGCGGTAAATTCCAGTCAATTCAAAATGCTTCAGTTCGGCAAATGTCTTAGTTTTTTGATTTTGGATAATTTCCTCTGGAATTGCTAAAGAATCATTATAAATATCAGATAATGAAATGAATGTGCTGTATTTACCTACATTTTCCATAGAATACAAATCGAAAATATGAAAATCAGAAAGGTTTTTCTTTTCTGTAGAAATTGTATCAACAGTGATTTCTTGTTTTTTATCAACAGTTGCGACTTTCTCGACTTCTTTTTTACAAGATAAAAGGCATAATGATACAGCAAATAGTAAAAGTTGTTTTTTCATCGTTTGGTTTTATTTCAAATATAGTTTAAAATATTTTGTTTCTCACAAAGCTTTTGCGAAACAAAAATTATGCAAAATATACTTTAACAATATCCGGAAAACTATCTATCTTTATTTTATAAATTTTTTCAAACTTTGAATCCAATTCTTGATATCGTTGTTCGTTCGCTGGCAGTTTACTTTTTTATGGTCATTGCTGTGCGTGTTTTTGGTAAGAATCAATTGTCACAACTTAATGCAGGTGATGTGATTCTTTTGCTATTAATAAGTAATGCGGTTCAGAATGCGATGGTTGGTTCCAACAGCAGTTTACAGGGTGGAATTGTCGCCGCTTTGGTTTTATTTGTAGCGAATTTTGTAGTGAAGAAATTTATCTTCAAGAATCAGAAAATAAAGGAATTGATAGAAGATAAACCTTATATTCTGGTAAAAGATGGAATAGTGTTTCCTGTGATTCTTAAGAAAGTTCAAATCTCCGAAGACGAATTGGAAGAAGCCATTCACGAGCACGGCATCGAAAATGTGGCTGATGTGAAGTTGGCAATTCTGGAAGTGGATGGAAATATCAGTGTGATTTCAACCGATAAAAATACGGAGCAAACGCATTATTCCAGACATAAAACTAAAATGAAGCGGAAGTTTAGAAATCAGTAAAACTATATCTAAAATATTTTTCTGAAAATAGTAATGATAATAGCAATTGAGTCTGAAATAAGACTACCGTCATCACTTTTCAAATCTTTATAAGCTTTTCTTTTTTCTTTGAAATTTTTACTTTTCAATTTTCTATTGATGTTCAATAAGTCAATCATTGACCAGCCGAAACCGATGATGAAAACTATAATCATTAAAAAACCTAGAAGCGTTTCATTCATTTGTATTGATTTTGAAATTTATCATTCCGTAAATTACTTATTATTACGGAATGACAAATAATGATTTTACAATTATGCTAAAATAGTAATTCCTTTTTCAGCTAAATCATAAATCGTATTTCTTGCACTGTCAGGTTTTACATTCACGGCTTTGGTTCCATTGAAATGAAGGCAAGTAATGAATCCTGCATTGAAAGCATCAATCGCTGTGAATTTTACACAATAATCTAAAGCCAATCCAACAATCTCAACCAATTGAATATCGTGATATTTCAGGAAATCTTCCAATCCTGTTTTCATAAAGTGATTGTTATCCTGAAAACCGCTATAGCTGTCGATCTCCACATTTTTTCCTTTCTGAATGATGTGTGTGACTTTATCACGATTCAAATCTTTATGAAACTCTGCTCCAAAAGTTCCCTGAACACAATGGTCCGGCCACATAAATTGAGGAACGCCATTTAGAGAAATGGTTTCTCCAACGTTTTTTCCATTGTTGGAAGCGAAACTTTTATGGTCTGCGGGATGCCAGTCTTGAGTTAAAACGATTTGGTCATATTCGTTTTCTTCCATCAGAAGATTGATATAGGGAATGACGCTGTTAGCTTCCGGAACGGCAAGAGCGCCACCTTCACAGAAATCATTTTGAACATCAACTATAATAAGCGCTTTTTTCATTGTCTGAGATTTGGGTTATTAAAATACAAAATGTCATTCTGAAAGAATCTTACCAATGATGATTTTCTTCTCTCGGAATGACATATTGACATTAAAATCCTGGAATTAACCTAAATATGGATATTTGTAATCTTTTGGAGAGACAAAAGTTTCCTTGATACTTCTTACAGACACCCAACGAGTCAAATTCATTTTAGAACCTGCTTTATCATTGGTTCCGGACGCTCTGGAACCTCCGAAAGGCTGTTGTCCTACAACTGCTCCGGTTGGTTTGTCATTGATATAGAAGTTTCCGGAAGCATTTTCCAAAGCTTTGTAAGCTTCATCAATTGCATATCTGTCTTGTGCAAAGATAGAACCTGTCAAAGAATATTGAGTAGATGTATCTACCAATCTCAAAGTATCTTCCCAGTTTTCGTCTTCATAAACATAAACAGTCAAGATTGGACCGAAGATTTCCTCAACGATACTTTCGTAATAAGGATTAATAGTTTCGATAACAGTTGGATGTACGAACCAGCCTTTTTTATCGTCATATTTTCCACCGATTACAACTGTTGCGTCGTTTGAAGCTTCAGCTCTGTCGATATAACCTTTACATTTCTCGAAAGAATTTTTATCGATAACAGCATTCACGAAGTTGGAAGGATCTTCAGGAGATCCGATTTTGATGGTCTTCATTTGAGCTTCCATCACTGCTTTTACTTCATTCCAAAGAGATTTTGGAACATAAGCTCTTGATGCTGCTGAACATTTTTGACCTTGATATTCAAAAGCACCTCTTACCAAACCAGTTGCAACTGCTTCAACATTCGCAGAAGGATGAACCATTACGAAGTCTTTTCCGCCAGTTTCTCCAACGATTCTTGGGTAAGATTTATAGTTATGGATATTATCTCCAATCATTTTCCACATTCCTTGGAAAACCTTGGTAGAACCTGTGAAATGTAGACCTGCAAAGTCTGGGTGAGCCAAAACTTTCTCAGCCGTTTCTTTTCCGTCTGTAAAAATCATATTGATAACGCCATCCGGAAGTCCGGCTTCTTTCAAAACGTCCATAATCACTTTTGCAGAGTATATTTGTTTATCAGAAGGTTTCCAAACCACAACATTTCCCATCATTGCCATACAAGCCGGCAAATTTCCAGAGATTGCAGTAAAGTTGAAAGGTGTCACTGCAAAACAGAAACCTTCAAGCGGTCTGTATTCTACACGATTCCAGATTCCTGCATCAGAAACCGGCTGCTCAGCGTATAGCTCAGTCATAAATTCTACATTGAAACGTAAGAAATCGATGAACTCACAAGCTGAATCAATCTCTGCCTGATGAACATTTTTGGATTGTCCAATCATTGTTGCGGCATTGATAACATCTCTGTAAGGTCCAGCTAAAAGATCAGCTGCTTTTAGGAAAATTGCTGCTCTGTGTTCCCAACCCAATGCATTCCACTTGGATTTTGCAGCAAGAGCCGCTTCGATAGCTTGATTAACATGAGACATATCGCCTTCATAATAGAAACCAAAATCATGTTTGTGGTCCTGAGGCGAACTAAGTTGTACTTTTTTATCTGTTTTAATATCTTTTCCACCGATTACCATTGGGATTTCGGTTTTTTCTTTCCACATTTTTTTATAAGTAGAAATAAGGCTTTTTACCTCGTCAGAACCTGGAGCATAAGAATTTACGGGTTCGTTTTGTGCAAAAGGCACTTGAGAAATGGCTTTAGACATAAATTTAATTTTTAATTTCCCCAAATTTACGATAAGGATTTCAGAACCACAATTGATTCACTTTCTTTTATAGATTGGGATTAGGGAGCGAGTGTAAATGGTTGTAGTGAATGCTTTTACGGATTTAACAAATGGCGTGGTTTTGTTAAATTTTCTAAAATATGTAATTGATTATTGATAAATTAAAGCTTCAAATTTTACAAATTTTACATCGCTGGAAATATTCTAAGGAAGGATAAAAAAGAAAACCGCACAAAAATGCATAATACTGCCGCCTAAAACGAATAAGTGCCAAATAGGATGATAAAACGGTTTTCTGTCTTTAGCATAAAAATAAATCCCAAAAGTATAGCATAATCCACCAAGAATAATCAATGTCAATGCGCCTGAGGAAAGATTTTCTATCATTGGTTTGATGGCTATAATGGCTGCCCAACCCATCAAAGCATACATCGAAAGAGATATTTTTTCATTATTCCTAAGTGGAGAAAATTTAAAAATAAAACCAATCAAAGCCATTCCCCAAATTACACCAAACATGCTCCAACCCCAAGCGCCTTTCAGTCCTAGAAGTGCAATGGGCGTGTAAGTTCCCGCAATGAGAAGGTAGATACTGAGATGGTCGATTCTTTGACAGATTTTTTTCCATTTCAGTTTGTAAACCGCGTGATAAACAGTGGATGCTGAATAGAGTAGTATCAAACTAATCCCGAAGACCAAAGAAGAAGCAATCGCAATCCCACTCCCGCTAATCACGGAATAGTAAATCATCAGAATCAAGGCGACGACGGAAAGTATAACCCCAAGACCGTGTGTGATGACATTGTATAATTCTTCTTTTTTGCGGTTCTTCGGCATCTTTTAAATTTTAAAGTAAAGTTACCTATAAAACTGCCTGACTAACTGCTAAAACGTAAATTTAACAAATTATTATAATAATGTTATATAATATAGTATTTTTGCAAAATTCCACAATATTAACTTATTGAATATAAATGAGATTTTGTGACGGAATTTCACTAAAATTAATTATAATTAACTAATAATATGAACAAAAAACTAATTTCAATATTTGCACTTCTCTTACTTCCAATAGCTATTTATTCGCAGGCACCAGCTATTCAATGGAAAAAAACTTTTGGCGGAAGTATTCTTGATTTTGCAAAAGATGTACAGCAGACCAGTGATGGTGGCTATATTGTAGCTGGTTACTCTTATTCTTCTGACGGTGATGTAATAGGAAATGACGGCGGTATAGATTGTTGGATTGTAAAACTTAATAGCAACGGTGTTATCCAATGGCAAAAATCTTTAGGAGGAACTAGTCCTGATTATGCATATTCAATCCAGCAAACTACAGATGGAGGTTACATTATAGCTGGACGTTCTTGGTCTAATGATGGTGATGTAAACGGCAATCACGGTGATAGTGATTATTTAGTTTTTAAATTAAATGCTAATGGTGTTATTCAGTGGCAAAAATCCTTAGGCGGGAGTGATACTGATTATGCAAATTCAATTCGGCAGACTACAGATGGTGGATATATTATTGCCGGAATTTCTAATTCTAATAATTTTGATGTAACAGAAAATTATGCAGGCTACGACTTTTGG
>Ga0308158_10001774_pt1 | contig 21752 bp, 10 predicted proteins | sample PhyBR2_FD_201038 | JGI IMG/M metagenome (GOLD analysis project Ga0308158, IMG submission 201038) | Phyllosphere microbial communities from UC Gill Tract Community Farm, Albany, California, United States - DLSLB.R2 | ecosystem: Host-associated > Plants > Phyllosphere > Unclassified | place: USA...
GCGACTTCTTAAATCTTCACGTATTTCTACATCCCCAAAATGCTCTTTCCCTAAAGGCAATCTGATTTCAAAAGTCGCCCCTCCTTTTTCATTATCAGCACAACTCACCTTTCCATGATGCTGACTGACAAATTGTTTTACCAAATAAAGACCAATACCAAATCCTTTTCGGTTGTTTTTGATATTTTTATTCGACTGATAAAACAGATTAAATATCTTTTCCTTATCGGCATCCAAAACTCCTTCCCCATTATCCACCACATGTATCACAACTTCATTATTGATACTGCGCAAATTAACCGAAACCGCTCCGTTTTCTTTTTCGGTAAATTTTAAGGCATTCGAAATTAAATTAAACAGCGCCATTTCTATTTTTTCCCGATCAGCATAAACATATATCTTCTCTTCAGAGATACTAAAACTATAATCGATTTTTTTAGTTTTGGCATGATGCACAAAGCAACTAAAGACCTCTTTACAAAGCTCGACAATATCTATTTTGGCAATTTTAAGTTTTCCTGTCTCGGTTTCGGTTTTTCTAAAAAGCAACAGCTGATCTACTAAACTCAGTAATCTTCGGGAATTGCTATACACCATTTCTATAGCTCCCGGCTCAATTTTTTGATTACCCCCATAAATAATATCCTTTAGCGGATTGATAATCATCGTTAAAGGAGATCGGAACTCATGAGAGATATTGGTAAAAAAGGTTAGCTTTTTCTCGTTTAATTCCTTTTCCTGTTTAGCTAAATCCTGCGAAAGCTGCACCTCATACTTCAACTGAGCCTGCTTTCTTTGGTATTTATCAACAACATAAATCACAAAACCAATTACTAAAAAATAAATCAGGTAAGCTAAATTACTTCTGTACCAAGGCGGTAAAATAGTAATAGGCAACGAAATGGTTTTAGAATTCCAAACCCCTTCTGCATTGGTTGATTTAATTTTTAAGGTATAATTACCCTCTGTCAATCTGGAATAATTGGCACTTCGGATATTATCGACATAATGCCATTGGGAATCCCAGCCTTCTAAAAAATAGGCGTAGGATATTTTTTGAGGTAAACTATACTCTAAAGCAGCATATTCTATGTTTAACATCGACTCATCATACGGAAGACTCAGCTTATCAATTCCAAAAGCCGTCAAACCTGATTCCTCAATAGCCTTATTATTGACTTTTATAGCGCTAATAATCAGCTTTGGAAAGTCGTGAATTAAACTGCTTACCTTGGTATCAATAATATTAAATCCTTTAATCCCCCCAAAAACCAACTCTCCTGTAGAAAGCTTAATGGCTGCGTTGTAATTAAACTGATTGCTTTGAAGTCCGTCAGAATCGCGATATTTTGTGATGCTGTTATCATTTGCATGAAATACAAAAATACCATTGTATGTACTACACCAGTAAGCCCCCTGATTATCCCTGATTATATTTAAAACCGAATTATTAGAAATTCCGTTACGCTGTGTAAAGACTTTCTTTTCGAAAGTTTGAGAATTAAAAACCACCAAACCTCCACCCTCAGTACCTACGAGCATTTTAGAATTGGCAACAGAAACAATGGATCGCACCGGATATTTAAAATCAAATTCCCTATGCTTCATGGTTTTCAAATTGAGTTGAATCAATTTAGAAAAATTCCCCACCCAAAGATTCCCATTGACATCCTGGGCCATCGAAATGATTCCTCTGATTTTTGCATCTACAAAATCAAACTGGTCATTTGTTTCATTATAACGATACAAGCCTTCGTCATCAGGAGAAGCTACCCATAAAACATTATCCTTAGCCCGAAACAACAGCCAGATATTCTTTTGAATCACATTGAATTTAGGATTAAAAAGAGTGTATTTTTTAAAACTATGAGACTGAGAGTTAAAAAGGCAAACACCCCCTCCATAAGTCCCAAACCAGGTTCCTTTGCTGTCTTTTTCAATTGCTGTTACAAAATTGTTAGTTAGCGAATTAGGATTATTGGAAACATAAGAATAATTAGTAAACGTATTATTCTTTCTATTCCACAAACTGGCACCCGCTCCATCTGTTCCTATCCAAAGATGCTCACTGTCCTGCTCAGATAACGAAAGAATAAAATCACTAGGCAGAGTATTTTTTATTTCATCATTTCTGGAAATAGTTGTAAAGGGACTTCTTTTACTCTCAACCCGATTGACACCACCTCTTAAAGTCCCAATCCAAACGCGATTTTTATTATCTAAACATAAAGATGAAATGGCGTTACTATTGAGTTTTTCTTTATCTAAATCAGCACTTAATGAAGAAAAAGTATCCGAAGCATAATTGTATTTCACCACCCCATTACCATTTGTCGCAATCCAAAGCTCCTTTGTGCCGGGCTTGCGCATCAAATCAGAAACCGGATAGCGAATTTCCGGATTAGTATAAAACTTATACGTTCTGTTTAGGGTATTGTATTTCAACATTCCTCCTTCAACAGCTACCCAAACATTCGAAAATCCGTCATAAAAAACACAACCTCCACTTGTAACATCAGTAATCACAACCGAAAATTTATTGGCTCCGGGTTCCATAACAGCAAAACCAACACCCTGAATAAAAGCCCACAACTTACCCGATTGATCAAAATCAAAACCCTGAACGTGATAATCCCAATCTAACTTCCCCTTTGAATAAAGCGGAATCTGAATGATTTTTTCATGTTTCCCTGCATAATAAAGCATACCCTTACCTGCGGTACCGATATACATTTTTGATTTACGATCCCTGATTTGGTTAACCACAAAATCAATCGGCTCACTTTTAGAAGTTTTAGCATTTATATAATACTTGGTAATAAATTTATTCCTCAAATAATCATAAACACTTATTCCCCCTTTTGTACCAATCCAAACCTCATTTTGAGTCCCACAAATACTTACAATCCTATTATTAATTAAGGAATTGGCATCATTAGGCTCGTTTCTGAAATTCAGAAAATTATAACCATCATAACGGCTTATTCCATCATAAGTACCAAACCACATTAACCCTCTTTTGTCCTTATATACCGAAGTCACAGCATTATTTGCCAGTCCATTTTCTATACCCAAATAAGCAACATCATATCGCTCCTGAATACGGTTGGGAACAGTTGGCACAATAGCCTGTAATTTGAGTGAAGAACAAATTAAGGCTATTAAAAAGAGGATTGTATTTTTTCTCAAAGTGTACATTAATTATTTTTTGGTTTAAGTATTGAAATATCACACTTATTCCCTCATTATACTTTAAAACATATTTGGATAGGCAAATTCAAAAATTACTAAAATTAAAAAAACCTATGAATAACACCATAGGTCTTTCTAAATAAACACAAAAAAAAACCACTTAATTAATTAACTAATGACATTACATAAGAATAAGTGTATTTCTTATCTAATAAGCGATAAGCATCATGAGGCAAACTTCCCCAGCTATCATCACCACCAACACCTCTTTGCTTGTAATCTAAATTCAGATACACAGCTTCTTTAGAATTCAAATCCAAATCATAAGGATGGCGTTGTGCCTTATTTTTACCCGGATCCAAATCTTCTGTTGGAATATTCAATGCACTAAAACCAATAGGCTGTTCACCTTCAATTTTTAAACCTTGTCCATTTGAATTTTTCAACATTAACCAACGAACATCTGTTTTATAACCCGATTCCTGCGGACGGATATAATTTCTTGAATATTGATTCATTACTTTATCAGAATAAATCCCGATAAACGAAGCTGAATTTCTATCTGAATAATTTTCCCAAGGCCCTCTTCCGTAATAACTCAAATTATCATAAGCTCCATTTAGTTTCAAACGCATTCCAAAACGAGGTAATTCAGCTAAATCTTTTCCGGTCATATCAATAGAGGCCGTAACATTTATTCTTCCATCATTTTGAATCAAATAATCAACAGTATAAGGAACTTCTGCCTGATTCAACTGATAAGACACTTTTACCAATAATCCTTCCGGATATTTTTTGTCTAAAGCAACATTTACCAACTTTAAGTTTTTATGCGCTTCTCTCCAAACAACCGACTTCTCCGGCATTCTGTTCCCAAAATCATTATCCGTTGGCGCACGCCAGAAATAAGGAGTAGGAAAATTAGAAATCATAGTATTTGCATCATCTTTCAAAGCATATTTTACAATTTCTCCTTTTTGCAAATCAAATTCACCGGTAACAGTTTCATTTTCAAAAGAAAGAATATTGTTTTTAACCAAATATTTCAATTTAGCCGGACTTTTAGAAACCATAGCATTATTAAAATAGTTTCCTTTACCAATTGCAAATTGCTCTCTGGCAAATTCATGACCTTTTACAACCAAAGGTGCATCGTATTTTGAAACCGCAAAAACATTTAAGAAATATTCTGAATTAGTATCCACCCCCCCTAAATCCAGATGAATTTCTTTAGCTTCTTCAGGATTTACATCCAAATTAAATTCACCTTCTTTAGCCTTTAATCCGTTTTTAATCAACTCCCATTTAAAGGTATAGTTAGAAAGATTCGTGAAATTAAAATCATTTTTAATTACTAAATCCGTCCCGTTTTTTAACTCAAACAAAATATTCTGATATACTTTTTTCACTTCAGACAAAGCCGGTTTCGGAACTCTGTTAGAAAACACAAGTCCGTCAGCACAGCCATTTTCATCATTTTGCAGCTTTTCGGCACCTAAGTCCCCTCCATAAGCCCAAAAAACCTCTCCTTTTTCATTTTTAGTTTTTATCCCCTGATCAATCCAATCCCAGATAAATCCACCCTGCATGCGTTTACTGCCACGGATAATATCCCAATATTCCTGAAAATTACCGCTACTGTTTCCCATAGCATGTGCATACTCACACATAATATACGGACGTTTTTTATCAGAGCTGGCGTAAGCTTTCATGCTCTTGATACTAGGATACATCGGAGCCACAATATCAGTATTTCTATTTTCTCCAGCCTGCTCAAACTGAACCGGACGGGTTGAATCCACTTGTTTCAACCAATCGTAAGCATCATAAAAAACAGATCCGTTTCCACATTCGTTTCCTAATGACCAAATGATGATAGAAGGATGATTTTTATCAAATGCAAACATTCTTTTGATACGGTCTAAATGAGCCGGCGCCCATTCCGGTAAATAAGCAGGATGTTTGGTTTTATCAAACCAATTTTGCCATTCGGCCCCCATTCCGTGACTCTCAATATTAGCCTCATCAACAACATAAAATCCATATTCATCACATAAATCATATAGATAACTGTCATGTGGATAATGACTCATTCGGATTGCATTAATATTGTGCTCCTTCATCAACTGAAGATCTTTCTTCATTAATTCCTTATTAGGCACGTGCCCGTTTACATCGTCATGTTCGTGGATATTCACCCCTTTTACCAAAACCACTTTACTATTAACCAACAACTGGGCATTTTTGATTTCGACCTTTCTAAAACCTGTTTTTTTAGAAATAATCTCTAAAACTTTTCCTTTATTATCCAGTAATGTAATGGTATATCGATACAAGTTTGGCGTTTCAGCATTCCATTGTTTTACATTTTCAACAGTATTTGCAAAACTGATTTTTGGCTCTTTCGAACTCACTTTTTTAGTTTCCGAAAAAACAACTTTACCATCATTATCAAACAATTCTACTTTTACATCTGGATTATTGATTTTATTATTTTCGAAAGACTTTAAAGTAACATCCAGATTAAAAATCCCGTTTTTATATTGATTATCTAATTCACTTTTTACAAAATAATCCCAAACAGTCGTTTTAGGCATCGCCTGTAAATACACATCACGCTCAATACCGCTTAATCTCCAGAAATCCTGATCTTCTAAATAACTTCCATCATGCCAACGGAAAACCTGTACTGCAATTAGATTGTCTCCTTTCTTTAAAAAAGAAGTAATATTAAATTCGGCCGGAGTTTTGGAAGCTTTGGTCATTCCCACTTCTTTTCCGTTCAAAAATACTCTGGCATAACCCGAAATAGAACCAAAGTGAAGTATGATTTCTTTGTCTTTCCAGGAATCTGAAACTGAAAAACTACGTCGATAACTTGCCACAGGATTGTAATCACCACCTATAAAAGGAGCATTCTTAGGAAATGGATACGTAATATTAGTATAAATAGGAATATCAAACCCCTGTAATTCCCAGTTTGAAGGCACTTGTATCTCTTTCCATTTAGCAACATCTAAGTCAGTTGCATAAAAATTCATCGGTCTTTGCGTTGGATTTTTTACAATATCAAACTTCCAAACTCCATTTAAACTTTGATACAATGTTGACTTTTGGGGATTATTTTCTTTTAGTTCAGCTGCATTACTAAATAAAAGAAACGAACTTCTTCCTGCTTCCTTTCCCTTATCTAATAGCTGGGGATTTTCCCATTCATTGGTTTGAGCAAAATTAATCTGTGTACCTAAAAGCAGAACTGCTGCTAAAAAAATATTCTTCATCTATCTATTTTTGATTATCTAAATTTTAATTCAAAACAAAATAGAAAATCGTCATTCCAAATCAGCTTAATAAAACACACATTAAAAAACCATCCTAATTATTAACCAAAAAATAAAAATAGCCAGCTTAAATAAGGAATGACAAAATCTATATCACAAATTTAGATAACGCCACAAAAGACATGAGGGGTAATACAATACAATAACGGGGTCATTTCAACATTAATAGCCTAAAAATAGCCTTTATTTCAATATTTTAAACAAAAGTCTTTTAAAAACAACCCAAAATCTATTTGAATATTCACCTAAAAAGCGGCACTAAAAAAGTGTTGTTTTCAGACCCGAAATCACTCCAAAACGACAATAAAAAAGGATAAAAAAAGAGGTTATCTCAAAAGCGAGACTACCTCTTTGTATTGAAACCAGAGCCAAACCTTTTTTTGCATGACTCCTGTATTTTTTAATATTTCTTGTAAAAAAGAAAAGCCCCTTCTTTCGAAGAGGCTTTTGTACCCGGAGCCGGAGTCGAACCGGCACGGTTTCCCACAGGTGTTTGAGACCAGCGCGTCTACCAATTCCGCCATCCGGGCTTAGCAGACAAGAATAATAACAATTATTCTAACGCAATAAAGAAAATTAGCCTGAGACTAAATATCTTTTCTTTAACACGGTGCAAATGTAAAAAATATTCTGAAACATTCTAAAAAAAATTCTGAAAATTTTACTTTCACAGTCAAATTAATTTTCTAAATTTGCAGCTCGTTAAAACAACACATACTAACTAACTCCATCCGAGGTATTTACACATGATTTTGCTTTTAAAAAACCTGAAAGCCCAATTATATAGAGTACATCGGAACAAAAACAACAAATTAAATGTCACAAAGAGAACCAGAAGCTAAAATTTTTGCTTGTTCAAAAAGTGTCTATCTAGCTGAAAAAATTTCCGAAGCATACGGAATTCCGCTAGGAAAAGTTTCTTTATCCCATTATAGTGATGGCGAATTCCAGCCATCATTTGAAGAATCAATCAGAGGTTTACGTGTTTTTCTAATTTGCTCTACATTCCCTGACTCAGAGAATTTAATGGAGTTATTATTAATGATTGACGCCGCTAAACGCGCTTCAGCAAGACATATTACGGCTGTTATGCCATACTTCGGTTGGGCAAGACAAGACCGAAAAGACAAACCAAGGGTTCCGATTGGAGCAAAATTGATTGCTAAAATGCTGGAAGCAGCCGGAGCCACAAGAATCATGACCATGGATTTACATGCTGACCAAATCCAGGGATTCTTTGAAAAACCGGTTGACCATCTTTTTGCTTCAACAATATTCTTACCTTATGTAGAAAGCCTTAAGCTAGACAACTTAACCATAGCTTCTCCGGACATGGGTGGTTCAAAAAGAGCTTATGCTTATTCTAAATTCTTAGAGTCTGACGTAGTTATTTGTTACAAACAAAGAAAACAAGCTAACGTTATCGACACCATGGAATTGATTGGTGAAGTTAAAGGCCGCAATGTTATCTTAGTAGACGATATGATTGACACTGGAGGAACATTGGCAAAAGCAGCCGATTTAATGATGGAAAGAGGCGCGTTAAGCGTAAGAGCTATTTGTACTCACGCTATTTTATCAGGCGGTGCTTACGAAAAAATAGAAGAATCCCAATTAAGCGAATTAATCGTTACCGATTCTATCCCATTGAAGAAAGAATCAAAGAAAATAAGAGTAGTAAGTTGTGCTCCGCTTTTCGCAGAAGTAATGCACATGGTACAAAACAACAATTCCATCAGCGGAAAGTTTATCATGTAATTACCCCTAATCCCTAAGGGGAATCAAAAAAGAGTTTAATTAATAACTATATAAATATTTAAAATGAAATCGATTACAATTAAAGGATCAGAAAGAGAAAGCGTGGGCAAAGTTGCTACTAAAGCCTTACGTAATGCTGGAGCGGTTCCTTGCGTGTTATACGGAGGAGATCAACCAGTTCATTTTTCAGCAGAAGAAAAAGCATTCAAAAACTTGGTTTACACTCCAAACGCTCACACAGTTGTGATCGAATTGGGTAACGGTAAATCATTCAATGCAATTTTACAAGACATCCAAGTTCACCCAGTTTCTGACAAAATCTTACACATTGACTTTTTCCAATTGTATGATAACAAAGAAATCACTATTGAAGTTCCTGTAAAAATTATTGGTAACTCTAAAGGAGTTATGGCAGGTGGAGATTTACGTATCAACAACCGTAAATTAAAAGTTAAAGCTTTACCTAAAAACCTTCCGGATTTCGTTGAAGCTGACATTACTCCTCTTGACATGGGTAACAAATTATATGTTACTAAAGTACCTACACCAGACTTCAAAATCATGCACCCAGATAACACAGTTATTTGCCAAGTGAAGATGTCTCGTGCGGCTATGAAAGCTGCTCAAGAAGCTGCAAAAGCTGCAAAAGCTCCTGCAAAAGGAAAGAAAAAATAATTTTTTTCAACTCTATACAAAAGCATCAATCGAAAGATTGGTGCTTTTTTTTTGAAACAATGTCAATAACAAAAATCAATTGCAATGCAAAAAAAACCACACCATATACATTAAGTTGATTATTGAAATTGACATTGACCGTTGTAATTGAAATTTATACTTACTTTTGCACCATGTTAAACTGGATCAACCAGTTGTTTTCGCCAGCAAAAACAACAGACAAAACAGATTATATGAAGAAATTTCTAATCGTAGGACTAGGAAATATCGGTGCCGAATACGTAAACACCCGTCACAATATTGGTTTTAAGATATTGGATTATTTAGCTAAAAAAGAAAGCCTTGATTTCCAAACTGTAAAATTGGGCTCTTTAGCCGAATACAAATTCAAAGGAAGAAGTTTTTTTCTTTTAAAACCCAACACTTACATGAATTTGAGCGGTAAAGCCGTTCAATATTGGATGGAAAAAGAAAATATTCCCCTGGAAAATATCTTCGTCATTACAGATGATTTAAATCTATCTTTTGGAACCATCCGTATCAAGCCTAAAGGCAGTGATGGCGGTCACAATGGATTAAAAAATATCAATTTAGTTCTAAACACCAATCAATACACCCGTTTTCGCTTTGGAATCAGCGACGAATTCAAAAAAGGGAAACAAGTAGATTATGTACTGGGTGAATGGAACGACCACGAAAAAGAAGCACTGCCGGAGCGCTTGGAAACAGCTACCGAAATCATCAAATCTTTCGGAACTGCCGGCTTAGAAAACACCATGACATCATTTAACGGAAAATAAAAAAGGCTGGAATTATTTCCAGCCTTTCTATTATAAATCTAAAATTCCTATCTAATTATAATTTTAGCCGTCTTTTTAATCTCACCATCCAACAAGGTCACAAAATAAATCCCTGCCTGTGGTTTAGTCTGTAATTTAATATCTTGGTTAAAACCACCATTATTTGGATATTTTTTATCGAATATTCTTCTGCCCGAAGTATTAAAAACCAATATCTCAATTTCATTAGTAGAAGTACTGATATATTTTACATTAAAATTTTCATCATTAGTGTTCGAACTCACTATTAAATCGGTATTTATTTCATCATAAGGCACTAAAGTATAATTCTGCGTACAAATACTAACCGTGGCTGCGTTTAAAACACCTGTATCATTGGTAAAAATATCACGAATACGCAATGACCATGTTCCTTGTGGACTTTCTCCATTAAAACTACTCAAAACCCCCAAAGGCGCAACAGTTTGCAAAGTTGTGCTTCCACAAGACAAATTTCCACCGGCATCATCATAATTAATTAACAAATGACCATTAACATCACTACATCCGTTATACAACAACTTCACAATGGTTCCCTGCGGACTCATAAGTTCCATCTGGACATCTGAAAAATAAGTATGCGAAATATCTACATTTACATTAACATCAGAAACAAAAGAATCAGAAGACGGAACAGTAATAGTTCTCGAAGCAAAACTCCCTTGTTCCGGTATATTAAACGGTGTTGCAAAACTATAAGTCTGACAAGTTGATACAACTGTATATCCAATAGCAAAAGCTTTACTATTGACAGCATAATAAATATTATCTGTTGGTTCTATCAAAATTCTACAAAACTGAGAAGAAACATTAGGCACAGTAAACTCTTCAGAACCATCATTATCAACATCGGCTGCTAAAGTAATTGGAAAAGTCACACCATTATCCGTAGAAAGCTTGATATTTACCTTAGAAGAACCCGGCAATGAGTTTGTTCCATTGACATTCCATGTAACAATCTGTTTTGTATTTTGAAACCAGCTTAAATTATCAATATTCTGAGAAGTCACCTCAAAAGGCCCTGCCGTTCCACTTACGTTAACCACCATTTCATCCGAAATAGTCTGAGCCAATCCCTCGGCAGCATTATCTCTGGCTGTTAAAACAAAATGCAACGTTCTAGCCACATCAGCCACCGACTCCCATCGGCTTCTTAACCTACCTGACAAAACATTTTCGAAACTTGGCATATATCTCACTGTTGCACTCACAGGTGGAAAAGACCTAAAAAGCGGCCCATTTGTCTTAGTACTCAAAGCAATACTCGAATCTCCACTAGCCGACGAAGCCGAATCATTTTCTTCCCAAGTGTAAGTTAACGCCGTTGAAGTACCTCCTGTTCCTTTTAAAACAAATGCCGTCCCCTTAGGAATCGTATAATCAGCCCCGGCATTCACCGTTGGCTCACCAACACTAATTGCAGTTGTTACCGGACAAGTTTTGGTCGCCAAATTACCTTGAATTTGACTAATACTAACAAAAGAAAAATAATCCTGAGAATGCTGCTCTACATCATAATCGGTTGTAATTCCAGCGTACCCCATAATAGTAGAACCACTTCCAGGCTCTACACTTACACCAGTTCCTTCAATATCATAAGAAAAAGTGTGATTAGCCCCTAATTGATGACCCATTTCGTGAGCCACAAAATCAATATCAAAAGTATCGCCCTTAGGAATTCCGTTAGACGGAGAAGTATAAGCACTTCCTTTTCCCGTATTACAAACACAACCAATACAGCCTGCATTTCCTCCACCACCTGTAGCCCCAAACAAATGACCGATATCATAATTAGCACTACCTATAACACTTGTTAAAGTATTTTGCAACTCCGTTCCCCAGGTACCGGCAGTATTCTCATCTCCTACACCAACACCAGATGCTGAATAAGGATCAGTAGTAGCATCAGTATATACAACAAGATTATTATTAGCTATAAGTATCAGTTTTACCGCCAAATCACGATTAAAAATTCCGTTCACCCTTGTCATCGTAGCATTCATAGCTGCCAAAGCCACAGCTACAGTAGGAGCAGCCGTACCACTATGGTATTTAGCATATTCTCCTGTACAAGACAAAGCCAGTCTTAATGTTCTGAATTTTTGGTTACTGGATACTAATTTAGCCGTTTGATTACTTATTTTTTTTACCAAAGCAGTTTCGTCGGCAGTTGTACAACTAAATGGTAAACGCTCTTTGAGTTTGCTTTTCGAATCAAAAACCACATAGACATCATTATTTTCAGTGTCTTTTTCAATAAATTCCATCTGATTTCCATTTCTGGTAATCATTGTTTGTATTCCTAATGGGGACATACTAAAATTTAAAACAGCAGTAGGATCGGTAACACCTTTTCCCGAAAAAGAACGAATATCCGGATATTTTGCCTGAAGTTCGGCTTCAAAATTGGAATCTTCATGAATAACAAATTTTTCCAAGTCCCCTTTGGCATTAGGAACAGTAATTTGGATTGTAGTATTGGAAAGCGACTTATCCTGAACTTCCTTAAGTTTCGTTTTCAAAGTCCCTTCATCAAGTTGAAATAAAACGGCATTGTTAGGTTCTAATTTCCCCAACAATTTAGCTGAAGCCTGAATAGCAGATAGATTAATCTTTTTCCACGGTTCCTTATCTTGGGCATGAATAACTGAAAACCATAATAAAAGAAATAATAATGTACTGTTTATTTTCATAACTAGCTAATATTTAAGTCCCAAAAATAAAGCATTTTAATCAAAAAAATATCGAACCTATTAGTTTTAATTAAAGCAAGTAAACCAATTGATTTTATTACATATTATTTGCTATTTTATTAGAATCAACTCAAATACTTCAAAAAATAGAATCGGCAGACCTTTATATTTAAATTAGATAGTATAAATTTGCACTACTATAAAATAATTGCTTTGAAGATTTTTAATTCTATAAAAGATTTCAGTTCCCAAAAAAAAACAATCCTTACTTTAGGCACCTTTGACGGGGTTCATATTGGACATAAAAAAATACTGGAAAAAGTAATTCAAAACACTCTTGACGAAAAATACGAAAGCCTGGTACTGACATTTTTCCCGCATCCAAGAATGATTTTACAGGAACGTTCCGAAATCAAACTACTCAACACCATTCCTGAAAAAATACACCTACTGGAACAATTAGGCATAGAAAATCTTGTTATTCATCCTTTTGACGAAAGTTTTTCAAGACTAACCGCCGAAGAATTTGTGAAAACAGTACTGGTTGAACAGTTTAAAATTCAAAAAATAATCATTGGTTACGACCATAGATTTGGAAGAAACAGAACTGCTGATATCAATAACCTTATTGAGTTTGGCAAAAAATACAACTTTGAAGTTGAACAAATATCGGCACAGGAAATTAATGACATTTCGGTAAGTTCTACTAAAATCAGAACCGCCATTCAGGAAGGAAATATGCTTTTAGCCAATAAATACCTGGGCTATGATTACATTTTAACCGGAACAATCAGAAAAGGAAAACAATTGGGAAGAACCATTGGTTTTCCAACAGCCAATCTAAAAATAGAAGAAGATTACAAACTTATTCCTCTTAACGGAGTTTACATTGTAAGCAGCCAAATTAACGGGCAAAAAGTGTACGGTATGATGAACATTGGCTTCAATCCCACCGTTGATGGCAATCATCTATCGGTAGAAATACATTACCTTAACTTTGACGGCGATTTATATGATCAAAAAATCACCGTTTCCATCATCAAACGCATTCGCGGAGAAGATAAATTTGACTCTATTGATTTACTAAAAGAACAAATCGAAAAAGACAAAACTCAAACACTTTCTTACATTAAAGAGCTTTAAATTAGAACAAAAAAAGTATCATTTTAAAAAAATTCCTGTTTTTTTTACGTAAATTTGATAGACAATACCCTGTTTATCAAAGAAGTATTTTTTAACCTTAAAAAATTAAGCGTATGAAACTGCCAAAAGAATTATACAACGGAGTTATTATTTTTATAGGTATTGCTCTTTATTTTTTGCTAATGGAGGTTTTAGGCCTTTCTAATTTATTTTTCTTGAGACTATTCAACATTGTATTTATCTATTACGGCGTTAATAAAACTCTGAAATCTAATTTTATTGAAGGCAAAACTAATTTTGCTGACAATGCCATTTCAGCATTACTAACTGCATTAGCCGGTGTACTTTTTAGCATTATGGGCCTAGTAGCCTATATCTATTCCAGAGGAGGAGATGAATACATCAAAACATTATCCGAATCATTATTGTTTGTAGGAAGCCCTTCTGTAATGACTTATAATATCTCTTTACTTTTTGAAGGAATTGTTTCGGCTGTAATTGTGACTTTTTCTCTAATGTTATTTTGGAAGAAAAAATATCCATCAGACTAGAAGCCTGCTACCTTCAATTTAAAATTAAGCTATTAATTTTAATACAACCAAAATGAAACCACCCAAAGAAATTACCAACGGAGTTATTATTTTTATTACCATCGGAATTTACTTTTTACTGATGGAAGCATTCAGTCTGGCTCATTTATTTTATTTACGCTTTATAAATATCTTTTTTGTTTTTTACGGAGTCAACCGAACCATCCAGATGAACCTACAAGAAGGTAAAAATAAATTTGTTTCAAATGCAGTTTCTGCCATATTCACCTCGATAGTTGGCGTTATTTTAAGCATCATTGGACTTGTTATTTACAGCTATTTACAAGGCGGAGATGCATTTGTACAATCTTTGTCAGAAACTTTCCTTTTTGGAGGCAATCCTACTATTGATGCTTACTCTATATCATTATTGTTTGAAGGTATAGCCTCGTCAATAATTGTAACACTTTTACTAATGTTATATTGGAATAACCGATTTTCATCCGATTAGCAATTAAACCTTTCTTTGGATTACTGTTCCTTTTTCAGGCTATTGCATTGCCATTTTGAACAATTTAACTACTTTTGACCCATCAAAAAATACAATACAATGAGTATTACAAAACACGATTGGACAAAAGAAGAGATTATTGCTATATATAATAAACCTATGATGGATTTGCTTTTTGAAGCAGCTTCAATTCATAGAGAACACCACGACCCAAATGTGGTTCAGGTATCTACTTTATTATCTATAAAAACAGGAGGTTGTCCGGAAGATTGTGGTTATTGCCCTCAGGCAGCTCGTTACCACACTGGTGTTGAAGGAAACGATTTAATGTCGGTTAATCAGGTAAAAGCACAGGCTTTACGCGCTAAAGAATCGGGTTCATCCCGTGTATGTATGGGAGCAGCCTGGAGAAACGTAAAAGACGGACCTGAATTTGATCAGGTATTAGAAATGGTTCGTACTATCAATAAACTGGACATGGAAGTATGTTGTACCCTTGGTATGATTACCGAAAATCAGGCACAACGTCTGGCCGAAGCAGGACTTTATGCTTACAACCATAACCTTGATACTTCTGAGGAATATTATAAAGAAGTGATTTCGACGAGAGGATTCGAAGACCGTTTAGAAACCATAGAAAATGTTCGTAAGACCAATGTTACTGTTTGTAGCGGGGGAATTATCGGAATGGGAGAAAGTATCGAAGACCGTGCAGGTATGCTGGTTGCACTTTCTACTTTAAACCCACAACCGGAATCGGTGCCAATTAATGCTTTAGTTGCCGTTGAAGGAACTCCAATGGAAGAAGAAAAACCGGTTGAAATTTGGGAAATGATTCGTATGGTAGCTACTACACGTATCGTTATGCCGGAAACTCAGGTGCGCTTATCAGCAGGAAGAACAAATATGAGCCGTGAAGGACAGGCAATGTGCTTTTTTGCAGGAGCCAATTCGATTTTTGCAGGAGACAAACTTTTAACAACTCCCAATCCTGATGTTAACGAAGACATGAAAATGTTTGAAATGTTAGGTTTAAATCCACAAAAACCATTCACTAAGGTTTCACAACCAAAAACAGTTGAAGCAGCCGATTCTCAATTTGCTCCTCTAGGCGAAAAACCAAAATGGTCTCGTCCAGGACATACCATTGAACGTAATGTAGAAGCATCGATTAAAGGAAAATAAAATCCAATTTGAATAAAAAATAAAAGCCATTAGATTTTTAAATTCTAATGGCTTTTTTCATTTACAGCACCTAATAAATGATTTTTTTCACTGCTTTTTTACCGTTTTCCAATATTACCTGAACGATTAATGGCTGATGATTTATCAATAAATTACTAACAATTGTAGTTGCCGCATTAATAGCCTTGTCAGCATACACCTTATTTCCCGAAAAATCATAAATATAAATCCTATCAATTAAGGCGTCGGCAGAATTAATATTTATTTTTTTATCATTTACTGAGACCAACAGCCCTTCAACTAAAACCTCATCTTCATCATTATCAAATTCCTCTTCTACATCATTCTTATCCTGATAACGCAAAACAAAACGATCATTAAAAATCCCTTTTTCGGTTGCAAAAGAATAAGGTTCTTTTAAATTATGCAGTACTTGCAATAGTCTATCTTCCAAAAAGACATTTTGTGATGCCAATGCACCATCAGCATGGTCAATACTTATTTTAAAATCACCCACAACAGCTGTTTTATAACCTAAAACAATGCTATCCTTTTTTTGAAAAGGCAAAGCCCTACCCTGAATCGATAAATTGCTCCCCTGATTAATACTATAAAAATCCACAAACTGATTTCCATCATAACTCACTCCATCAAAACTTCCTTCGTATTCATTGGTTGCTCCCGTAATGTAACCAATAAAAGTTTGTTTAAATGCTCCCTGAGCATTAGACAAATTCAGCCATACACGATTTTTCTCTGTTTCAGTAGTCGATTTAGTCTTCCCTGTCAATTTAAAAAATTGCGAATTATCCATCACGGCATTACTCAAAAGCCGCATACTATTATTAAAAACCACTGTTCCTCCAGTTGCACTTGCCGGCGCAAAAAAGCCCTGAGCAGCAGCGATTTCCCCAGTTAGTACAGCACCTCCCGTTTGAACAGCACCTCCTATAGTAGCAATAGTAGCCACTCCACCTGTTTTATTATAAGTTGCATAATCATCAGAAGTATAAGCATATATTCCTGATCCGGCAGTCCCATTAGTGATATTGGAGGCTAATTGAATTGCCGTATTATGTGTCCAGAAATAAAGTGTTCCTTCTAATACCCTCTCGTCCGGATCTAACTTCGAATTCAAATCTAAAAACGCATCGGCACTTATGGCAGACGGATAAGGATTCCCTAACAGATATACTTTATTTCCGTTTAATTCCTTAGTTATTTCGCCATTATTAGGAGTTCCTTCAAACTTAGGATTATAATCTATTGTTGCATTGGTGATACTAAATGATTGTGGTGCTCTAATAATATAGCCTTCTCCTGGCACCATTACCTTATTGCCTCCAGAATGAAGTACCCAGCCATTGTTATAGCTGTAATATTTATCAAAAAGTGTATAAGGCGATAAAGCTTTTAATGTTTGATTTACATCAGTAACCGGAGAAGACCAATAGGTATAATCATATCTTTTAACAGGCTTGGTATAACGCTTATAGATAATTTTCCCCGAATTTACAGCAGCATCATTTATTTGAACCAAACTGGCATTGTTTTCAAAAGTAAGCGAACCCTCTGGATCAACAACTAACTCATTTCTTAATTTTAAATAACGCCCCGATTTTATTGTCACCTTAACCCCTGAATTAACCTGACAGGAACAAGCCTGAATATCTACATTTTCATCAACAACAGATTCATTGTAATTTGCCGCAAAAACCACATTTTCTTCTATTGTTGGCGCTGAACCTGACCATGAACCTGACCATGTTTTAGTAGCAATAGCATCAAAAATTACATTTGCCGTAGCCAATGAAGTACAACTTCCATTAAAAACTGTAAAATTATAAGTCCCTACAGCCAAACCCGAAATAGTTGTTGTAGTACCTGATCCCGAAATGCTGGCACTGGATGTTCCGGACTGTGTTAAAGTCCAGCTACCGGAAGGCAAATTACCTAAAGCAACACTTCCTGTTGACAATGCACATGTAGGCTGTGTTACTATTCCAACTGTTGGAGTAGATGGAAGCGAATTTACCGTTATAGCCCAAACATTTGTAGCAGAAGTATAAGTCGTATTACAACTTCCATCTTTTGCCTGACGGCGATAATAAGTTGTTTGAGTTAATGTTTGAGTAGGTGTATAAGACGCTGAATTTATTGCTACATCTGTAACTCCTGTTGTAAAAGTGTTATCTGTACTGTATTGCCATTGATAAGTAATAGCATTATCTCCTCCGCTAGCTGCCGTTGTACTACCAATTGTTATTGTTGGAACGCTATTGTAACATATTGTTTCCCCAGTATTAGCTATCGTTCCTGATGAAAACACTGGTCTCACTGTTATGTCAACACTTTTTCCAGTAATTATACTAGAACAATCTACCGACGTTAAATTACTTATGGTTATTGTACTTGTTCCAGTAGTTGTTAATCCAGTCACAGTAAAACTACCTGTCCCTGCCGTTTCGACTACCATAGTAGCTGTAAGAGCTGTTGCTGACGGAAGTGTTCTATTATAAGTTATCGTATAAGTTCCTATTGGCAATCCAGCAGCAGTAGAATTTAAAGTCACAGTAGCAGTTCCTGATATAGCACATGCAGTTGTTGAGGAAACATTTGAAACACTATAAGTAGGGCAGGTATAAGTTACTTCTATCTGACCATTGCCTCCATTTCCTCCGGTAGCTGTAGCACTAAGCGGACTTAAAAGTCCAGCACCGCCACCGCCACCGCCGCCTGGACTATTACCATTACTTCCATTTCCAAGTATTGATGCTCCAGATCCTCCGGCACCACCTCCAGTTTTTGCAGCTCCACCAGATGTACCTGAAGCAGAATTTCCGTTAGCTGCTGTCCCTGCACTTCCACCTCCACCTCCAGCATTAAGCACAATAAAAGCAGAACCATTAGCTCCAAAACCACCACTATAATCTCCTCCAGCAGCACCAGAACCACCTGCCCCATATGCAACTAACGAAGTTCCTCCTTGTCCCCCTAAACCTCCATTAGCTGTAACCGCTGTATATGAAAAAACCGGAGAAACTGATGAGGGAAAAGTAGTAGTTCCTCCTGCCGAACCATTAATACTAGAAGACGATCCTCCTGCTCCAGCTGCACCTACAGTATATGAAACGGTTACATTGTCCTTATTTGCTACCAGAGTTACAGTAGCTGATTTAAAAGCACCGCCTCCGCCTCCGCCTCCGGCTGCAGTCAATAAATTAGAACCGCCACCACCACCGCCAGCTCCCCAGCATTTAGCCGTTAGCGGGTTAGGAACCACTCCTCCTATTATCACTCCTACTCCTGCAGGGACTACAAGACTTCCAGAAGATGTAAAAGTACCTTTTTGACTATAAGAAAAAATGGACGTTAGAAAACTTAGTATCAACAACAAGAAACGGGCTGTTCCTAACATTTTAATTGACACACAAAAAGGAAAACAGATTTTACACATAACCCCCTTATTTAAAAAATTAAACAGTCAGCCCGATATGATAATACCAGGTGAGCATGATTTTTTAGGGGGTCTAAAAATCTAGTATAAAATTATTAAAAAAATCGACAAAAAGAAGTATTTTACTGTCAAAATACATTTTTTAACAATAAAACAAAGTGAAGAACTACATTTATAAATTTATAAGAAAGCTGGTCTGCCGAATTTTAATGAAAATTACTTGGAAACATTGCAAAATAACGTCCATAAAAAATCCCGACTACTTTCCGTAATCGGGATATTGTATTGTATCTTTAAAGATTAGTTAATAACTCTTAATTAATAAATTATTTTACTTGAAGTTGTTTTTCCATTTTGCAAAATCACACTTACAAAAAGCACTTGTTGACTAGACAGTAAACGTTCTATTATATAATCACTGGCAGCTACATCTTCTTTTTGATAAATTATTTTTCCTGAAATATCATAAATAATAATTTTCGAAATCAAATCTTCTGATGAACTTACCGTAATTTCATTTTGTTGTACCGAAACCAATACTGGTTCATCAACTTTTGGAGTTTCAACTACTGGCTCAATTGCATTTTTATCTACATAACGCAATACAAATCGATTATTAAAAACTCCTTTTTCAGTATTAAAAGTATAAGTCCCTTTTTTAAGATTGTGCACTATTTTTAAATCTTTGTCTTCTAAAAAAACATCCTGAGAAGACAATACTCCATCAGTATGATCAATGTTAATTTGGAACTCACCCTTAATAGTCGATTTATATCCTAAAACCACACTATCTTTCTCCACAAAAGGCAAAGCACGTCCCTGAATAGACAAATTTACCGATTGATTCACACTATAAAAGTCTAAAAAAGCATTTCCATCATAAGTCACACCATCAAAACCACCATCATAATCATTAGTTGCTCCTGTAATATAACCCACTAAGGTTTGTTTAAAAGCACCTCCATTATTGAATAAATTCAACCAGATTCTATTTTTTTCTATCGCCGCAGTTGTTGTAGTTGTTTTAGAAGTACTTAATTTAAAAAACTGTGAATTATTAGCTCCTGAAACACCACCCGAAACCCTCATACTATTATTAAATACCACTGTACCTCCAGCTACACTTGCCGGAGCAAAAAAGCCCTGCCCTGCAGCAATTTTACCTATAGGTGCAACCATTCCTGTAAAAGCCGCTTTTGCAGTACTTACCCCACCGGTTCTATTATAAGTAGCATAATCGTTTGTAGTATAATTATAAGTTGCATCCCCCGCTACAGTATTACTTGGAGCTGAATTATGAGTCCAAAAATAAAGTGTCCCTTCTAATACCGCCGAATTAGCATTCAAAAAAGCATCAGCATCAATAGCCGACGGATAAGGATTTCCCAGTAAATGCACAAGATTACCAGCTATTGCAAAAGACGCGACACCATTATTTGGTTTTCCAATAAACACCGGATTAGTATCAATTGCCGCAACTGTAATACTAAATGTTTGTGGCGCTCTAATAATATAACCGTTACCCGCTACCATAGTAGCAGCTCCATTATATTCTATTTTCCAACCAGAAGCTGGATTATAACTATAGTATTTATCATAAAGTGTATTTGGAGACAAATTCTTTAATGTTTGTCCCACAACCGGAGATGACCAATAAGTAAAATCATAACGTTTTACATAATTCGTATAACGTTTGTAATTGATATTACCAGTATTTACAGCAGCATCGTTAATTTGAACTAAACTCGCATTGTTTTCAAAAGTAAGAGAAGCTGTACTAGCTACATCAACACCATTTTCAATTTTCAATGTACGTCCTGATTTTATAGTAACAGCTACTGATCCTGTAAGCTGACAAGAGCAACCTTCGATATCGACATCATTCAAATTCGAATAATCTGAAGCAAAAACTAATCTTTGGTTAATTGTAGGTGTCCCATTACTCCAAGAACCAGATGACCAAGTATTTGTAACTGGAGCAACAATAACAACATTTACTGTAGCAGAAGTGCAACTTCCATTATAAACAGCAAAATTATAACTCCCAGGAAGAAGTCCAGTTATAGTTTGTGTTCCTCCACCAGTAATAGTAATAGTATCATTATAACTTCCTGTTTGAACAATAGTCCCAGATGCTGACAAACCACTTAATACAACACTCCCTGTTGGTACTTTACAGCTAGGATTAGTTGGTGTTCCAGCTATTGGAGTTGAAGGTAAAGGATTTACCGTTATTATAATACTATTTGAAGTTGCAGGCGAACCAGTTGAACAAGGAGTTGCATTTGATGTCATCTCACAAGTTACAACATCCCCATTAACCAATGTGGCATTTGTATAAGTAGTCGAATCTGAACCAACATTTCCACCGTTTAATTTCCATTGGTAACTCGGTGTTGTACCTCCATAAGTTGGAGTAGCAGTTAAC
>Ga0308158_10001775_pt1 | contig 21749 bp, 23 predicted proteins | sample PhyBR2_FD_201038 | JGI IMG/M metagenome (GOLD analysis project Ga0308158, IMG submission 201038) | Phyllosphere microbial communities from UC Gill Tract Community Farm, Albany, California, United States - DLSLB.R2 | ecosystem: Host-associated > Plants > Phyllosphere > Unclassified | place: USA...
CAAACAATACGAACAGCGCAATGTTAAAAAGCCAAAGTCCCTCGGCCAGGCGGGCCATTCCCGGGAGCGCGCCTGGAAGTTGGGCGAGCGCGAGCGACAAGATGCCGGTGCCCATCGTTGCCGCAAACCAGTTCGGCGTAAACTGACGAATCACTTCGACAGGACTGCGCAGCTGGCGTAAGGGTGTGGCGCCAGCGGCCATCGCCTGAATTTCCTTGAATGACATGCAAATCCTTGATTGAAGGCGTGAAACGGGATGGCATCCGGCATATTTCGTCAGCATAAAGCAAAGGCCGCACTAGAATCGTACGGCATCGACACGAGTATTTTCTTCGGCGTTCCCGTAGTTTGCAATGGCGGCCAGATCGAACGCGTCGCCGGAATGGACATCAATGCGTTCGTCCGGGAGAAGTTGCAGCGGGCCGAGGACGAGCTACGCCAGGAGCGTGCGGCGGTCGAGCACCTGCTGCACTAAGCGTCAATGGCGGCCGCCATATGCGGCGCTCTCAGTAAGCGGGCTGAACTTGGGTGTGAGCGCGACCATCGGTATTTATGTGCTGCCGCCATTATTAGCCTCCGCATTCGGCAAGCATGCGTCCAATCCGCCACTCGTCAAAATCAGGAATACCGCCGAGATCGCCGCTGCCGTTGCGAACTTTGAACTCGACCTCGGGTTTATCGAAGGCCCGTGCACCGACGCCGCCCTCGAGGTGGCACCATGGCGCACCGACGCAACGCTGGTAGTCGGCGCGCCCGATCATCCCTTGGCGCTGCAGAGCGCACGACGCGAGGTCACGCTGGATGAATTACGCGCTGCCCACTGGCTATTGCGGGAACCGGGCTCGGGAACGCGCGATGCCGACGAGCAGGCGCTTGCGCCGTACCTGCACAGCCTTCGTTCGGCCTGAGAGTTCAGCAATGCCGAAGCGATCAAACATGGCGCCGCCGAAGGCATGGGGCTGGCCTGCCTGTCTCGGCTGATCGTGGCCGATTTCCTCGCGAACGGCCGCCTGGTTGCGCTACCGACGGCACTGCCGCCTTTGACCAGGCATTTTTTCATTGTCTACCACCGGCGCAAATTGCTGTCCCCCATGCTGCAGGCGTTTCCGACATTCTGCCGCACCGAGCCGGCGCGTAGCCATCCATAGCGCAGCGGTCGGATAGCGGACGCCTTGTCGAGACCGCTGGCTTTGCGATATGATCGCACCAGGAGATGACGTTCCTCCTTGAACCGCAGTGGAAACAGCGCTGCTGATGACGTCTACAGACACCTGACCTTGGTCGGGGCTGTAGGCGTTCGCGTTCACACCCCGGTCATTGGTCAGCCCGTATCGTTCGAGCAAAGATCGACCCAATGACAAACTCTTCCAATATTTTTCATATCGAGCAAATCGCACTGTTGCCTTCCATCGGCAAATGGCTGTGCATGGCAAGCGTGGTCGCCGCACTTGCCGGCAGCGCTGCTGCAATATTTTTAATGACCCTCGATCATGCCACCGCGTGGCGCGAGGCGCATCGCTGGATCATATGGCTACTACCCGTTGCCGGGTTCGGCGTGGGAATGGTATATCACCTGGCCGGTCGATCGGTCGAGCGCGGCAATAATCTCATCATCGACGAGATCCATGATCCCCAAAAGGTCATCCCGTTGCGTATGGTGCCGCTGGTGTTGGGCGGCACCGTCGTCTCGCATTTGTTCGGCGCGTCCGTAGGGCGCGAGGGAACTGCCGTTCAAATGGGCGCGGCGCTGGCCGATCAGCTCACGCAACTGTTTCGCGTCACGCCGGAGGGCCGCCGTGTCCTGCTGATGGCGGGCATGAGCGCCGGCTTTGCCGCAGTGTTCGGGACGCCACTGGCAGGCACCATCTTCGGCCTGGAAGTGCTCGCCATCGGCCGCATCCGCCATGACGCACTATTGCCCTGCGTTGTCGCCAGCCTCGGCGCGGACCAGGTCTGCCTGGCATGGGGCGTTCACCATACACACTATGCAATCGGGACGATCGTCCCCGTCGGTTTCTGGAGCGTGGCCGCCGTAATCGTCGCTGGCATCGTCTTCGGCCTGGCCGGGATGGCATTTGCCGTGAGTGCGCACCGGGTGGGCGCCGCGGCGAAACGGTGGATTTCCTATGCGCCGTTGCGCCCGGCGATAGGCGGAATCCTTATCGCGCTTGCGGTATGGGGGTTCGATGCATGGCACTACACCGGATTGGGCATCCCGGAGATCGTGCGCGCGTTCCAGCAGCCAGTGTCTCCGTGGGACTTTTTCGGCAAGATGTTTTTCACTGTCCTGTCGCTGGGTAGCGGCTTCAAGGGGGGCGAGGTCACGCCGCTGTTCTACATCGGCGCGACGCTCGGGAACGCCCTTGCGCCGATCCTGCATCTGCCGTTTGCCATGCTCGCCGGCCTGGGTTTTGTTGCCGTTTTTGCCAGCGCGGCGAATACCCCGATCGCGACTACGCTGATGGCCATTGAATTGTTCGGGCCGGCAATCGGACCCTTCGCGGCCATCGCGTGTGTGACGGCTTATTTGTTTTCGGGCGGCACCGGTATTTATCACGCGCAGCTTATCGGGCGGGGCAAGCACGGGATGTACCGGGGCGCCATTGCGGCTCCGGAATCTTCGATACGCTAACGCAGGCGAGCAGAAATGAACGCTTGCGCGCGAGTTCCGCATCCGTTGGGAGAACTTATATCGACATTAAACGTCGGGTTTAATGCCTTAATCAGCTTTTCCGCTTTGCTGCACTTTTAACCTCTAGCTCAAAAGTCTTCCACGGTCACGCAAAGCAAAGACGGTTTTTCTGATCGTCGAACGGCTGCTTTGGGTCGGAAGCAGCCGGCCCCGATCCCTGGCTTTGTCGGTGGCGTTACTTCAGTTGCCAAGCTAGGGACGAAGTGGGTCGCAGCTATTTCGATATCCCTACAGGTCAGTCGCAGCTATTCAGCGAAAAGTAGTCGCAGCTATTAGCAAAATCAGGTGGGCACAGACCGGCACCGCAACACCTTGCGTCGCGTCTATTTCAGAAAGTCACAGGTGTTCCCGGCCCCTCACAGGTGAATGGCACCATCTTTGTCCAGCGCTTACCTAGTGACAAACAGTGGAGAATCTTTCCTGGGCGAGAATAGCGACGGTAATCTGGCTGTTGGGTTGAAGCTATTGAAAACATTCAAAGATGCTACTGAAATCAGCGTAGTTTGGATTAAACAAGATTTGTACTCGCGATGGCGAGTTCCGGAAGATGAACCCGGCCGCGAGGCTTGGGGCCAAATAAAAGGGGCTACTGCCCCTTTTTTTGTATCCAAACCAATTACCCTTTTGGCCAAGGATTGGTCGGCTCGATATGCTTGATATCACCACCACGATCCGGCGTGTTACGTGGCGGGGACGGTCGCGGTTGCGGTTGCGGTTGCGGTTGCGGTTGCGGTTTGGTTGGCGGCTGTGGCTTATTCGTTGCCATGGTTACTCCTCTGGTATGAAAAATGAACTTGCGGGCATCTCTTTTTGTACTTCCAACTGGTATTTGTGAAGTAGCTTTCCATCGATTTTGTCAGGTGGCATTCTGAACAGTGCGCCATACCGGCGTTGCGACGTCTCATAGAGCTTCAGCGCGGCGGGGGAGAATTTTCGTTCAGCCCGAACCTTGTCTCCGATCTCCTTCATGTCGAACAGCAGTGACTGGTATGAGGTCACTCGCTTCTCAAGTTCCTTGATTCGTGTGGTTGTCTTTCGAGAAGCTTTGATGACGACCAGGAAGGTAGCAAGGGTTGGAATCCAAGCCCAAAAGGCCTTGCCCCACTCACTCTGCCACATCGCCAATCCAGCGATGCCAGAGGTTGGCGCAGCGATAGCGATAATCACGTCCGTCCAGAACGTCTCACGCTCTAAGGTGCGCAGCTTGTGGCCGTAGTATTTTGCGTTTAAACATGCAGTACGCTGTTGGTCGTAGACCATCCAAACGGGCTGTTCTAACCGCTTTTGATCGTCCAAGGACTCATATGTCATTTTGCACCTTGGCCTTATTTTCTTGATGTCAAAGTGTACACCACACTTCATGCTTTCTACCAACACCCGTTAACGCGTTGGAGGATTTAGCCGGTGGCTACATAGCCCAACCCCCGTAATACACGGCTGCGGTAACGATTGCCAATAATGCAGCACTCGCGGTTGCTGTAATGTTGATGGCGACTCTCACGTTTTTGAGGATAATGGTCATGCGCAAATGCTCCTGTAGTTTCCAAAGTTGTATTCAAAGGGTCGGCTCCTACCCCGGCCCTTTGTCTTTTCAGAATGTCCTGAAGCATAAGTATGACAACGTTTTTTCTCAACCTGCTCGGCGAATTGGTTGAATAGGCGGTCTTCGATCACCAAAATCAACGTTGACGGCACAGGCCTTGTGGCGCGCTGTGCGTAGTAAGCGTCCGGCTCCTGGCTTGATCCACCACTCTGACCGTGGGACGCAATACTGCGCTGACGACTACCGGAAACTGGTAGCGCAGTTCGGCATGCAAGCTTCCATGTCGCGCAAAGGGAACTGCTACGACAACGCGACCATGGAGAGCTTCAGGGGTAGCTTGAAGAACGACATGATTCATCATCAACGCTACGCCACAAGGGCTAACGCGGAAGCAGCGATCAAGGAGTACATCGAAGTTTTCTATAACCGCCAGCAGCGACATTCGCGCCTTGCCTACGTATCGCCAGCATCATTCGCCGACAATTTCAGCAAAGCGAAGATGGCTGCTTAAACGGACGTGTCCATTATTGACAGTACACCTCAGGTTGCCTGCTCGCCAGCTTAGGAAAACCCACTAGAGGAACAATCCCGCCGAAGCGTGGGCAATCGAACACGTACTTGCAACCACGCCGCCAGATCGCCGGCAAGATAGTTGGTATACGTGTTTTTGCCCTATGGAGCCACAATGATTAAGTTTTCCCCTGCCGTTATCGGTGCCCTTTCTGCCTTGGTAATGACGCTCGACAGTCACCCGGTCGGCGCCGCCTGCTTAGTGGCCTTGCTCTTGGCTGGCGGCTTGGCCGTCGCGCTCGCACGGTACGGTAAGCGTACCAAGCATAGGCAATAACACGCGCCTTGCCTGCAGCTACGGCAGGCGTAGCTCCGTCCGGAGCTCACGCCCTTGAAAGGAGCTTTCTGTCGGTGACACCGACAGATCTGGATCTGGGTCAGGTTCGGGCCCCGCATCTCTTCAAAGCTCACCGTTCAACCGCTGAGCCTCCTGATACCTGGCATAGATCTCAAGCCGTGTTTCTTCATCAATAATGCCCGTGTAGGGCATGGACTGCCGCAGCCGATTGGCCTCGTCATACTCCCCTGTCATGACATCGATAAGATATTCGTCGGTGGCGTTTGTCATTATTTCCCACCACTCATCATAGACCTGCCCCCATGTGCCCTTCGCTTTCCATCGTTCAAGGTTTGACAGACTCTTGGCACGAATAATTGGTAGCTCAGCCGCTTTTAGTACAGCTTGGGCTAACCATAACTTTCTGTCATCAAGCAGCAAATGCGGATTTCTTTTTACCATGGCGACGCCTCCCTGATTTCGTAGATTTGCAAGATCTCATGAGGGGCCAGGTGCCGCATGTTTGCCTCATCCGCCAGCACATTTCGTTCCTGCTCAACTTGCGAGGCAAGGCAATCAAAATAGGTGCCGGCTGCGAAGAGGGCTGCAACGCGCTCGGGCCAACCCATGATCCATCGGTTTGCGATCGTCACCGACAGCACACCCATTGCTTCGATCTGCAAAAGCTCTCTGGTAGTGTAGTTCTTTCGCATCGCTGAGTCCTTCGTTCGTTATTGTTATTGAGTACAATCAACGACAACTTTGGATCACATGCTATATATATTAATACTATATAAACAGTTTACCTTATTACTATCGCTCCAACTTGCCCCGACCCGGTTCGAGCTCATTGGACATCCGAAGCTGCATGTCTTTGCCGATCAGAATCCTATCGCCCACCTTCAGCTCTAGGGCGTTTGGAAGTGGGTAAGGTTGGCTAGCGCAGATACGGTGCATTCGCCCAGCAGACTCTCTCGCTGTGTTCGACACCACCAAATATGCGGTTGCGGTAGGGGCATGTATGTTGGCGATGATCTCTTATGTAATGGATGGGCACCCGTCGGCAAGAGAAGCATACGATGACGCGCACAGGATCATTGGGGAGCTAAATCAAATGTTTGGCTCCGACAACACGCACCAATAGCTAGGCCCGGAAGTCTTAATATTCCTTGGGCCAGCCATTAGAATTTCAAGCTTGCCGTTTGTTGGACAGGGAGGCGATTGAGCGGTCTGGATAGACTGCTTTCGGTCGACTCCAGCCTATCGCAACTGTGACTTTCAGAAATAGATGCGACGTTTTTGAAATTACTGCGACTAACGGGCGTGAAGTAGCGAACTTCACCGCTTCTTGCTGAGTTACACTGGCCGCCACGAACTTCCGCTTTCGGTCCATTCGCAATTTTTTTCTCGGAATCGAGGGGCGATACTGATTGCCCGTCGACCTGATTTTCTGACGCGAAAGATGATGATGACAAAGGATGGACTGTTAAAAATGATTGCCGAGAGTGGCTACAACATCGGCTATGCGGCGAAAAAGCATTTGGCGACTTTTGACATCGTCGAAAAAGTGCCCGGATGGCTCGCGCTGCTGTCCATCGCTGCAGGCATCGGGGCCCTGTTTATCCCCGAATTGGAGCAAAAGTTCGTTTCGGCGACCTTCCTGGTCTTAGGCGTAGCGTCGCTCTTCATCAATTTTTACATGCAGGACAAGGACAAATACGCAAAGGCGGGCGACAGCCTGACGGGGAAGTTCCACGAGCTCCGGGCTCTGTATCAGCACGTCAAGGCGGAGCCCGATATGGCCGACATGTCTGCCTTCACCACCATGCATGATCGGATTCAGGCAGAGGCGTTGGCGTTCGGCATTCCAAAGCAGATTTTCCTTAGCGATTGGTATGCGCACTACAAGTTCTTTTGGCAGGCGCAGACCGGCTGGATGGACGAGCAGCTGCAATTCAAATTTTGGCGCGACAAAATGCCCTTGGGATTGATCCTCTGTTTGGCCGCGCTCTTGGTTTGGGCCATCGTCGCCGCATCCGTCTTCTTGGTATCGCATGCCCCATTTGCCATCTGCTGGAAATAAATGAGCGCCCCACTATTCGAACAATTTCGCGCCAACTTGGTGGTCCGGAACGCCGGCGACATCTCGACCGCCTATTCGAACATCACGACCAGACTGAATAAAGATTTTTGGGACCTCGAATCGAATATCGCGCATCGGCGGCAAGTCGGCTCCTACGGGAGGGGGACGGCCATTCATGGCATCAGCGACTTGGACATGGTATTTGAGCTTCCGTGGTCCACGTATGAGAAATACCGCGACTACCAAGGGAATGGGCCTTCCCAATTGCTGCAGGCAGTGCGTAGTTCGTTGAAGACGCGCTACCCCACCACCGAAATCAAGGGGGACGGGCAAGTCGTGGTGGTCGAATTCAACAAATTCGTCGTCGAGGTGCTTCCCGCTTTCTGGGACAAGGACTGCGATGGTTACAGGTTCGGCGACACACACGACGGGGGAACTTGGAAGATCTGCAAACCGACCAAGGAGATCGCTGCGGTCGACGCACGCAACGACGTGACCAACCGTAACTTAAAGCATGCGTGCAAGATGATCCGTGCCTGGAAAAATCAACACGGCGTCAACATGGGCGGATTATTAGTCGATACTCTCGTCTACAATTTCTTCGGTCAGACCGACGATTATGACGCCGTCACCTACAAATCTTACGGGAAGCTTTTCGTTTCATTGTTCACCTATCTCAGCGGCTTGGCCCATCAGGATTACTGGGCGGCGCCGGGAAGCGGGCAGCGCGTCCACAGTAGCGGGAAGTTCCAGAAGAAGGCAAAGAAGGCGGCCGCCAAATGCCAAGAGGCGTTGGACGCCGACACCGACAAGAAGACGATCAAGCTCTACCGGGAAGTCTTTGGTCGCAGCTTCCCGGCCGAGGTGCCGACGGTCATCAAGTCCGAGGCCATGGCGCAGGACTTCTCGCGCTACACGACTGAGCAATACATCGAGGATGTTTATCCAGTTGACATACGATATGACTTGGACATCGACAGCGAGGTGACCGGGGACGGCGCTGCGGCGAGCAAGTTGCGGCGGATGGCCGAGGCATTCATTTGGCTGCCCAAGGCCAGGTCGCTTCGCTTTTACGTCGAGCACTGCGACGTTCCGCCGCCCTACGATGTCATGTGGAAGGTTCGCAACGTCGGCGGCGAAGCGGAGCGGCGCAAGATGATCCGTGGGCAAATCGAGTCCGACGGCGGCAAGAAGCAGAAATACGAGAGCACCGATTTCCATGGAGATCATTTCGTTGAAGCTTACATTGTCAAGGACGGCGTATGCGTAGCTCGCGATTTGATTGAGGTCCGAATCAATGAGTGACAGCCCGAGGTACGGGCATGCTCTAGGCAACGATTTTCTCGAATGTCCAAGCCAGAGCTTGCCCGGTTCAGACGGGGAGATAGCCCGGTCGAAGACCATGGGGCGTAAGAAGATCGCCAAGGTTCGCGAGTTGGCGAGCGCGCATGGCTAGCTTGCATCCGGCACGGCATTGCCGGACGACGCAGTTCTAACATCGGTGCTAGCGTGCAATCTGGCACTGGCCACAGGAGCACTGGCCTACAGACCTTGCCATTCTCGAGTCAAGCGGCTACACGTTTCTAGGTTATCCACTGCCAGGCATCGACGGCAGCTTCCGCGAAGGTCACCGTCGCCTCGGCTGGGCGTGGTACGACGCGAACCGCAACGATCTGTTACGAGCCAAAGAATGTTTAGTCGGAGATGTGGTTCACCATACGTTGAGAGCGGCCGATGTTCCTCAGTCCACGTATAACGAACTTGCTCGAGAAGCGAGGTCAACATGGCCATTGCCTTGGAGCCATGCCGTTATCGACTGTGTTGAGAGGCGAGCCGTCACCGGTACGCCGATCGCCGAATACGTGCCGGAGAGACTGGTCAACGACCGACTTGCTCTGGTTGGCGACGCCGCGCACGTTCCCACCCCAATGACCGGCAATGGATTCAGTGCATCGTTCAAGGACGCGTTGGCTCTTGCCGAATGTCTTATCGACGCGAGCACGATTAGAGCATACGTGCCGGCTCTCCTAGGCTACCCCATCACACTGGACAGGCTGTTGCCAGGCCTACCTAAATCGATCTGACGGCATTCTCAACTGTCGTGCCCGGCCTTGCGCCGGAAGCAGCTAGCGGCGTTTATGGCGTCTTGAATTCTCCTATTTGCAAACCTGGGTGAGCGCGTCGCATATTCTCTACAGTCTTGCGCCGGATTGCTCACTGATACCTGACCGACCTCTACAGCGAGCGCAATGAACGAACCTTCAAGCTATTGATCGCCATGTCGTAAAGATTTAAGTAGTTCCGTGAGTTTCTCTTCCACGGCAGGCGCCAAGGGTGGAGCCAAGCCGGCAATGCGCAAGATACGCCAGCGAGGGAGTACTTCTCCTCTGGCGTGGCTTTCGTCCAAGATCCGACCAAGGCGACGGCATTGAAATGCCTCCACGGTCTCTTCAAGCAGCTGTATGGTCTGAGTCGTGAGCGGCAATTTCGTGAAAAACTTTTCAATCAACGCTTGTTTGCCTGTTGCCCTAGCCAACAACGTTGCGGAGATTCGCGTGCCTACATTGGTCTGATAAAGCAAAACAGCATGATCGCGGACCTGCGCGGCGAGCAGTTGGTCGCGCTCGTCCCACTTCACCTTCTGCATCGCTGGTTTCGGTGGGCGCGCATGCTGTGCGATCGCGTCCTTCAGCCATGGATAGTCGTGCCGGTAGAGCCACATGTAATCCCGCGTGCGTCTCGGTGCAATTTCCTTGAGCTGGTCGACAAATCGCTCGCGCCTGCAATCGAGCTGTGACGGTGTCGGTGCGCATACAGCAGGCGAGCGCTTGCGCGTTACCACCGTGTTGCCGGCAAGACCGTTGTTCGATTGCCAGTACGCGTGAAAGTCGCGCGTTTCGATGCCGAGCAGCGTCAGCAAGGCTAGGTGTTTCAGCGGGTGCATGGCTGTTCGATGTTTATGCAGCAGCTTGAAGATCCAGTGAGGCCGTGCGCAAAAATTCAAATCGGCATCCGAGATTTGGCCCAGCGCGAAATGATCGGAAGCGTGAACGACCGCAGCGCTTTGTATGCGGTCGCAGTGATCGATCCAGCCTTGGCCGGACGCCTTATCGCGATAGAAGGACCGAAGCAAAGGCGCCGGTATTGGCGGCATGGGCGTCACCAGTAGGCTTGCGCTCGACACAGCCAGGCGAAACACCACCTCCAGATGCGCCGCCGGCACACGGGTCGCGGATGCCGCTTTCTCAACCCAGCTATCGTTCGGTAGAAACAGGCGATGCCTATGTAGATGAACGAGGCTGGCTCTGAGTTCCATCAGTACATTCTTGTGTCGGTGGCATACCAGCACCCCCGGAAGGTTGTGGGCGCGGTGCCAGTACGCAGATCCATGCAGTTGCTCGTCTTCGTCGCGACACTGGCGACAATATCGAAAGGCGTTACGCGCGCCGATGCGGCTGGCGACCAGTCCGATGCCAATTTTCACGCCGCACGCGTTCTGGCTGGCCATGGCTTGAAAGCACTGTGCCGCTTGCCCAGGGCGAAGAAATGGTCTGAAATAGGGGAGCACAGTCGCACCATCAATCAGCTCTTCCATCGACAGCTGTACATGCTCGGGCAGTGCTGCGAGAAGCGCACTCAGGTGACTCGGAAGGTTGGCAGTCGCTACCAGCAGATGTGTGCCGAACGTGTCGTTCAGGCTCTGGCGCTCCTGCCAATTGCCTGAGAGCCTGTGATAGCGGGATATCTGGCTGTGCAAGGTCTCATCAGGCAATGCCGCTGGAAAGAACGCAAGCCGGCGTGTAATCCTCGCACTGAACATTGCTTCTCCTCGCAATGAGCCTTCTCCCGGCCTTGGCTAGGTGAGGGTACGGTAGGTATCCGAAAATTCGAAGATGTCCGTGGCAAGCCAGCCATGCGCGGCCAGAGCGCTGGCGGGATCGTCGCTCGATGCGATAAGCCGGGAAACCTGGTTGGGGGCGACCGACGTGGGTTTTTCGGCGCGAACTACAGGCGGCGCCACTGGAACCGGTTGAGCCGTTTTACTCAAGCGCAGCGCCGCGAGATCGCTGATCGAGATCGACGGTTCGCCCCTCATCAGCGTTTCCAGTTGCTCATCTGGCGGGAGAAGGTCTTCAAATTTCTTCATCGCGGCCGCGTCACCGCTGCGCAGCGCAGCGATTGCTGGCTTGAGAAGTTTCAGCTTCGTATCGGCGATATGCCGGAATACCTGTTCGTTCAACGTCTCGATATTCGCCTGAATCGCGTAGCGCTGGCCCAAGATCATCAACTTGGCAAGGAAGTCCGTCACGCCTTGGGTGAGGTCATATAGTACCTCGCGCAGCGCTTGTGAAAGCGCCACCGGCTTTTGGACCCACTGGTATTCCCAGATCACATCGACGAGCATGTTCCAGGCCGCATCCGATTGCGCCGGCTGGCGAAAGTCATACATCCCTTGCCCGCAAGCACGCCGCGCGTTGCGCAGCACGTCAGCAAAAAGATTAATCATGGAGTTGGTTCCGGCAAACACGACCGGTATGCCGATACTGTTGATCAGATTGACGAAGAAATTGAGCATGTTGTCCTTGCCACCGGTTTTTGCGGCGTTCAGGTGCTGCAACTCGTCAATCACTAGGGCGCCAATGAAGTAGGTGCTAGCCAGCTGCTCCATGCTGTGGATCATTTCCATGATCCCGGCCTTGCTGCGGAAGCGTGCCGAGTGACGGCCTGGGTCATCCAGCGCCTTGTCGAGCGCTTTGAAAAAGGCATGGCACAGGCCCGACAGCGAGCCGTCGAACGGGCATTCGATCTTCAGCCAGACGATCTGGGTGTGCAAGAACTCCTTGCCCTGGTAACGGCAATGGACGATCTTCTGCGGGTACAAGCTCAGCACCGCGTTGAGCGCCGTCGTCTTGCCGATGCCGCTCAGGCCTACCAAGCTGAAAGTGGACGCCGAGGAGTGGAAGAGCGCCAGATCGCGGCGGTTGGTCGAAAGCGTATGCAGGTGGCGCCAGGTCGCTGCGTTGACCGGGCTCCTACTGACGTAGCCGGTGCGCAAAATGGACGACACTGCACTCTCGAGCTCCAGATGGATCGGCAACGGTTGTATTAGCATCTTGAGCCGGTCGACGCAATGCAGACGCAGTTCCTTGCCCAGTAAACGCTCATCCTCCGGACCCGCCGGAAAGTGAGCGATCGCGCGCGCGGCGTCCGCTTCCGTCAGGATGGGCGGCAAGGCTTCGATCAAGGGGTTGCCGGCGTAGTCCGGTATGGGAGACTGCGTGTAGTGGGCGAGATTATTCATTGTTCTTTTTGCTGAGCCTGCTCAGGATGCTGATTACCTCGCCGCTGCGTTCACCAAAGCTCTCTGCAGTGTATTTCGTTGACGCTGGCGATGATAGCAATGCATCGTTGTGCGTGCTCTCGCCCGCAGCCCGTAGGCGCTCGCTCACACGCTCCACCGCCCTGTTAAGCCGTATGTCAGCCAGTCTGGCGGCCTTGGTTGACGGGATGTCGCTGTCTCGCTTATCCGCAGCGGCGCCGGCGATCGTGGCTTGTATGTGTGCATCGAGCTGCACCTTGCTCACCAAGGCCGAGTATTTCCGTTCCGGCGGCGTGTTCTTTGTCATTACGAGCATGTCCTGGATCTCTTCGAGCCGGTGCCCAATGTAGCGTTCTTCGCTACTGCGCAACACATAGCGCGTCAGTGCTTTGTCTGCAGTACGCAGCCAGACCGTGGAAGGGTCCGTTGGGTGGTACCAGACGTCGACAGTTTCGCGGCCCTTGGCGCGGGCCCGGCTGTATCGCGCTTCATCGCTGCCGGCCGCGCACACGTAGTACATGCCTTCAAAGTACAGGCCACCGGCTTGCACCGTGCCCGACGATTTGGCCATCAGATGCAGGTAGACCAATTCGCGCGCCTGTTCGTTTGGCGTACCGAAGCCATGATCGATGCCCCAGTTCCACATCGCCAGCGGCGTCGGAGCAGTTTCCGTCCGGATCATGTCCTGGTTGAGCAGCTCGGGTTGTTCCCTGTGAAGATTGTGATGAAGCACGCTCTTGATCATGATTTGCGTAAACTCGCCAAGGTCCAAGGTAGCGTCCAGGCGGTAGTCGCGTTCGCCGCGTTCCCTGATGCGTTCGGCCACACCGCCGGGCATCCAGTGAATCTGGGACAACTGATTGAGCAGGCGGAACCGGCTTTCCACAATGGCTTTCCAGTCTGGCCGGTAAGGCGGTGCGATTGCCAAGGTGATGCCCAGACCGGCGACGATGCTTTCTGCAGCCAGGCCAAGCATTTCGCCCCGATCCGCACACAGCTCCTGCGGCAGGTGCGCGCAAGGCCAATCGTCGGGCTCTATCGAAACTCCATGGGCGGCACAGAAAGCGGCCTTGTCGCTAAATGCGTTGAGCAGGGCCTGGCGCGCGCCTTCCCAGCTGGGACCTTCCAGCCCGACGTAAAGGCCGACTATCATGCGTGAGAACACATCGATCACGACATACACGACGGGCCGTCCGATAATCCAGTTACGGTTGTAGCGGCTTACTAGGTAGATATCGGCAATGGTCGCATCGATTTCAAATCGGTGGCAGGGCCCGAAAATACCATCACCGGCACGACCGCGTAGCGCGCGGTGGTCCTTGGCCCATTTCCGCTCTCCCTTGCGCATGCGCAGGATGGTGATTTCGTCGAACGCTTTTTTACCCCAATAATCGAACTGACGCGGCGTCGGCAACTCATTCAATGGCTTCAATCGAAGTTCGGATTCAGGGAAGTCAGGAGTGGCGATCGCTTCGCAGTAGTAGCGCCGCAACGTGCGTGTATAGGCGTCTGTGATGGTTTTGACCTTGTTATCCTTGTAAAGCGCATAACCGATGCGAATAAACGATTTGTCGTCTTCGGCAAGCGTTTTTGCCCGGTGCGGTATCACGGTGCCGATGGCACGCGGCGGCCTGCCGTGGGGGCCGTCGAATGTCCTGTCTTTTCCTTTAGCTCCGGAGTTGCTGTACTGCGGAAGAAGAGCGTTTCGGACTGCACCGAACATCCAGTAGCGGTAAATCAACCTGTAGATGGTGCGGCGCTCGACCTTGATCCGCTCTGCGTGCGCCTGAATCAACGCACCCATGGCACGCGGCTGAAAGATGCTGTCGTCATAGCGCAGCTCCAGCAAAGGCCGGATACGCTCCCAACTGGCATCGCGCATCGCCTTGTACTTCGGCGGAATCTCCTCTTCCAATGCCATCATGAATTCCGGTACCGTCAGCTCCACGCGCGAAATCTGTATTTCGCGCAGCAGTTGGATCAATGACGACAGTCCGTAGATCCACGGTTGTTTTGGGGATTTTTCAATGGATATGAGCACTACTGCATCGGTATCTGGATCAATCCAGATCACCCGGCAGGGAGAATCGAAAGGCGCTCCCTCGTGCGGTTGAAAGACGTTATTGATGCGAATGCTCAGGTCCATTTCACGCTACCTTTCTGCTGCTGAATTGATCGCTGAAGGTAAATGACGGACACGATCCGGACAGTTGGATCTCGACAGCCTGGATGTCAAATACGATGGCTTTTTGCCACACCAGATGTTTGAACAGCATGACCGCGTCGGTGTAGGGCAAACGGATGGCGTTGGCGACCGTCCTAATGACCGACGCCAGGGTGCGGCTGGCACTAACAAAGAACGCCAAGTGATCGAGGAAGAGCCGCTGTACGTCAGGTTGCGCCAGATGCCTTTGCTGCGGTACGCCGCCTTGCCGCAGCCATTCGAGATTGCGCGTCAGCGCCCGGCCGAGCATGTTTCCCGTGACTATGCCCCAATTGGTGACGCCTTTGCTGGCCCATAGCGCCTGTTCCAGCTCGAACTTCTCGAGCCGGCGTTGCAAGTTCTTGTCGGTTGTCAGCTCATCACTGTATTTCAGGGTGCGCGCCGCCGTGTATTTTTGGCCCGTCGCGTCGACGCAGGTGACAAGGAAATCGGTTGTCATCACATACGGGACGGCAGTGGCGGGATAGCGCGGATAGGCGATGCCAAGCCGGGCCGCAATCTGCTGCGCCTCCTCCGTTGGGAACAGTGGATACTGTTCACGGATGTCGACTACCCGTTCGGAAAACTCCAGCACGGTTAGGTACCGGTATTCGAGGTCCGATAAGACTTGATGAACACGGTTGACCTTCATGCCCTGCACCTTCCGCGAGCGTCCGCGCGATGGAACGTCCTGCACTCGCAGCCATGGCTTGTATGATTCGCCCTCTCCGGACCCGTATCCGTCAGTGACATATCGGTCCACATCAGCCTGTGTTTTAAACCGTCGTGCGCGCATGTGACACCTCCGATGGTGTGGGATTTTCTGGGGTGTCCGGCACCGCTCCTGAACGTGCCTGGATGCCCTCCGCGTAGATTGGCAAGCTAGCTTGCTGATTGCCGGGCCAGGATGATGTAGCGACGTAGGCTCGTCCTCCGATCTCACGCCAGGAGGATGCATGAGGACCTTGCCAGGTCAGAGCGATGCCGGCCCGCGCCAGCTCGATGGGTATATTTATCGGTTGATGCGCCATCACGTCCAAATCCCATCGAGCAAACTCGCAGATTTTTAGAATCGCATAGGTGGACACTGACGACCTGGCGCGTATGTTCCCGGGCACGAGCGTGAGGCCCAGCCGCTGAACCTCTTCGACAGCCCATAAAATGCGTCTTGCACTGAAGCTCCAAGAAGTCTCCTTAAGGAAGCCGATTTTTTCGGATAACATGGGGAATCGTTGAGGATGTGATTTCAACAGGCTATAACTTAACGGGAGGCAGTCAAGCAGTTTTTTCATCGTGATGCGTTGCGGCTTGCCGCTCTGCGCTATCCATTGTCTTGCCTGCACCTCGACTTTTTCGGCGAAGAGCTTGTCGCGCAACAGCTCATCGGCGGTGATCTCGCGTGGTGCAGTTTCGCTGGGAGCGCCGGACAAAGCTGCGTCAAGCCAGCGCTTGTCGTGTTCGACGAGCCAGGCTGTCGGTCGGTAAGCCTTGTGCCAGAGTCCTTCCAATGCGATTGCCGGTTCGATCTTGATTTCACGCGCAATGCGCTGGCGGTACTGATCGCGTAGCTCGACATCCGTTCGCGGCCCGACGCGATCCTTCGCGATTCGCGTCGGCGGTGTTCCATGCCCAGCACTTCTGATCGTCTCCACAAAATGCGCGACCGTTCCGAACAGCCGCATGGCGAGCAAAATATGGCGGGTTACGGGCATATCCATGATGCCGTCGACCATGGAAAAGCGCAGCCAGTTTGTGGTGCGCCCAGCTGCGTACGCCGGGTCGACCTGGGCAATGAAATCGGCGCCCAGGAAGTCGATGAATGCTTCGGTGAACGCGGTCATTGATGTGGCTCGGATATTCTTGGTTACCGCTTTTGGAGCCGCTCCATCGAGCGGCTTACCACATACGAAGCCAATTTGCTGAATGCGCTCACGGTATACTTTAGCGAGCAAATCTGGAGCGATCGGAGGCACATTCGCGTTGAGCAGATCATGTACAAAAACAGCGTAGCCGACCGCATTCGCGGACGCGCAGTTGACAATGCCTTCTCCAGACAGCACTTTTCCGCAGTGCGCACAGGGCCGCCAAGGCGCTTCCAGAAGTCTGCCCTGTCGCTGAAATGGGAGGCTGCATACAGGGCAGCTACTTAGCAGCAAAGAACCGTGTTTCCAGCAGGCTGAGACACCAGGAGCCTGATGTGATCGGTGCCAATATCCGAACCCGAAGCGCTCGTCCGCTTCGACCATGCACTGAATACACAAGTGCGCGTGGCCGTGCTTGCCAACGACCCGGCGCGGCAGGCGATTGATCAGGCTAGTACGCTCCTCGCCTTGCCCGCGTTTTCCCAGGAACGGTCGAAACAGCGGCAGCAAGGTGTTTTCTCTAAGAAAGCTCTGCAGCGTGATGCCGGGCTCGCCGGAGAGCCGTTCAGCGAGCGTTTCGAGATGAGGTGGAACGATCTGCTCTAGCGGGAAATTGGCTTGCCCAAACAGCTCCTTGAACGTTGTTGTCGTGCTCGTGTTGCCCGTCATGAGCTGGTACCTAGCTACTCGGGAACTGAACGTTTCGTCTGGCAAACTCTGAGGAAAAAAATGGACAGTGAGCATGTGGAAGACATGCAGAATTGCCCACATGTTGTGTGAAAAATCCGGGGATTATATGCTGCCCACAAGGTCTGAGCATAATCAATCCCGGTGTTTGCTGGATCACGAATTTGCTATCGCTAGGGAGGATGAGGTGCTCGTGTAGCACGTCCCAGTGATGCGCGAAGACAGAGGAATACAGGTAGTTGCGTGTCTTTGCGCCTGCCGTATAAATGCCGGCTCATGGATATAAATAGCGGCGAAGCGGCACGCTGGTGTTTAGCCGCGTGATGAAAAGTTTGAGACGGGCAAAACTGGCCGCTTTGCAGTGACGCCTATGGGCGCGATCCGAAATTGTCGAGCTCGATGCCGTCATTCGCCGGCCGCTGGCGGCGGGGTGATCAACGGTCTGGGCGGATAAAACCCTTGCCGTCCATGGGCGTGGTCGTCGGTGAACTCAATGGCGTTTAAAGTGTGGGCTGTAGCCGGATCAACCGCTTCGTTTTCGAGAACAATGATCTGGCCAGGGCCTTCGAAGCGTGACAGCCATCCGTAGAAGCTTGCGTTCACCGTGGCCGTTGGAATGTCTCGATCCATGTCGTCTGCCGTCTCCTTTTGAGCGTAAGCCTTCAGCGGCGAATCCAGCACGACTACGCCCAAGTGGGGGTGACCTTCCTTCAGTGCGTGCTGCATCAACGCGATAGTCATGGCGGAAAGGAATAGGCCGCGCTTGCCGGCGCCGTAACTGAGACGCCGACGACCATCGATGACCAAGTCGCAGGCAGCCGGGTCAACGTACACCGATTTGATGGTCATGAATCCCCAGTCGTTAAGCATCTGGCGCGCGATCGCCCCGACTTCGTCGCCGTGCGATCCCACATTGCGGACGAGGGCTGTCCTTTTCTGCTTCGTTTCCTGCTCGAGACGGGCGATCTCAGCCTTCAGCCGATCAATTTCGTCGAAGGCGTCTAACCATGACGAGAAACGCGTGTGGGACTCGGCAAGCTCGCGCGGATCCGCATCAAATTCCTGCCCCGCGGTCCGCAGGACAGAGGTCTCCTGCTCTTCCAGGAGCTTAAGGGAAGTCGTCAAACGTTGCACATCGGCGGTAGCATTTGCGATGCGCGCCTCTTCGTGGGCCACGGATGCCCGCAGACCGCGCCGAAGTTCGCGAATCTTCTCGGCCTCGGCGGCAATTGCTTCTCGGTACTTTGTTGGCGGTTTAGATTTCAGATTTCCGGGATCCACGTGCTTATCAACGGGCGTGTCGCAGAGTGGGCAAGTCGTCTCTTCTAAGACTTGGAAGAAGGCGATGCCTTCATCCGTGGCTCCGAGCCGGGCAAGGTCGCTTGAATACTTCAGATCCAGCAGCGTGAAACGCTCGCGGATCGACATAGCGCTCGCGAGCTGTGTCGACGCAACAGTCAGAGCCCCGCCTTCCGCCGCGATTTGCCGTCGCAGTTCCTTCAGAACTAGCGAGCGCGCCTGGAGCTGCGTGGTGAACATGTCAAGTCGCTCATCGACCCGTGCCAAGGCAGTGGCGGTCGATGCGCGATCTGTGTCAGCTGGAATGAGGCGCTGCAAACGCGCCAGTTCTGATTCGGCGAGCGCCAACTTACCTTTGGCTTGATCCTTAACGGAATTGCTTTTGTAGAGCTCCACGGCGGAGTCGTCGAGCCCGCTGAGAAACAGCGAGTAGGAAGAGACGCGCTTGTCGGACCCATGACCTTTGCCCTTGGTCGCGTCTCTTGAAATCATCCCGGGCTGGGAAAGCAGCGCCCAATGCCTCAGGTCGTCACCGGTGATGAAACCCTTCTCACTTCGTGTGCGAAGCACCTTCTTACCTTCCGCTCCAGACAGCTTGACGAGCAACTCACCAAGATCTTGCGCCAAGTCGTCAAGGGGGTTCGGGGCACCTTCCGAGACCCAAATATCGTCCAGCCGCACCAATACGCGCGCGGCACCGCCAGCCATTGCCTTGCGCACAAGGTACTCATGCTTATCGTGCAGGAAGGCAAGCTCAAGTAAGTCGTAGCCTTCTGACTCTGGGAAATGTTCAAGTGTCCCTGTCCCACCCAGCATGAACCAGATACAGTCCCAGATGTGAGACTTGCCTGTGTCGCTGGGACCACGAATGAGAGTGTGATTTACGTCAAACGACACCACGGCGGGCAACAGGCCAGGACCGCTTGCCGACAAGTACTTCAGCGTTATTGCCATTGACGTCCTCGTGCGTTTGCATCTTCAAATTCGGCACCCCACAGGTGCCCTTGCTGGGCGAAACTGCTGGTCATGTCTCGCGAGCTGATCGCGGCGAAGTTCGCGGCCGCCCACTGACACCGGCCTTCCAGTTCACGCAAGTATGGTGACGTCAGCGCGCCGACCATGCTCCTTGCGTTGTCCCCAGCGAAATAGGTTATGCCTGTCTCGTCCATGGTAACGGCGACGAGGCTGCGGGTGCTCATCAGGTAGAGGCTTTGGACGATTAAGTCACGGCGACTCAGGTATTCGCTGCCGCGGTATGGCACCGGGGTGTGCAGGCTGGGGGGGCCGCCAAGATCGTTTGAATACACAATGGCGTAGTCAAGAAGAACGAGTTTCTGGAGGTCGGCGCCGGCCGGATGCAAGGAGTTCAGCAGGTAGACCATCCGAACGCCGAGTTCATACGGTGAGTTGAAGGCGGAGATGAACTTGGACTTCTTCATTTGACCCACTTGAGCTTCCCTACGTTGACGAGATGATGACAGGTGCCAGGCAGATCGCCGCCACGAAGCTGGGGCGACAAGCGGCTCTCCTGTACTTGCAACGATGACGCCTTGTCGACAGCTGCGTCGACACGGTCCATTCCCGTCTTGAGACGGAGTTGGACGACAGTCGGTCGGATGCCTGCGTGGACCATATCCAGTAACCGTTCGAACTCTGGCTCGTGCGGGTAGATGTCACGGCTGAAGCGCTGAAGGCCTTCCGCGCAATAGAAGGTCTGCCGCTGTGCAGTGAGGTGTTCCTCGTAATCGCTGCCATGAACATTGACCCGAGTAACGGGCGAGGCTTTGTGTTCGGTGTAAGCGCGCAAAAGTTCGTCGAGGTATATGTCTTCGTGTCCAGCGGGCTGGCCAGGCATCGGGTCATCGTCGCCGCGATTGGGCACGATGCCGAACAAGTCATGGTGGGCAACCTTATCAAGTGAATGCCAGCCCAACAGGTCGTGAACAGGGCACTCGATGAAGCGATCAAAATCAAAGTCGTCGATGGCAGCTTGAACATCTGGGGTCAGCTCAGCCGCTCTGCCTTTCATGCCAGTGTGCTCATTTTTCCATGCGTCGATGAACTTCGCTTTGAAAGCTGTGGATCCTGAGGCCATCGTGTTGTGAAGTTCGTTGCCGACCGCCCGCGGGCAGCAGAAATAGTAGTGACTCGGGCGGGGGTAGGTTTTTAAGGCCAGCTGCTTGAAGAACTTCGCCATCTCCGGAAAAGCGTCGCTTTGAGTAAGCCCTTGAGCGTAGTGCTTGGCTTGGTACAGGTCCCAGCGGTCACGCACTAACGCCTGGTCGAATCGGGCCTCAATGTCACGACCACCATCGCCCGCGCCTCCTAAGCGCTTGACAGCCGCGTAATGTATCCCGCCGGGAAGAGGGCGCATGCGCGCGGCAGCCAGGATCAACTCTTCCCATTGGTCAGGATTGAGCAGAAGGATTTGTGACGATGGCTGAATGACGCCGCCCTTCGCTACCAGCTGGGTTTTTCGCGGTTTGCGAGTTGTTCCTGGTTTTGGTGGCATAGTGAAGGCGGTTGAACCCCAGAGGCGTGAGATGTCGATCAGGCAATGATAGCAGCATGCCGGCAGGAAAGCACTCCAGCGGGTCATCACCCAGCGGGCTGGCCTCAAAGCTGAGCTTATCTGCCCGGTGTGCTTGAGTGCCCACCACGCTAGAGCGCAAAAACCGTCTATGAGAAATGGATCAGCGATGGACAACGTAAAACGTGTTCTCTTGTCTTGGCTTAGAGAAAACCGCTGCCCATACTATTGCAACCAACTTTAGGGCGGGTGTTTCCCCTTGCTGCACGGGTCGAGGTTGTGTCAAACTTTATTGTTGCAAGAACCTCGACGTCATTCAAATTTGCTCAGTTTGTGTCAAACTTTATTTGGGTAGCGGCCGCGCAAGAAATTCGCAAGTAGTTGTTTTTATTAAGGAGGTTGTGTCAAACTTTATTGTTTGTACACAGAATTGTTTGCTCATCGCCCTTGCGTGACAAACACCTATGCTGCTGACGCGCCAGTCTCGATCCAGCAGGCGAATACCGGGTGCCCGTCGAAGATGGCCGGCGGCCCGGCGCGATGCACGTGCAGGCCGGCGCGGCGCAGCAACCGTTCGAATCCGACCGATGCCAATGTGATGACGCGTAGCGCTCCCTGTTCTTTCGCATACCCGATGGACCGGTGCAGGAGCGTCAGCGCGACATCCGGTGCCAGGCCGGGCA
>Ga0308158_10001778_pt1 | contig 21746 bp, 16 predicted proteins | sample PhyBR2_FD_201038 | JGI IMG/M metagenome (GOLD analysis project Ga0308158, IMG submission 201038) | Phyllosphere microbial communities from UC Gill Tract Community Farm, Albany, California, United States - DLSLB.R2 | ecosystem: Host-associated > Plants > Phyllosphere > Unclassified | place: USA...
GCTGGAATGGCGTAATCGTCGGTGGGGTCGAAGACAGTGGCACCAGAAGACGGAACAGAAAATAGCTGAGGCTCGATGCAAAAAGCGTGATGCCCAAGCCCACAACATGCTGTGAGAGACCAAGCGGCACGGTGAGTGCTGCATGAAGCAGGCCGAACAGCGCACCGGAAGCTGCAGCGGCAAGTACGCCCACCCAAAGGTCCGCACCATTATAGACCGTCAGCCAGCCGATCATCGCGCCAAAGGTCATGATGCCTTCGATGCCGAGATTGAGAACGCCAGCGCGTTCGCAATAAAGCGCGCCCAACGTGCCGAAAATGAGCGGCGTGGCAATGCGCAGGACCGAGACCCACAGGCCGGCGGAAAGCAGGATATCCATCAACTCGTTCATCGGGCGATCCTGTATTGGGTGAAGAACAATGCGACCAGCATGGCGAGCAGCGAAAGGGCGACGGTGACATCGGCAATGAAGCTGGGAATGCCGATAGCGCGGCTCATCCCATCCGCACCCACGAACATGGCGGCGGCAAAGAGGGCTGAGAAGATCGCGCCTATCGGGTTGAGATTGGCCAGCATGGCAACGATGATACCGGAATAGCCAAAGCCCGGCGACAGATCGGTGGTCACATAGCCTTTCACGCCCATGACTTGAATAGCGCCTGCAAGCCCCGCCAGACCGCCGGAAATGCAGGCGACCTTCACCAGTGTTTTTCCAAGGGGAACGCCCGCGAAGCGAGCTGCACGCGGATTAAGGCCCGCTGCCTTGGTTTCAAGGCCGAATACGGTCCGCTTTTGCACATAGGCAATGATGAGTGCGAGCGCGATGGCGATCACGATGCCGATATGTAAGCGCATACCCGCCATGATTTTTGGCAACACGGCTGCATCCGGCACTGGCTCCGACTGGGGCCAGCCAAAGGCAAGCGGGTCTTTCATCGGACCTTCGATCATCATCGAGACGAACAATACGGCGATGAAATTGAGCAGCAGGGTGGTCACGACTTCATCGACACCGAAACGCAGGCGCAGACCAAGCGGAACCAGCAGAAAGATCATGCCCGCAATCGCACCAACGATGAGCAACAGCGGAATGAGCAATGGGGCTGGAAGTTGCAATTGCGTGCCGAAAGCGACCACCGCAAGAGCGCCCATATAGAATTGGCCTTCAGCGCCGATGTTCCAGAGCTTGGATCGGAAAGCGACGGCCGCAGCAAGGCCGGTCAGCATCAAAGGGGTGGCGCGCGTCAATGTCTCAGTGATCGAGAGCTTGTTGCCGAATGCGCCAATGGCAATCTGCCGGAAGGATTCAAGCACTGGTGCGCCAGCGCTGGCTATCAGCAGGCCAGCAAGCACGAAAGCAACCAGAACTGCGATAACAGGCGCGGTTGCCACCAAAGCCATGGGCCGCGTGTCGCGTCTTTCGATACGCATCAGTTGAGCCCCTTCGCTTGATTGAGCATGAACTTATCCGAAAACCGCTTCACACTTTTCGGGATCATGCTTTGCTCCATTCACCAGCCATCATCAGGCCCAGTCTTTGCGCATTGGCGTCTTCCGCATCGATTGGCGGCGACAACCTGCCTTTGACGATGGCCTGTACGCGATCGGCAAGGCCGATAATTTCGTCGAGATCTTCCGAGATCAACAACACGGCGGCACCCTTGGCGCGGGCTTCCAGAATACGGGCGTGGATGGCTGCAACGGCACCTTCATCAAGGCCGCGTGTCGGCTGGGCAGCAATCAGGATGCGTGGCGCAGTTTCAAGATTGCGGCCCAGAATGAGCTTTTGCATATTGCCGCCAGAGAGAAGGCGAATGCGGCTGTCAGGCGTGCCGCCGCGTACGTCAAAATCCTGGATAATGCGGTCGGTAAATTCACGCGCTGCCGTACGATTGACCAGAAGACCATTGGAAAACTGCGGATCGCGTACGCGCTCAAGCACGGCATTTTCCCAAAGCGTCAGATCGCCGATTGCACCTTCTGCGTTGCGATCTTCCGGAATGCGGCCGACACCGTCCGCTACAAACTGGCGTGGGTCGAATTTTGTGACCGTTTGCCCAAACATCACAAGTGTGCCCTTGGCAGGCTGGCTGAGACCCGAAACCAGACGCCCAAGCGCTGCCTGTCCATTGCCCGACACGCCGATAATGCCAAGCGTTTCGCCTGCGCGGAGGTGAAAGTCGAGCTCGGTCAGGCGCGTTGCGCCATCTTCCACGACAGTCACGTCCTTTGCTTCCAGCAAGGTCTCGCCGGGTGTGGCAGCAGCGCGTGAAGGGCGCGAAACACGGCGACCAACCATCAGTTCGGCCAGTTCTTCCTTGGATGTTTCGGAGGCCTTACGCTCGGCGACTAACTTACCACCGCGCAGCACCACAACACGGTCCGCAGCTGACATGACCTCATGCAGCTTGTGCGAAATGAAAATGAGCGACAGGCCTTGACGTGCCATCTCTTTCAACGTCGCAAACAGACCTTCTGCTTCCTGCGTGGTCAGAACGGCAGTCGGCTCATCAAGGATGAGAATATCGGCGTCATTATAAAGCGCTTTCAGGATTTCCACGCGCTGCTGTTCGCCCACCGAAAGATCGCCAAGCCGCGCATCGGGATCGACCTGCAAACCAAATCGCTCTGCTATCTGAGCGATCTTGGCATGAGCAGCACTGTGAGACGATTTCAGTTTCCAGAGGCTTTCGGTGCCGGTGATGATGTTTTCCAGAACCGTGAGGTTCGGCGCAAGTGTGAAATGCTGGTGCACCATGCCGACGCCTGCGTCGATTGCAGCGCGCGGCTTGCCCTGCGGGATTTCGGCACCCTTGACGAAAACGCGGCCTTCATCGGGCACATAGTGTCCGAAGAGGATATTCATCAACGTGGTCTTGCCAGCGCCATTTTCACCGAGAAAAGCGAGGATTTCGCCGCGCTCAAGCTTCAGCGAAATATCGTCGTTGGCGGTCAATGCGCCAAAGCGTTTGGTGATGTTTTGCAGTTCAAGAACTGTTGTGGTCATGTGTTTAACCCCGCAACGGGAAATTTGTGCTGCCAGCGATGGTCCTCTTCCAACAGCTGGCCAAGGTTCAAGAGAAGATTGTCCGCTCCCATTCGTCCAATCAACTGAATTGCAAGCGGCATACCATCCGCATCCTCACCAAAAGGCATCGAAAGCGCGGGGAAGCCGGAAATATTGGCCAGTGCCGCATAGGGCGCAAAGGCGTTCATCTTATGCCAATGCGCGTCCACATCGTGGTGATCCATTGGATAGGAGCCGATTGGCTGCGGAGCCCGCGCCAGCATCGGTGTGATGAGTACATCGATATCGTGGAAAATCTGCCAGAGCTGATGAGCGGTCATCACACCACCACTCATGGCGTCGTAGAGTGCGACAGCACTCATCTTGCGACCGCGTGAAGCCACCGCGCGCGTCAGTCTTTCGAGCTTGTCTTCATCGATCGAAAACGCATCGATCGCCGATGCGAGATTGGCCGCGATAATGCGATCAAAGGCTGTGGCACTCGCATCGATAAGGGGGGCTATTGTTTGCGCATCGATGTCACGGATCACATGGCCTTGTGCTTCGAGTAAACGTGCCGCGTCAGCAACCACTTGTTGGCGTTCAGTCGTCACCGGATATTTGGTAAGATCGCCTGAAATGATCCCGATACGCAATTTTTGAGGCACGAATCCTGATGCAAGGGCCGCGTCGGGAAGGAAGCTTTCGCTGTTTCCGGCCACGAGCGGGAACAATGTTTTTGCATCACGGATCGAGCGGCAAAGGGCAAATTCGCTTGCGATGCCCGCAAGATAATTGCCGAAATGCGGACCTGCGGGCATGGCGCCCCGGCTTGGTTTCAAACCGATAAGTCCGCATGTGGCCGCTGGAACGCGGATCGAGCCACCTGCATCCGTCGCATGGGCTATCGAAACGATGCCTGCAGCAACGGCTGCAGCTGCACCACCGGAGGAACCCGCAGGGGACAGCGTCTCATCGAAAGGGTGCCGTGCGACAGGCCCATCTATCGGCTCGCTTGAAAGCGCCATGCCGAACTCCGGAACGGTCGTCGTTCCGAAGAAATTGAGGCCGGCTCTACGCAATCGCGCCGCGAGTTCTGAATCAAGCGCGCGTGGGGCATTGGCACAGGCGCGGGAACCAAGGCGGATCGGCAAACCAGCGCAAGGTCCGCCAAGATCTTTGAACAGTGATGGCACACCAGCAAAGGGGGCTTTGTCCGGATTGGTATCGATGGCGGTCGCATTGCTGCGCCCAAGTTCTGCATCGAGATATGCAATGGCGCCCAGAGGGCGCCATTTTTCTGCGGCTTCAACGGCTGCATCCATGGCATCTTGCGCAGTCAAAACGCCTTTCGCGATCGCGTTGGCGAGCGCCGTTGCATCCTGTTGCTTCATATCGAGTGCCACTTCTGCTGCCCTGAATATTTATTACTTAGGCTCAGCCGGATTTGGCTCGATCTTGAAAGTGCCAGCCTTGATCTCGGCGCGACGCGCTTCCATCTTGGCTTCAACTTCGGCAGGAGCTGCGCCCTTGACGTAAACGATGTCGTTGCCCCCTTCCTTCATCAGGCTGAACGGGGTGTAATCCTTGCCGGTGGGCGATCCTGCCTTAACGTCAGCAATGGCCGCGTTGAGGATCGGGCGGAAATACCACATCGCATTGGCGAAAACGGTGTCGGGATAACGCGGTGTGTAGTCGATCAGCGAGCCGATTGCCTTGATGCCGCGTTCCTTGGCGGCATCTGCGGTGCCGATACGTTCGCCAAACAGAATGTCTGCGCCGGAATCGATCTGGGCGAGGCCAGCTTCGCGTGCCTTCGGTGGGTCGAAGAACGTACCGATGAACGAGGCGTTGAACTTCGCATCCGGGCGGGTTTCTTTCACGCCGTCCTGGAACGCATTGATGAGCATGTTGACTTCAGGGATCGGCACAGCGCCAACCGAACCGAAAGTACCCGATTTGCTCATGCCGCCTGCCAGCATGCCAGCGAGATAGGCTGCTTCAAAATTCCAGGTGCCGAACACACCGAAATTGTCGCCCTGTGCCTTGCCGGACGAACCCATGACAAAGGTGGTTTGTGGATAATCGCCTGCAACCTGACGCGCTTCGCGCTCAACGGCATAGGATTCACCGACGATCAGCTTGATGCCCTGTTCGGCATATTCGCGCATTGCGCGTGGATAATCGCTGGCCGAAACGCCTTCCGAGAAGACGTATTCGATAACGCCTTCGTCATGCGCCTGCTTGAGTGCTTCGTGAAGACGCGAGTTCCACGCATTTTCGACCGGCGAAGCGTGAATGCCCGCAACTTTCAGCTTCTCGTCCGCAGCAAAGACGCGCGTCGAAATTGCGGTCGCACCAAGAGCCGCAGACATCGCAAGAATGTCGCGGCGAGTGAATTTTGATGTTCTGTTCATGAGAACCCCTCTTGAGTGTTTTCAGCGCGCCGGGAAGTGCAGCCGGTTGCTTCATTTTGCGTGAGTAGATTGACTGAGCAACGGTTCATATCTTTGCTCAATCTGCCTCGAATTCAAGCGAATTAGCTTGCGGCCTGAAAATTAGGCATGGGTTTTCCGCCGTAGCTGTTCCGGTTCGTTTATCCAGCGACATGCCGGGTAGGTCGAAACTCTTGATATTGTTAGCCGATGGGCGCGTATTCGGCGCCATCAACCGAAGACGGACGGCCTTCGAGGTTGAGAGCGCTGATCCGTTGTGGCGTCTCGGCGATGACCTTGCCGCGCTTGACGACCGTCAGGCGGTTGGCCTTAAGGCGCAGTGCTTCCAGCGGGTCGCGTGCCTGAAGCACCACGAAATCTGCATTGCAGCCTTTTTCAAGGCCGTAGCCTTCAAGGCCGAGCGCTTTTGCTGAATTGACAGTGAGAGAATTGAAGACCTGCTTCTTGCCTTCAATCGACGTCATCTGCGCCACATGAACCGCCATATGGCCGACTTCGAGCATATCGCCCGAACCCATCGAATACCAAGGGTCCATAACGCAGTCGTGGCCAAAAGCGACGTTGACGCCTGCCGCCATCAATTCCGGTACACGGGTCATGCCGCGACGCTTCGGATAAGTGTCGGCGCGGCCCTGCAATGTGATGTTGATCAACGGGTTCGGAATTGCGTTCATCTGAGCTTCCGCAATCAGCGGAATAAGCTTGGAGACGTAATAATTGTCCATGGAATGCATGGAAGTGAGATGCGAGCCGGATACACGGCCCTGAAGACCGAAGCGCATTGTCTGCGCTGCCAGCGTCTCGACATGGCGTGACATCGGATCGTCCGTCTCATCGCAGTGGATATCGACGGGCAGGCCGCGTTCTGCGGCGATGCGGCAGAGTTCTTCAAGTGACGCCGCGCCATCAGCCATAGTGCGTTCGAAATGCGGGATGCCGCCCACGACATCAAGGCCCATATCCAGCGAACGATTGACGAGATCAACCGCGCCCGGCGAGCGGTAATAACCGTCCTGCGGGAAGGCCACGAGCTGGAGGTCGATATAAGGCTTCACCTTCTCACGCACTTCAATCATTGCGGTTGCGGTGAGCAGACGAGGATCACTGACATCGACATGGCTGCGGATGGCGAGCAAACCCTGGCTGACTGCCAGATCGCAATAGCGCAGCGCGCGCTCAACCATGGCTTCCACGGTCAGCATAGGCTTCAATTCGCCCCAAAGCGCGATGCCTTCCAGAAGCGTTCCAGAGCGATTGAGGCGTGGCAGGCCAAGCGACAAGGTCGCGTCCATATGGAAATGCGGATCGACGAAAGGTGGTGTTACCAGACGGTTTGAAGCATCAATTTCCTTGGCTGCCTGATGTTCGCCCATCGAGGGGACGATATCGGCAATCTTGCCGCCCTTGACCAGAATGTCCTGCTTTTCACGTCCGTCGGGAAGATTGGCGTTTCTCACAATCAAATCGAACATCGGCGGACCTTTCATCTTATCGGCAGAGGTGAGCGGCAGGCAGAAAGCGCGGCTCATTTTTCATTGCCTTATACCCAAGTTTGCATGTGTGCAATGCTCACGCGGGCATAAGGGGTCGTCATCCGCAACGTAAAATGCTAGGCCCCCAAAATACCTTTTGCAGGAAAGCCATGTTCACCATCAGCCGCATTGAAACCGTCACGCAGGAGATCAAGAAGAGCCGGTTTCTGGCCATTGCTGCACCCGTGGCGAATGAGCAGGCTGCGAAGGATTTTCTGACTGAGCATTCCGATCTTGCGGCGAACCATAATTGCTGGGCGTGGCGCATCGGGCAGAATTATCGCTTCAGCGATGATGGAGAACCGAGTGGCACGGCAGGCAAGCCGATCCTGCAAGCGATTGATGGGCAGCAGCTTGATAATATTGCCGTGGTCGTAACGCGCTGGTTCGGAGGCATATTGCTGGGCAGCGGTGGTTTGATGCGGGCTTATGGCGGCACGGCTGCGATGTGTCTGCGGCAAGCCGAGAAAACCGAAGTGATCCCGGTTATCGGTTTCTCGCTGGCTTGCGATTTTTCAGATCACGCGCTTCTCAAGGCTCGCCTTAACGCAGTCGAGCATGTCACGATTGCAAACGAGAATTTTACAGGAACGGGTGTCGAAATGACGGGCTCCATGCCGCTCGCTGTGCACGGGGAACTGGCACAGCTTGTCACCGATCTCACGCGCGGCAAAACGATCATCAAGTTTGATGATTAGAACATTTGAGCCAAAAGTCTGAACGGCTCTACAGCGGCAGCTGCGACTTTCGCAGAGCTTCCGCCGAGTAATGCTTGCGTTTGTCCTCGTACATCAGCAGGTCGGCCCGCTTGGCGACTGTTTCCAGTTTTTCGCCGGGCAAGCCGGTAGCAGCCCCCATCGAGAGCTCGATTTTCAGCTGCGAATAATACTGGTTGTTGATATCCACCAGTCGACGAATATCTTCCATGACGGCCTCTGCACCGCGTTCATCGACGTATGGCAGCACGACTGCGAACTCGTCGCCCCCAATACGGGCGGCGTGGCCCGGCAGTTTAACCGCCTCATTTAACACTTCACCGACGCGGCGCAACAAGCCGTCGCCGCTTGCATGCCCAAGCTGATCATTGGCTGCTTTCAAACCATTGAGATCAATGACGATAATCGAAACAGGTGCATGTCCCTTGCGCTCAAGGCGGTTCAACTCATCAACATAGAAAGCACGATTATGCAGCTTGGTCAGCACGTCATGCTTGCCAAGATATTCGAGATAGGCTTCGGCCTTCTTGCGCGCCGTAATGTCTGCCAGTGCCACCTGAACCAGCGACCAGTCTTCTTCATGGCCTGGCAGGACCGAGAATTGCAGGAGCAAATGCCGTTCGGTGCCATCGAGCGCATAGTTGACAACTTCACGGCGCTGAAACAGTACGCCATTCCACAGATCAATCAGCTGCTCGCGGAAATTGATTTCCATATCGGCTTTGAAAACGTTCGGCAGGTTTTGCAGAAGTGTTTGTTTGTCTGGTGCAAGAAACAGGTCGAGTGTTTCCCGATTGATATCCAGAACGCGGATTTCACTCATGCACTGGTTCACGAATTCCGGATGCACATCGGTAAAAACGCGGAAATCGATGATGCCACGCGCGCGGATATCGTTCATCAACTGTTTGATGCGGCTGAAGTCTTCCACCCAGAGGGAGACAGGCGAATGTTCAAACAGGCCTTCTGCATGCTGCTTGTGCTTGCTTTGCTCGCGTCGGGCTTCTTCACGTGCCGTCACGTCTTCGATGGACAAAAGAACGCGATCCCAGCTTTCCTCATGCCCCGGCAAAACCACGCCTTTGAGCTGGATGTCGAGGCGCTTGCCGCTCAGTGAATAATTAATCGTATCGCTCATGAAAGCGTTACCGCCGTTCCAGAGCTGCACCATTTCTTCAATGTGGGGATCGAGCATATCGTCGCGGAATACGCGTTCAAGGTTTTCGATCAGGTGATTGACGTCTCGCGCTTCATACAGAGACAAGGTCTTGCGATTGACTTTGATGACACGGATCAGGCTCGTGCAGATGCGCAAACGGCTGGTATCTTCTTTCAGGAAGGCTTTAAGATCAGTAACGCCGAGTTTACGCCATTGTTCAAATTGCTTGCGCAATCCGCTATAATCTTCAAGCCATAGGGAAATTGGTGCCAGTTCAAAGACATTGGCACCGTCATTCAAGGCAGTTTCAATATTCATGGTTCGACTCTAAACCTGAGGCGTTCCTGCGGTAAGCGCAGATCGAGCTGGAAAATAATGAACGCCTTATATTACGCGATGAAAAGATAGACCAGCAATTATGTAAGGCGACGTGTTTATTAACCAAAACTCGTAGCGATTGTTTAAAGGGCAGTTTGGTAGAGACAAGCCCATCAATAACAATTATCGATTGTAGAGAAGACTAATCATTGTTCATTTGTACTTTCGTCTTATGCGGTGCCAAGGGGGCTTGGCCGACGAGAGTTGTCGGGGGCGGGTTTGAGAGTGATGACAAAAAATGGATGAGCGGCCAAAAAGCCCGGAATTGCCTTTGGCCGTGGATCTCGATGGAACGCTCGTTGCAACGGATTTGTTGTGGGAGAGCGCTTTCGTTCTGCTGAAGAAGAATCCGCTTTATCTTTTCCTGATGCCTATCTGGCTCTTTTCAGGCAAGGCCCATCTCAAGCAGCAAATTGCGCGACGTGTCGTGATTGATGCTTCATTGTTACCCTACAGACAGGTGTTTCTCGATTATCTTCGTCAGGAACATGCCAATGGGCGCAGGCTGGTTCTGGCGACTGCGGCAGCAGAACCACTGGCGCAATCGGTTGCTTCGGAGCTGGGGATTTTTGAGGCTGTTTTTGCCACGAGAGGCAAAAACAATCTTTCTTCGCATCGCAAGGCGCGCACGCTTACAGAGCATTATGGCCCGAAAGGCTTTGATTATGCAGGCAACGATCGCGCCGATATCGCGGTCTTTGAAGCCGCTCGGAACGTGGTTGTCGTTGCCCCGGATCGGGCAGCTGCGCGCTTTCAGAAAGCCAATGGCAGTCGGCTCTTTGAGAAAAACGCAGCCGGCATCAAGCCATATTTGAAAATGCTGCGTGTTCATCAATGGCTCAAAAACCTTCTGGTTTTTGTGCCTGCGCTCCTCGCTCACACCATCTTCTTTCCCGATGTATTGCTGGCTACCATCCTGGCGTTTATTGCCTTTTCTGCGGCCGCATCAGCAATCTACATTCTCAATGATATCGTTGACCTGCCGCTTGATCGTCAGCATATCAGAAAGCGTTCGCGCCCCTTCGCAAGCGGTACATTGAGCATTCCTTTCGGGCTCAAGGTGTCAGCCCTGCTTTTGTTGATTGCTGCCACAGCCTGCTTTTTTCTGCCGCCGATTTTTGCGTTGGTCATCGGTCTTTATCTGGTTGCCACGACTGCCTATTCGCTGGTGCTGAAGCGGGCATTGCTGGTTGATGTCATCTGTCTGGCAGCGCTTTACACCTTGCGATTGCTGGGGGGCACGGCGGCAACCGAGATTCCGCTCTCGTTCTGGCTGATGGCCTTTGCAATGTTCTTCTTCATGTCGCTGGCGTTGGTGAAACGCTATGTCGAATTGCAGCATTCGACGGTCACGGAAAAGGACCGTATCGCGGGCCGGGGCTATCGTCCGGAAGACAGGGACATTGTCGGCCAGAGCGGTGTTGCTTCCGGCTTCACCGCAGTGGTGGTTCTGGCGCTTTACATCAACAGCACTGCTGTCCAGGAGCTTTATACCTATCCATGGTTGATCTGGCCGCTGGTGCCCATCGTTCTCTACATTATCATCCGCGTATGGATTTTGGCGCATCGCAAGGAAATGGACGACGATCCCGTCGTGTTTCTCGCCAATGACTGGCGCAGTCAGGTGATGATTGCGATTGGTGCGATCTTGCTGTTCGTAGCCGGGATGCGGTGATGAACCAGTCTTTTGACAGTTTTGGGCGCGTTGATCGTCACAGGCGAAGTGCAGTCACGTTCGATGATGTGTTTTCCAGGCTCGAAGGCCCGGAAAGCCTGCTTGCTTTTGGTAATGGCCGTTCCTATGGCGACAGCTGCCATAATGACACGGGATTGCTTGTACCGATGCGGTCCCACAATCGCATCCTAAGCTTTGACGTCCATACCGGGATGCTGGAAGCTGAAACGGGCGTTTTGTTAAGCGAAATTATTGAGGCGGTTGCCAAGCACGCCTATTTTCTCCCCGTGACACCCGGTACGCGTTTTGTGACGCTTGGCGGTGCGATCGCCAATGATGTGCATGGCAAGAACCATCATTTGCGCGGCACTTTCGGCAGCCATGTGGAAAGCCTGGAGCTTCTGCGCTCCGATGGTGTGCATTACATCTGCTCAAGCGCTGAAAATGCCGAACTCTTTGCCGCAACAATCGGCGGCATGGGCTTGACCGGCCTGATCCTCAACGCCCGCATCCGTCTGATGCCGGTTGGCTCTCTCGATGTCGAGGAACGCATTACACCGTTCCAAAATCTGTCGGAGTATTTCGCGATTGCGGAAGATTGTGACCGCCACAATGAATATGCAGTCGCATGGGTGGATCAATTGGCGAGTGGTCGATCCGAGGGGCGTGGCGTGCTGTTGACTGGCAATCACGCGATCAATGGCAATCGAGCCGGGCAGAGCGGCGAGGCCAAACTTGGCGTGCCATTCGACCTGCCGTTTTCAATGTTGAACAGGCCGAGCCTGACCGCATTCAACAATCTCTATTACCACGCCAAACGCCGCAAGCAGGCGCCGCATCTTGTGAGCTTTGCCAGTTTCTTCTATCCGCTCGACGGGCTGCGTAACTGGAACAGGCTTTATGGTCCTGTCGGGCTTTACCAGCATCAGAGCGTGATACCGTTTGACCAAGCGGACCGTGTTATTCCAGCCATGCTGGCTGCAAGCCGCGCGGCAGGTCAGGCATCTTTCCTGACAGTGTTGAAGCGGTTCGGCGATGTGCGTTCTCCGGGGCTCCTGTCATTCCCGAAACCGGGCTATACTTTGACAATGGATTTCCCCAATCGAGGGCTGAAGACGCTTGAACTGTTGGGTCAACTCGACAGTATGACAGTCGAGGCAGGCGGACGCGTTAATCCCTACAAGGACCAGCGCATGAGTGCGCAGACATTCAAAGCGGGCTTTCCAGAATGGCAGCAGCTTGAAGACATGCGCGATGCGCGGTTCTGCTCCGATTTCTGGCGGCGTACCGCATTAAAAAAATAAACCACGGGACAGACGATGAAATATATCCCATTCATTCTCTTCACAGTCATGACCAACGCGGCAGCACAGTTGCTGCTCAAATATGGCATGATGTCATTTAGCAATGCCAGCTATACAGCGGATACGCTGATTTATCGGATATTTCAGATTGTCTTTAACCCGTGGGTTTTCGCTGGTCTGACCATGTTTGTGATTTCCATGGCATCACATATGTATGTGCTCTCTAAAGTCGATCTGTCTTTCGCATATCCTTTCCTGAGCCTGGCTTATGTCGCTGTCGCAGGTTTCGCCTGGCTTTTGTTCAAGGAAGAAATAGGCGCCTACAAGATTGCAGGCATTGCCTTCATTTGCATTGGAACAGTGCTGATCGCGCAGAGCGGCAAGACGCCGAGTGCTGAACAGAATGCAGCGGTTCACGACCGCTCGCCAATTTAGAGCGCCGATCTGATACGATCAGATCAGCGCTCTTACTATTTGCTTTAACGCGCATCCTATCTGAGAACCGTTTCACACTTTTCGGGATGTGCTCTAATCTTAAAGTCGGGGCAGAATTATGAGACATATTATTTTTGGCGGCGATGGCTTTGTGGGGCGCTATCTAGCTCCAATGCTTTTCGCTGATGGGCATGAAGTCATTGTCGCCGATATCGTGAAAAGCGATCTTGCGCATTATAGCGATGTGGCATTTGTCCATACCGACGTGACCGACCCGGCGGCGATCCGCAAACTCGGCATTCGTGCCGATGACATGGTTTATAATCTGTCTGCCAAGATGCTCTCGCCTATTCAGGTGCGTGCCAAGCGCCACGATTTCTTTTTCCCGGTCAATTATTACGGTACGGAAAACATCATCAAGGCGATGGACGAGGCGGGCGCAAAACGTCTCGTGCATTTCACGACAGATATGGTTTATGGCCACACCTATGTCTGGCCGCAGAAAGAAGATCACCCCTGTAATCCGCTTGGTGAATATGGCCTGTCGAAGTTCAAGACCGAGGAATTGGCCGCTGAATGGCGCACGCGCGGCATGAATATTTCGCTGTTCCGTCCGCGTCTCATTATCGGACCGGGACGCCTGGGCATTCTGGAAAAGCTGTTCAAGCTGATCGATAGCAATCTGCCGGTGCCGATGATCGGCTCGGGCAAGAACCCGTATCAGTTTATCTCGGTGTTTGACTGCGCGTCTGCGGCTTATGCTGCCTACAAGGCTGGCGTACCGAACGAGGTTTATAATCTCGGATCGCTCAACCCGCCGCCGGTGCGCAAGCTGCTCGGTGATCTTGTCAAGCACGCAGGATCAAAATCCATTCTGGTGCCGACGCCCGCTTGGGCCGTCAAGCGCACGCTGGACTTCCTTGATTGGCTCAACAAGCCGTTGATGGACCCGGAGCAATATCTGATTGCCGATGAAATGTGCGTTCTCGATGTTTCAAAAGGCGAGCGGGAATTGGGCTGGATACCGCAATATCGTGATGAGGACATGCTGATCGCGGCCTATAGCGAATATCGCAAGAAACTTGCCGATGCATCCAAGGCGGCGTGAGGACAAAACCATGACAAAGACAATGACGACACAGGATACGGTTGCTGTTGCCAACCACACGCCCAAGCCGAAGCTTCTGACGGTAGAAGATGCCAAGGCGCTTGATCTGCCGCGTATGACCGAGCTGTTCACCGGACATCTTAATCCGGGACAGCTGCATTTCATGAAGCTGCTCGGATTTCACAAGGTGAAGATCGAACGCGCTGAAGGCATGTATTACTTCGATCAGAATGGCCGCAAGATACTTGATTTCTTCGGTGGCTTTGGCTCGCTTGCGCTTGGTCATAATCATCCGCGCATTCTCGAAGCGCGCCGCAAGTTTCAGGAAGAAATGCGGCACGAAATCGCTATCGCGTTCATGTCGCAATATGCGGCTGCATTGGCTTATGACATTGCGGCCTGCTCGCCGGGTGATCTCGATATGGTCTTCTTAGGTTCGTCCGGTTCGGAAGCCATGGAAGCGGCGATCAAGGTCGCAGAACGTGCCGCAGGCCCGAAGAAGCCAAAGATTGTCTACGCCGAAAACTCTTTCCACGGAAAGACCAAGGGCGTGCTGTCGATCACCGATGGTGGGCTTTATCGCGGTGAGTTCAAGCTGGTCGACAATACGGTTCGCGTGCCGTTCGGTGATATTGATGCCATTGAAAACGCGTTCCGTACCGATCCGGAAATTGGCGTGATTGTGCTAGAAACCGTTCAGGGCGGCGGCGGAATCATTCAGGCAGACACTGCCTTCTGGCAGAAGTTGCGCCAGCTTTGCGATCAGTATGGCGTGGTTTGGGTGGCGGACGAAGTGCAGTGCGGCTTTGGCCGTACCGGCAAGTTCTATGCCTTTGAGCATTACGGCGTCATTCCCGATGTCACTGCTCTTGCCAAGTCGCTTGGCGGTGGCAAGACGGCGATGGCCGCGATGATCGCCAAACGCGATGTCTATATGAAAGCTTACGGCACGCCGAAAACGGCGATGATCCATGCCATGGCGACCTTCGGTGGTATTGGCGAAGCCTGCATCACCTCGATTGAAACAATCAATGTGCTTTACGATGAGCACCTGATCGATAACTCGGCAGAAACCGGCGACTATCTGCTTGATCGTCTGAAAGAGCTGCACGGACGGTATCCGACGCTTATCAAGGATGTGCGCGGCAAGGGCATGATGGTGGGACTTGAGTTCCATGACTTCTCAAAGGCCATGCCAATGGTGCTGCGCCCTGTGCTGGCCATGCTCGATGACAAGCTGAAAGGCTCGCTACCGGGCTTTATCGGTAGCCATCTCCTGCGCGATCATGGCGTGCTGGTTGCTTTCACCGAGTATAATCGCAATGTGATCCGGCTTGAGCCGCCATTGATCTGTACGCGCGCGCATGTTGATGAGTTCATCGCAGCGCTTGATGAGATTTTGGGGCGCGGCATCGTCGGTATCGTGAAGGATTTCGTGAAAGCGCAAATCAAGTAAAAAAGAAAGGCCGGGTGGTTTCATCCGGCCTTTCGCTTTTCTTGTTCTATTTTTTCAGAATATCAGGGCGCAGCAACAAGTCCCAACAGGCATCAAGTGGCACGACTGTGCGGTCTTTAAGCGCGTCTGCGTAGATGTCCTGCAGCGCAAGACGGCTTGATGTCATCGGACATTTGGGACGTAGAACGCCGTCAGTTGTTTCCACCGCCGCGCGGGTTTCAGGCGTCATCGCAGGAACGGTGCGAAACGGATCAGCGCCGATCTGGATTTTCTGCGTGGCCTCTCTGTTGAGGAGCCACGGAAACGGATCGGTAAAGTCGAGCGTCATCAGTGTCTTTAAATGGATGCTATTATCTGCCTCGAATTTTTTGAGCGCCTTGACCGCTTCGTCAGCCGAGATAAGCCAGTAAATCTGATAGTCGAGTTCGGAATAAAGCCGCCAGCTTGGCAGATGCCCTTGCTGGGCCAAGGCTTCGTAAGGTGTGGGATAGTCTGCATAATGCTGTGGCAAGAGTTTCGCCCGTGCCATCATATCGGGTCGGGTGGAAACCTGGCCCATATTTTTAAGGGTTGAAACGGGCAGCTGAACATAGGTTGGAACGACAGCAATCGCACGCAGCATCTTATGGCCAACTTTGCTGACTGCTGGCACAGCGATGAAGGCTGTGAGGATCAGCACAGTCATCTTGATTCTGGTGTCATCCAACGGCTTGATGCGTTGCCAGATCATCAGTAGGACCGGCCACAGAAAGATAAATTCCTGACTTCCCGTGTTTTGTGTCTCTACAAAAATTCCGCCGGCAACAGTGATTGCCAACCAAACTGAACTGCGATCGAAAAAGCGATTTGGCGTGATCTTGTCGCGTGTTTCAAACCAGAACAGCACGAACACAAGAACGCCCGCTGGCAGAATAACATCGAGTTTGCCGGATATGACGGTGAGAAAGCGCGGTAGCAACGCTGCTTCGTTTAGCACAAACAACTGCCCGATATCTGAAAGATATGCAGATATGATATGGCCGTTGATTTCCAATCCGGCGAGTACCATGAGGGCCGCGATGATGGCGATCAGTACATTGCTTACGGAAATCCGCCCTGCAAGAAGCGCGGTAAAGCCGAAGAGCCCACCGACGAGAAAACCCGTGATCTTTATCAGAAACAGGGCGAGCATCGTTGCTGCACAAAAAAGGGCAAGCTTTCTGCCGTTGGGCATGAAAATCAGCCCGCAGGTCAGCACATAAAGCAGCAGGCATACTTGCCGATTATAAATGCCAAAGCCATCAAGGCCCGGATAGGATGTCTCAAATTGAGCATTGGCCGGTGAGATGGCAAAAATCAAGAATGGGATCAGCAGCGCAAAAGCGGTGCATCGGCTTTGGCGCGCCACATCGATAAGCGCGACAGTCATCAATGGTGCTGCGACTGCAAGTGTCGACCATTGTGCAAGGAGCAGGGGTTGAGCGTGTGCAAAGAGGTTAAGGCCCCACGCGAACAGATAATATCCAAGTGGTCCTGCGGGGGTCAGAAAATCAACGGAGGGTATCTGGCCGGTATTTATGCGCTGCGCTGCATCGAGATAGATATATGTGTCCCAATACATTGGGCCGATCGGCACAACGAGCGGGACGATTAAAAGGACGACAAGCAAGGCAAGAACGAGCATCATCCAGAAGGACGGACTGCCAGCCAAACGAAATCCTCCAGATTGCTTATCTGGCATTGAAGAGACCGACGCTTTCAAATTATGCCCCCGCTTCCTTGAAAATGGTCTAACTTTATACTCTTTCTAACCACCAGACGTTTAAAAACTCCAAAACATATCTTGCGCTTGCGATATACCGCAATATGGTGCCGCGAAGAATTGACCTGGAGTTGAATGTTGCAGAGCGTCGATGTTTTGGTGATAGGCGCTGGCGCTGCTGGCATGATGTGCGCGATTGAAGCGGCGAAGCGCGGACGTTCGGTGTTGGTTTTGGACCATGCGAGAAAGCCCGGTGACAAAATCCGTATTTCTGGCGGTGGTCGTTGCAACTTTACCAATATCCATGCGAGCCCGAAGAACTTTCTGTCGCAAAACCCGCATTTCTGCATTTCTGCACTGAGCCGTTATACGCAGCGCGATTTCATTAAGCTCGTGGAAAAATACCGTATCGCTTATCATGAGAAGACGCTTGGGCAATTGTTCTGCGATGGGTCCGCCACGCAGATCATTGATATGCTGCTTGATGAAATGCAGCGCCATGGCGCACGCTTACTGCTCGAAACATCGGTCGAACATGTCGAGAAAACCGACAAAGGTTTTGTTGTCCGCCATTCCGGCGGGACGACTTCAGCGAAGTCGCTGGTCATTGCCACTGGCGGTAAATCCATTCCAAAGATGGGGGCGACAGGCTTTGGCTATGACGTTGCCACACGTTTCGGTCTGCATATTGTCGAGACACGCCCCGGTCTGGTGCCGCTGACTTTCGAACCGCATTTGCTTGAGCGGTTGAAGCCACTTGCGGGCGTTGCCGTCGATGCGGTGGTTTTCTGCAAGAAGACGAAATTCGCCGAGGCGATGCTGTTCACGCATCGCGGCATCAGTGGCCCGTCTATCCTGCAGATTTCATCTTACTGGCGTGAAGGCGACGAGATTCTCATTTCCATGCTGCCCAAGACTGACCTGTTTGAAGCGCTGCGCGAACAGCGGTCCAAAAATGGCAAACAGGCATTGCAAACGGCCCTGTCATTCTTCATTCCCAAGAAGCTCGCACAGCTTATAGCGGTAGACTTTCCGGCGACCAATCTCGCTGATCTTTCGGACGCCGTATTGCGGCGCGCTGCGGCTGCGGTCAATGACTGGCGTGTCAAACCGGCAGGATCAGAAGGCTATCGCACGGCTGAAGTCACATTGGGCGGTGTCGATACGCGTGATCTCGATTCCAAAACCATGGAAGCCAAGGAGGTTCCGGGCCTCTATTTCATTGGCGAAGTGGTTGATGTGACCGGCTGGCTTGGTGGTTACAATTTCCAATGGGCCTGGTCGTCCGGTTGGAGTGCTGGGCAGGTGGCTTAAGGTTTAGCCAGACTGTCAGGGAGCTTCGGCTTTCCTTCTCTTCAAGCCGTTCAGTTATCAGCTCCTGAGCCTAAGTGTGTCGTCCGGTCGCGCTTGATGGAACCCGCTTGTTCCCCGAGTGCGATTCGCGTATCGCCTAGAGTAACGGATGAGGATGGAGGTTCGTCCGAATGCCGCAAAGAAATTCCCCCTTGGCGCCGTTTCAATACGGAACTTTTCGCGCGCTCTGGTCTGCGACGCTATTTTCAAACCTTGGCGGTCTCGTGCAAACGGTTGGCGCGGGCTGGATGATGGCCACCATTGCGCACTCCGATGATATGGTGGCGCTGGTTCAGGCCTCAACGACGCTTCCTGTGATGATTTTCTCGGTTGCAGCCGGAGCGCTTGCCGATAATTTCGACCGCCGCCGTATCATGTTGACCGCTCAGGTTCTGCTTCTCCTGGTTTCCGTGGTGCTGGCGGTTTCTGCTTATCTTGGCATTCTCACGCCTTGGATGCTGCTTGGCTTCACTTTCCTCATCGGCTGTGGTGGAGCTTTGCATAATCCGTCATGGCAGGCTTCGATGGGGGACATAGTTCCCAGAACAGATTTGCCTGCCGCTGTCGCACTCAATTCGATGAGTTTCAATCTGATGCGCAGCATCGGACCAGCGATTGGTGGGGCGGTTGTTGCGGCGGCGGGTGCTGCTTTTGCCTTCATCTTCAACGCATTCAGCTACTGCGCTCTTATTCTGGCACTTTGGCGCTGGCAGCCCCAGACGACGAAGTCCACCTTGCCGCGCGAGACATTGGGGCCTGCAATGGTCGCCGGACTGCGTTATGTCGCCATGTCGCCAAACCTTCTGAAGGTTATGTTTCGCGGCTTTCTGTTCGGCCTGTCTGCGATTGTTATTCTGGCGCTGTTGCCGCTTGTGGCGCGTGACCTTGTTAAAGGCACAGCGCTGACATACGGCATCATGCTCGGCTTTTTTGGGATAGGTGCTATCGGTGGTGCGCTCTCAAGCGCGCGCTTGCGCGAACTTCTTGGCAATGAGTGGCTGGTGCGCGGTGCTTTCGTCGCTTTTGCGTTAAGCTGTCTTTTGCTCTCGGTCAGCCGCACCATCTGGATGAGCTGCATCTTTCTTCTTCCGGCAGGATTGTCATGGGTGCTGGCGCTTTCGCTGTTTAACGTGACCGTGCAGCTTTCCACCCCGCGATGGGTGGTTGGTCGTGCGCTGGCGCTCTATCAGACGGCCACGTTTGGCGGCATGGCGGCGGGCAGCTGGCTCTGGGGTCTGGTTGCCGATGAGTTCGGTGTGCCGGAAGCCTTGTTGGCCGCAGCTGGCGTTTTGCTGTTCGGTGCGCTTGTCGGATTTCTGCTGCCGCAGCCGGAATTTGAATCGCTCAATCTCGATCCGCTCAATCGCTTCAGCGAGCCGCAATTGCGCCTGGACTTGCGGTCGCGCAGTGGCCCGATCATGATCATGGTCGATTATAAAATCGCTCAGGAAGATGTGCCGGCATTTCTTGCGGCAATGGCACTGCGGCGACGCATTCGCATTCGCGACGGCGCACGACAATGGGCGTTGCTGCGCGATCTCGAAAATCCGGAAACATGGACGGAAAGTTATCATGTTCCGACATGGGTGGAGTATGTGCGCCACAATCAGCGGCGTACACAATCTGATGCGGAAGTTTCAGAAAGGCTGCTTGCGCTGCATAAAGGGGAAACGCTCCCTCTGGTCCATCGTATGATCGAGCGGCAGACTGTCTCTATTCATGATGATATGCCGCTCAAGGCGCATCTCGATTTGACATAAGGGCAAGTTTCAGGTCGCCGTAAACTCGGTCTTTGCAATCTGGTTGCGTCCGCTTTTCTTGCTTGTGTAAAGCTGATGGTCGGCGTGCTGAAGCCAAAGTGAGCCATCCATATCTGGATGGGTGCGGGCAGATGCAATCCCTATGCTGACGGTTACGTTGGTGCTGACTTCCGAACCAGGATGCGGAATGTTCAGTGACTGAATCTGAAACTGGATTTCATGCGCTGTGGCCAAGGCAGTTTCCGGGTCTGCGCCGGGCAGAACGCAAGCAAACTCTTCACCGCCGTAACGCGCCGTCATGCCCGAAACCTTGTGCACCGCGCGGTTTAAAGCGGCTGCGACCATGGCAATGCATCGATCGCCTTCCGGATGACCATAGGTGTCATTGAAGAGTTTGAAAAAATCGATATCGAGCATGATCACGGAAAGCCATGCACCCGCAGGCGCAAGGCGCGAGATTTCTCCCGCCAGAATAACTTCCAGCTGACGGCGGTTGCTAAGACCCGTCAAAGCGTCGGTAACCGCCATCTGGGCCAGCTGGTCGCGCAGGCGCTTGAGTTCGATATGGTTAGAGACGCGTGCGCGCAGAACGACCGGATTGATCGGCTTTGTTACATAATCGATGGCACCCAGCGAAAGGCCGTGAACCTCTGCTTCCTGATCATCGAGACCTGTCGTGAAGATAACGGGCACATCCGCCAGCAGACGATCATTCTTCAGGCGGGTGCAGACTTCATAGCCATCGACACCCGGCATCATGACATCCAGCAAAATCAGATCCGGCAACACTGAGCGTGCGACTTCCAGCGCCTGTTCACCCGATGTGGCAAAGCAGATTTCGTAATGGTCTTCCAGCACCGCGTTCATGATCTCGATGTTTGAAACTTCGTCATCAACGATCAGGACGGTTGCACGATCAGGCATTTAATTTACTCCGGTAGTGTTTAGGCTCAGGACCTATTAATTTGGCGGAAATGGCACCGAAATGGCTCGTGATCTGCTGCGTCGAGCCGCTTGATCGGGAGAACCACCGCGATCTTCGCCTCTCTCCTTGCAGCTCTTGTCATTTCCGGTGCCATTCCCATCAAATTAATAGGTCCTGAGCCTAGATCGCCGTTGGGTTTTTATGATCTGTGGCGAATTCCAGAGCGTCGCTGATCCAATCGGGAGGACGCTCAAACTCTTTATTTTAACGCGTATCTTGTCCGAAAACCGCTTCACACGGCTGCCGGAAATGCTCTAACTCGGTGGAGGAAGTTCCCCAGCAAAAGCTTCGTCCAGACTGCGCAGGGCCTGCTCGTAATCGAGCTTATCCAACGCAGCTTTTGCCGCGCGTAAGGCTTCCGCATTGTCGCCTTGCTCAGCATCTGGGCCGAGCGTTTGGAGCAACGCGTCGAAACTACTCCGCGCGCGCATGCTCCGGCGGGTGAGGTGGTCACGCAGCGCCGTCAAAGCCGTTGTGATATCTGCGGTCTGAGCACTGTTGTTGGTCTGCTTCGGCGGCGCGGTCACCTTGTCCTTCAGGCTGGCAGCAGCCTTCAAGGCGGGCTTCATGGCAGAGTTGAGCGCCGAAAGCGTAGGCTCCAGACCGACCAGCTGTTCATTGGCTATCGCCAGTTCCACCTCAGCAGAAATACGCGCAATTTCTGGCAGTTCCAACGATGCT